>ERZ1292630.2603-Hain-H41-02um-R3-2603-length-16520-cov-6_pt1 | contig 16520 bp, 17 predicted proteins | sample MGYA00564408_ERZ1292630 | MGnify/ENA primary metagenome ERZ1292630 (study PRJEB36523, sample SAMEA6512641) | groundwater metagenome | collected 2019-01-08 | study: AquaDiva: Metagenomics assemblies of 32 groundwater samples | reverse complement strand
CCAAACTGGGTCAATTATCCCGCCCGGGAGGACACGCTCATAGTTTCTCCGGGTTTGGATAAGACAGTTCCGGCGTGCCGCAACAGACCCGCCGGAACTATCACAGACCCGGACGAGCGTGCCGCAGCGATTGAGCCTTGTTGAATGGTCCGTCGACTGATAGACTCTGCGGGAAACACCGCGAAAGAGTCTGCGGACGTTTCGGAAACGCGATCGCCGGGGATCGGTTGGAGACTCGGTGAGGCCGGCGAGTTTCTTCGAGGATCGGCGGGGCCATTGGCAATCGAGGCGTCCGGGCGACCATCGCCGAGCGAAAAGAAGCAGTATCTTCTCGGATGTAAGGCCTTTGCAGGCAAGAGTTTGTGTGTATTTGCGCCGCTGGCTCAATTGGATAGAGCATCGGTCTACGGAACCGAAGGTTGCTGGTTCGAATCCAGCGCGGCGCAGTTGGCAGGTCGTCGGAGTTCGGGCGTTTATTTTCTCCGTCCGCTGCGCTTTGCTCTGGTCTGCTCGGCGGGAGCGACCCGCCTACCCGCTCGGGCAATCTACCCAGTTTTGCATCGGCCGCCAGCCCCTTGACACCACACGGCGCGTACACCAAAGTGCAGCATCCGTTCATCTTGACCTTCTTTCGGAAAGGACTCGCACATGAAGCAGATACTTGCAATGGCGGCGCTTCTCGTCGCTCCCGGTTGTGCCCTGACTCCGAAAACTTTTGTGCGGAGTGCGCCCGGTTGGAAGACCGTTGAGGTGCACGACGCACTCAAGTCCAACTACGACGATGTGTGGCAGAAGACCGTCGATACCATCGCCCGAAGCTGGGACATTGAGATTCTGGACAAGGGAAGCGGTTACCTCCGCACCGCTTGGCAATACGGTATTAGTGGGGCCAACTACCAATGCTACCGAGGCCGCCTGACGATCAAATTCCCGGACATCAAGAATCCCGACAAGCTGGAAGTCCGAACAAATGCACAATGGCTCCAAAATCGGCAACAGCTTGTTTGGATAGATGGATTCGACACTGTGTTTGAGCGAGACGTGTATACAGCGCTTGCCGGTCGCGTTGGGCGAACTGTTCCGACGGATTGATGCAACGCAACTCGCCGAGAGTGCCTGGCAACCATGGGAACTCCCACGGTCGCGGCGGGAAGGTCGCGCCGTTCCATGGGCGAAAAGTGTTCGCCCAGTTGAGCAGGTCGATTTCGCGCAGACTCATCAGCGCAAAACATCCGTCCGCTCAACAAGAATCGCTAAATCGTTCGGATGAATCGCTGGCTGAAGAATCGTGTTGGCCGTTACAAAAACCACGCACGCGCCGTTTTCGACGATGCACGGCGGCGTCGATGTAAAGGCATTCCACGGACTTAGTGAATTAAACTCGCTTCCGTAAGTCCCAAACTCATTCCATATCGACAGGCTGTTGAACGTGCTGCCGTAGGTGCCAAACGAATTCGCGATGCTGTCTGAGTCAAAAGTGTAATCGTTCACGTTGCCGAGAAACGTCCCATCGGCGGCTACGAGAACGCTTGCTGTTGGAATTACAGGTGCCGGAAGCGGCGCGGGAGGTGCAACGTCTCTCTGGTAGGCATAATTCGTTGCGGTCGTCCAACATGCGATGCACGACTCTGTTTCTGCGGTTGCTGCGCCCCAGTCTTGTATACAGGCGTCTATCGACAAACCGATACTTTCGTCGAAGGAGAGGCCGGAATAATCATCCAGCTCTGCGACGGCAATAATGGCGACGACGTCTTCATCAGAAGCGGCGAGTACCCCAGAATTGCAGCTCGCCAGGACGTCATCAACCGAGGTCGGAGATTCGTCTATGATCGGCGTGGGCGCAGGATCGAAATTCGGCTCTGGTTCAGGCTCGGGCTGCGAAGCTTGGACGCAACGATTCTGGGCTTCATTACACAGATCATCACCGCAGGGATAACCGCTCACGTGGCAGACGCCTCCAGCGCACCTCTCAGGTCCGTTGCAGAATACATTGTCGTCGCAGTCGGAATTTGAGGCGCATTCAGTTACTGCCGCGTCACCGCCGTCCGACGACGAATCACCGGGCTGTGGGCGATCGGCGGTAGATGCCTGCGGGACAGCGCTTCCGCATCCAAGAATTAGACTCAGAGTCGCGCAACTCGCCCATCGGAACGCTGAAGCGCATCGCAACGATTCGACGACGACCAAAATCTTTCGTGGTGACATGACAGACCTCCCATTGGCCATAAAGCCCGGTGTGAGCGGGTACCAATTGGAGTCATCATACCTCATCGTGCGCCAAGAAACAACGATATTCCGCTACCTGTTGCCTTGACCATCGCCACGATCCCCGCCCGGATGGCTTCCGGCAGCACCGCCGAGCGGGAACCCGCAGGATGATACCGGACCTTTCGAGGCTCAAGGCAAGCCTTGACTTTCGTGCCCGCATGGGCGATACTTGTACGGATCGTACGCTGTGTACGAAAGGTACAAACGATGGATACTGCGCCGCGGATGAACCGCGACGCTACAGGAAACCCCCCTCACCCAACCCTCTCCCCAAGCGGGGAGAGGGGCGCGGAGGACGATCGTTATGGTTCGTGTGGCCACCAGCCAAGCGCGGAAGGATTTCGCGGAGACGATCAATCAGGTCGTCTACCGCGGCGAGCGGATCGTCCTGCATCGCCGGGGCAAGAATCTTGCGGCCATCGTTCCGATCGCAGACCTCGAATTGGTGGAAGCGCTCGAAGACCGACTGGACGTGGACGCGGCCCGCAAAGCCCTCAAGAAACGCGGGGCGAACATCCCCCTCAAGAGGATCAAGAAGGAACTCGGGTTGTAAACGCAGCCACGGAGCCACCCCGGCGCGGCCGGGACAAGCTCCGCCACGAAGCCACGGAGTTACTTTGTGGTGTACACCGTCGAGTTACGTCCATCGGCCCGACGGGAACTTCTCAAGCTCCCGCGACACGATCAGATCCGCCTCATCCGCGCGATGGACGCCTTGGCCGCGACTCCTCGCCCCAAGGGCGTCAAGAAGCTCACCGGCACGGACGACCTGTACCGAATCCGCGTGGGCGACTACCGGATCGTGTACCAAATCCACGACGATCGACTCATCGTGCTCGTCGTTCGGATCGGCCACCGCAGGGACGTGTACCGCTGACGTTCGCCCACAGCTACCCTGCCGACGCCGTTGCCCCCTCGACCAGCCCGACGATCCTCGCCCGGATGGCTTGCGGCAGTTCCGGCCATACCCGGATCGCCCCTGGAATGAATCTACACGGCCACTCTTCGGCGGTGGCGGACGTATTCGACGGCGGCGGGCAGGATCGAAATGACGACGATCGCAAGAACGACGAGCGAGAAGTTTTTGCGGACGATCTCCAGGCCGCCGAACCAGTAACCCCCGCCGACGCAGATCGCGACCCAGAGCACTCCCCCGACGACGTTGTAGACGATGAACCGCCCATAGGTCATCGCTCCGATGCCGGCCACGAAGGGCGCGAACGTGCGGATGATCGGCACGAAGCGGGCAAGAATGATCGTCTTGCCGCCGTAGCGCTCAAAAAAGGAGTGTGTGAGTTCGATGTGCTCCTTTTTGACCCACCGCGTCCCCGGACGATGCACGATCCAGTCGCCCAGATACTTCCCGATCCAGTAGTTCGCCGTATCGCCGAGGACGGCCGCCGCGGAAAGCGTCAGGAACACGGCCGCGAGATTCAGATGTCCCATCCCGGTGAAGGCACCGGCTGCGAAGAGCAGCGAATCGCCCGGCAGGAACGGCGTCACCACCAGTCCGGTCTCGGCGAAAATGATGAGAAAAAGGATCAGATAGGTCCACCCGCCGTACTGCTGAATGATCTCCGCCAGATGACGGTCGAGGTGAAGGAACAGGTCGATGAGTTGGGTCAGGATTTCCATTTATTCCGCGCTCACAACGGCCTGCGGCGCGGCGCCCGTGTCGGCCTCTAGAAACCGGTCGATCGCGCCGTGCGCAATGTAAATGAGCGGCGTGATGCCGATGGCGATGAGCACCTTGTAGAGGTAATTTCCGGTGGCGACGGTGAGGAAGTCGTCGAAAGTGAGCTTGCCTGGAATGACGAAGGCGATGAAGCCGACGACGGACGTGTCCACGAGCTGGCTGATGAATGTGCTGCCCGTCGCCCGCAGCCACAAGAGGCGGCGGCCGGTTCGGTTTTTGACGATGTGAAAGACGACGACGTCGACGAACTGGGATAGCAGGAACGCCGTCAGTGATCCGACGATGATCCACATCGACTGTCCGAAGACGGCGTGGAACTGTTCGTAGGTCACCGGCGATTTGTCCCACGTCGGGACATAAATGGCCGCGAACAGGATCGCGAACGAATAACTGATCATCCCGACCGCGAGGAAAGTGAGCTTCCGCACACCCGGCTTGCCGAAGTATTCGTTGATGAGGTCGGTGGTGATGAAGACGACGGGCCAGGGGATCACACCGATGGAGAGTACGACGCTCGGCAGTCGGAAGAGGCCCAGGTCCAGGGCGGGCATGGCGAAGAGTTTTCCGCCGGTGAGTTCGCCGAGGATGGCGTTGGTCAGGAAGAACCCGCCGAGGACGAAAAACACGAGTTGTTTTCGGGTGATCGGCACAGGTGAGTTATACCGGCTCGCCGGATGAATCACCACCGTCGCCGCCATCATCGCCAGGTTCGCGGCGGGTGCGCCAATGTTCGATGACGGAGCGTAGGGCGGCGGCGACATCGGATTCCGCGCCGACGGCGAAGCGACGGATCGTGCGGTTGAGCGGTTCCGGCGCGTGGGGATGCGTCAGGCGCGGGAGGAATCTCGCGAGCTGCTCTTCTTCGGGGAGGTAGGCCTCGAAGCTGCCGTCGTCGAATTCGCCGGATAACTCGAACGGATACTTCACATCGAGTCGCGCGGTGTCGTAAACGCGCGTTCCGAACGGTCCAAGTCGCAGGGTCAGCGCGGTTTCGTCCGCGATGATGGCGACATCGCCCGGCCAGCAGGATAAGAACAGCCAGCGGACGGCGCGGAAGCCAAAAACAAGTGTGAAGATCGGACAGGGCAGTGCCGCCACGGCGATGCTGTAATCGACGAGTCGGTTGGAGACGGCGGTGGGGACGAAATGGAGTCGGCTGTAGATGGCGGCGCCTGTCGCGCCGAGCAGTAGGGCCGGGACGAGGCAAAGCAATCCTCTGGTTGCGGCGCGGGAGCGTGAGACGGAAAGCACGACGGTTGGGGGAGCGGAAGCATGGTCGAAGTGCGCCATTGATTTCCTCGCGATGAGGTCCGCGGGTCCTGGGGCGACCACGGGTCGCGCGGGCTGAAGCCCGCGGCTCAGGGGCTTCATACCATCACGCGGCGATTGTAGACGACCCATTCGAGAAGCAGGAGTACGAGCAATGCGAGCAGGAAATACGTCCACGCGGGTTTGCTGACCTGCACGCCGGCTGCTTGCGGTTCGACCTTTCCAGCGCCGACGGTCAACGAGCGGACCGGAGCAACGTCGCTCTCGACCGGATTGAAAAGATTCACGGCGAAAACATCCTGCCCGGCAACGCCCGGATCGACGTGTTAGGGGCCGACAGCGCGGGTGCGGGCGTAGTGGATCGTTTGATACTGGGCGGCGGGGACGGAGTCGGTTACGCCGTCGGGTCGGACAATCTTGACCGTGTCCAGGCGTGGCGGGATCGGCAGCGAGACGGGTTCGCCCGGCGCGACACTTTTTTTTCCGGTGGTCGAAAGATTGGCGGCGAGGAACTGGACGGCGTTCTGCATGAAGACGACGAAATCGAGCTTGGCGATCCAATCGGTGTTGAGTCGGGCGACGCCGCGTTCGTCGGTGACGATGAGGGCGAAGGCGCTGATGAGGAACTGGCTGGCGTCGCGCGTGAGGTAGGCGAGGATGGGCGAGGACTCGCCGTCGATGAGCGGCTTGGCGTCGGGGGGCAGTTTGAGCTCGAACCACTCGAGTACGTCGATGGCCTCGACGGCGACGTAGCGGAGGACGGGGTGGGTTTCGTTCCAGTCGAAGATGATCTGGTTTTTGATGACCGGGCCCATCGAGACGCCGTCCATCTGCGGGACTCCGCCCCAGAAGAGATAGTTTCCCTGCGGCAGTCGCTTCGTCGAGTGGCGATCGAGGATAACCACGTCGAATGAACTTCTACCGTCGGCGACGATCTGGTCGTCGTGGGCGGATTCGTAGGCGTCGGGCGTCATCTTCACGAGTTCGAGGTCGAGGGTGTTGAGGACGTTTTCGAGAAAGAGGTCGTCCGGCGAGACGAGCAAGACGCGCAGATGTCGTGGCGGCTCGACGACCGTCCACGCGCGGTCGTCGGCGGGCAGGGCGTCGTCGACGTTGAGGACGACCTCGATGAGTCCGCCGCCGCCGAACTCGATTCTGTCGAAGACGGCCAAATGAACATAGCCCGCATCCGGTTTCGCGGCGTTTTTGGGAATGATCGTGTCGGAGGCCGGTGTCTCACCGTTCGGCGGCGCTTCCGACGCGGGAGCGGTGTCAAGTGAAATTGTTTGCATGTCCACGTGCCGACCGTCGACGTAGAGGGCGGCGTCCACGCTGACCGGTCGTTCGCCGAAGTTCTGGACGCGGGCGGTGACTTCGAGCATTTCGGGGCGTTCATAGTTTCGCCGGGCGGCCATGCTGAGGATGCCGACGTTGTCGCGTCGCGAGCCGACGGTCGTCACTTGCATCTTCGCGGGGTCGAGTTGGCGGAACGGCGTGATGCCGGCATCCTCGATGCGGCCGTCGGTGAAGAGGAAGACGGACGCGGTCGGAGCGGCTGAGACCGGGGCGATGTCGCTGCCGGGCGCCTCGCCGCCGATGATGAGATTTTGGGCGTAGGCTTCGGCGAGGGTGACGGCTTCGGTGAGCGAGGTCGTGCTCTGCGTCGGTTCGATCGAGTCGATCTTGCGTGTGAGGGCCTGCTTGTCGGTGTCAAAGGATGACACCACGGTGGCGCGGTCGCAGAAGGCGATGACCATGGCGCGGGCGTCGTCGGCCATGGCGTCGATCACCCGCCTGGCCTGCTCCTTGGCGGCGTCGAGGCGCGTCCGCCCGCCTTGTTCCATGATGTTCATCGAGGCCGACTGATCGATCAATAGGATGAGTGTACCCTTGTGCGTTTCGGCGGTCTGGAACATCGGTTTACCCAGGGCGATGGCGGCGAGGATGAGCACGAGCAATTGGAGCAGCAGGAGCAGACTTTTGCGAAGGCGTTGGAAGGGGGCGTTGACGCGGAGATCTTCGACGGCTTTTTTCCAGAGGAGCGTGGACGGCACCAGTCGAACGGCGCGCTTGAGCTTGAGGAAGTAGAGCGCGACAAGCGGCGGGATCGTGAGTCCCGCGGCGACGGCGATGGTTGTCGGATCGAGGAAGGTCATCGTTGGCTGCTCCGCACCTCGACGGGTCGTCGGAGAATGTAGCGTCGCCCCTCGTGGGCGGCGCTCGCCTGTTTCAAGTTTCTGTTGCGCCGCGGACAAGCCGCGACGCTACACTCAAGTGAAAACCTCGTTAATGTATAAGCCCCCGTTGACGGAAATACGAAAGCACCATCTGATCGAACGGCACCTGCGTGCTGGTGAACAAGTAGTTCATACCCCGGCGCGTGCAATACTCCTTGATCGACTCGCAATAGGCTTGAAGCGTCTGTTTGTAGCGGTTGAGCAGGGCGCGGCTGACGGTGATCTCGGCCGCGTCGTCGTCTTCCACGTCGGTGAGCCGCAGGTCGCCCGCGAGCAAAGGGTCGATCTCCTCCGGGCTGAGTACGTGCAAAGCGTAGACATCGTAGTTACGGCCTAGCAGGTAGCGCAGGCCCGCGTCGCAGCCGCCCTTCTCGAAAAAGTCGCTCAGAATGAGCACGATGCCGGGTTGCGGGTGGCGGATGGCGAACTGTTTGCCGGCGGCCGGGAGGTTGCTCGCGCCGTCGTACTCGATTTCGCCGAGGAACTCGATGACCTTGTGCATCCAGCGCCGCCCGCGAATGCCCGCGAGTTCGTACTGCAGGCCGTTTGCGTAGGTGTAGAGGCTGACGCGGTCGAAATTTATCAGGCCGATGTAGGCGAGGGCGGCGGCGACGCGGCGGGTGTAGAGGCCCTTGTTCGGCTCGCCCCAGTTCATGCTCTTCGACGTGTCGAGGAGGATACTGACGTGGAGGTCTTCCTCCTGCAGGAAGAGCTTGATGAAGAGTCGTTCGAGGCGGGCGTAGATGTTCCAGTCGAGGAAGCGCAGGTCGTCGCCGACGACGTAGTTGCGGTAGTCGGCGAACTCGGCGGACTGCCCGCGACGCTTCGTCAAGCGCTCCCCGCGCATCTTGCCGGCGAAAATCTTCTTGCTCACCAGCGCAAGCTGATCGAGCCGGGCCATGAAGGCGGGATCGAGAAGTTCACTACGAGCAGCGTTCACTAGCACTTTAGACAAGCCCGTCTTGCATCCGCGCGCTTGACGTTATCGGACCTTGTTTGCGCCCTAACATGGCACCAGGTCGGAAAAGCAGGAAAAAACAAGAAAAAACAAGAATTACATGTAAACATCTCGAATTATTGTCGTATACTAAAAGGCGCCTGGGTGCTGATCGGAGGTGTCGGGTTATTCCTGACGACCGTTAACACGATCAGATTACCTGGGCTTATTTTTTGCACTCCAATACCAGACATTGAACTTCGTCGACGACTTTTGAGCAACCGAGAGCGACATGTCTTTCCAAGTCGAGAGCAAGAAGTTCGGCACGTGAAGTCGCCCGCAAAGATACTTTCGGATGTCGTTCTTGAATCGGTTGGTCGGAGGCTTCAGGTTGTTGAGTACGCAACCCAACAACAAATCGCAAACCTGAAGAGACTGATACTCTTCGATACTTGACGAAACCTCGTCAAGATGCCGAAACGTCGGGACCCGATCGGGAGGATTGAATCGGTCTCGGATACGCTCCAGGAACTCGTCGCCGTCGCAGCGCGTGAGTCTGTCGGCAAGAAAAACGGCATTCTCAACGCCGTCGAGGTGCTTATCCAATAGCATTTCAGCGAACTTCTTGTACGCACGAGCTTGTGCGATCGTGGTTGACTCATGCGGTTGTGCGAATTTGCTGTAATCAAATCCGTGTTGATCCACGACAACGCATCGGAAGTAGGCCGGATCTTCAACAAAGGCGTCAATCACACGCTTGTACACTCTCAAGGCTCGTTCGTTCCGGCATCTCGTGTATTTGACTTCGGGTCGATAATTCATCTCTTGGCGAATGCCTAGAATCCGCTGGTGGAGGGTCGACGATGGTGGGACAAAGAGCGCGCCGTACAGCAAGTAATGGCGCTCGTTATCGTACGATTCATCGAAGTAGACTTTCATCACGCACCTGTTACGCGATAGCTTCGGCCATGGTCGGTGTTTTGTCGAGGATTTCCTTGAGCACGTCATCGACGGAGACGCCCTCGGCCTCGCCCTCGAAGTTGAGCAGGACGCGGTGGCGCATCGCGGGCAGGAAGATTTTGCGAACGTCGGAAAAACTCGTGTTGAAGCGCCCGTCGAGCAGGGCCGCAAGCTTGGCGCCCAGCGTGAGCGTCTGCACCGCGCGAGGGCTGACTCCCCAGCGGACGTACTTGTTGGTCGCGTCGATGGCGAATTGCCCGCCGGGGTGCGATGCCATAGCCACCCGGATTGCGTAGTCCTGCACGTGCGGGGCCATCACCACGCGGCGCACGAGATTCTGCGTGCCGAGGATTTCGTCGCCGGTCATCACCCGCTTGATCGTCGGTTTGTAGCCGGTCGTGGTGCGATCCATGATCGTCTTTAGCTCGTCCTTGTTCGAATAGTTCACCAGCAGCTTGAACATGAAGCGGTCGAGCTGGGCCTCGGGGAGCGGATAGGTTCCCTCCTGCTCGATGGGATTCTGCGTGGCCATTACGAAGAACGGCTCTTCGAGTTGGTAGCGCGTGCCTCCGACGGTGATGGAATGTTCCTGCATGGCTTCGAGCAGGGCGGACTGCGTCTTGGGCGTGGCGCGGTTGATCTCGTCGGCCAGAACGATCTGGGCGAAGAGGGGACCTTTCTGGAAGTTGAACGCGCGGCGGCCCGTCGCGGGGTCTTCGTTGATGATGTTGGTGCCGATGATGTCCGCGGGCATCAGGTCGGGGGTGAACTGGATGCGCGAGAACTTAAGCTCGACGGCCTCGGCCAGCGTGCGGACCAGGTAGGTCTTGCCCAGTCCGGGCACGCCCTCGATGAGCACGTGTCCGCCGACGAGCAACGCGGTCAGCACACCCTCGACGATTTCGTCGTGCCCGACGATCGCCTTGCCGATTTCTTCGCGCAAAGCCTTGTGCTTTCGCCGAAACTCCTCGGTGGCCTTTGCGACTGCCGGATCAATCTGTGTTGCCATATCGTATCCTTTCGGTCATCGCCGCACGCTTGACGCGGCGTCATTCTCGTTTGTCTCGTTCCTCACGGGCGCGTCTCTTCGCTCGCAGCAATCTGGACGTGGCGCCCTCGCCGCCTTCGTCCGCCGCGTCGGAGGATGGGGCGGGTTCATTCGGTTTGTCGGACTGTGCCGCCTTCGCACCGCCGAGCGTTTCGCCGAGATCGCCCGCCGGTTCGGCCCGCCCTTCGCCGCCGGCGTCGAAACGTCGCTTCGTAGTCGCGGGCGACGCAGGTTCGACCTCTTCGGCAATGCTTCGCCCTGCACGGCGCGAGGGCGCGGCCAACTCCTCTTTCACCTGTTCGCGCTTGGTCCTGAGCTTTTCCAGCGACGCCTCACTGCGCTCGCCCGCCTGTGCCAACGCCGTGACACCATGCGTGAAGAACTCGAACATCGGGCCGATGTACCGGAAGCGTATCGACCACCCGACCAACTCCGCAAGAACGAGCGCGCCGCCGACGCCCCACCACGGCGCGTATCGCAGATCAAACCCGAACAGGAGCACGACGAGCACGACGGCTTCGACCGCGATGGAAAGCGCGAGCCAGCTCGCCAACCGACGCACCGCCACGTCCAGCAGAAACGCCGGCAGGAACAACCACGCCAGCACCCAATCCCAGGCCGGACGACGCGAAACGCTCGGCGGCAGGTCGTGGCTGAAGACGTCTATAGATCCCGGCGCGCCGGGACTCCCGCCTTGGTCGCGGCCTGCCTCCAGCCACCGCCCGCCGGTGACGTCAGTCACTTCGCGTAGGAGTCCTTCGTTCGGCGAAAGATCGCGAAACTCCGGCGAAAACGGCACCGAAAGCCCGGTTCGGATCGTACCCATGTTTTTGCCGCGATCGAGGATCTGGACGTTGGCGAGATACTGCCCGGCCTGGTCCAGTTCGAACTCAGCCTCGTAGTGCCCCGGTCCCGTCTGCTTGAAGGTCTGATCGATCGCTTCGTTGTTCGGGCCCAGGAGCTTGGTGCGAAGTTGAAGGTCGTTGAGGTAGGTCGCGTCCTTGTCGAGGGCGTCGACGACGATCCGCCCGCGGTTGCCGTCGATCCTGGTGTAGGTGTCGAAGTTAGCCGGCGTGTCCTGGCGCATCGTCCAGCGGACGATCTGGGCGAAGAACTTGGCGAAGCGAGGCCAGCTCGTCCACGAGGTCCCCCACGCGGGCCAGTACCCGCTCGTGAACGCGACCGTCTTGCCCAGTTCGTATTGCCAGTGAGCGAGCACGGGGTCTTCGCCGTCCTCGGTGGCGCGGACGATGGGCATGACGACGTTGGGACTTTGCTTTACGGAGGTGAGCACCATCCCGCCCAACGGCGGCAGCGATTGAGTTGTTGCGCCGAGGCCGCCGAGCAGGTCGCTGGTCGGATCGACGATCTGCGGCTGGAACGGTTCCTCGACGATAAGCGGACGGCGAACGACCTTTGATTCTTTCGCGAAGATTTGCGGCAGTTCGCTCGGATTGCGCGCGGCGTAGTACCGTCCGCCGGTGCTCTGGGCAATGCTTAGGAGCGTCTGCTCCATCACATGTGCGCCCCACCCGATGCCAATGGTGCTGACGGTGATCTTGGCCTGAACATAGTCCGAGATGAGCTTGGCCGATGGACCCTGCGGATCGCCGTCGCTGAAGATGATGACGTGTTTTTGGGCGGCGTCCTTGCCGCGGCCGGCGGTGAGCTCGCGGTAGGCGATTTCCATCGTCGAACCGAAATCGGGCATGTCGCCGACCTGAATGCGGTCGATCCTGGCTTTGACCGCGTTGCGGTTCGTGTTCAAGTCGAGCGGCACCTCCCAGTTCACGCCGCCCGGCGAGTAGGTGTACGCCAGTACGCCGATGTAGTCCTGCGAGCTGATCGTATCGACGCTCTTCTTGGCCATTTCGGTGGCCCAGTAATTTCCGCGCGGGACTTCGCAACTGTGCATGATGAGCACGAGGGCCCCGCGGGGAATGACGCGTTTGTGTTTGATCTCGAACGAAACGGGCATGACCTCTTCGACGGGGCTGCCGATCCAACCGCCCGCGCCGAAGCTCTCGGGACCGCCGAGCATGATGAGTCCGCTGCCGGTGTCCTTGACGAACGAGGCGAGCTGCTTCTGCTGATCGTCGGTGAAGGAGGCGGCGGGCACGTTGGACAGCAGAACTGTCGAGTAGTTCATCATCTGCAGCAAAGAAAACTCGCCGAGTTCGGCGTCGGAGCGTACCTCGACGTCCACATTTTCGCGGCCCAGCGCCTGGACCAACTCCGCGTCGTTTGCGGGATTCGAGCTGACGAGCAGCGCGGGACTCGACCCCGCGACGAACGTGAACGCGCTGGCCTTGTTGTTGAGGGCGATGGCGTCCATGGACGGGTCGTCGGGGCGGAAGGTCGCGTCATAGGTCTGCGTGCCGCTCTTGTTGGCGGCGAGTTTGATGGAGAATGTGTTTGCGCCGGGCTTGAGTTCGACCCGCGCGTACTCCGGCGGGAGATGGACGAGCTGCCCGTTGTGAAAGACCGAGATCGTTCCGGTTACGCGGCGGTGCGATCGGAGGATCATACGCAGCGGAACCTGCTCGCCGCGCTCCGCGTAAGTCGGGGCCATCATCCGGTCGAAGTACACTTCGTTGGCGTGTTCATAACGCAGCGGGAGCACGTCGATCGGGATTCCGTCCGCCTTGGCCCGCCGCGCCTCCGAAAGCGCGTCGCCCATGTTGTCGTTGCCGTCCGACATGAGCACGATGCGCTTGGCCGTATCGTGCGGAAACATCGCCATCGCCAGCCGGATCGCCGCCCCGATGTCCGTGTGGTCGGTGTTGGGCATCGCGGGCAACCGCCCCGGGGCGACGAAGAATCCGCCGGGCATCGGAAGCTGTTGTAAATAGGCCTGCTTCGCGAAGTCGATCAGCCCGAGACGGTCCCTGGGCTTCATCGTTTCGGCGGTGTCGCGGATCAAGTCTTCAGCCGCTGCCTCCTGCGACTGCACGCTGTAGGAACGGTCCATCAAGAACAGCACGGTCAGGTCGTCATTACGCCGCACGCGCTCGATGCCCGCCAGACAACAGGCGATGAGGATTACCAATAGGCTGCGGGCGACGATCGCCAGCACCCGCCGGATCGGATCCAACCCCGCGAGCGATCGCAGGGAGGCGAGGATCAGGACCGGAACAAGCAGGACGAGCCACAGCCACGCCGGCTTCTCGAAGTCGAACGGTAGCGCCCAGGCGAGCGGAATCATCGTCGGGTAATCTATACCGGCTTACCGAGCGAATCTAATTCGACGCGTGGAGGGAATCACCCAAGCGAGCCGCAGGCGCTCGCCCTTTACGCGAAGCGTCAAGGGTCAGCCCGCGCGGGGTCGTGACCACCGAAAGATCGCACAGGTGCCCCAGGTCCTTTGGACCTGACGGAGACGTTGACATACCCCCAGGGCCTTGCCCTCAATCGTCGTCTCCCCCACCTCCAAAGGAAGTGGACCGTCCGGGCCGAAAGCCTTCGCACCTTCAGACGGGGATTTCCCACGCCGCAAGTCCAACTGCCTTAATCCGTTGTATTTCAGACCGGTAATTGCTCGAAAAAAGGAATCGCCCAATCCAGAGCGCCCATAGAAAGCATAATGCAGCTTGGACCCATTGGACGGTACTCCGACGTGACCCAACAGCGTATAAGAGCACCGTTGCCTGCAAGAGCATGAGAACTGGCCAAACAACAAACCAGACGCTCCATCCCTGAGAAAACCGTCGAAGCCCCGTCAGCCACCAACGATGAACAAGAAATCCGACAACACCGCTAAAGACGCTGGCAACGAGATTCTTCGTGTCTAGTTGAACGTCGTATAGTTCACGCGCCACACCGACCCCCAGCACTGCGACAAGGACAAAAAAAACCCAATAGCCATAGATGAATCGCGAGACCTGTCGTCGGATTCCCGGCCCTGGAAGCTTAGATTCGAATTGCCGAACCTCCTCAAGAAACCGCAATTCGCAAGAAGGTGCCTTGCAATAGCAAAAATCTGGTCCCTCGGACAGGCATGACGAGCAGAAGTGTTGGCCGCATGAGTGACACACGCTCTGCGACGCCCGGTCTAAGTGATTTACACAGTGATCTGTCATAATCCAGCCTCTCGTTTGCCCTCATTCACCATTTGCGCTTATGTACACGAGCCTGGTAGGGCAGGTCCTTGGGACCCGCCTTCACCATTATCGTGCGGCGGCAGGTCAGAGACGGACCCGACTATCCGTCACGCGCGCGAACCGCCGATGGTAACGGCAGGTGCGAGCACCTGCCCTACCGGCTTACCGCTTCGCCGCTTCGGATCGGCGCGGGGCGGGCGCGCCGGCGAGCAGGCCGTCCGTGCTCAGGTCTTCGTCGATGTCCGGCCAGTGAATCCCGAAGCCGCCGCCGCAGGGCCGCCAGTTTTGGCGTTGCTCGGGCGTCGCGTCCAGCAGGCGCGGGTACCATACCAGCGGAACGGTGATCGTCCGCCCGTCGGCCAGATCGACGCTCATCGAATCGTCGTCGAAACGCACGTCGGCGACGCGCTCACCCGGTTTAGGCGCCGAAGTTGTCATTCCACACCTCCAAGAACCCGGCCGCATGTTCGCTCACCAGCCGTCGAATGTCGCGTAACTCCTTGGGGCGAAAGCCGATGTTGTAGGCCAGCGCCACCGGCGTCAGCCAGAACTTGGCCGTGTAGTCATCGCGATCCACATGAACGTGCGGCGGCTCACTCCTGTCATGGCTGTAATAGTATACCCGATACGGACCGATCCTTGCGATCACCGGCATCGGTGCACCTACCTATCCAATCCCCGCCCCGGAATCAACGACAAAGATACCCCTTTCAACCCGTCACCGCAACGTGGACGGAGCACCCGGCTGATTTCCTCTTGCCCGGGCGTGCCCGCCGGCGTGGTCCCCGCTTGCCGGCCGGCACAGGAGATTGGGGACACCCGCACACCCCAACGTCCGCACGCCCGCCGCACAAGGGCGCAACACAAGCTTCGCGCCCGGTGTTATCACGGTTGCACGATCTGAACGCGGCTGTTGAGGGAATCCACGACGTACACGCGCCTCCCCGGACCGTAGGCCGCTCCCCACGGGGCGAATAGTTCCCCCGGCAATCGACCCGATTGGCCCCAGATGCGAAGCGAGCGCCCGTCCTTGTCGAACCATTGCAGGCGGTTGCCCTCATATTCGCAAACCATCAGCGTGTGGTCGGGGGCGAGGTCAATAGCGTAGGGGTAGCGCAACTCGCCGGGTGCGCCGCCGAACCGCCCGAAGACCTTCAATACTTCGCCGGCGAGCGACATCCGAACGATCCGATGGTTGCACGCATCCGCGATCCAGAGCGTTTGCTCATCGTCGACGACGATTCCTGCCGGACGACTGAGCCGTTCGCCCTCGATCGGAGCGTCGCCGAGCGAAGCCGTGAAATCCAGTTCGGGCGACCATTTCGTGATGCGATCGTTTCCGCCGTATTCGCTCACGTAGATGAACCCGCCGGCGTCGAAAGCCACGTCGGTGGGAAGCTGGAACTCTCCGTCACCGTTGCCTTCGCGCCCGAAGGAGTCGAGTAAACTCCCGTCACGATCGAAGATCATCACGCGGTGGTAGTGCGTATCGGCGACGAAGAGCCGCCCGTCGGGATGCGCCGACAGGCCGACAGGTTTACCGTGCTCGTACTCCGGCATCCGCCAGCCCGTCTCGAAGCGCCCGTCCGCGCTGAAGCGCTGGATGCGCCCGCTCTTGTCCACGACGAACACGGCACCGACGGGATAGGCCGCGATCGCCCGTGGATAGCTGAACGCCCCGTCGCCAAGCCCCATCCCGCCGAAGATGCCGACGACACCGGTGTCCGTCAGCGGCGGCGGCTCGCAGCCCAGGACACACAACGCGCACACGATGAGCGCCGCCATTGACGGGCCGCGTACGCCGGTCCAAGGGCAAGTCGTGAGTAGGCGACGGCGGGAGCAAGCTGAGGCCGCCGAGATGAGACGGTCGATCGGCGTCAGGACGGCTGCAGCGCATTCCGATCGCATGCCCATCCCGCGTCGTCCATGAAAGCCTAGAGGGGTTCCCGTTTTTGTGTAGCGTCGGGGTTCATCCCCGGCGCTGCGCCGCCCACAAGGGGCGACG
>ERZ1292630.2601-Hain-H41-02um-R3-2601-length-16530-cov-7_pt1 | contig 16530 bp, 8 predicted proteins | sample MGYA00564408_ERZ1292630 | MGnify/ENA primary metagenome ERZ1292630 (study PRJEB36523, sample SAMEA6512641) | groundwater metagenome | collected 2019-01-08 | study: AquaDiva: Metagenomics assemblies of 32 groundwater samples | reverse complement strand
CCCCCCCCCCCCGGCTCGCACCGGCAAACGTCTCCGGTCTGAGCAACTCCACGTCCGCCCTCGGTGTCGAGCTCCGAACGACGACGGCCGTTTCGGCCACGGTGGTCGTCGCCGGCGGAGCAGTCCTCGGCGGCGCGGGCGTCGGCGCCATCCAGCGGACCGTGGCCATACTGACTGCCCTCGAGTGCCACCACTTCGGGATCGCGATCGCGAGCAACGTCGACAGCGGCGGCGATAGCCCGTCCGTGTGGGAGCACCCATTTCGGTTTGAACTTCGAGCCTGGTGGTCTCCCCCCACAAACCTCACGTTCGACCCCTCACTTCCTTCCTACCAGGGCGCGGCCGTCGCCAACGTGCTCGTGCTGCTGCCGCTGGTCAACGCCGCCATGGCACTGATGTCGGTTGTCACGTATCGGATGCAGCGCGCGAGGGGTGTGGCAGAAGGAGAGGAGGGCTCCCGCCCCGACTCCCCAAGCCACCGCACCGTCGCGTTGTCGGACGGTGAATCGCCCAGCTCGGACCGGGGTGACGCCTGCACCTCGCTGAACTCGTTCCTCTTCGTGACGAAGACACCTGGATCGACGATCACGGCGCTCGTCGTTGTCAGCCCCATCGCGCTGCTCGCCACCGTCCGTGCCTGCTCCCTCGCCCATTGGCGCTCACCTTTCCTAGCGTTGCTGGTCGTGAATCTGCTGCTTGTCATCGGGGCCATCACCAGGATCGTCTTCAGCACCGCCGGCACGCACCGTCCTCTGGCGCACCTCACCGAGTCGGCGTGCGACGACAGTCTGCTGGGGCGCGTCAAATTTGGTCTCACAGGTGGGATGGCCTGGCGCCCTCACACTGGCCCGCCGCTGCCCCCCGAGCGCTGGGGTTCATCGCATGGTGGTGCAACCATCGTCGACGCCTCCTCCATGGATTTCCACCGTCGCCACAAGCTGCTCTATCAAGAGTACCGGGCCGGGCGCACCTGGTATTTGGCCGTCGACGTCGGCCTTGCCACGCTGAGCACGGTCTTTGCGAACGTCCGCGTCGACTCCGATCGAGTTTGCGGCGCCATGCAAATACTCGTCGCCGCCACATGCATCGTCGCGTGCGTGGCTCGCTTGGCATTACGTCCGCAAATCGCCCCCTTGCCGTTTGCCTTTGCCGTGGTCGTGAATATGTTGACCGTGGTCGGTGCCGTGGCGTCGTTAGTACCCGGTGCACCGCTGCCTCGGTGATTCAAGGCGTTGGAATATCGCTGCCGATCGCCGTCGCGGTGTTGGACATCGCGATGCGCAAGGAATGGCTGACGAGGCTCATTGCGGGCTCGAGTGCTTCCACAGGCAGCGCGCGGGCCGCGATGCTAATTTCGCCGCTTTCTCTCGACGCGCGTACTGTTTCACCCGATGTCGATGACGACGCCCTTGAGCTCGCGATGGCGTTCCCGCGGGGTTTGCTGTCCACTGCATCGTTGGAGGGCGCACCGCGTTCTCCCGCGCAGGCGGTGACGACTGCAGGGGACGACAATGCTCGCGCGGACGGCTCGAGTGATCTCCCCGTGAACGGCCGTATGCTTGTTGCGGGAGTGGCTTCCTGTGAAGATGTTCGGCGCAGGCGAAGGAAATGCAAACACATTTGGAAGGTCTCGAAGTCATCCAACCCGTCTTCGCCTCGCCGATGCGCGGTCCTACCCGGCATCGCCGCCAGAGCATCGAGCTCTAACCAGCTACCTTGCAACAATGGCCCTATGGACCAGAACAAGTTGAACAATTCCGTCCCCTCCCCGTGCCTGCGACAAATTCTGTAGGTTCAGCTTAGAATTCAAAGGTATCGTAGGAAAAGTGCATCGCCATCGATCATGCCGAGGTTCGCTTGCACATTGCGTGGAAGGGCGGCTCATTCCATTTTTTCATTTTAACAAAACTATTCCCTCACGGCACTCTCATATGCGTCGGCCTTTCCAGAAGCTGATCGCGAGCGGCAGCGGCGTAGCAGCCACGCACGCAACCGGCAGCTTCTCGTCGCTCCTCGTGGCGGCCGCGCGGCTTGCTAGCATCTCGGTACTGAAGATGCCGGCGCTTTCTCCGACGATGGAGACCGGCGGCTTGGCCGAGTGGCACAAGGTCGTGGGCGACGCCGTCCAGCCCGGTGACGTTCTTTGTCACATTGAGACCGACAAGGCGACGGTGGCATTCGAAAATGCGGGCGAGGAAGGATTTGTCGCGAGGATCTTAGTTGCAGCGGGCACAAAATCGGTTCCACTCGGTCAGCCAATCGCATTGTTGGTCGACAAAGCCGCTGACATCCGCTCTTCCGATGTGGCGGCGTGGAAGGACAGCGCCATCCCGGCGGCAGCTCCCGCAGCCCGGGCTCCCGCGGCGCCGGCAGCAGCCGCCCCGGCAGCCGCGCCTTCCCCACTTGACCGAAAAAACGGCCCTGCTGCGGACTTCCTTATCGGGCAGTTGCCGCCGGATGCCCGTTCGCGGCTCCCGGCCGCTGGCTCGGGGAAGAACGGGCGATTGACTAAGGAAGACGTCCTGCGGGCGACAGGTGCTGGCTCGACGGCACAGGCAGCTCGTACGAAGGAGCCGGCGGCGACGGCACCTCCCAACGCCGTCTCGTCCCGCCCCGCCACGTCTCGTCGCGTGGTGCCTGGAGTCGTGGAAAACTTCTCGATCCGTGACGCTGCCGTGCTCCAGAAGCTGCTCGGAAGAGTGTCAGTGGCGAAAAAAATGTAGCCAATCCGGCACCGGTTGTCATTTCGCGGAACAAATGGACGAATGAACCCGGGGGACAGGGGGACCGTGCACGTTGTTGTTCGTATCCTCTGACACCGGTGGGGCTTCGTCTGGGCGGCCATTGAGGTCACTCATTCACCGTTCCCGCTTGTTGTTTGCACAGCCGCTTCCATTCTCATTTTACGCGATCCAACTCCATGGTTTCGTATCCTGAAGCCACGTGCGCGGCACTTCGCAAGCAGTTCGGCTTCTACTTCGGCGATGTGAACCTCGTGCGGGACGCGTTCATGAAGGACCGCATCGCGGAAGACCGCGAGGGCTTCGTCCCCATCAAGGTGTTCTTCACCTTCAAGCGCGTCAAGGAAATTCTCGCCGCCAACCCGCAAGACGAGGCAGCGGTCGCAGCCGCTCTCGCAAGTAGTCCCGACCTGGTGGTGGACACCACCCGGTTCATGGTGCGTCGTAAGGCGCCCCTTCCGGAGTCCGTCCCTGTCGACAATGAAACGGTGTACGCCAAACCGATCGCACCCGACGCGACTCTGGAGGAGATCGAGACGTTCTTCGAGTCCTTCGGCAAGGTCCGTGCCGTGTGGCGCCGGCATATGCAGGCACCGGCGGGCGCGGCGGCGCCTGCCACCGTGAAGCCATCCGTGTTCATTGTGTTCGACAGCTTGGCGGCCGTTGAGAAGGCGGTCACCGGAACGCACTCCTTCCGAGGCGCACCCTTGGAAATCATGACGAAGCGCGACTACCTTGCCAAGAAGGGCAAAGCCGAGGGGACAGCCACCGCCGCCGCGGGTGGGCGTGCTGGCGGAGCGGCGGCGTCGGGCAAGCCAATGAGTCCGCCGATGCCACGCGGCTCCTCAGTGCGAGTCACTGGCGTCGGGAAGATCACGGACCTCAAGGCCGTGCGCAGCCTGTGGGAGCCGACGCTGGCGCCCAAGATCCGCTACGTGATCCTCGGCGGGCCGAAGGTGGGCGACGCCCCCGCCGAGGATGACGGCGCGACGGTCATTTTCCACGACGCCGCCACGCGGGACGCGATGGTCGCGGACCTCACCGAGAAGGGAACGACGCTCGCCGGCACGGTCCCCCTCGTGAGGAACCTGACGGAGGCGGAGGACGCCGCCGCGACGCAGGCAGCGGAGAAGGAGATCGAGGACCGCTCAGCCGCCAAGGACGCCGCCGGAGGGACGGGACACCGAGGCGGCCGTGGAGGTCGCGGCGGTCGTGGCGGCCGCGGTGGGCGAGGCCGCGGATTCGGCGAAAAGCGTCCGCGCGACTGATCGACGCGTACCATACCCCTAACGTCGCGGGCGAGTGAATTGGATTTTTTATTTCCGTGTAAAAATGACCGCCGTTCTGCTTCAGAGGCGGTCTTGGTCGCCACTCCGAGAGGGCGCTCTTTTGTTCTTGGCACCGCCCGTTTGGTCTCTCTCCATTGTTGACGTCATGATTTGAAGCCATGTTCACAAACGGCGGTATTTAGACTCGCTTTCGCCATCTCTCTGTATGCTGCTTAGTTGTCAAGCTTGCTCCTACTCGGCTTCAACGGCAGGCACGCGGCTTCAGTGATCGCCCCCACCCCCTCCTTGCCCTCCTCTATGGCGAAGCCCCCTGAGCGTGCCGAATTGAAGCCGGGATGTGGCTGCTTCTCCATCGTCACCGACGCCGGCGGGGGCGAAAAGGTGATCTCGTTCCAGAACACAACCCGGGACTCACAGTTCAACATCAACTTCACCTTCGCCGAGCCGGTCGGGATTCAAATCCTGAGCGAGACCAAATCGAACGGAGAGGGTACCTACGCGACATCGGTTTACCCTGGCGAGACTCGAGAGTTCGTCAAAGGCAAGTGGCGCGGCTACAAGCGAGGGTTTTCGTTCGGACCCCCCGATGAAGCGTGGGCAGCGAAGCAGGCCGCCGTGCGCAACGCCGCAGTGGAAGAAGAAATCACGGCGGTGAAAATCGCCCTGAAGCAGAATCCAAGTCCCGACGGAAAGTACACCGCCGAATACATTAGTAAAGTTTGCGAGCTGGCCAAGGTGCCGTTCGTCGACTTGACCTTCCCGCCAAAGCCGTCGTCGATCAGCCGCGACTTCGAAGGCGCACCTCCGCCCTATCCGTGGATGCGTCCGTTCGTGTACTGCACGGAGCCGGGCAAGCCGCCATGCCTCTTCGTGGGCGAGATCGAACCCAACGATATCGATCAAGGCCAACTCGGCAACTGCTACTTCCTCTGCGCGCTCGCTTGCATCAGCGAGTTTCCCGCCCTCGTGCAGTACATCTTCCGAAACGCGCAACACCCGTCCTTAGGCATCTATCGCATCGCGCTCTGTAAGAACGCCTGGTTGCAGACGGTGGTCGTCGACGATCTCTTCCCGACGTCCAATGGCAAGCCGGTGTTTGCGAAGAATCGCGAGGAACCCAATGAACTATGGGTATCGATCGCGGAAAAGGCCTATGCGAAGCTGCACGGCAGCTACTACGCCATCCGATCCGGTGACCCCGCGCAGGCGGTCGCCGACCTCATTGGGTGTCCGTATCAGAAGTTGAAGGACGACCCCGTTTGGCAGAATAAGGACGAGCTGTTCGCGTTCCTCCTCCGGTGCGACCTCGAGGAGCACATCATGGTGTGCGGCACCCCTGGCAGCGACACGACGAACTATGCGGCGGGTGGTGGGGCAGCGGCAGGCGGGAAAGCTGCGGCGGACTCGTTGGCCGAGCAGTATAAGGCCGTAGGCTTGGTGACAGGTCACGCCTTTTCCTTGATCCGTGTGAAGGAATATCAGGGCCAGAAGCTGTGTATGCTGAGGAATCCATGGGGCAACGGTCTCGAGTGGAACGGGGACTGGAGCGACAACTCACCAAGGTGGACGCCACAGGCGAAGAAGGACCTCGACTTTGTCGGCGGAGACGACGGCACGTTTTGGATGCCGTGGCCCGAGGTCGTCAAATACTTCGACGGGATCTCCGTCGCGTACTGGCTGCCAGCCTACAGCCATGTCCGCGTCGCCGCCAACTTCGAGGGCGGCGTCTGCGACTGCGTCCCTCAGCTTTTTGTGACCAACCGCCCCGTCAAGGTGTATCTTGGCGTTCATCAGAAGGACAACCGCGGACTCGCAACGGGGGACCCCGACCGGCAGTACGCGGCGGTGATGGGTGCCGTGGTTCTAGAGGAGAGCGACACCAAGGCGTCGACCGTCGCCACGAGCCAGAAGGCGTCATTCCTCCCGACGCGGGACCACCTCATTGTCGTGACGCTCCAGCCTCGAGACAAACCCTACTACTTCATGGCGCAGTGCCACGGAGAGGACAACAAGAGCTGCACCTTGAGCCTCTTCATCGAGGACAATCGGAACGTTCGAATTCACTTTGTGGCGCTGCGGAGCGACTTGGCCAAGCGCAAGTTCAACCCGCCGTCAGCTTTCGTTCCTGGGATGTGCAACCAGAAGGTCGCCGCGAAGTACCAGCTCTTGACCCCAGCCATGAAAGGCGAGTACATGGAGCTGCAAGGGGAGAGCGTCGTGTGGCAGCCCAACAGCCCGTCGACGACCGGCACGGCGCGTGCACCGGCCGCCACGGCGGCAGGAAAAGCCCCACCCGTCGCCGCAAAAATCGAACCAGTGCCGGAGAAAATGGGAGGCAGAGCGGTCGATTCCCGGAAAATCAAACTTACGGTCACCGTGCTGAGTGGGAGGAGCCTCGTGGCCAAGGACATCGGCGGCTCCAGTGATCCCTATGTGACCCTCACGCTGCTGGATAAGAACGGCGCGCCTGTTCCGGGCGTCGACGAGGTGTCGACTCGGTACATCAACAACACACTGACGCCGACATGGGGCGAGGTCTTCGTGTTCCAAGTCGCCGCCAACGACATTCTTAGCCTGCACTGCTGGGACAAGGACCTGTTCGGCCGCGATGACATGGGGTCGGCTAAGATTCGGCTCGCCGACCTCTCGCTGAAGCCGGGGGGACCCGGCCACGTCGGCTGGTTTCCGCTCTCGGGCGACGACGCCACCGGCGACATCAACCTCATGATGTGCATGACGACGACATAGGGGACGCCTTCACGATGGAACGACGCAACTCCCCCAGTCAATAGTCTCGCGCCGCCTCCTCTCGTCGGATTCGGGCGGTCCTCTCTTCCCTTTCCCGCTTGTATTGCCGTTGCCGTTTGAACACCCGTTCGCGTCCCTTGTCCATCATCATCCATTCAAAAATGATCCATTCCGCTCTTTGTGCTCTCTCTCTCTCTCTCGATTGGTACTTCGGCGTTGAGAGCGTCTTGCACGCACGAGTAAAAGAAAATTCTCGCGTGAAAACGCAGATCGACCTCCGTTCCAACCATTGTATGACTGGGTCCACTCCATCCCCAGTGGTGGATCCCCATCGAGCAGCGATCGCTTGCTTCAACTGCGGTCGTGTCGGGCACCTTCGGGCGATGTGCCCTGACCCTCCGCGGTACATGCTGGCTCAGGGGGGTCGCGGCCCTCCGTCGCGTCCCACCACCGCGCCGCCGTCGTCCATCGCGTGCTACCGCTGCCAAGGCCCTGGCCACATTGCCCGCGACTGTACCCGCGAGGCGGCCTCCGTCGTGCCGCCGACCCATGATAGCCCATACCGCAGCGCACCTCAGTTCACGGAACCGCCGCTGCTGCCGCTCGCCAATCCTCTCTACTGCTTCGTCTTGCCCTGCTGCACGGAGCCGCCTTCGTTGACCGACGCCCGGAGGCCGCTGTGCACCCAGCCACCGCCCTTCTCACCGGGAGGCCAGCCTTCGACCGAATGCCCGCCTGTAAGAGCCAAGAAGAAGACGCACGACCCGTACCGCGCCAGTGCAGTCGACGTGCAACGACTTGTCGCGGGAACGCCGATCGTTCGGCTATCCGCCGCGACGGCAGCGCTGCGCTACGGCGGGCCGCGAGGCACCCCGTCGACGTCGTCGGTTGGATCCGTCAGCGGCGGCATCTCAGTCGTGGACGAAGAGACGACCAGCGGCGGCCGCGACACGATGAGCGGCAGTTCCTCGCGGCCGCTCAGTCGCCAGCTCCTCGGCAGCCTGGACACCTCCCGGAGCCATTTTGCGAAAGCCGACCCCGCGCAGGAGGAGTGCGCTCCAAAAGGAGGAAGTCTTCTCGACGCTCATGGCGACAACGACTCGCGTGATCCTATGAACCTTTTAGTGGCATGCGAAGAACTTCCGCCTTCGTCCTCGTCGCATCTCCATCCATCCGACGAGGTGGGTCGCCCCGCACCGCTCGTGATTCCCGCCCCCATCCCCCTCCGCTGCCCAGGGGCCGCCCCTCCACCCTCTTCGTTCTCCTTCGACCGTCCCCCTCTGCTCCTCCCTCGTCGCGACGGCGGCGCACCAGTGTCGTGGCTACCTCCACCGCCGTTCGGCTGGTGATTTGCCGCGGATGACGAACTGCGCATTTGTCCCGTGTGCCTCCCCCATCCCAGCCTGCCCGCCCCCTTCCCTCTCTTGGCGCTATCCTTTCCCGCTCTCCTGTTTTTTCTTTGGTCTTCTTCGTTCGCTCGGGGGCAATAGTTTCTTTCTTTCCGCACTGCTGCTCGACGCAGCAAACGCCAAAAACGCATTTTTCCATCCCTCCGTGCTGCGCTACGACTGGGTGGTGCAGTTAACTCCTGCGGCCTCCTTTGGACACGACGACGAGACGTGCGGCGCCCTTCCGCTCGCCGATCGAAGCGATACGTTGACGTGTTCCGCTCCCGCGCACCGCTTTGACAGCAAATAGGACAGCGGTTTTTCGCCTCCGCTCCTTCGACGCGTCCCCCCTCTTCCTTGTCCAACCTCTTACCGGGGATGAGTGCCGCTGATCAGACCCCCGCTGCCGTTTCAGGCGAAGGCGCAGCGGCCGGCAATCCCCCTGTCAACTACATTGACGTCAAGCTGCACGGCATCTACAACGTCCCTCTCGGATGGCTCGGCGAGTCGGGGCCGGCCCCGGTCTTCAACGACCACATCTTCCGGTACGAAGTCGACCTGACCCTCGCCGGCGCTCAGCACACTTTCCGCAACGGCCGTGTGCTCAGCACGGTGACGACGTACAACGAGTTCGTCGATCAAGCAAAACTACCACCCGCTGTTGGAGGCACCGACGACCTCGACGACGTCGCGTCGGCCCCCGACGTGCCCGAGCCGGTGACGCTCAAGGCCGCCGGTATCCACCCGGCAGGAACGGCCGCCCAACCGCAGGGCCCATCGGAGACGGCCACTGCCGACGGGTCTTCTGTAGCCCTGGCGGTGAGCGCGACCCACACGGCCCCAGCGGCCATCCTCTGGGTGCTCGGACCTGAGGTTGACACCGAAGTCCGCGACGACCTTGGAGGGGCGGGAAAGCGCGACCCGAAGCCCGCGGCCAAAAAGGGTGCGCCCGCCCCGCCGGTGCAAGTTCAGGAGGCAGTCAAAGTCATCCCACCGAGCTCCGCTATGCCGCCTGCCTGCCTCTGCCGCTTCCCTCTTTCGCTGCTTCAAATTTCGGCGCTGGAGGATCAGTTAGAGAAGCATCCCGCCCTCACCCTCACGTTCCGGCGCGTGCTGCGGGCTGGCTGCCCCGTGGAGTGGGAGGACTCCCTGGAAGCCAAGTATCAAGCCACCATCACCGTGCCCCTGAAGCCGCTGCTGGAACCCGGATCGACCTTCATGCAGGCGACGGTGCCGCTCGAGCCCTCTTTCATGGAGGCGCCCAAGGACGACGAAAAGGGCGGGAAGGGCGCCGGGAAGAAGGCGGCGCCGAAGAAGACGAAGGGCGCCGCGCCCGCTTGCCTCACGGAGGAGCTGGACCCCAACGAGGCTCACCCATATGTGTCAAGCCAGACGCACTGCGTGCTGTCCATCCGGTGCCACACGGCCGTCACTCGCCTCCCCCAGGCGCGGCCGCGCCCCGACTTGCAGCCGTCGGACTTGATCCCGCGCCGGCTGCGTCCCTCGCGACGCCCAGCCGATGCAACAAAACAGTTCTCGCGAGAGGTGGAGGGCCTCGTGTGGCGTATCGTGCGGGACTACCGCGACCACTGCGCCGCCACGGCCACTTCTGGCATCGGCAGCGACCCCTCCACACTACGGCAGTCGTTCCTGCAGTACCTGCAGACCAGCGGCAAAACGCACGTCTACAAGGACCTGCTCGTCCCGTCCGTGCAGGCGATCGTCAAGGAGACCTTCATTCGCAAGCCGTCGCCGTCGTCCGAGGAGCTCGACCGCGTGTCCAGCGAGCTCTACACCTACGTGCTGGACCAGTCGCACCTCACCATGAGCCGATCCTTCATCAAGGCCTCAAAGACCGCGGGGAACGTCGTCGCGCCGGGAGTCGGCGCCTCGCTGACGGCCGCGCCGGGCAACCCAGATGGATCCGCACCCGTGGAGCGCTGGCGGCGGCTCGCCGTGGAGGCAGAGACGATGCGCGAGTACGCCACGGCCGCAAAGTACCACCAGGAGTGCATCGTGCACAGCCGCGGCCGCGACGGCGACGAACAGCCCGACGTTTGGTGCGACTACGCTGAATTCTGCCTCCGGGTGCGCGACGCACTGAAAGCCGAGCAAGCCTATCGCGAGGCGCTGGCCGTCGACATGGGGCATGCCCGGTCGCTGACGGGATACGGCTGCTTGCTCCTGAGTCGCCACCGCTTCATGGAGGCGGAGGTAATCTTGCAGTCGGTCGTCACGCTCCAGAACGACAGCCTCTCGTGGTCCTTCCTTGCGGCGTACTACGACGGGCTGTTGCTAACCGTCCCCGACTCGCCGGAGGAGGCGACCCGGCGTGCAAATTGCCGACGTGAGAGCAAGCTCGCGATGCTGCAAGCGGTGCGGCTTGCGTCTCAGGAAGCAGAGACGCCGACTCATGCCTCCTCCTCCTCCTCCTCCTCGGCCAAGCCACCGCAGGCCGCCCTAGCCGCGGAGGACATGTACCAGCGGCTGGCGGACAGGCTCTTAGACCTGCGACTGGAGGAGGTGGCCGGCGTCTGCCTCGCCCGCTCCCGGCCATCGCTCGCCGTCGACATGATGCAAGCCAGGTTGCTGTATCAGACGACGCAGTACGAAGAGGCCGCGGCCGCGTTGAAGACGACTGTGGACGCCCAGCCGAACAACCCAAACGCTCGGTTGCTACTCGGCGACGTGTATGCGGCCATGAACAAGGCCGCGGAGGCCGAGGCTCAGTACGACCAAGCGCTTCGCACCGACCCGCACTGCGGCACAGGACCCTCCCTCGTGCGGCTGGGCAACATGTACATCGCCCTCGGAAAGTTCAAAGACGCACTGAGCGCCTTTTTGCTCGGCGCCAAAGTCTGGCCCAGCGGCCTCACGTGGCTCGGCGTGGGCATCTCCTACTACCGGATGGACGACTTGACGCGCGCGGAGCAGAGCCTGAACGAGGCAAACATCCTCAATAATCTCAACGGCCGCACGTGGGGCTACCTCGCCCTCGTTTGCCTCAGGCAGCGCCGCGAGGAAGAGGGCGACATGGCGTTCAACCAGGCGATCAAGCAGGGGCTGGACGACCCGTACCTGACCACGGAGATCGGCGTCGAGCAGTTCCGTCTAGGTCGCTACAAGATCGCCGAGGCGTGCTTCCGGCGTTCGATCGCACTGTTGGACGACTGTAACACACGCATGCACCTGGCACGCACCTTGGCGGCACTCAGACGCCTTCCCGAGGCGCGCGAAGAATTTTCCTACGTCGCGCGAACGACGAGTAGCGAGGCGCAACGCCAACGCGCTGAAGAGCAGCTCCAGCAGCTCCCCGTCGAGTGAGTGCCGCAGCGCGTCCCCCCTCTCCCGTCGTAGACCCCATGTACGCCTTTTCGGAAGTGGCCAGCATTTCAGGGCTCCAGTATTGGAGAGATGTATAGGCTGAGCGCCTCTGCGTTTGTGTGTGTGTGTGTGTGTTTTCACGCCCTTTCCTAGCGCGAGCTCGCGTTTTTTCTGAGGAGGTTTCCTCGGGGAGTATTGTGGACCGGTCCGTCAGTGGCAGTGTGCTCCCTTCCCCCTCCTTCCTTCCACCTCCTCTAGCTTCCTTGCGTTTCTCGTGTGACCTCAACCGCTCTGCGATGGGTGCGTCGGAGAGTTCACCGGTCAGCGGCGTCTCCGGCTTCCAAGTCGTTCGAGTGCTGCCAAACAGCCCCGCGCACTTCGCCGGGCTCGCACCGTGGTTCGACTTTATCGTGGCGGTCGACAATCTGGCCATCGACCCGGAGAACACAAACTTTTTCTTTGATTACGTCCGCCGCAACAAGTACAAGCCGATCGTATTTCGCACGATGAATCTGCGCCTGCGTGCGTTCCGGGAGCTGCTGATCACGCCGACTGACTCCTGGGGCGGCGTGGGACTCCTTGGCTGTAATGTCAACTGGGAATCCGTGGAAAAAGCATTAGAGAGTACCTGGCACATCGTGGACGTCAAGCAAAACTCGCCCGCCTTCCGCGCGGACCTCATGTCCAACCGTGACTACATCCTGGGCATGCAGGTCGCACATGACAGCGGTGCCCTCACCCTGCTCAGCGATCCCAACGACTTCCACTCTCGGATGGACGAGTGGCACGGCCTGCGCGCCACGCGGCCGAACTTCGGCCAGACCCTGGTGCTGCTCATTTTCGACGCGGTCGACAACTCCGTCAAGGAGGTCGACGTGGACATGAGGGGCGAGTCCTCTTTGGGCGCGGATCTCGCCAATGGCTACCTGCACGTGGTGCCGCCGGACGCGTCCGGCACCGGCAAGGCCCCCGTGGTGACGCGATTCTACGTCGCGGCACCCAGCGCGCCGGTCGTTGCGCAGCTTCCGGACGCCCAGCAGAGTAGCGTGCCCCCGCCCCCCGCCGCCGCTAGCCACGCCCCCACCGTGCACGGATTTCCTCAGCCGCCGATATTGCACCCGCCACCAGTCGCCGCGCCGCTGCAGGAAGTACCCTTTGCGCCGCAGCCGATGGCGTCCCACAGTGACGCGTCGTCTGCCTTGGTCGCTCACCCATCGACGTCGGCTTCCGCCCCTGCTACCGCCCCACCTCCTCAAGCGGCGACGTTTCCTACCCCATCCGTAACAGCGGCCTTTCCCCAAGCCCCTAGCAGCTACGGAGCGTCATCCTTCCCAGTCGTGGCAACAGGGCCCGTGGGAGCACCCGACGCGGCGCCGGTCGCGCCTTTCCCCGCCGCGTTTCCCGCGCCTTTCCCTGCGGCGGCGCCGTTTCCGCATGCTGCGGCGACGGTCGGGGGAGCCCCCGCCGCGCCCTTCCCGATGGCGCCTCAATTTGGCCGCTAAAAGTGAGCGATTTCCTGCTTTGAGGGGTTCTGTCATTCTCTCTCTTTCTGTGTGCGTGGTGATCCGGGGGGTCACACGCCGCGGCGCTACGGCATTCGTGCTGTCTCCTGAGGCTGCGTTCACCCTGACGCCGGGCCCTCCCCCCACCCCCCACTCACCCGCACCCCACAGTGCGCATTCATTGACGCCGAACGTAGTTTACCGTCGAGCCCCCCCATTGTACATGGCCGCGTCCGTGGACTCCAGCGACGCCGCGGCCCTCGTGGGTCGACACAGCCTGCGGGGGGACGCGACCAGCAGCAAGAACGTTTATTCGCCCGTGGAGGGGGGTGAGCGGCTTCAGCACGCGGAGGCGCTCGACCAGCGGACGCTGCCCGCGGTGCTTGAGAGCGCTGCAACGCGAGGCGGCCCCCCTGCCGCCAACGCCCTGTCGAAGTCGTGCGGGGGCGTGGCGGAGTGCCGAGTGAAGCAGGGCGCGTCGTTCCTGAAGGAGAGCATCATGGTCGGCATTACGCACGTCACGAGCGACGACCTGAAGCGCAGCATCATCAAGTGCACCGCCTTCAGCCTCGAGGAGCTCCCGGCGAAGCACGTGCTCCGCATCGTAAACGGCAGCAAGGGCGCCTTCTTCACCACCGGCAGCGGCACGATCGAGGCCACCTGCTTGCGCATCGTCGACGAACTCACGCAGCGGCTGCACAATCACGGCTGGTGCGTCGCTACGAAGGCGTTGCTGCTGCTGCGCTTGCTGATCCTGGAGGGTTCGACCACGTTCCGCGATGTCGTCGTCAGCAGGCGGCTCGACTTATTCGACGTGCGGCGGCTCAAGCCCTATGAGTCGGCCTGCCCCAGTGACCGCGAGAACCACGTCAAGTACCACCCCCTCGTCGTGCGTCTCATGCAGCACTGACTCGGCCTCGCGGAGCTCATTCGGGTGATTCCTCTCGAGACACTGCAGGCGGTGTTCACCAGCAGCGACGCCATGGTCTCCGTGCCGACGCAGCTGCTCGAGGCCCACTGTCTGGCCACCATCGGATGCCTCTCGCAAACGGCCGACGCCAGCCAGCTGAACCACTTCTTCCTGCTGGACAACGCCGTCAGCCTCGTCGCGTACCGGTCGCTCATACAGGACGGGAAGATGCTGCTGGTCGTCGCGACGCGCTACATGGACGCGGGTCGCCACCGAGTGGGGATGTGCCCGTATGCCACGGGCACGTGGAAGGACGCCTTCACGGAGTACGACATGGCGCTCCGACGTTTGTCGGACTTTTTTACGCAGCTGCGTAACTCCGGCATCGAGTTCGGCGAAATGGTTCCGACTATCCACGCGCTTCCCGACACTTTCTTGCAGGATCTCGAGGCGCGGATTTCTCGCTGCCGCGGCATGCTGCCCACTGTCTCTCTTTCAGAGTACCTCCGGCAGCAACAGCAGCCGGCAGCGAACCAAGACCCCGACATGACGCCTCCCACCAGTCACGCGGCCGCCTACAAGAGCTCGGCCTCGGAGGCACTGCGCGCCATCGGCATCTCAACGGAAAAAACATCCGGCGGAGGGCCGTGTGCGGAGGGCCGGGAGCGCGGCAACTCCACCACCACCCTTCCAGGGTTCTCGCCCCTCGTGCCCTATCAGAGCGGCGGCACCCCGTCGTCCGAGGGCCACAGTCCGTTCAATGGCGCCGATAGCGATGACGATGCCACCGGCGCGCCGAACGCTGCCACTGGATCGAACCAAAGTCTTTCGACCTTCGCCACGACGGTGCAGCAGGAAACATCGCCGGAGTTGACTCCGCAGCCTCCTGCAAGCACAGGCGACCTGATGCGGGTGTGGAGTCGTTTCAGCATCGAGAGGACGCAAGTACTCGGGAAGGGGGCCTTCGGGACGGTTTACAAGGCTTGGGATGCGGACGAGGGCCGCTACGTGGCCGTCAAGGAGGTGCGGTTGGAGCACTCGGCAGCGAACGACGCGCCGTCCGGAACCGACGGCGTGCCAGATGAACGCGAATCGGCCCGCCGTCGGGCACTGCGAGAGGAGTTTAAGACCCTTGCCTCCCTCGACCACGACAACATCGTGCGCGTCATTGACCTGGCCCTCGACGACGTCAACAACTACGGCTACATTTTCATGGAGTGGATGCCCAGCGGGTCGCTGCAGGCGGTGGTGCGCAGCCAGAGGCAACAAGCGACGCGGAACGGCGGCAACAACGGAGGCGGCGGTCTGAAGCCGCGCCTCGTGGCGCGATACACGTCGGAGATGCTCCGCGGCCTCGCGTACCTCCATCAAAAACAGATGCTGCACTGCGACATTAAGCCGGGCAACGTGCTGCTGTCCGCGTCGGGCGCCGCCAAACTGAGCGACTTCGGGACCATCAAGCAGCTCGCTGCGGTCAGCGGCTCCTTCAAGACGGTATCCGTCGTCGGTACCGTCCCGTATCTGGCGCCGGAGTGTCTCTCGGGAAAGTACTCAAAAGGCTCCGACATTTGGGCGCTCGGCTGCACCGTGCTGGAACTGCTCACGGGTGATTCGCCCTGGAGCGAGGCCAAGCTGACAGACCAAATCCAGCTGATATTCAAAATCGGAAGTAGCCGGCCGCCGGACCACCACCCGGCCGTTCCGCCAGCGACTCCGGAGAATGCCATGGCGGGGGGCGACGGTGACACGAGTGGCAGCTTCCGTTCGTCCAATTCGTCGCTTACCGACTCGCAGACGCAATCGCGCAGCATCGGGGCGACGCCGCCTTCGTTGACATCCACGGCCGGCCGGGGGCTCACGATCCCAGCCTCCGCAAGGGACTTCATCCTGAAGTGCTTCGCGTTCGATTACAAGGATCGGCCCAGCGCAGAGCAGCTCCTGTCGCACCCCTTCGTTCTGTCGGCGTCGCAGGGTGCCAGCCCGTGACCCCTTGCAGTCGGTCCGCCACACAATAACTAGTTCACCCCACCGTTTTCACAGCTATCCGAAAGCGTGTCGTTTCGTTGCTCACCCCGCCGGCTGGTCCTTCTCGCCGCCGCGCGATCGTCCTTGCATTCTCACACTTCGTTTCCCACCTTCCGTTCCTTTTGACGTACGATGAGGTGATGTGTGCGCAGGGCTCGCTGACGGACCCGTCCGTCTGTTTCTATATCCACCGCCGGCCGTGGTGGTGTTCCAAATTTGACTGACGTTCGCCAATCACGGCGGCAAGTCATCACGCGGTAGCATGCTTTTGTTTTTTGGCATGCGATGAGCCCCCGCCGCCCCCTTCCTTCCTAAGACGCACCAAACGACGCGAAAGGCGACACCCTTCTTGGCGTCTCTTTGGCCGCCGACGCCGCCGGCTCTTCTTTCTTTCTTTTGATGTAAAGATCCGGCAGTTGCCGGAAGTTGTTCGTTGACGAGATGAATGGAGCTGGCGCCTTTGACGAGAGCGCTGTTCCAAGCCCCGAGATATGCGTTCCCCAGGGCGGGGGTTGGCGCGGCTCTGGACGACGCTGAAGATGAAGTCCTCGCGAGCCTTGCCGCCAGAGGGGGAGCAATCAACGAGGACACGGCAGCTCGTCA
>ERZ1292630.2598-Hain-H41-02um-R3-2598-length-16536-cov-6_pt1 | contig 16536 bp, 27 predicted proteins | sample MGYA00564408_ERZ1292630 | MGnify/ENA primary metagenome ERZ1292630 (study PRJEB36523, sample SAMEA6512641) | groundwater metagenome | collected 2019-01-08 | study: AquaDiva: Metagenomics assemblies of 32 groundwater samples | reverse complement strand
GAATAGATTTTTCAATGGCTTAGCGTGTCTTGAAAGGTTTGGTGTCCCCAACGGGGTCCGTCAGACAAGGGAGCACCCTCCGAGCAGCCGCTTAGTTTCACAATCGAGCTTCTGGTGGAGGCTGCATGAACCACCGGCTCGAACTTTCTCCACGCCGCAACCACATCACCCAGAAGGTCCGCATTGCTGGACGGACGCTGTATATCTCCGTCCACGATGATCCGTCCCCAGCCGAACTCTTCCTTCGGGTGAAAGGTTCTGACTGTACCTCTGAGACGATCGCACTCTACGACGTAATCGCCCGGCTGATGAGCGTGGCCCTCCAGTACGGTGCTTCCCTTGAGAAGCTCGGCGATCTCCTCGCTGGGGCCAAATTTGCCCCATGCGGCCCGGTATCCGGACATGATCGCCTGAAGCACTGCACGAGTCTACCAGATCTGATCGGGCGGCACTTGTTGGTGGAATACTGCGGACGCAAGGAGCTGAGTCATGTTGGACACGACCCGCCACGATGATCGAGGCCGGGTCTAGCCCAATCACATAGAAGGAGGAGAGAAACCATGTCACATCAAGACGTGCGCCGTAAGAGTGTCCTCGGAGGTTCGAGCCCTCGTCGCCGCAAACGGCGCATGGGCAAAAGATCTTCGAACGTAAAGAGCTTGGCCTACCATGAACGGTGGAGCCTCATCACCGGTCATCTGCTCAAGGCGCTCGAGTCACAGTCTGAACAGATCCGGCATCTCAAGCTGCAATTGGATATCGCTACCACATTGGCCTCTTTGGCGCTCCCTCAGCCCAAGCCGTCCGGGAAATGAAGCCTCATGAAGAAACCCTTCCTGCGAAAGCCCATGCAGGTCAGACACAGCGCTGTGGCGCGCATGGTCGGCAACAGAACCGGCCCTGCCGCCATCCAGCCGGCTTTCGGACCAACCATCCTGGCGTAGGCAGGTGTTTTCTGCATGGCGGGCTGACGCCGATCAAACACGGACGGTACTCAGGGGTGATCCGGGCGCTCGCGAAACAGCGTCATGCAGAGTTGTATGAGACGATTCGGGCGGAAGACGAGCGGACCCAGGAGAGTTTATTTGAGGAAATCGCCCTCCTCAGGACGATTCTTGCCGTCCTCCCCGAAGTGTGGCCGAACAAGACCGATTTGGATGTACGGCAACAAATGGCTGCGGCCACTCAACTGGTAGATGCCATCGGAAAGGCCGTGCTGCGGAACGCTCAGGTCGGGCATGCGATGGGGCAGCGGTTTACCCGTGAAGAACTTCTCAAGCTCGCTGACGCCATGAGCCTCGTTCTGGCACGAAACATTGGGGACGACAAAATCATTCAACGGATCGTTGGAGAATTGGTGCAGTTCTGTGCCCCTATTGGGATCGCGCTTGCTTCGCCAGTGGATCTCCACTGAATGATTGGAGGCACCACGTGCGGGGATGCCCACGCTGTCAGGGGTTACTGGTGAGTGAACGCATCCGCGGTGATACGCCGACGCTCCTCACGCTCTTACGCTGCGTCAGTTGCGGGTTCTATACCGATCCGGTGATGGAGATGAACCGAGCGATGCCGCTAGGCTTCGACAAGGCTAGTAGCGAACCGTTCCCCGCGTCCGACGCCAGTCATCACTCGTCGGAGTCGGTGACGGCGGAGCCGGTGGAGGTGGGGGGGCCGACGCCATCCGAGGCCCAATCCATCGCGTAACCTGGGCGATCCGCTTGTCAAAATCGGGGGTGCCTCCCAAGATCCAATCCCCTAGGCTCCAGAAGAGCGCGGCTTGCACCGAGATGCCGGTCCAAAAGATGGTGGCCGGTGAGTTTATTACGTCCGCCACGACCTCAATCGGACTGGAGTCCGTCGCGTCCAGCTCAGGATCTTCCACGTAGTCTTCGAGTAGGACCGCGCCATTCGCCGCCATTTGAGCAGGCACCAACGGAGTCGGGACGATCAGGTCACGGAGCGCACAGCCAGACAAGAGCAGCACCGACCCGCATAGTATCCAGATTGTGAGCCGTCTGGCATTCAGCATGGATCGCTTGCTACTTCAGGCATTCTGCAGATTGTGAAGAGAGCCCGGTGCCAGCGGACATGGAGGCCTCGGCATCCCCGCCAGTCACCACCGAACTCCCAAGCCCAGCGTCAACGGTCTTGAGCGGGCGTCCGCAGACGAAACAGGCATCCGAGGCATCCCCATTCCCGCCATCCACCCGGCCCGCAGGGCTCAGGGAAAGTCTAACACGCGCCCCCTTCGTGCTACGATACTCATTCGTCGTCCTTCACCGAGCTGCGTTGGAAATCTTCGGGACACCAACCAAACATTCGATCATCGTCATCGCCGCACGGGGCGCTTTGTGCCGCCTCGCTATATCGCCGAGACCGTTGACGGTAGGCCTGAAGCCACCTACAATGAAATCAAGCAAGATCCACGGGTGACGCATTGGAGGAGGTACGGCAACGATGTTGAGCAAGGTCGGCAAGCTTCTCTCCAGGAACAAGGTAGGACAGGGACAAGCGCACAAGCCTTTGGTAAAGCCACAGGCGCTGTCAGCGTCGGATCACGCCTCCAAAGTCTTCGAGGAGATGGAGGAGACGCGTATGGACAAGATGCTGCGTGCCTTCGACAAAATTCCTGCGCCCCTCCGTTCCTAGCCCCCTTCAGGGCATGGCCACCGACCGGGGGCCTCATGCTGCGCGTCTGGACCATCGTGACATGACACCGGACAATCCTTCTTTGATCGACTCGTCAACGACAATGCTCGACGACAATCAGGCGTCAGAGAAACTCTCGCAGGAAGAAGCGGAAGAACTTCTGACTGGGGTGTTCCAGGACGGAACCCCGACGATCAAACGGATGATTCAGCTGATCTGGGACCAAGGCAGGATCGACCTGGAAGCAGTCTACCGGCAAGAATCCACGCGAGAAGAGAACTTCCGAAAACGCCATCGATTACCAGCTCTCAATCTGCCGACATGGGAGGAGATCGCGCCCACACAGCACTTGGCATCGAGCCCCAAGCGCTTACTGGACCGGAAGCGGCCTACCTTGTCAGTCTCCGAGATGCTGACGCCCTCCGAGCTCGCGCAGCTAAAGCAAGCAGCGAGCGCGTTCGCCGACTCCGCAGCCAAGGCCTTCCCAGGCCTGAAGATTCTCCGCTAAGTCCATCAGGCTTCTTTCCTGTTTGCAGGAGGTTGTGCATGGACAACCCATCATCCAGCATCTCGGAGCCGACCTCGCCCGTCTTAGACCTTACTACCCAGATGCGGCTAATCCCGCCTATCTCCCATCTCTCGACGGACCTCAGAGGGCCGATCAGCCGAGCGGGGATTCGCCACGACCTAGCACTGGCCCAAAAGGACGGGTTCGACCCCAAGGACCTCTACGAAAAAGCGGTCCTGGCGAAGCATCTCAAGGGGGACACCAAGTATCCCGCCCCATCCTACAGCGAAGTCGACCCGAATCAGCCTCTTCGATAAGCGACTCCTTCATCAATAGCTCCAATCGTCCTAGGCAGGGACCGGAGCTATATCCTTCCATCGGAACTCCTTAGGCCGACATACGTACGCTTACCGGGTCTTCGGCAAGATCCCATCTTTTTCCATCTTCTGCCAGTGCGCCTCGACGAGTTTGACGATGAAAGCCTTTACGGAGAGCCCTTCGACTGCAGCGCCGATCTTCGCCTTCACGATCGCCTCTCGGGGTACCTCTCGGAAGTTCCACACGCCTGGTTCGTCCTGTTCTTTCCCCTTCGGCATGGGCGGCACTGTAGCAAAGCGGGTGGTAGCGTTCAACACCTCTTGACAGCATTACATCATATGATGTAATTAGCCGCAGTGAAGGGAGGTAGTCATTGTGAAAATGGTCCGACTCAATATTCAGCTTCCGCAGGCACTCAAAGCCAAGCTCGACGCCCTGCGAGCCCAGGGAACAACCGCGAGCGGTTTTATCCGCAGCATCTTGGAACGGGAATTAGGGACAATTCAGACATCAAAGAAGGGACGGTGAGCGATGAAAGGGAAGCGCACCAAGAAACAATCTGAGAAGGCGACACAAAATGATCCTCTGACCACTGAACAACAGCAGACCACCGTGAACGGGCCTCTCGACGATCTTCTTATTGAACCAGTGGAACGGTTGAAACGGTTGCACGGTGCGGTGTCCCTACTGGCCGCGCTTGGATCATCAGAACGAGCTGGCTTTGACATAGAGCACGTACTGAGGTTCTGTGAACTGGTCGAAGATCAGCTGGAATCAGCGATAGACCACCTGGTCTCTGTTCAGAAGGCCCTTGCGTCTGTTACGCAAGGGCGTGACTACGGCAACACGGCAAATCAAACAAACCAACGCGCTCGCGTCGAGGAAGCCATACACATTCCCGGCCGTAGCCGGAAGAGATGCGCTGTTGCAACTGAACAAGGAGGCCCACCATGGCGAAAGAATTGACCAAAAGGAAAGTAACGCCGCTTGTGATGCTTCATGGACGAATCTTGTACCGCGATCGATGTGGCGAGATCAGTGACGTGACGCATCAGAACATATTCGGGCTGAAGAAGTTTGCAGACAATGGCGCGAGAGTGAATCATATCCTCGACCAGCTCAGGAAACGCTTGGACCTAGTGTTCATGGCTGCGGAACATCGATCACAAATGGATGCCGGCCTCGTGCGACTGGCGGTTGAAGATATAAAACTCGATTTGGAGGATGGTGGCGATCTAACAAGCTATGTTTGCCTGACACAGGAACTGTTCGAGCACTCCGAAGCGCTCCCTCCACTCCCTACACCCGATACTTGGAATGCCAGCCACTCACTGACCCTCGTCAAGCCCGCGTCATGAAAGCTGAAACATGAATCAACGAGTCATGAATCGGAAAGAAAGGACACTGACCAATGAAACCCCAGCCGAATGCCGGCACAGCCGATCATCCTCCAAACTCCCACTCTATCCGACTGAAGTTTTCTGATTCTCCGGAAGACCAAGAATTCTATGCGGCGCTCAGAGCCTCCAGCGAACGGGCGGATCGGAGACCAGTATCTCGTCACATTAAGCACATCCTCCGGGTGGCGATGGGGCTCAAAGAAGGCAACACTCTCGCGTCATACGCTCCTTCATCACGACCTAAGAAGTTGAGGCATCTGCACTTGATTTCAGGTCGTGCCGACACCGTGAAGGCGGAGGATACGAGTGAGGGGGATGAGTCACGTGAGCAGAGCATATGAACACACAACCAAACGTCCGTATGGTCTTGTGTATAGGGAGGTGGCTCCATGACAAACCGAGCCGCATTGGCCTACATGAGGGTGTCCACATCGGAGCAGGGCAACAAGGGCAACGGATTGGCCGCCCAACGAGAAACTATTGGGCGCTTTGCTACAGCCGAGTGCTTCTCGATTCTGGATTGGGTAGAGGAAGTGGAAACAGGCAAAGGAGCCGATGCCTTGACCAGACGGCCTAAGCTCGCCGAAGTCCTTCGCCAAGCGCGGCGGGTCAAAGCGCCCGTCCTGGTCTCGAAGCTCGATCGGCTGTCTCGGGATGTCGCCTTTATTGCCGGACTCATGGCCGAGCGTGTACCCTTCATCGTCGCCGATCTGGGTCCTGACGTTGATCCGTTCGTGCTGCATCTGTATGCAGCCTTAAGCGAGAAAGAGCGCAGCATGATTTCGGTCAGAACCCGAGAAGCCCTCGCAGCTTTAAAACGCCGAGGCGTCAAGCTGGGGAATCCATCACATCGAAGCCTGTGCGATGCCTCGCGACAAGGAGCGAAGGCGAGACAGCAGGCTGCCGACTCGTTTGCCCGTTCAATCAAGCCGATGATCCAGGGGTATCGGGCACAGGGTCTCTCACTTCGCGCTGTGGCTGAGGCAATGAACCGAAGTGGTGTCCCGACCTATCGAGGGACGGGAACCTGGACCGCAACGCAACTGTCACGGATCATGTCGCGCTCTTCATGATGATGTGATTTCTGACTTCGGAGAGGCAACACTTCAGCCGATCCCCGGAGTGGCGGGCGTTCCTGGCGCCCGCGCCGCCTCCCTCTGATACCAGTGATCTGACAGGAGGGGCTGTGCCAAAGCGAGCAACACCAAGCTACCCAACGTCTCCTCTCGACGACTACCATACGGCCTTTTCAATAGGTCTCAGGCATGATCCCATCCCATACAATGTAGATCTACTTCGGGCAATAGTTGAGGCGCTCTTAGCTCGGATTCGCAAGTTGAGTGCTGTTGAAGAGCGGCATGCGAGAGAATCGATTGTGGCGCTGTATGCGGATGATTGCCTGGACAGGCTCATCCCCACTGAATTGAGATTCAACCAGAATCTGCTTGCCTATGCCATGCCTGTGCTGAGCCTGTTGTGCAAGGATCAGTTTCTGCGCCGGCATTTGGACGACATTATCGGCCTTCTGAAAACCAGTGACCCCAAGGCCAGATTGGTACTACAAGACGTACCGCCAGTGAAGGAAAGGCTTTTCCCCCTTTTACAGCGCTTATCCACGCCACAGAAGCAGCGTACTGGCGGTCGCCACCATTCAATCACGGTTCTTCGCTGGCAGAAGAACAAGCTTTTGGAATTGTGCAAACGGCATCCTTTCGGACGACGACGTTGGACATGGATTGAAACCCACGGGCCTGTTATTCAGAGCAGTCTCACTACAAGGGTTTGTCGATGCCACTATAGAAGCGTGCTGACAATTCCCAAACATGATGTTGAAACGTGCCGAACCTTTATCGACTTGATACACGTCATCCTCGCACACATTCATACGGCTTCCCCGCTGACGATAGCTAAGCTCTTAAAACCGTCTTCCAGTGTTCGATAAGTCCTTTCTGATCTGATTCCGTACTTTTTTCTGTCAATCGGTACGCATTGGGGTTGTCACATTGTGACATAACCGCGCTGCGACGTGACCAGCGCAAAGCAGCATCCAGTAAAGGCGCTTGAGGGTGTTTAGCAGAATTAGTGGTGCGCATGGCGCAGATGGTGCACATGGCGCCCTTGGTGCACCAAGCAAATGGTAAGACTCAGCATCTAACACTGATGAGGGACACTTAACATGACCGAACAGCAAATTTCCTACACAGCGTTGCCAGATTGGCTGGTGCCTCAAGAGGCGGCCCGTGTCATGCGCATTTCACAGACGCGCCTTTACCAGCTCTTACGATCAGGTGCGATGCCCAGCCGGCGCGTTGGCCGACAGTGGAGAATCCCTCGGGTCGCTGTTGATCCGACCATGGCGGCGCTCCCCGCTGGCATCCAAATCTAGGTCGTAGTGCACAGGGACACGCCGCACGCCAGCGACGGGCCACTGGCGAGGGATTCGGCACACGGCCTGAATGGAGGAGATCATCATGAATAACGCAGCAACTCAAGATGCAATCGAGACTTTGGAGGACTACACGGAGTTTTTCAGATGGAACCAGACTCGCCGACCAATGGCGAAGTCTAGGGTCCCGATGAGTTTCTCAGCCGAAAAACCTAAGGACACTGCGGCAGGCACCATCCGCCGAGTTCTGGACCTCCTCGAACAAGGGGTAAAAGAGGGAGAGCTAGATCTCGCCAACTTCAACCGGTTTCGGGAGCTGGGCGAGAGAGCGCTCCAGCGCTTGGAAGGGGGACAGGCGGGGTCATCGGAGTTTGTAAAGTCGATTGTGAGTGGGGCGCGTTTGGGGATGGTATCTCCTGTGTGCGCAAGCGGCATGGCCACCGCTGTACAAAATATGAGTGGCCGAGTCGGCGGCGACTATTTTTCGTCTTGGATGAACATCGGGAAATAGGTTCGAACAAACGGAGCTGGGCCTCGGCACAGACCGGGGCCCACATTACACGAGCTGTGGCTCACAAATTAATCATCGACGTACCACTAACCATCAGGCTTATTCCGGATGTCTTTATGCAGCGTCTCGCGGACCTGAAGGGCGACCAATTGACGGCTGTCTTCCCATACACCATGAAACGCTTAGGCGAATTGGGACAGGTCGGCGCGTCCTTGTGGCGTGAAAAGGCTTCACAGGTTCCCGGTGCCGAAGGCCGACCCTTGCGATTGGGAACAGGGCCCGCTGATCCGATGGTCCGGCTCAATAGAACTGACTACGTCAATTCAATCCACGTCGAACCAAGTCAGGACCAAGGCGACCACGCGCTTTTTATTGTGTCGACCGATCCACAAGCCGTCGTCATTGAAAAAGGTGGAGTGGAGATCGACCTCCACAAAGTGTTGGCCTATGCGCCCAAGGCTCGGCTGAGCCGCGAAGGCAAGAAGTATCTCCGGATTCCCTTTCGCCATGCGACGACCGAACCGGGCTCGCACGGGCAACGATTTCAAGTCATCCGTCCGCAAGGCTCCAACGTCTTGCCGAAAGCTGTGCATGCCGCGATGAAAAAGAAATCCCCCTATCTCATCACGGGCTCCTATCTCGAACAGGGTCCGAACGTGAAGAAGGGCAAGGTCCAACGGTTTTTCTACACGAAGAGCGATGGGCTGAAAGCACAGGAGCTGAAGGCCATGGGGATCGACCCCGCCGAACTAACCGGACAACGACTCGTGGGACTCATGCGGACGGGCACGAAGGGCCACAGTCAGTACCTCACGATCCGGACGCTCTCCGAGGCCAATGATCATGGCTGGAAAATTCAGCCCTACCAAGCACAACAGGTGGCGGCCAATGTGGCGAACTCGATCCGGGCGCTAGCCTCTGATTGGTTTGATGAGTCCGTGCGGGCAGATGTTCAAAACTGGCTTGCCCAAGCAGGGAGTAGCACATGAGCCGGTTCATCAATGGTCTGGTCATCGATCTTGCCGCCTTTCGGCTGAAGCGTGAAGGCGATTGGCCGCACCCGCTTTTGTGGGACGACCGGGATTTTGGCCTCATCACGAAGAGCCTTGCCGGTCAGCTGGGCTACCGACCGGAGCTCAGGCCGAAGATTACGGCCATTCAGTTCTTAGCGCAGAAGTTAGCCCTTGTCGGTCTGCACCAAGTGGAACGGGACCTCGACGGTATCCCACAGCTCTCGCCGGAAGGCGCTCTTCGTCCAGTCGAGAGTGACGAGGAATTGAAGCTGGCGATTTGGCGCGCAGCGACCGTTGGCGATGATGAATCTGACGAACTGCGCAAGGCGGTGCTGCCTGCGCTGTTGAGACCAGGAAGGAGGTGGAGATGGCAAGCGAACGGGTAGACATCAAAATCAAAGCGGGCCTCGAAGTCGATACCTCGGATACGGAACGGGTGCTTGCGGGCCTGCCGAATCGTGTCAAGCAGGCGGTGGAACAAGCTGCGACGGCCCCACCTGGCACAACCGGCAAATACTCCGCCATGGAGGATTTCGAGATCTACACCAAAGTGCGGGACCGAATCAGAGAGGTCCGTGGTGAGCAGGACTCCTACCTTAAAAAGAAAAAAGAGCTGAACGCGCTCCTCAAAGAACAGACGGCGGAATTGCACAGGCAGGAGGATGCCCATCGCCGCCTCAAAGCCACGGAGCACCTCTTATCGCCGGAGAATATCAAGAAGCGCGAACACGAGCTCACTTCCAGACGGGCTTACGTGAATCAGCTGCGCGATCAGATCGCGGTCGGCCTGGCTCAGGAATCCATGCTAGGCGGGCCGACTCGCGGAGGCCTCTTCGGGATGTCGGCTCAGCAGGCCATGAACGGCGGGGTCATCGGGGCTGGGGCAGGCATGATTGGACGAGCGGTGATGGCCCATCCAATCTTGGCAGGAGCGGCTGCCGTGGCCGGCGGGGCGAACTGGCTCCTGAATCGCGCCGATGACGCCTCCCAATATAGTGACAGCATTGACATCGGGTTTGCCAATACCGGTCGACGTACCGGCATGGGCAGGGGCCTGCGTGGCGTCTTTCAGTCTGGACGGAGAGGGACCACCGACAGCGAGTTCATGCGCCTCGGTTATACCGGGGAAGCGCTGACGAAGATGGCCGATGCCTACGGGATGCCATCGTCCTCGGGAGCGTTTCGCTCGGCGATCCAGGCGCAGGGGCTGTTTGCGCGGGCCTATGGGTTCGGCGAAAACCCCGAAGCCATGGCGGCGGCGGGGCGGCGCTCTACGCAACTTGGCATCGCAGAATCAGGCCAACAAACTCAGTTTTGGCGCTCGATGACGGCGGCGGTCGAACAGGGGATGAAGAACGGCGTCGACGCGAGTGAAACGCTGCGCTCGATGATGGGGCTCTCGGAGCAAGCGGCGAGTCGCCTCGGCGTCATTTCAGCCGACTACAAAAACGGGTTGATGGGGGTGCAAGCCCTGCTCTCAACCAGCGACAGCCGGTTCTTTAAGGGGGAACGCGGGGCCCAACAAGTCGGATCCTTGCTGGACGCCTTTCAGGAACCGCAATCGATCGCCCATGAACGGTTCTTGATGAACGCGATCATGGCGAGTCACGGCGGGCGCGTCCCGACAGCCCAAGAACTTGGCCTGACGGGAGCCCACGCCGGGGCGTTCGACAAGATGACGGATCTCCAGAAATTGCGCGTGGCGATGAAGAACCCACGGGATATGAGCAATCGGGCGGGATTCATGGCGAATGATTTCGGGCAGAACTACGAGATGGTGGGGCTCGCGGCGTTGATGCCGGGGAAGAGTGAGACGGAACTGATGAATATGACGGCCTCGCTCTCCTCGACCTTCGAGAAAAAGCACGGCAAGAAGCGGGCGAAGGAGCTGTATGGGCGACCGCTGAGCATGCTGCATGAGATGGGCGGGGATTTCGACGCGGAAATCGAGCGGATGCGTCGTGGCAAGAAGGCGGATGGGACGCTCACGGGAGTGGAGGATCTGCGAGCGCAGCAGACCGCCATGAAAGAGGCGTTCTCGACGGAGATTGCCGGGGCCACCGAACATCTCCGACTGTTCAAGACCCAGACCGAATTGGCGACGCAGAGGCTCGCAATCTTGGCCGGGGCTGGCGCAGCCGATGCGATCCGTAACTCGAATACTGAAAAATTGGCGGAGTGGTTTCCTCCAGCGGCACTCGCCGCTGAACTGCTCAAGCGCGGCATGCACGGGAAATCAGCGTTTGGTTCCTCGGGGTCGAAATGATGTACGGAAGGCAACGGTAACCTGCCATGCGTTTCTGGTTTAGAAATTCGCCACCGCAGACAAAAGACTGTGGGATGGTGGTTGGCCCGATCGATCAGGGTGAGCTGTCCTCGATGACACGCCCCGGTGACACGATCACGTATGCCATCCCCAAAGAGGCGAATGCATCCCGCTTTCTCCTGATCGTTGTGAACAACAGTTCCGTCATTGTGAACGACAGCGCCACAGTCCTGTATGCCCTGAAGGGGCGCAGCGGTGCCTCTCCCCGCAACTGTTCCTGTCGTGTGCGGCCGTATTCCACGCTGACCCTGGAGAATTATATCGGCCCCTTGGCTGTGGCATGGGGTCCGGATGTGGATCACGGCGGTGAAGTTGGAGAAGAACCTCAAGATCGTGGACCTGGCCAAGAGTCGGGGCAAAAAAGGCCGTGCTGTAGAGCGCGGCCTGGGGTACGGAATGGAGCGTGAGCAGCTGGCACTCCCCACGCTCCATTCTTACTCATTTCGTGTTTAGGCAAAACAATGCCGCGCTCCGAGGTGCGAACTCAAAGCGCGGCCAAGACAGAAAGGAACCCAACGATGCAAGAGAGTATCACGTTCTCGCAGCAGTCTCAACTTGATCGATGTCTGCGTGAGACGCCACCCGCTTCAGGATTCGTCCACATCAGTAAAATACTTGGGATCACGCTCGCTGAAGTCTTTCGGCGTGCAGATCTTCGAGTGAAATTAGAGTCGGAAGGCGAACCTCTCAGCGATGAGGAATTCGTTGCCATCGCAGAAAGGACAGGGTTCAGGTTCTGATGAGTCTCACGCCTGAACATCTTGAAGACCTGAAACGCTCGTGCCTAACTGATGCCACGATCGCAGTCTGTCGGTTTGAGAGCGTTCGCCCCCAGAGCTTCAGAGCCCTCCCCGGCGTGGAATCGGTCTATCGCCTGCCCTACTGGTCGATCGATGGCACGGTGACCAATGTGGAACGTTGGAAGTTGTTTCCCCCGCTTCAGCGGCCAGACGGCAAGCAGAAATATCACCAACCCCCTGGCTCAGACCCGGCCCTATATTTTCCCCCACTGTGCCCATGGGGCGAGGTTGCCAGAGATCCGAAGCGTTCGCTCTGTATCACCGAAGGCGAAAAGAAGTCAGCGGCGCTGTCTCAGAACGGAGTGCCTACCATCGGCGTCGCAGGGGTGTGGAACTGGCGGCAACGGCTCGATCAAGGAGATCGGCTCGTGATCCCGTCAGTGGATCAATTCGTTTGGCAAGATCGCGATGTGGAGTTTATCCCCGATAGCGACGTATGGAAGCCGACGAAACTTCAAGCTCTCTGCGGTTTTCATGCCCTAGCGATGGAGTTAGTGAGTCGAGGCGCACATGTCGTCTTCGTCCAACTGCCGGAAGCCGGACAGGGTAAGGTCGGCCTGGATGATTGGCTGGTGCAGACGGGCGCACAGTGGGAAGGCCATTGGCCCCGACTGGAACGGGTCGCGCTCGATGATCGTCGGCTAGTGAAAGTGGCGAAGTGGTGGCAGGAGTGGCGGGAGAAGCAGGTCCTGGAGCAGTCATTGCAACAAGCCTCGCACGAAACCATGGAGCTCGTCGATCTGGCGGGTTCCGTCCAAGTCTCCTTCCCGGATCATCATACCGTGCTGAGCTTTCAACGGCTCTCGGAGAATGCGCGTGGCGTCACTGCGGAGCTGACCGTGATCGTTGGCCGGGTCGAACTTCTGGGTGACACCGATATTGGCCTGAAGTCTGATTCGAGCCGCGACAAGCTCGCACGATCTTTGTCAAGAAGCGCCAATCACATTCCATGGAAACGGCTGCTTGAGCGGGCCTGTGCGGCAGTCCTGAAACAGCATCGGCATGGAGAGCCGATTATCGAGCTGGAGCCCACCGATTCCATCCATACCCCATTCGTGCTCAACCCCATCGTCTACCGTGGCCATCAGACGCTCATCTTTGCCCCTGGCGGTTCGTACAAATCGTATCTCGCACTGTATATCGCTCTCCTCGCGATGTCGGGGCTGCACCAGAACGGGATCGCCGCGATCCGGACGAACGTCCTCTATCTCGACTGGGAACTTGATCGCGAAACCGTCGGAGCCCGACTGAAAGCCCTCCATACGGGACATCCTGAATTGGCACACTGTCAGCCCTACTACCGCCGCTGCTCGCAACCGCTCCACCTCGAAGCGCCGCAGCTTGCCGCCGAAGTCGCCCGGCTCCATGTCGGGCTCGTGATCGTCGATTCAGCAGCCTTGGCGTGTGGAGGAGACCTCCTCTCGCCTGAATCCGCCATTAAGCTGCAGCAAGCCTTACGCCGCATCAGGTGTGCATCGATTGTGTTGGCCCACGTGTCGAAAACGACGACTGAGGGGCATGAGAAGAGCGCTTACGGCACGGTCTTCTTTCGGGAGCTCGCGAGAAATGTGTGGGAGCTGTCCCGGCCTGAAAACTCCAACCGGGTCCTCCTGTCGCAAACCGGCGCGGCTTGTAAGAATTCTTTCGGACGCAAGCAAGATCCGCTTGGTTTTGAATTCTCGTTCGAGACGGATCGGGTCCGAATTGCCGCCTTTAATCCAAGCGATGAAGAAGAATCCGGGTTCGAGGAGAAGCTGCCCGCCAGACAGCGTATCGCCCGGCTCCTCTCAGACCAGGTGCACCGTGATAGCCAGGCCATCGCCGAGGCGCTTCACCTGCCGTTCAGCACCGTGAAGTCGGAATTGTCCAGAGGACGGGGAGATGATGTCTTCGATCGATTTGGTCCTTACCAGGGCGGAAAATGGGGCCTGAAAAAATCGTTGCAACCGATCGTTGCAGCCAAAATCGATGCACCATCGTTGAAATCGTTGCAGCCTTCGAAGCAAACCGGACAAACCATTGAAAATCAAAATGGAAACATCGTTGCACCCATTGTTGATGATCGTTGCAACCGATCGTTGCAGCAACAGGGGGGATATACATATCCCCCCACTGCAACGATCAACGCTTCAACGATAGAAAACCTATCACGCTCTCAACCCGAGGAGGTTATCGATCTATGCTAATCGAAGCTCTTTGCCCCCTCCACATCCGCCGACCTTGTGGCGATCTTCGTTTACTTCCCGGCCATCCAGTTGATTTGGATGCCGAGGATGCCTTGCGACTCCTCGCTAAAGCCTCCGGCAAAGTGCGCGTTGTGACGAAAGAGGAGATCCACATCGAGCGGGCAACAAAGTCGGATGGCAGTCCTTCATCCCCGGTCTTCTGGGAGCGGGCTGACGGTTCGATCGTCGGCCCAGGACTGCCTGAGTTCTTCGCTCGCGTCGGCTGCGGGAACCGCAGTGAAGATTTCTGGCTTGTGGTCCAGTACGGGGACGAGACGATCTGGACTCGATCCGACCGCCTCCGATCTAAGCGGGAATATGACCGGCAGGTCTTGCCCCGGATCATCGAACCCGTGAAGGAGCCAAGGTGACACCCTGCGATCCACGGGATGGGTTTGAAGGGTGCCATTCGGGACAAAGAGGCTGGAATCAATTCGCAACGAGATATCGCAACGGCCCGACCGGCAATCGACGGCTCAAGTTCATCGAAGACTATGCACGGTTCGAGGATCTAGAAGGTTGATTCGATGAGTGCATCGGCTATTCAGCATGTCGGACAGTGCCGGGGAAATCGCTACCCCCTCGATCTGTTTGATCGGATCACTGATTTACTCGCCGATATGGTGCTTGAAGACCTCCAACGGTATCCCCAACTCTCTTCAGGGTCGAGCATTGACAGAAGCTACGGACAGGAGAATACTGCCGTGCTCCCAGGGGAGTCCGTCGAATGATCGCTGCAATCTACGCTCGCAAGTCCACAGAACAGACTGGTGTAAGTGATGACGAGCGATCTGTCACGCGGCAGATCCAGCATGCGAAGGCCTATGCCGCGAAGAAGGGCTGGAGCCTTTCCGATGAACACATCTTCGTCGATGACGGGATTTCAGGGGCCGAATTCGTGAAGCGGCCCGGGTTCATTCGGTTGATGACTGCGCTCAAGCCACAGCCCGTGTTTCAAATTCTGATCATGTCCGAGGAGTCGCGGCTTGGGCGGGAAGCGATCGAAACGTCGTATGCGCTCAAGCAGATCATTGACGCGGGCGTCCGGTTGTTTTTCTATCTGGAGGACCGGGAGCGAACGCTCGACAATGCGATGGATAAGGTCATGCTCTCGCTCGTGAACTTCTCCTCGGAAATGGAACGGGAACGCGCTAAACAGCGAACGTATGACGCCATGCTCCGGAAGGCCAAAGCGGGGCATGTCACGGGCGGAAAGGTGTTCGGCTACGACAACAAAGAGTTGCTATCCCCCACGGGTCAGCGACTCCATGTGTTACGGGTTGTGAACGAGGCGGAAGCGGGCATTGTCCGGCAGATCTTCGACATGTATGCCGGTGGGCTGGGGATTGTGCGGATTGCCAAACGGTTGAACGCTGAGGGTGTGCTCGCGCCTCGTCAAAGCTCGCGGGGGTGGGCACCGAGTGCGGTCCGTGAGATTCTCCATCGACCGTTGTATCGTGGCGAAATCGTCTATGGACAGCTTCAAAAGATCGTGCGAGGAGGGACGAAGCGACGTAGGAAACGAGAGGAGAAAGATGTCATCCGGATCGATGCACCCGATCTCAGAATCATCGCCCCGCCAGTGTGGGTGCGTGTCGAGGCGAGGCTCAGCAGTCATCAAGATAAGGCCAAGCCAGTCTTCCGGGATGCCGAATCTAAGTACCTGCTTACGGGCATGGCTCGTTGTGCTCATTGCGGTGGGCCGATGCAGATTGTTGGGCAGGACTATCACCGGAAGAAAGGACGATTTTACGGGTGTAGCTATTACAAAAAGCGGGGTGCGTCGATCTGCAAGAACTCGTTTCTGGTTGAGCAAGAAATGCTCGATCAGATTGTCTTGAAGTCGCTGGAGGAGGCGTTGACCGAGGACATGATCAAGGTTGCGATTCAGAAGGCCCTTGAGAAACACCGGGCTGGACAGGGCCCCCAGCTTGATCGGAAAACAGCCATTGGACGGGAACTGTCGTTAATTGAAGCCTACGAAAAGAATCTGGTGGACGCGATCGCCAAGGGTCAGGCGATGGACCCGTTGCTCAAGAAGTTGAAGGTCGAGGAAGATAGGCGAACAGAACTGACCAAGGAGCTCGAACAGCTCAACGCTATCGACACGGTGGGGTCCCTTGATGAGGCTCGGTTGAAACGGGAGCTCAAAGCCCGCTTGGCTGACTTGAGGGGACTGCTCAGACGCCATGTCTCTGCGTCTCGGCAGTTACTCAAGACCCTGCTCGATCACCCGCTACGCTTTGAAACTATCCAGGAAGGGGAGCGGAGAGGGTACCGGATCTTGGGAACAGGCAGTTATCTGCCGCTCCTCGAAAACACTAGAGAATCCGTGCTCCCCGCAAATTGGTGTCCCCAACGGGATTTGAACCCGTGTTACTGCCTTGAAAGGGCAATGTC
>ERZ1292630.2595-Hain-H41-02um-R3-2595-length-16550-cov-7_pt1 | contig 16550 bp, 6 predicted proteins | sample MGYA00564408_ERZ1292630 | MGnify/ENA primary metagenome ERZ1292630 (study PRJEB36523, sample SAMEA6512641) | groundwater metagenome | collected 2019-01-08 | study: AquaDiva: Metagenomics assemblies of 32 groundwater samples | reverse complement strand
TGCTCTCCTTACAAGACAAGAAATATGACACGACCATCCCATGTCGCCATGCCGGCGTTGAATCTCGCGATGCATTGTCACCATTGCGGCATCGCCGGCTGCACCCACGGCAACGGCGTCGTCCGCCGCCACTGCAATCGCGATTGTTGTCTCCTATGCGGTGTCGGCTATTGTCTTGACCATCGTTATTAGCTGTTGCGTCCTGAACACAGGGGCAGGCTGCAATGGTTTCGCCCGGCTCATCATTGGCTTCTATTACGCCATGTTCTACGTGCCCCTTTCAATGATCTACATGATCATCGCCGGCGCCCTCGACGTGGTTCTTAGTGCGTTGATTCTGTTAGTCATCGTTGCGAGCGTATGCGGCGGGGATGCGGGTGGCGAAGGCGGCGGCTGCAGCTTCCAAAAATTTGGTGACTTTGTGTACTTCCCTTGGAGAACGGACTTCCACAAGGCGTGCCGCGCTCGGTGGCATCAACCATCTGCTTCAAGCATGATGTCGGCAGCGGCGAAGGAGGAAGCTGACCTGTCACTGTTCAGATCAAACGCGGGAACGGGCAGCGGTGCCATGGCAGGGCCGCATGCGCACGACGAACGACGTTGCCACGCACGCGCGAGAATGTCCACCGCGGCCGTGTGCCCCTCTACCGATCAATTCGTTGGCATCGATGAGACCTCCGCAAATCGAAGAGACCACCACACACGACATCCACACCCACGTCAAACCACGATCTCTGATTCTCCGGTCAGTGTTGCTTTCACTTTCGACGTTCCACTGCGGGGGCGTGTCGTTCCACGAAGCGTGTCGTTCCATCTTTTGCTAGTTTCAAGTTGAAAGTGAGATAGGGAGATTACCGTTTCACGCTTGACGAACCTGAAATGTCGCTCGTCCTACCCGCGGCCGCTACGGCCGCGTTTGTCGCCGCCATGTACGTCTATCCCGACGAGAGGCGGTTGACAACGTACCAGCGCGATGCTCCTCGAAATGTGCGACGGCGAATGCTGTCGATGGTCGTCATCACCGTCGCGGCGGCGCTCTACTTGTGGCACCGGTCGTCGTCGGTTGGCTTCCGAAGCGCTTCCTCCTTGCTATCCTCGGCGATATGGAGGGCCTTGAAATTAACGGTGTCGCTCTTTTTAGGCGTTTTCGCGGAGCACGCCATCGCCCTTTCGTCTCACTTGCGATCTTGTTTCATTCACGAATTGTCAATCTCCGCGGAGCAGCAGCGACAAAAGCGGATCGACGTCACCCAGGCCACTCGTGGCGATGATCGCAACCACTGGTTGGATACCACGCTCACGTCGGCTTCGAGAAGCGTCATGACGTGGGTTCTCAACGTGTCGAGCCGGAAGGCGCCAACGGCCGTGCACCAAGCGTTGGCCACCCTGCCAGAAGCCGTGCTCCTCCTGCAGTACGGGGTCACCGTGAGACAGTTTGTGGGATGCGCGTGGCAAGTGTTTCGTTCCCAGATCAGATGGTCAGCATCGAGGTTTGTTGATGCATCCACCGACACCGACGCCGAGGAGGAGGAAGGTGCTGCTAATCCGGCCGCCAGAAGCACCGCCATGTCACCGACGAAGCGCTGGTTGTCTACACCTATTCTTCTATCTCTGCGTGATTACGTCGTCGCCCCTTTTTGTGAGGAGGTTTATTTCCGGGCATTTACCATTTCGCTGATTTGGGATCACCTGGGTGATGGCACTACAGCTGTGGTGCCTCCGGCTTTTTGGTGGTCGGTGCTGTGGCGCAACGCGGTGATTTTTTCCGGTGCGCACTTGCACCATGGCGCGCTGCATTACGCTCGTCGTGCTACGTTCGCGGCCAATCGTCTAGGCCCAGCGGAGGAGCGACCCCCGCAGTGGTGTGTATGGTCGCCGCAGTACCGTGACGCCCTCGTGACAGCCCTGAGGCTCGCGAGCTCGCAGGCGTTCGTCACGTTTCTATTCGGCCTCTTTGGCAGTTATCTTTATCTCGCCTGCGACACGAGCGTCGTCGCTGTCGCGATCGCGCACGGTCTCTGCAACGCGATCGGGGCGCCAAAGCTGCAATTTCTCTCCCGTTGCCGGTCGCCCGCGCAGCGCTTATTCATCCTCGCGGCGTACATCGCCGGCGTGGCCTCGTTCGTCCGTCAAGTCGTCGTCATCCACGTGTCGTAGCCACGCGGTCGGTTCAGAGACCCCCCCCTCTCCTCGCATGGCGTGAGTCCGGGCAAATCACCCACGGTCGCCCGCACAGCGCCGGTTATGCCCACCTGGGCGAGAACCACAACTTCCTTCCTCCTCGCGCGCTCTCTTCGCCATCGTTTGTCGAAGGAGATAAGGTCCGTGTTGTGATTGCAATGCGTCCTAACCGAAAGGTTTCCTCCTTCTCGAGCTTGATGGCTTTGCCGGCCAGTCGAAGCGACGAAGGCTCCGTCGCCATCGACGCCCACCTTCCCATGTACCGACGGCAAACGACCGCATGGCTGCGGGTCCTCCGGGGAAAGTGCGACTTCGAAGCGGTCGACGTCTTCACCGAGTTGATACGGTCGCTCGAGGCTACTGCCCTGATGCAGCACGCCCTGTTCGGCCCCACGTTGCAGCCTTCAGCGGCATCTATGGAGGGGAATGGATCGGAGGACGGGGGACCGACGCTTGCGGACGACGTGGCGCAACTCCGGCTGCTTTCGCAGCAGCTGCGAGAGGAGGAGCCCCTCGCCGTGGCAGCCGCGGCGCAACGGGGTGCCGCGTCGAGTCACCCGGCCCACCCGGCCGGGGCGGCGGATATCGTGGTGCCGAGTAGCGGCGTGCCACGCCTTCCTTTGTAAACAGTATTAGTCGCGAACGATGACGGCATCGAAATGCAGCCGCTACGTGCCACCCATCGAAACTGAAACGTTCGTCCGCCTCCCGGTCGGGGACGTGCGAAACGACGCCCGATTTTGATTGTGTTTCTGCCCTTCCGCAGAAATGGGCGTGAGGAAATCCCCCAGCAATGTCGCCGTCGTCGTGCTTGACATTCTGTGCTACGCCACGGCCGTTGCGGCAATGCCGGCGACATCAACGCCAACCTCGTCCACGATGGCAACCACAGAATTCGCGATTGTGGTCTCCTATACCTTATCTGCCATCATATTGACGATCGTCATACAATGTCGCGTCCTGAAGACAGGAGCAGAGTGCGATGGTTTCGCCCGGCTCATAGTTGGCTTCTACTACGTCATCTACTTTGTGCCCCTTTCGTTCGTCTATACGGTCGTCACCGGGGTCCTCGTGGTAATTTTTAGTCCGATAGTTCTTTTATCCATATTTTTGAGTGCGGTTGACAACTCAGTCGAGGAACGCCCCAGCCACCTTCCCTTCCGTAGCTGCACTGAGGTTGGAAACTTTGTTTTCTTTCCTTGGAGAACCGATTTCCACGACGCGTGTCTCTCGCGGGGGTGTCAGCAATCCGCAGCTCCATCGGTCAACACGACGACGGCTACGGCAACGGAACACGCTGTCACCCCACTGTTCAGGCCAAACGCCGTCAACCACTACGGCATTGCCACGCCGCCCCACAACACGAACGCGAAGGGCGTTGCGTGTGCACCTCCACCACCCACCGACGTGTCGCCAGTGACAACGACTAGTGTTCGTGGACCGTCTTTCCCGAATTCTCACTTGGTGGTGTGCGCCATTTCCGTCAACGCGCAGCCGGCGCCACTTCACGCTTCACACCCACAACACAATGGTCTACCGGTCGCTGCGGCGTCCCCAAGTTTCCATGCGATCCCCGTCGACCCTATCAACACATGATGGACCGCACACGCTGAGGAACTCCACAACGGCGGCGACAATTTTTGCATTCTTCCTTCGTCTTCCTTTTCCCCGTCCGCAACGGTTCGCGACTCATGAAGTTGAATTACAGGTATTGCGGGTTAGTTGGAGCGGAGAAGAGAAGCCGTTTGCGTCGACGACCGAAACGACACCGTCCCAGACTTGACTATTTTGCCGTCTTCCCGCGCTCGACCTTACAGTTGTGTAGACTGTCAAACAATGACGTCGACGGAACGAAATGACAGGTCCGCCGCGGCATCGAGCATCGCGAGGGATTCCGCCGGAGCCGAAACCGACCACACTCCGCGGACGGACCGTGGGAATCCGCCTGACGTCTTCGAACGCGAAACCTCGGGCTTCCTCCATGAACGGGCGTCAAGCGCGGCTTCCACGGCACACTTCACGACGGCTTCCCTGAACGTAGCTCCGACGACAACGATGGAAAGGACTCTTTTTTTGCGATCGGCGGCGGCAACGTCGGTGCCTTCTCTCACGATGCAACCACCACGAGCTCGAACCGTCCGTGCTGCGCCGCCGGCCGAGGATGACAAGCAGGCCCCGGTGCCGGCTGCGCGAGAGCACGGCGTCGCAGGTCGCCAACAGGAGTTTGGAGACTCGTCGCAGCAGCGCGGGGGCGGCGCCGCTTTTGGCGTTGCGCGCTCCGCTATCAGAGGGGGAGGGGGAGGAGGAGGGTCGGTGCCCAAAAGGGACGTCCTTGATGGGGTCATATCGACTCGCGTGGACGTCACGGCGATGCCCATTGAGGCCGTCGGTCGACTCGCCGATGACGCGATCGAGCGAGCCGCACAATGCAGCCTTGCCAACGTGATGCTCGCGTCCACGAGTCTACGCTTCGCCAAGGCGATTGCGGTGCAGCGGACGGACGTCGCACTTCAGGAACGTTCGCTGCGTTCGCTGCTCTCGTTGTTATCGCAGCCACCCGTCGCTGGTGGTGCCGCCGCGGGGGCATCGTCTCAGCGGCGGTCCCTGGATGCGGATGTCCTCGCCATCGCCGCCGTGGAGCTATTGTTCACCCTCGTGTACACGTGTCCGCTCGTCCGGCGAACCACGCACCGCGTGCTGGACGCCATCGTCCTCGCTCTTCGCCAACCTAGCGGATTGATGGTCGTGTGGGGGCAAGTCGTCGCGCCGCTCGATCCCCCAACGAGCTCCGCGCACCTTGTTCGTTACTATTTGCTGTCTGTGTTGCACAGGTTGGCAACGTCAGTTGGAGGGCGTCCCAACCACACCGACACAGCGGCGGAAGGCCAGCCGCCAACCGAGGAAGCCTTCTCCGAATCTCAGGAGGAAGAGGCGGAAGAGGCGCGGCGGCTGCTACGCACAGCGCAGCGAACCGTACTCGGCGCCGAGGAGGACGCGCAGCGTCGGGACGCGGGAGGGCACGTCGCGGCACTATTCATTGCCGCCGATGTGCCCAACGTGCTTCTTGATCACTGCATCCGCGCGGCGTCGCTGTTTATCCACCGACCGAGCGGCGGGGCCGGGGCGTGGTCGCCGGCGTCGCCTCGGCCGCCTGTGTTTCGCGAGGACGTCGCGGCCACGTGGCTGGAAGGGACCTCCAAGGACACCGTGGTCACGGAGGGTGAGGCGGTCGCGACGTCGGTTGGCATGGCCCTGCACGTTCTCGCGACGATCGCCCGGCACCGATACCTAACCTCGGTGCCGCTGCGCACGGCCATCGAAGACCGGCTGCTGCGCTCGCCGACCGACAGCGTGACGGCGACGTCCGGACCGCGACCCCATCGGCACGGCGGCATATCCGTATTAGCGGCTCTGATGACGTCTCCGTACAGCGAGGTGCTCGAAGGCGCGTGTTTACTTGTCGCTAGCTGCCTCAACGCGTGCCGTGTACCTCTGGCCGAGGCGTCGTTTAAAATTGAGGCCGAGTTCCAACGCCGCCTACTTCGCGTTCCCGATCTCGGTGACAAGGGAGTTGCTGTCGTTGCACAACACCCCACTCGCATCGACTTTCAATGCTGGGCTTTCACCAATCCCACGCTGCAGACGTGCGTGGATAGCGTCGCAACGATATTTGCGTCTCTTGTGTTTAGCTCGTCCCTTCACGGTGCGGCCGAATCCTCCGAGCTGACGGCGCCAGTCGTCGCGGTGCTTTCGTTGGTACTCCAGAATGTGATGTCATGCATCAATGTGCGCGTGCGTGCGGCAGCCGCGTGGCTCATTCGCGTCATCGCGGAGACGAGTACCGCCGCGTCGTTCTGTGGACGTTTCCTTCCACCCTCTGACGAGGAGGAGGAGGGAGCACGAGGTGGGGCCCCACATTCCGGGCACCGCGGTCCGTTGCCTCCCCCCGTGGTGTCAATGATCGACGTCATCACACGCGACGTGAATGAGGCAAGTTGCTTGTGGCGTGCGCTGTCGATCGACGCCGCCCGCTCGCTTGATCCGTCATCGGGCGACGGCGCGAACAACCCCCCTAGCGATCGGATGACCGACGGCCACACCGACTTGACGATCGCGATTGTCGTCATGAGCATCGCGTCCAAAAACGCCTCGAAAGTGATGATCCAGGCACTGCTGCGCGAGGAAACGGATCCGACGCAACGACAGGCCCGGCTTTCCGGCATGCAACGCACCTTGCGTAGCGCGCTCGCGCGCGTTCATCTGAGCCGCTTGCTGAGCACCACGTTGGTCAGTCCGATGCAGCATGGCGCGCCCCGACGGGGGTCCCATGTGCCCATCGTTCTCAACGCACTGACTCGGTTGATGGAGAAGGGACGGTTAGACGCAGCAGCTGCCTCGAGTTCGTCGCATACAGCATCGAGATCGGGCAGCGCTCGGTCAACCGGGGATGGCGCCGCCTCGAACGCCGTCATCGTAGACGTGGGTTTCGACCCCATCGGCCACCTCCTCCCGTTCCCTTCCGATGTGCATCACGCGTTGGCCGATGCTGGGCTCGCCGACGCCATCCGCACTGAGACGCAACCAAGTGACCGCTCCGTTTCAAACATCACGTCAATGGGAACCGAAGACGTGCTGCAAGACTATCGTCGTGCATCCCTGGCTCGTTCCATCATGGTTGCGTTCATCCCGAGTTTGTTCAACGCATCGTCTGAGTCAACATCCGTGCCCTGCAACCGGAAGCATGCCTCGATCATCATCAACGGCGCGAGCGCAAAGCGGACAGGGTCGCCTCACCGCCGTATTGCGCATCCCCTTCTCGAAGCCGAACTCGCACTGGTTTGGCAGCTGTCGAATCAACGCCAGCTGTGCATGGATGATGCCGACTTGGCGTGGCGACCCACCCACGGTTTTAACACGAGTGCGGTTCGCCTTAGTGGCACCGCGGACGGTCGTATTGGTAGTCGACCCGCCGCCATCGCCGCTGCCCCGCTGACGTCTCAGCATCGATGGGCCGTTGCGGACTTGCGCCGTGGTGACATGTTTCATTTTTCCGTCCCCGTGACGGAGCATCTGCCACGGTCGCTCTCCCACGTGATCGTCGATTTGAAGGCACATCTCTGCGACATCAACGCGGCGTTGCAACAATGTCCGCTCAAAGATGTCAGCCGCCGCGCGTTGCTCACGGATATGCTCGTCCACATCCTGCCGCGCCTGCTGGCGTGTTTGCAATGTCTGAGGGACCATCACGAGACCACACGCTCGCTGTGCCTCGCCCGAGATGAAAGCAGCATCAGCGCTGCCAATATTCGTAGTTTGGTGTCTGCAGTTAGAGGGGGGAACGATCTCGCGTGAAGTCTTAGAGGAACGTGTTTTTTTTGTGATGGCCGTATTCTTCTTGGGTTCACACAATCGAACGAGCGATCGAAACTATGAGAGGAGATTGCACAACCTGACCTGCACGTTCGCTTTGAAAAATGAATAAACAGTTTCGCACACACGTTCGTCTCGTCGCTTTAGTTCACCGATGGGCCAAAGTGTCAGCGCAAAGTTTCTCACGGCAAACTTTTCGAACAAGTTTGCTGGGGATAGTCCGGACGAACCTGCGCCTCGTGTGCCGTGGGCCAGCGACACGTCCGGAGACTACGACGCCTGGCAGATGTACGATGCGCGCGTTGAGATTCTCGATCCGATAACGGGACGAGGGTCACAACCGCCGCGGTTTGGCTCCACGGCTGGCGACGAGGAGGCACCATCGGGTTTCCCTTACATCATTTCGGCCGCGGCACCCATCCGAGCGTCCACGTTGTCACATGCCGCCGGTGTCGCAACCGCTTCGGCCGTGGTGTCGCACGCCCCGAGGTCCTTTCTTCCGAGCGTGGCGTCGCCGGCGGTACCGTTGGAAGATCCCTGCGTCCTCATTGCCACCTTGTCGGAGGGCGCAAAGCAGCCGACGATGCCGCCGAAGGACCACCCGATTTTATTTCACATCACCGGCCGTTGTGTGTCGGTCTTCAGCGTCAATAAGGCGCATGCGTCATTCGCCGCGGCCACGTCGGCGACGTCAGCGACCGTGGCGGCGGTCAAGAAGCGACTTGCAGCGAGCAAGCTAACGAATGCCAGATCGGAGCCGGGCAAGCCCCCCGTGGGGCTTCTCGCACCCGGCTACCACGCGACCGACGTGCCAGCCTTGGCGGCGCGGTCTCTTTTGCCGCTCTGGCTCACTTCCAACGTGCGTCCATCGCCCACTGCGGTGGGTGGCGCCACGTCGACGACCTCTGGCGCGTCGACGGAGGACTCAACGGTGTCCACGGCGACGGTGGTGGCTGTCACCACGAGTTGCTTGCCGCACGTTGTAGCATTGAGACTCCACGCGCCACACATCGTCGAGAGCGTGCCACTCGGTTTGTTTTGCCCGATCGACACCAGCAGCGCCGCGGGCAGCGCTCCAGGCGATCCGACCCCGGCGGACGAATCAATGAGTCTGATCGTCTTCAAGGGACTTTACCAACCACTGCTCCGCGCGACGTGGAAAGACATTCGCGATGGCCACAGGGTCGTGGCGAAGCAAGTCGCGGGAACGGCGTCCGTGAGCCTAACTTTGGCGCCCTGGACGACGCAGGATTTCACCGCTGTGTCCGTCACGGCGTCGGCTGGCCCGCCGAAGCGTCCGATCGGCGACACGATGTGCACCTCGGAGGTGCTGCTCGGCTTGCGTGACCTCATATGTAGCCTCGAGACCATGTGGCAGCATGGACGCATCGCATTTCGAAATGCGAACTGGGACGCCGTATGGATTCGAGTGGATGGGTCTCTGCTTGCGGCCCGCTGTCCGTGGATGTTCGCGGACACGCGCTTCGCAACCCCCATCCTTTCAAATCCTGATCTATGGAACGCCGCCTCGACCTCAACAAAAGTGACGACTTTCGGTGAGCACGTGCTGGCTCTCAGCGCGAACTCCGCATCCGCGGTGGGCCCGGCCCCCGGAGCCTTCTTTCCCATGTCTCCCGCGGCCATCGTGCGCGACTCCATTGCCCTGCGAGATTCCAAAGAACTGGCCTACGTGGCACCCGAAGACCGGGATCCAAGCAACAGCGATGCGGCGATTTTCGCGGCGCAGTACTCGCATTGGTCTAGTTTGACCCGCGCCGAAGTGGTGGAGCGGCGGCGCGTTGTGGCCGGGCCGTCGGCCTGCTCCAGCGCCGAGGGTGCGATCGCAGCGTCCGATGTCTTCAGCTTCGGGGTCATGTTGGAAAGCGCGTTGTTTCCCTCCGGGTCCCCTCTGGGCGCCACCACGACCGCCGCAGCGACGGCCCCGCAGCTGCCCCCTGCCGCGCAGATGGGATCGAAAGGATGGGGTACCGTGTGGTCGGCGAAGGCCGTGTCGGATGAATTGCTTAAGTTCGCGAAGGCGTGCCAAAACCGTGACCCGGCGTGTCGACCTTCAGCCACGACCCCTGCGGGCACGGGACCTTATCCCTTCCTCGCAGCTTGGGACGCGTTGGCGGCTGTCCAAGGATGCGCCTTGGTACGCGTGATGGCGACGCTAGATGCCTTGAGGCACGCCGCCGTTGCCCGGCATTGCACCACTGGAGTGACGCTCGACGCAGTGGCGCGCGACTACTGTGAGCTGTCTTTGCTGCCTCGTTGGAGTGAAATCGATGAGCTTCTGGACGAGGTCACAGGGCGCCTGCGAACGCGCCACAACCCGGGAGATGCCGCCGTGACGTGCTTCGCGAGCACGTTGCGTACCTACGTTCAGCGGTGTGACGTGTATCTGCACATGCACCTCGACTTGTACAAGCTTCCGTATGATGTCCTGGTGCGGCGTGTCGCACCGCTGCTCTTCACGGAGACCCTGTTCAACGATCCCGCGGCGTCCGTCTTGGTCGATCAGCTGTTATGCCCCTGCACGGACCCCGTCGGCGAGGACGCCCTCGCGAGCAACCCTCCGGAATCGATCGGTCGGTTCGTCAGCTACTGGCATCAGCCCCCCGCTATGGGCGAGGTGGCAGCGGACGCCGCCAAAGGTGGTGGCCGTTTGGCGCCGCAGTTGTGCGTCCCAACCGCGCGACTTCTCGGCGTCTTGCAGGAAACAGAGTACATCGGCGCCGTTACTGTGTTGCTCGAGCAAGTGCTCCGTGGCGGCAACCGGTTCGAAGTCGCGCGGAGCACCTCGACGTTCGCGCTCATTGGGATCTTCCGTAATGTTCATCGATTCATGACCGTGCTGGACTTCGACACGACCATTCGGAACGTCCTGGTGCCTGGTGTCATCGGCGGACTGCAGCACTTCACCCCCGACGTCGCCCTCGCGGCGCTGAGGGCGTTCGACACGCTCCTGCAAACGGTGGTTCGCGCGTTGCAGCACGCCCGGGACCAAGTTCAACCTGTGTACCGCGACCTCATCGAGGGGTTGTCGACAAACGTGTTTGCGTTGTCGTTGCGCGACGGCTGCCACTACCTGCGTGCCCATGCGCTAGCGTTCATTCGCCGCATCGCAACATCGAACGTCATGCTGGCGCCAGTGGACGCCGAGGAGCTGCAAGATAACGTTCGCAGTCTGCTATGCAATTCGCTTGGCATGCTCAAGCTACCATGTCGCGAAGGCGCACTTCAGGCCGAGCCGCCGCCTGCGTCGGACGTCGTTCCAGTGCTACTTCGGCACTTACAGCAAGCCGCGGTGACCTGGGGGCGAGAGGCCCTCCGCCAGGACGTGGCAACGAATACGTCTCCAAAGCGAAGTGCAAAGCACAGAAAGGACGTCGTGGAACTGCGACGCACGTCTCGTTCTGTTTTTATCGCATCACTGCTTGTGTGTCTCATTGACGGCGCGCAGGTCGTGGCGCGACACGATGGCGACGATGCCGAGGCGGAGGCGTTGGTCGTATATGCGCTGAAGTGTATTCGGTCAGGACTGAGCGAGCTCGAGGTGTTCTTGGAGGACGCGCATCTCGTGGTGGTGGCCACGAGCCGTCCGCCGCCACCAGGAGGGGTGCCGGCGCTGGCTACCGCTGCAGCGGCCAGCAGCCCAGCCATTGCCGCCACGCCGTTACACTGGGAGCCGCTCAGCGTATCGATTGTTCCTGAGGCGCAGACATCGGTTCCACCCACGAGTGCCGAGGCCGTGTCGCATGCGCACCACCATGAAGCGACGGGCGACGGTCCCAGTGCCGAACCGCCAGACGTACCCCCGTCGCAGCACGTGGCGGTTCCGCGACCGCCGACCGCGTGGGCCCTCACGATGCAATCTGTCATGTCCACCTCGCACGCAAGAAGCGCCGATTCGGCACCCCATTCGGCCCCCCAGTCCGCTACCCTGGTAATCCCTGCCGCCGTGCATCTGGTAGACCATTGCGTCGTGACTCCCGTCGAACTCGCCCGGCTCGTCGTGCCTTGCCTCACCGCCGCGGCACACGTCCTTGCCGTTGCCGAGGCGGCCGATCCGAAACCAGGCGCGATTCATTCCCCCCAGAAGACGATGAGGCAACGGCTGCTCGCCGCGACGCGAGTGGTGCAGGCGGCCGCGTTGGCCATGGTGAAGCGCTTCCCGCAGACGGCGAACTTACGCGGTTCATTGCCCATTGTATTGTCGTCGTCCTCGGCAACTGCACCGGCTGAGACTGACGAGCCTCTTGTGTGGAAGACGCCGTCGCCTGTTGGCGGGTCGTCGTCGCCCGCCTCGGGGTCGGCGCGACGTCGTCGACCATCATCGGTTGCGCAGGCGGGAGGAGACAAGCCACCAGACGACGACGCCAACCCTTCGACCGGGCAACCTTCAATGGACTCAAACTCATATCCCTCGTCCAGTGCGCCTCAGCCGACCTCGTCAACCGCTTCGGCTGCCATCACGGTCAACATCTGCTTGCAGGTCATCGCCGGTGAAGAGGCATTTCGCGCGCCAACGAATCCCGGTGACGCTTCGGTGCCACCCGCACAACCGCCTCTGGCAACACGGTTGTCACCAGCCGCCTCTGGCAACACGGTCGTCACCAGCCGCGGCTTGCCGCTGGATGCGATATGGGCGCCGGATCTTGGAGCTGCGGCGGGAACCATCAATCTCTATGCGTACACATATGACGTCGCGACACTTAGGTCCGCCGTTATCAAACTGATGACCGCGGAACGCGCGTCCTGTTCGGAGGCGACTACCTGGGCGGCCGTCCGAGAGTTTGCGGTGTCGAGCTGTCCGACGTTAGTATTAGCCGACGCGGCGGATGCCGCCAGCGGTTCGACATCGATTCTGAGTCGCCTGCCACCGGCGCTGTGGTTCTTGGGGGCACACGGAGAGCTCTGTATGTCCACCGCCAAGCCATGGCTTGGCAGCGACGCGGCTCTCGACAGCCCTCCGGCCGGTCATTTTAACTGGACCGCGGCTCTTTTTTCCGGTCTGGATCAAATCGCACATGGCGCACCCTCCGAAGTGAATCTTACGACGACAACGCACTGCCAGCCTTACGCATTCCAACTCGACGTGGACGCAGCCACAGCTGCGAGCAAGTCCCTTCTCGTTGTGGCTGCTCCGTCCCTCGACGCCGAAGGACATCTTGTCGCGCCGGTTTTGCCGCACCCCGACATACCTTGTGTGATCGCCGAGTCGCCGGGTTGGTTCCTGGCTCACGAAGATCAGGCCGCCCCACCCGCATCCGAGACGAAGACGATTTTCAATTCTACGGTCGCGATTGTTGTCCCCTTCCGTGCCCTTGTGGCGTTCGATGCCGCCGAAACCGCTGCGTCGGTGCATTTGATGAGCAAGGTGAGCGCCACACGGGGCGCCGCGGGACAACAGATGCGATCCTGGCTGCAAAAGAAGGTCGCAGCGTCGGCCTTTCTACCGCCAAAACCGAGCACCGCCACCGGGGTGGGGCGATCCCAGCTGGCCGACCAACCGGCAGCGGTGGTGCTCGCGGCTGTGCACTTTTTTCATTTTCATCGGCGGCGTCATCAACCCACAAACAACGAGTCATCCTCGGTGTCCTTGTGGCCGGCCTTGGCGGCCTTGGAAGCCAGGAAGTTTCTGTCGAGTGCAACAACCAGCAGCAGCAAAGCTCAGGACGTGTGTCGTCGCTTGCTTGAGGGGTTCGCCGCGTCGTCGACGGATGTGTCGAGGTCAGCGGCACCTCCTCCGTCTCACGTGGCCCTTCATTTAAGTGGCACCAACCGCTGTGGAACGTCGGTGTTTGAAATTCAGAGCGTCGCCGCTGAGGGCGCCACGTCCACCCCAGCGTCGCTTCTTCGATGCCACATGGATGGGGAGTGGAACGCCGCTCAGATCCTCCATATTGGAGCCATTATCAGCACGAAGGGCAACGCGGCCGCTGCGTTGTCGACCGCCGCCCCCAGCATGTTGCGCAAGACGGGTCCACCGGCGTCTACCAAACCGCATATCCACTCTTCCTGGTTCTGGAATCCGGCGACTGTTCCGGGTGGCATGACAGCCCCGTCACCTGGATCCGCGTCATCCTCCTCCGTCTTCGCTTCGTCCGCTGCTCCCGTCGCCGGTCCGCCAGCATCGGATGGCAACCTGTTCAGCGGCCTCTCCGTGGCGACTACCGGCCGCAGCCCAGGGGTGTCAAATCGTTTACGGAGCGACAGTTCAGCAAACGTGGCGTCGCCTCCCACGGCCCGCGTCGTCAAAGACGTGTCAGCCGTGGACGGCGCGCCGCCGATCGCCACCGACGTAGGCGCCGATGTGGTAAGCGCCCCTTCGGAAACGGCAACCGTCCGTGCAGCAGCCCACCACGCAGCCGGAGGGGCCGGCATCGGCCAGCGACCGCCTCGGAGGACGGCCGCAGTTTTCGCGGCAGAGTTTCTAGACGAAGGTGATCCCGCGCCGCCGAGAGGTTCAGGCACAGGCTCCCGCGTTGCCACGACGACGACATCGACGGTGGTGCTGCCGAGCCGCGCCGTCATACCCCCTTCGGCCCAAGATGCACCTTCGTCACGAAATGCCCCCGTGGTCTTGCCACAAGGTTCTCGTGACGCTCACCAAACAGTTCCGGCTGTTGAGTCGCACGTTGAAGCGCCCGTTAGCGGTCTGATGGACCCGCCGGCGGCAACCTCCCCGGCCGTGAAGGCCTCGAGCGGTCCTGCGCCCCCTCGTCGCCGAACCACGGTGTCGGCGTCGGCAGCTCCACCTATCACGGACACGCGATCAAGGCGAAGCTCGTTGCCGCCCGCCGTAGCGGCAATGGACGATGATCTGTGATCTTCGGTCCGTCTCTCTCCCCTGTCTCTCTCTCTCTCTCTCTCTCTCTCTCTCTCTCTCTCTTGTGCTCTCGCACAGCCACAAGTGTGTGACAGAGGCGTGGCCAAGTGACGTGGTGCGGCAACTCTTCTCCTCGTTGGACTAGAGCGCCGTGGTGTGGAGGGTTCCGGAGCAACAAACATCTCAAAGTTCACTCACTCCTTTATTCATTACCACCATCGCCGAACCCGGTTTTTTTTGGAAACGAAATATGCCGCCGAAAGGAATGTCGCATGACTTGAAAGTGCTGAGTCAGCGAGATCATGTGCTGATGCGCCCCGCCATGTACGTAGGCCAAACGGTGTTGCAGAGGGAAAGCAGCAGCACGTATGAAGGTTGGTGGACCGTGCTCGACGACCAAACCAAAAAGGCATTTCATGGCAAGGGCGCCACCAAAGAAAAAGTGAATGCCGCCATGCGCAAGTGGATCGGACACGGCGCGGGCATCGCCTACGTCATCGGCTCGTCTCAAAAATTCACTCCAGCTGTGTTCAAGGTAGTGGACGAGATCATCACCAATGCCAGTGACCATGCGCAGAAGCACCGCGGCGTTTGTAACATTGCTCTTCACGTCGACGTTGCTACGGGCATCGTCGTCGTCGCCAATGACGGACCCGCGCTAACCGTGAAGCCGAAGCAGTCGCTCAATAACCAAATTGAGGCTCAGGTCGCGTTTGGCCAACTCCTCTCCTCGTCCAATTATCACGAAGATCGGCAAGCGGGCGTCGTGGGACTTCACGGCTTGGGTGCGAAGCTGACCAACATTTTTTCACGAGCGTTCGTCGTTGGCATTTCTCGAGCCGACGGCAGTCATGGGCTGTTTGGTTGGAGCGACAACATGGGGACCATGCACCCTGTGAGGCCCTTTGCCGCAACCGTGCTCGCGGCGGGAACCGCCACCAGCGACACCTCCACTCCGACCGAGCTGGGCATCTGTCAAAGCATGGCAAAAGACATGTTGACGTGGTTGAGAGCGAAGAAAGCTGTTCGCGACGTAACGGTGATTGCGTTTCTTCCCGATTTCGCGCGCTTGTCGACAACACCATCAACCGCAACGGTGCACGTCGATGGTAAAGTGCCTGCGGCGGATGGAGGGGGCTGTGGCTATCATCGTCTGGATGCGAAGCAGCAGTACGTTGAATACTTGGCAATGCGCACTCTGGAGTTGAATGCCTTCACGGCGGCCCGCGTGTACTTCAATGGCGTGTTGCTGCCAAAGTCGATTGACAACCAAAGTCGTCATGTCGAAGCAACGCCAGGAGACGCGCTACTGAGATCGATGTTCGTCGGCATGAAGTGCCCCGCCGACCTTGTCACCACATTGAATGAATGTTGCTACCGACATCACAGCCGAAGTCCATCGGAGTCGTGCTTGGTCGCCCTGGTGCCGCAAATGCTGCCAGGGGACGCAACCTCCCCAACAACGAGTCGCCTGCGAATCCTCAGCTATTGCAACGGCACCCGAACGAGCCGCGGGGGAACGCACGTCGACGAAGTACGTAGTGTCGTGTTGAAAGCGGCAGCACAAGCCGCCCGATTGGTGAGCAAGCAACTATCTGGGAAGGGCGCAGGGCCGTTGCTCGTGCAACTCGAGGCGAGCGTGCGCCGATTGTTTTCCTTCTTCGGCCTTGTCGTCGTCTACAACGCACGCAACCCGCATTTCGACACTCAGTCCAAAGAAAGCCTGCTCAGCCCCACACCTCGACGTTCACTACTACCCAACGTGGACGACGTGGCCACGTTTTTTTGCAACTCGTCCGTCTTCAAGGATTTCGTCTTGCGGGCCGAGGGCAAGTCGGTTGCGGACTTCAACACCATCGAGGTGCGCTCAACGAAGACACAACGGAACGCCCGAGTGACCGCATGCATGGCCGGGGGCCACGACGCGAGCCTGGCCGGCCGCACGGGTCACCATTGCACGTTGCTGCTGACCGAGGGTTTGTCGGCCGCGTCGCTTGCGCTCGGATCGATTCCCGCGACGTCGCGAGCGACGTTCGGTGTGTTCCCGCTCAAGGGAAAGATCGCCAATGTGTTGCAGCAGCCGCAAGCCCTCACAGACAACGAGGAACTAAAACGCCTGCTGACGGTACTAGGCGTCGAAGCGCACAACGCTCGTTCTCTTAAG
>ERZ1292630.274-Hain-H41-02um-R3-274-length-55024-cov-8_pt1 | contig 16551 bp, 9 predicted proteins | sample MGYA00564408_ERZ1292630 | MGnify/ENA primary metagenome ERZ1292630 (study PRJEB36523, sample SAMEA6512641) | groundwater metagenome | collected 2019-01-08 | study: AquaDiva: Metagenomics assemblies of 32 groundwater samples | reverse complement strand
CCCAAACAAAAAAATATGGGATGACACTCATACAAGTTTTTTTTCTTCGACTTTCGTCTTCGAACGAACACTCAGCCACCCCGGTACACGATCGAGCAACGACGATATTCCAAGCAAGAGTTCGTCCTCGCCAATCTCCTCCAGAGGTCTAGTCGGATGCGCCTTCCTCGTCCTCCGCTCGGCCCGCACCCTCCGCCTCCTCAACCCCATCGACGCAGTCATGAAAAGGCTTGTCCACGGTCGAGGACTGCTGCAGCGCGGCCAGCGCGTCGGCGAGCACAGTCGCCTGCTCTTGTACCGCCGACGTGGCGACTTCGTACGACTCTTGCAGCGTCGCGTTCCGCTTCGTCAGGTCGCTCACTTGCTTGCTCAGGTTCTCCGCGGCCTGCTTCCACTGCTCGCTCTGGGCTTTGACGGCTTGCAGGTCCGCGTCGCTTGCCTCCCGAAGACGGTCCAATTGCCCCTGCAGCATTTCTATGTTGAGGGTCGCCTCCTCAAGGTCGGCGTCTCGGTGGCGCAGTGATTCCTTGGCGTTCGCCAACTGCTTCCTGAGTTCGTTGAGCTCGAAGCTTACCTTCGCGTGCGACTCGGCTTCATCGTCCGGGACGTCTTCTTTACTTACGGTGGCGGCTTCGCGGGCCTTCGTCTCCGCGGCCAGCCGCTCTGTGGTAATAATGAGCTGTGCTTGCAGTTCGCGAACGCGGCTATCCGCGGTGTCTCGATCCGCTTGCAGCCTTTGCACAGAATGAGTCGCCGCTTCCCGTTCATCCTCGAGCTCTCGCACGCGTCCTTCGGCAGCGTCCCGCATGTTTTGGAGCTCAATCAGCCGCCCGCGCATCGCCACGACTTCCGAGGGGGACAGCAAACTAGGGCCGCCGCCGGACGCTGCGGTCGCCACGCCGGAGGACGTCTCCACCGGTGCCGAGGAAGTTCCGCTCAGAGGTGCCGAAGCGGAGATGTCGTTGCCTGATGAGGAGCTACCACCGACCACGGTGCTACTGTTCGCCGCCGCCTGCCCCGGCGGTGCGGCATTCGCTGCGTCAGCTTCCACCCGCGCCATGGTCTCGACGATCGACTTCAACGCGGCGTCGCCTTCGCGGTTGCTATCTCGAAGGCTGCTATTGTGATCCGTCGGCGTCGGTGAGCCAAAGTGAGTGACGTTGGCCGTGCTAGGGCGGGTGCTCGGACCCACGGCGGGCCCTCCGGGCAGCGAACCCACAGCCCGCATGGCCATGATGGCATGGCTGGTTTCCAGCACGCCGCGGATCGTGTTGAGCTCGGTGCTCAAGGCCGTCTTCTCCGACTGCAGTTCGCTGTTGATTTCCAGCTGGTGTTGCTTCTCGAGCAACAGCTCATTCTTTTCCGATTCCAAACGGCGGACCTTGTCGAGCAACGCGGTGATTTGGTCTGTTCCGCGATCGTTCTCGCGCTGGTGGAGCTGCTCGGCTTTTATCAACTGATTCTTCGCGTCGCGCAGCTGCTCCTCGAGCGACGTCCGCTCCGCGACGCTACGTTGTTCGAGTTCTTGTCGGGTGCGGTTGGCGTCGGCGACTAGCTTTTGAAGTGCGACCTCATTGCTGTTCAGTGCCTCACGGAGCAGGCGCTGCGTGTCCTCGGCGTACCTCGCGCGACTTTCGGCAGCCGCGCGTTTTTCCGATTCCATGTCGTTCGCGAGACGCCGCTGTTGCTCTAAAGCGGCCTGCAGGCGGTTGTCCAATTCGTTGCACCGGATACTCAAGGATGCGATCTCTTGCTCTTTGGAGCTCAGAAGGGAGGCCATTTGAGCTTGCATCGCCGCGGCGGCTGCACCGAGCGGCTGGTCGCCGCGAGAGTTGTGTTGCTGCGGGGATGGTTTGGGCGAACCCATTGGACCTATGCGGCTGGTGTCCGTCCCCTCGTCGTCTGCAATCGGGGAGGAGGCCGTGGTGTTCGGATGATTTGTTGTGAACGACAGTGGGCGGAGGGCCGCCGCCGGTAACGGCGGTGGGGTGGCCGCGGCGCTAATCGCTGCGCGATGCACGATGGATAGCGTGGTGATCTCCTTCGACGCCGCGTCCAAGCGCTCGCGAAGCGCCTTGATGATTTGCTGTTGGGTAGAAAGGTCCTTGTCGTGGAGGTCGGCTTCGTCGTTGCGTCGGCGCGCTTCGATATGCAGTCGCTCCTTCAAGGCTGTCACTTCGGAGCGCAGCAATAGGGTCTCGGTGTTCTTCGCGGCAGCCTCTCCGCCCACCAGTTGGTACTCTTTCAGCAGCTTCGCGTGGGCGAGCATTGCGTTGTTGAGCTGTGCCCGTAAATTTTCAATCTCATTCGCGTAGAGGGCATGCTGTCGTTGATGCTGCATGTAGATGGCCGATGCGTGCCCCTCCTCGTGCACCTGCCGAGGAGACGACGGCGGCGGCTGCTGGTGGTTCCTGTGGCTAAGCTGCGCCGCGGCGGCGATCATGTTGGGCGACAGTGGGAGGCCGGCCGAGTGAGTGGGCGAAGGGTGGTGCGGCGCGTACTGATGGAGGGTCGACATCAAGCCCCCACCCCCCCCTCCTATGGTCTCTAAGGAAGAAGACGAAGGCGACAGCGGCGGCGGCATCTGTTGTCTGATTCGCATTAGGCTCGACGACGTCGGCCCCTCCAGGTAATGATTGCCCGCCGCCGCCGACGGGCCTACGACGTTGGTGCCCCTCGGCGTCGACATGGGTGACGAGGCACGATGTTGCTGCGGCGCCATCGAAGACTCCAGCGCAGCAGGCCGCGGCGAACTAGTGGGGGGAGGCGAATACTGATATCTAAGGCGATTCGGGCTCATGCGGCGCTGTGTGTCGCTCGCGTCAGCACTGTGCGGTTCATCGTCGTCTCGTGGTTGACGGTGATCTGTATCCATCGTTCTGTAGTGTGAGATGCCGGAGATCGCCCCACGTGATGACAACAGAGATACGTCGCCCCCGCCGCCTCGCAGGTTCGACGTCGCGCCGGGGGGCGAGGAGGAGGACGTGGCCATTGGCTGTCGCTCCGCTTCGCACCTGGCGCAGTACGGCAGGGCCTGGATGTTGCACTGAGTGCAGTAGGCGCACGACCAATATCCACTGTTCATCATCATCACCGGACTATACGGTCACTCACTGCGGCCAGGAGGAGGAGGAGGAGGGGCCTCGTTTTTTTACCTAAAAAAAGAACCCCCCCGTGTTGCCTACAAAAGATCGGACGCTGTTGTTGCGGATAGTGACAACCGACCATCATCATATTGTGCGCGTGGTCATTTGCATCTCACCGATCCGATGCGAAAAAAAATGATAGAAAATAAGACTTGGCGGTCAGCCGTACAGGACGCCTCTTCCTTCCTTCCTCCACGATACCATACGAAGGGGGCTGTGTGGTGAAGGTGACAAAGGAAGCTGGGTCGCGCGTGTTTCGTAATACGGTACACACAGACTGGGGAAAAAGAAAACAATACACTTTGGTGCCGCTCCGCTCTCGTCCTTGTCACTTTGCTGACTTCCCTTTCTTCTTGCCGTCTCCCTTTTTGCCCTTCTTGTCGCCCGCGCCGGCGTTTCCAGCTGGGTTCGGGTTGGCAGGGTAGTCGCAACCGGGCAGCGGCAGCAACCTCATACACTCGGCAATTGGTCGATCCTGTGGTGAGACGATGGCCCGTTCCAGCACCGCACGAGGGATACCAATGGGCGCAGGATTCCCTTTGGCATCGACGTTGCGGGCAAAGGCGGCGCGGATACGATCGACGAGGCGGAGCTGCTTCTGTCGGCTGAGCGACGGCGCTTCTGCCTCCTCGGTGGCCATGAACGGAAAGAGCTGCTCGACGAGGGGCGCGTCCACACGCGGCATCGCGGCGCTAACTTGCAGTGTGGCCGACGGGACGAGGTCAAGCGGCTCTCCCCGGACGCTAGAGGCGGCGACGCTACCCGGATGCGGCGACGAAAGGCCGAAGCGCTGCTGCAGATCCGTGACTCGATCGTCCACCGTCGTGAGCTTCGACAACATTTCCTGCAGCCGACGTTCGTCAATCGGACGGGGACGGTAGTTGTCGTAGGGCGAGAAGGACGCGTCGCCGCCTTGGTAGACGACGCGTCCGAGCATGGCGTTGATGGTGTCCACATCGAGCGAGGCAGAAGGCTTCGGGGGCGCTTCCGCCGTGGGCCGGCGGAGTCGTGTGTGACATGTACGACCCGTTTGGGATGCGTACGTGTCCGACTCCACACGACGCGCGGTCTCTTCGTCAAGACGCGCCTGATTGAACGCGAACGTCGCGATGACGTCGCGGGCGACGCGCTGATCTCGCGCCTGATCGGTGAGATGAACGAGGTGGTGGAGGATGCGGGCGTGGGTGTCATGCGAGACCCCATGTAACTCAACGTCGTCGTTGTTCTGGCCGCGCCAAAGATCCACCCCTGAAGAGGTCATCGGCCGGGACGCGTCGATTCCACCGGAGCGAATCAGCGTGGCACGCGGATCCGTGGCCGAAAAGAACGATGAACCCATGGCGGTCGAGTTGCTTCTCCCCCCTACGCCCCAGCCTCCCGCGGACTGGGCGCGCTTGTTGCGCGCCTCCTTGGTCAAGACGATGCGGGCGGCCGGCGGATTCGGTTGTTCGCCTGTGTCCCCCCGGCGAGCCCACGTTTGCTGCTGCATCTGTTCCACTCGGAACGTTTCCGATTTCACCAGGTCACGGCGTTTGAAGAGGGCGAGTCGTCGCTTCACCGTGCTCTGATCCCGTACGCTGCTGGCGTCATCCGGGTACGTCAAGGGCCGCACGGCCAACGACGATCCACCGACGGGGTGAAGAGGTTCCTGGGACCATTTTTCGTCGGGCAGCAGGTCTTGCACCGTCGGCCCAGACACAACCGCTGCGGCGGTGTTGGTTGCTCCACCACCAGCAGGGGGCATCGGCTTCGAGGGAGAACCCGTCGGCGGCTTCGGCACTTTGTCCGCGACGACTTGTGCCGTCGCGGCGGCTGCTTTCGCCTTCGTCGCCAGCGCGAAGTCAAGGATTTCTCCCTGCTTATCGCTCCACCACTGCCAAACCATCTCAACCTGCACCTTCCTCGCGGCAAAGGACGACGTCGCCGACGACGCCGCCGCATTGGGAGAGGCCACCATGTCCCGCAGCATATGCTTCACGAGCGTCGCCAGGAAGACGTGCAGCTTTTTATCCGGCTCCGGTCTCGTGGCGTATTCTGGGGTCATGCACCGCTCAACGTCGCCGAGCAACTCGGCAAAATGAACATCGGACATTAACGCGGCGAGGTGGGCGACCTGCTGGCGGAGGCTGAACGAGCGATCGGGATACACCACGAAGGAAGCGCCACCCCCGTCGGACTTGACCAGCCTAAGCTTCTCCTCGAACTTGGTGTCGGCGTCGGCGATCACCCGAGACGTCGCGTCAATCGTGTTGTTGGTTGACGATGAAGACGGGGTGGGCCCTCCGCCGCCGCGGTCCCCGAGGGATGACGGCGCTGCCATTTGCCTTTCTCTTCTGCTTGCCTTTCTCTTCTGCTTGCCTTTCTCTTCTGCTTGCCTTTCTCTTCCTCTCTCTCTCGTTTGACTTTTGGTGTTGATTCGAACAAAACAAAAATGGGGACGTCGCAAAGCGAACAGCCAGAGGGCCCAGCCGTGAAAGATCGGCGTAATGACAGAATTGTGTGGCCCCATGGTGGGCTGTGACCCCCGCTTTGCCAAAGACCCGCGGTGCCAGTTCATCGCGCCACTTGAACAGTACCTTTTTTGTTCCGACACGTTCCTCTAACTCTGCTGCTCAAAGTCGATGGGGAGCCAATGAGACGCCGGAAGACCTGACACCGTGGAAAAGACGCCCGGGTCCGTCCCCGTCACCAAGGCAAGAGCAGCCGCACGCGGGTCCACTGCGACCCTCCAGTTAGCGACCACCAGGGCGTCCTGTTGAGGAACATCTACTGTATAAGTCGATGGGGAGCCAATGAGCCAATGAGCGAGAGAAACAAAATTCACCCTTCGCTCCGTTGCCCAGGGAGAGAGCGTTGCCCCGGCTTTCCAGCTCACGGCGCGATGGTCGCCGGGGGGGTCCTACAGAAAGGGCAAGAACGAGGAAAAAATCTGCACGGCGTGAGATAGGTGATCCGATAACAGCAGCTCCCCATTTTTGAAGAAAGACAATACACAGCGCACGGATCTGGCATTGAAATCGAATGCGAAAACAGCGCTCGGCGTATCGACGGCAAAGTCGGAAGCAAACTTGAGGATAGCAGCGTAGTTGAATGCAAGCGCCATGGACAGGGTGATGAAAAACGTTGGCAATTCCTCCGTGAACAAGAATACCAGCAGCGCGCGGCCTAAATCACCGAACGTGGCGGACTTCATTCGACGGTTCGTTGCCAAAAGTGATGACTGATCATTCATCGAAACTGTCTCGTCATCATCCGTTTGTAGAATAGTGACATCCGGCGAGACGAAACGGTACAGTACGACCACCGCGGCGACACAGACGATACCCACAAAGATGACGAGAACGCTCGGCCAGCTAATCGAGAACCCATACGTGACGTTGACCGCCATGAGGGGAAGCAGGAGCAGCGCGTAGAGCAGCAGCATTCCACGAAGCGCGTTGTCCGTTGACAGTGCGATGAAGGGAATCTTTTCGACAATGGTCAGCGAGTGGTACCGGCGCTTTCCCCGCCATACGGTCTTGGCCGTCTTCACAAAGACGAGAATGGCGGTCGCGAAGGATGAAGCGTTCACGATGCGAAATCCTAGCACGAAGTAGAGAATCGCGAGACTGCTGACTGACTCGCCGGGAGTGGGCAGTCGACGTTGTTCCCCGGTGACGGCTAGCTCTTCCAAGACGTGAACCAATGAGGGGACGAACAACAAAACCAATCCGCCCAAATAGAAGAAGAACTGCCAGACTCCAGGAAAAGAGTTCACCGACGAAGCCATGCGCTTGATTGGCTCACGCGACACAACGAAACAGACGTAGGAAGTGGCTCGTGGGACGAGAACATCTTCGACTCGCGTGCGAAGGGCACGAGAAGGCTTCAAGTCGGCGGCCTGTACCCCTTCCCGTTCGTCTATTGTCGTCGTAGTTTGTGTTTTCACGGTGTTTTCTCCCTCGAGGCGTCGTTCTCCGACGCAAGAAGAAGCATCTAAACGAATCCATATCTCCTTATCCTGCAAGACGTACGCAATGGTATCGCGTAATAAGCTTCGCCGGTCCAACGGCCATACCTGAAATTCCTCGGGAAAAAAGGTTCGCATCACCCTGTCGCAGTACTGTTCGTACGAAATAGACTCACCGTCAGTGTACGACTCGTCCAAAAGGTAAAGGATGCGGTCGAAGTCTTTTTTGAGGTTGGTGCGCCGTGGCTTGGCCCGTGCGATGCCGCGACTGGTAACACGACCAAGCAATCCGACAAGAATCAGCACGCACACGTCCTTGAGCAACCCGCCGAAGAGAAAAAGGAACGGTTGCGAATTGTATCCCACCATGAAGTATGAGAAGCATACCGAGCCTTCGCACAAACCGTTGGAAACAATGCACCCCGATGCGTTGCAAGCAGAAAGCGGCACCGACTCACATATGAGAGGCCTCGAGGATAGCAACGGCCAACAATATCCTGGGGTGGTGTCAGGTGCGTTCGACGGTGGCTGCTTCAACCACTGACAAGCCAACGATGCCTTTCCACAGGTTGCGTTGGAAAACGTGTAGCATGAGCAGGCAACCCCACCGCCGCTGCACACCTGTTGCACGTCGCACCACTGGCAATCGTGCGAAGCCTGGCACGTTCCAATGTCAAATTGATGGCAAGCGCAAGTGGCCACATTGGCAGGAGCGCACACGGATTGACCCGCACACCATCGACAAACCATCGGCGATGCACCGATGCACGTCGCCTCGGTCGCGTCCAAGTGGCATGAGCACGATTGAGTGGCATCAGCGCAGATGTTTTCGTCGTTGCACCAATGACAGCCTGATGATACGTTGGCGGCTTCGCATGTGGCCTGCGGGGACAGCAACCCGCAATCACAGCTTTGCCCAGGACTTGCACAGACATCGTGGTTGGAGCAATAATGGCAGTTTGTTCCTGCAAAGTGACAGGTCTGGTTTTCGAAACTGGAGCATTCGCATGGTTCCGTCGCCAACGCACACACAGCTTGCACGGGACACCATTTGCACGCGCCGCCGCAGGTGCTTGGCGTTGCGAAGGCAAAACATGGCCCCATAACCGTGAGGAGTCCGGTCGTGCTCACCGCCGCAATCGACGACGAGCCGAAGGCTAACGGCGGTTGGTCGTTCACAAGCTGAAAAGAAGGCAAGGATGTTTGGCCTCGTGCAACGCCCGAAGCCAAGTCGAAGGCCAAAAGTTCTGCCCCTGAAGTCATGCCTTGTGCGATGAATAAGATGCCCCCTAACGGGAGAAACGAAGTCGCGGCCGAACTCGATGAGAGAAATTCCCTTCGACTCCAAAGCAAATTTCCGCTCGCCGTTGAAAAGACAAAGAAACTGACGGAGTAGTAATTCCAAACGATCATGAATTGCTGGTAGATGATGAACCCGCCGATACCGCCATTTAAACCTGAAATGTGATATGTCCACAGGCTGCTTCCGGACGTTGCGTCGAAGGCGGTCACGTCCCCCGCATCACCACAATACACGACTCCGGATACAACGGCGTAACCCTGCGTATATCCACTTTCGCACCCGTAGCTCTGAATAGACCGTCCACTGAGGGGATCGATGGCGTACACATTGTACGTCGCTTGGGGAGGCACGTGCCCGTTGGCGTAGAAAATGTCGTTATAAATCTGAGGGAAGTAAATCGCGTCACTCGCTTCAGGCGTGGCCCAGGTCCATAGCGGCTTTCCTGTGGCGTATGAAAGTCCGACGATGGCGTTGTATGCCGCGACGGCCACAACGGTTCGAGCGTAGACACTAGGCGTGAAAGCAAAGCCATTTGTGCCGACTTGGGTCAGATTGTACGTCCACCCGTGTACGCCCGTGGAGGCATCCAACGTTGCGAGCGTCGAATAACCGATTCGAAAAACAAGATCTTCCGACGCGGCGAACGAGGCAGAATCGTCAGAGCAATCGTTCCACGCTTCAACTCCCGTCGCAGGATCAATGCACGATACACACGTGAGACCTGCGGTGGTTGCCCCGGCAACGTAGAACCACAATCCTTGGTTAAAAGAATATTGGGCTTGGAAAGAAGCAATGCCAATGGCCGTCTTCCAAATGAGTGTCCCAGATGTGGCGCTAAACGCGTAGGCAGTGGCGCAATTGTCTGCCGTCAGTATTGAGGCGTTGCTGTTAGAGGCGACTAGAGGTGTGATAAGATCGCAACCTGCGGCCGCCTGGTAGGACCACAGATTGTAGTTTGACACCGCATGAACGAAGTTGGAAATAAGCACGAGTGCGATGATCTTGCCATTTGTAGACATTCGCATGTGCGTTTCAACAACAAGAGGGCCTTGCCTGAGGAGAGAGAGAGAGTGAAGATAACGACAAGCGCATTCGCTACATTCACTTTTTAGCGGCTGTAGCCATCTGGGAAGGGGGTGAAACCCAGTGAAGTTCTCGGAAAACGACGATGCAGACTGTGAGTGATCGTCGCCGATGGACTCACGGCACAACCGAGCAAAAGCGAAAAACCTTCAACGTGACGTGTTCCTTCAGCCTAGCTCAGGGGGGTGAAACCCACTCCCTGTTAAGACGCCACCGGGACGTCGCCGTCGATCCAGCAAAAGAACTTACACCCACGAGCGGCGCAGGTGTAAAACGGTCGACCGGCGTTGGCCCCGGAACGCGTGACCCTCCGAACGCTCGGCTTGCCGCACTGGCACGGCGGAGAGGCGCCGGGCGCCTCGCTGCTGGCGGCGTCGGCAGCCTTCCGAGCTCGAATCGCCCCTGTGGCAGTGACGGGTAGAGAATGGATATCCGGTAGCTGGTAAGCAGCACCACTACTTCCACCAGCTGCCAAATGATGATGGGGTGCGGCGGAACGACCAGCATCACTCCGGTTTGCGGCAGCTGCTCCTACAGCGTCGCTCGGACGACGTAACCCGCCGCGGAGGCTGACGAAGCCCTCAAGCTGCGCGTCGCACAGCACGCAAACCGTCGCCACGGGCTCCAACGACGGGGGACACTGCACCAAAGAAAACTCAAAGTTGATTAATTTGAGTCCGCACGTTGAACACGTCGAGTTCGACACCGAGGTGCTATTGCAAGCGGGGAGGCCAATGCTAGCACGGCACACCGGGTGCCCCTTGCATCCCACGAAGGGCCGCTTGCTCCCATGAGGTGCGGTCCCTCCGCCGCCCCCCGCTCCTGCCTCCCCGGTGCCCAGAAGCCGCAGCGCATTCCCGCAAAGGGGGCAGTCACCCAGCGATTGAGGGCCCGCCCCCCCTCCTCCACCGCCACCTGCAGCCCCAGCGACCGCCGCACCAGCCAATGGACAGGCCGAATGCGTGCAGTTGAAGCACCGATGCTCCCCGCTGAGTTCACCGGGCGGGATGAAGTCCGTGGGCGGATGCGAGAAGCAGAAGACGCACACTCGGTGCAAGGTGCCTGTGACGTCGTTCTTCACGTCCAACGCGGAGTATCGACAGATGGGACAGCGAAGAGCGGCGCTCGTGACGGGGTCGAGGCAAGCCGTGAGCGTTCCCTTGTTGGGCAACCTCAGCAAGGGCGCGTCATGCGGGCGAAGGCCGAAGCACGCGCGACATCGAGCGTAACGTGTCTTCGACACCTCGTGTCGCCAGATGTCGAGCACGCCGCTGCCACACCCACCACAGGTACCAATACCCAGATGCTCTTGTTGCAGTGGGAGCTGGGCCGAAGCCCCATGGGGCAACATTCGGAGTGAATTGGCCGTTGTGCCGCCTCTGCTGGTCGCTGCGGACTCGTGGCCCTCGTCGTCGTCGCTATGCTCACCGCCGCCAGAAAGCTGACGAGCCACGGTCTGCACGAGAATACCAGCGGCGGCGGCGTACTGGAGAAAGATGGTCTTGTAAAGCTGCACGGCGGCCTTCACGACCTCCTCTTTCGCTACCAACCCTCTGGCGATATCACCCATGGCCCGCTCCATCTGCGCCCGGAGCTGCGGGTTCAACAGTTGCGACAGGTTGGCTTTGTGCAACGCGCTCGCCAACGCCAAGCCCAAAGGTGTGGGCCTGAACTGCGTGCCGTCCAAAACGGCGTAGCCACGGTCTTGGATCGTTTTGATGTGGGTCGCGATGGTGGCGTCGGTGCCAATCCCAAAGGTGTCCATCGACGCGATCAGTTGAGACTCGTTCAGGTAGGCTGGCGCTTCGGTGACGCCTTCGGTCACCTGGAGTGAAGTTGGCCGCACGACGCTTCCGACCGTAAAATTTGGAACCGTGACGCTGCTGTTCCAGCGCTCGTAAATGAAAATTTGCATCCAGCCCTTCGATAGAATCGTATGCCCGCCCGCGTGGAAGCTCTCTCCGCCATGGAGCAAGCGCACCTGCACGTCGGCAGACTCGGCGTCGGGGCTGCAGCACGCGAGGAAGTGCCGCACGATGAGCTCGTAGAGCGCCCCCTTCGGCCCCCCAGACTCGGACGTCAATCCCGGGACGTACTTCAGCGGGTGAATGGGAGGATGTGCCCCGTCATCGTGGCCACCGGGATGCGGCCGGCGATAGCGCACCGCCGCTGCTTCCGCGGCAACCACAGCTGGCGGTGCAGAGGTGTCGTCGTGCGGCTCGGTGTGGAGCAGGGTTCGCGCGTACGTCGCCCAACTGGCGGAGGCGTCTCCCCCCTGAGCTTGAATCAAGATCAGCGCTCGCAAGTCGGCATCCGTGGCCGTAAAACCGTCCGTTTCCGTGCGAGGGTAGCTGATCACACCCTCCTGGTAGAGCTCCTCGGCGAACTGCATGCACTTGTCGGACGCCATACGAAGGTGCTGGGAGGCTAGCTTCTGCATCTCGACGGTGGCCAGCGGGGGCGGAGGCCGTCGCCGCGTCACTCTCCGATCTACGGAGGCGATCCGGGCCGAGTTGTCCTCCGCGGTCGCGCGGTCGTTCATCGCGGCGACGAGGACGGCGGCGGTACAGGCGTCATAGATGGGTCCCCGGTCCCACGCAAAGGCGATCGCGGCGGTGCCACGCCCACCGGCAATGCCGGCGTCGACAATGCTGAGCGTGACCCCATAAAACTTTTCTCGCACGAAGACCGTTCGCTCAAAATGTCGAGCGACGACGAAGCCTAGACATGGAATCTGGCACGGTCCGAAACTGACCACGGACGGAAGATGCTCCGCGAGAGCAGGTCCGCACCGGTCCCGCAACGTCAACGTTTGAAACCGCGTGAAGACCGCACCGATGCGAAGGTCCATTTCCTGCCGCGCATCCACCGCATCCGAAAGATGTTTATTTGGCGTTCCCAAGGTGAGCATGGCCCGTTCGATTTCCACGGGGGACAACGTTGAAAATTTCGCACGGCTAATCGTGAAGCCGCGGGGAGCCTTCCCTTGCACTACGGAAATGACCTCGAAGGCGATGTTCTCGCCCTCACGGTCGCAATCCAGCCACAGCACCAGCCTCTGGCACCTCGTGGCCAGCGACTCGAGGTTCTTTTTGAGTGGCTGAAAGTCTTCCTTCACAAATTTAGTGATGGGAAGGTGAAAGAGGTCGGCGAATGGGACGGCGGACCATGATTTCGCGCTGGGTGGGAACTGGTCCTCCATGAGATGCCCTGCGACGCTGGTGAAGAGCATCTGAACACCCCGATATGGGAACTCAAAGACAGGATTGAAGCGTGACTGGGAGGGGCACGTGCGCGGCGGGTGACCGGAACCCGTCGCGAGGATGCGCGAGATTTCCTTGGCGACGCTTGGCTTCTCGGCAACGTTGAGCCACGTTTCCGTCACCATCGGCTTGTCTGCGTGGGGTGTGATCGGGGCCCGCTCGAACGGACGAAGGTGTTGTCGTGAAGAAAGGAGGGGTGACTAACACGCCTCTTTATGGTAATATTGTTTCGCGTTTTGCTTCTTCGCGCGTTCGTCAAGAGGACCGCCCGACACAACTGGCAACAACGATGAAAATGAGGAATGCGTCGGACGTTTGTTTTCCGGGGGGGGATACACATCATCACAAAATCTCCTCCTTTACTACACGCGGAGTAGGCCGACCGAGGCTAACATTTGATCCAGTAGCTGCCGCTCGACTTCATTAACCGATATTAGCATCCTCACTTGGTCCGCTCGTTGTCGTGCGGCACGGCTCGTGCTGCCCCCCCCTTCGACGGCCTGCGAGGAACTCGCTCCACTCCCCGCAGACGGAGGAGGTAGAGGATCAGAAGGAGGAGGAGGTAGAGGAGGAGGAGAAGGAGGAGGACCGACCTGCTGAGCGGCACCAACTGGAGCGCCATCACCACCATCGGCGACGGAAAGTTGCCAACTCTTTAGGCGCTCCGTCCCTTGCGCGGTGAGGTCGCGACGCCACAACAGCAGCGATTCAACACGATCCCGGAGTGCTGGCGTCACCGGTGCGTTCCACCAGCGTGCGAGGTGATGCTCCATCGAGTCCCACTGCGCGTCCGCCATGGTCAGCAAGGCCACTGCATTGACGAGCAAGCGCCCATCGACGCCAAGCGCCGCGGCGAGTGGCGAGGGGGTGTCCTTGTCGTCCGATGTCCGTGACGTCTGCCCACGCCCCACCAAGACGCCTTCCTGGAAGATCAGACCAACCCGATCCATCGCGTTCACGCGGGCCACCATCGCACGGCCTTCGGCGCCTGCTTCGACGACGGCATTAGGACCACGACGTGCGTCCGATGCATCGACGACCCGCAACTGCCGCTGCTGCGCCACGGCCCACTGCGCCAGCTGCCGCTGCGAAAACCGGACGCAGCTCGCAGGCATCACGCTGGGTAGGAATTGAAACTCGGTCATGAATCGGGCCGCGTTGAGGGGGCCATAGCAAAAGCGCACTTCTTCGCCCGTGTGCACAGGACGCGTCGCCACGACGTCGAAGGTGACTCCCTTGAGCCCGCCGCCGCCTCGCAGCGTGAGTCGCACGTTGGATTCCTCCTCCCGGTCCACGTGGTTAATAAAATCGATGCCGGGCACGAGGAACGGCCCGTCGTCCTCTTTTCGCGCCTCGATGTGGAAATTACGACTCAGAATAGCTGCCGCACTGGCCACGAAAGCCTGGAAGGTGTTGTGCGGCGCGGGAAAAAATGCTGCCGTTGACGCAGCCGGGTCGGCCCCCCCCGTGACAAAGCACCGGACGGCGTCCCACTTGCCGTGCAAGTCGAGCGACGCAAGCTCCTCATTCACTCCGGGACACCACCGAGCCGGCTCGGTGTCAGGCTGCAACCGCAGGACGTCGGTGGTTACCGGCGGGACGAGCCGAAGCCACGGCCACCAGGATGACTCTCTCCGACCGCGGGCGGTTTCAGACATGTAGCGCAAGCACATCCGAGACAACGTTGGCAGTTTGTGCGTCGCGGCGGGAAAAGCGGCATGGATTGCATCGACGACGGGGGACGACGCGACCGACGAATCCACGTCCGCGGGCGACCAGTAAGCAGAATGCGGGACGGAGAGAATGGTTGCCCCCTGCGTGACAAGCCCGGCAGGATGCTGGCGCACGAAAAGGCCGCGGCCGAGGTCACCCGGAAACCCGCTCAAGGCTGAGGGACGATGGTCGCCTAGGGATGCTGCTGGGGGGCACAGCTGCACTTGAACGTGGGGATGAAACGCGACACCGCGAGCTTTGAACCATAGTCGAAGCTTCTCGGTGGCGTCGTGCTCCGCCGCCACCTCCACGTCGCTCATCGTGATAGGCGCCACCAAGGCGGCGGCACCGTCGACGGTCGAAGCGGAGGACGGCACACCCCCTGCCCCCCCATTTCTCACCCCAGTCGCCTCTTCGCCTCCCGCTGTGCCCGCTGACAGCGAATGGGCTGGGGCAACCCTGCGGCGATCCTCGGAGGACGGCAAGTCGCTGCGCGGCCGGGCATTGTTGCCCATTTTTCCACGACTCCCGCGCATATACAAAAAATGTGTACCGTAACCGTTTACAAGGGTGTATGTGTTGTTGTATCACTGGGAACAACACAAGAGCAAGTGGAAGGGAATGACCACGATCATTGCGGCAGAACACGTCACGTGCGGCGGAATGGGGCAAACATGCGCGTGACCACCCGAAACGTGTAGACCGCGTGCCCCTGAAGAAGAGCACAAAGACGGCCGGTATGAGGAAAAGAAGCAGCTTCACCTCCTCGTCGTTTCGGCCACACCACCAAAAAGCAGAAGGATCGAATCGGTGGGCCCAACGCCCAGAAAGGCGGGGGAGAGGGAAGTAAAGAAAACCAAAAAAGGAAAAGTTTGAAATCTCTTTTCCTTCGTCCCCCCTTCCTTACCCCATTTTCTCACCGTTTGCGACACCAATGCCACTCTCTTTCAGTTTTTCGGCAAGTAACGGTCCTCCGCGGTCAGATATTCATCTTGATTCTGCAGCCGAAAGATCTCCTTGACCGACGCGATCGACGAGTTCGCCGCGACCAGTGATTGCTGATCAAAGATCATCTTCGTCGTCTGCTGCATGGCTTTAATGCTCGCTCGCACGTTGTGGTTGGCCCAGATGACCGTCGACACCTTCAACTCCTGAAACCGAGCCACGGGCGTGGCGGGATAATTCGTTGGCACGATCACAATCGGTGCCTTTTGCGACCCGTCGCGATGCACCCAGTGCTTCATAAAGGCTTCAATATCCGATGGATCGTTTTTTTTGCTGTGGACTAAGATGGCATCCGCCCCGGCATCCGCATACGCGTTGGCCCGAGTCAAAGCCTCCTCCAGCGGCCAGCCGGCGATAAAGGACTCAATGCGCGCCACGACGCAGAAATTTGGATCCGTTTGATAGTCCTTCATGGCTCGAATTTTTCCTGCGAATTCCTTGACGTCGGCAAGAGGCTGCGCGCTCCGTTCGTCAAGCAGGCTATTCGTCTTCGGGAACAATTTGTCCTCGATACAGGCTCCTGCGATGCCAATCTTTTCCAACTTTCGCACCAGCATGCGGGCGTTGTTGAAGTTGCCGTAGCCGGTATCGGCATCGACTAATATGGGAACGGTAGTTGCCTGGCTCATGTACTCAAACACGTCCGTCATTTGCGTCCAACTGGCCTCATTGTTGTCGCGAAGGCCGAGCGACGCGCTGATGCTGAGTCCGGAGGCCCAGATACCTTTGAAGCCCGCCTCCTCGACGATGCGGGCGCTGAGACCTGAATGCGCCTCCATTAGGAAGCTGAGTGGTTGTTGTTGTTTTTGGTCCGGCTGCCTCCCTTGAAGCATGCCACGAAGGGCGAGTGCCTTAGCTGGCAGTCCGCTGCAGTGTTTCATGCGTGTTTTGTGTGTGGTACCACAATTCTCTGTAAGTCCCATTGGGGGATAAGGAAATAGGGTAAATTTGCAAGGCAACACTTTGTGTCGCGTCTGCATGTGAAGACTACCTTGGATCTGTGAGGAATTTTTCGGAGGGGGGTCGTCTGTTTGTCGTGTGCGAGTTGATAAAAAGAGATCTTTGAGAAAAAAGTGAAAAAAGTAAGGA
>ERZ1292630.2593-Hain-H41-02um-R3-2593-length-16559-cov-8_pt1 | contig 16559 bp, 12 predicted proteins | sample MGYA00564408_ERZ1292630 | MGnify/ENA primary metagenome ERZ1292630 (study PRJEB36523, sample SAMEA6512641) | groundwater metagenome | collected 2019-01-08 | study: AquaDiva: Metagenomics assemblies of 32 groundwater samples | reverse complement strand
CTATCTTTTCAGTTTCTTTTATATTTTTTGAAAGCATTGGGTGGCCAAAGGGAATTGAACCCTCATTTTTTCTTCCACAAAGAAAAGTCCTAACCGTTGAACGATGGCCACCATTTATTTGCATTGTTTCTTGTGTTTTACTAGAAACCTCTGCTTCTCTACATTATCATAATGAACCAGCAAATGGCAATTATGGCAAAGCCAAGTTAAATTATTTAATTTGTTGTTTTTATGATTCTCGTCAATATGGTGAGTAGCTAATACTCTTATATCTTTTCCTCCACAATAACTACAAATTTGTAAAATTTTATGCCTTTTTAATACGCTCTGATAAGATTGCTTACCATCTTTAAAATTAGCGTGTTTAGAACCAACAAATTCAGCATTTCTCCATTTAGTTTGACAAGATTTATTACAAAAATATTTTCCGCTCTTTGAGTGACTTAATTGAGTAAACGTTTTCATTAATTCTTTATCACAAGTAAAACAAAAAACTTTTTGTCTAACACGAGTTCCAATATTTTTACAATTTCTAGAGCAATATATACCCCAACCCATTTTTACATGCGACGATCTTGGAAAAAACTGAGTGTCACAAATTTTACATTTATAAATCATCATCTTTTAAGTAATTATGAACTAAAAAATGACAATTTCTACAAAGCCACATTAAATTTTTTACATCATTATTTTTCCTATTTTTATCTATATGATGGACACAGAGTATCCTTATATCATCTTTCCCACACGAAAAACAGATCTTTTTAGAACTTGTTCTTTTAAAAAGATCTTTGTATGAATACTCTCCTCCTTTCCAATTTGGATGATTTTTAGCTCTTTGTTGTTCTCCTATCCACTTACCACTACAATTTTTACCACAAAAATATTTTTTGCTTCTTGAATTTTTAAGGTCTTTTATTGGTTTATAGACTAACTTTTTACAAACAAAGCACTTTATTATTTTTCCACTTCTCCTGCCTTGATCTGAACAATAAGCAGAACAAAAATGTTTTTTACTTAATTTTAATTGCGATTTTTTTCTTTTAAATTTTTTACCACAGAAATCACAAATAACCTGTTCCATATTTACTATTATAAACCAACCATATAACTATGTAAATACTCAATTCTGTGGATTATTTATAATCTGGGCTTTGTTCTGTTATACCTTCTCTAAAATTAGCCAATCTGGCAAAAGCATATAAAACACTCGAAAGACGATTGAGGTAGGATTTAGTGGAAAGTTTAATTTCTACTTTTCCTTCGTCTGCTACAGCAATTACCCTCCTTTCCGCTCTGCGAGCAATAGTGCGAGCTATGTCAAAAACTGAAGCAAGTTCTGTTCCGCCGGAAATGAAAAAAGTTTTTATGGGTGGAAGTTCTTTTTCTACGAAATCAACAATCATTTCTAATTCTTTTACTTTTTCTTCATCAATAGACATTGAAGCTCCCGCTAGTTCCGCTTGCACAATAAATAAATTTTTTTGGATATCGTGAACTATCTGATCTACGTTTAATTTACCAATCATTAATTTTTCTTTTCTGGATTTTATTTTACAAAAACCAAGATATGAATTTATCTCATCTAATGAACCCAGAGCTTCAGCTATGGCTGAACTTTTTGAAACACGTTGGTCACATCCGAAAGTTTTAGTTGTCCCACTATCTCCTTTTCTTGTGTAAAGCATTTTGTTAAAATCTAAAAAAATTATTTAATCTCTTTTAAAATATCTTTGATGGGGTAATTTTCAAATACTATTTTATAAAGTAATTTTATAAGAGGTGCGTCTATATTAAGTCTTTCTATCATTATTTTAGCATTTTTCAGAGCAAAAATACCTTCTGGATTATATTTCATTTCTATAGTTACATCTTCCAATTTGCGACCTTTACCCAATTCAATCCCTAGACGCCTGTTGCGAGATAAAAGAGTAAGGTCTCCAATACAAGATAAACCCAAAAATGTATCAGCCTGAGCTCCCAATACAAGACCAATTTTTCTTATTTCCTGTACTCCTTTTGCGAAAATAAAAGCACCGGCGTTTTGTCCATAACCAGCACCTTCTACTATGCCGATAAATATGGCCACAACATTTTTTAATGCTGCACTAATTTCTATACCAATAATATCATCAGAAGTCTCTATATATAAACTTTCAGATTCTATTTCTTTTTTTAATACATCTTTTCCATTTCCTCCAGCCAATACCATACTTGAGAATTCCCCATTTCGCAATTCTTCGGCAAGAATTGGACCATAAAAAAAGAAAAGATTATTTTTCAATTTTTCATTTAAAACTTCGGATATAAGTTTTCCTTCCCCTGCAAAACCTTTGGAACAAATTATTATCTTTTGATTTGTTATTTCTTTTTGCACTTTTGAGAGCGCGTCTACAACTGCATATGAAGGGACACAAACAAAAATAACTTCTGAGTTATCTATTATATCAATAGCAATATCATGCCCTATTCTAGTTAAATAAGACGCCATAGCAGACCCAAATATTCCATTTCCTAAAATTGTGATTTTCATAATTAAATCCTGGTGCTGTAATTATACACTTTGCGCGAACTTTTTTCGAGTGGATGTACTTGTTCGGTAATCATATACCGAAAGCGTATCACACGCTCCCAGATTGTGATGAATCCTTTTGTACCCTTTAATTTGTTAAATTGTCGCATAAAAAGACTTAATTAAAAGTCTCATATGTTTCTGAACTTATGTCAAAAATATGTCGACCGTTCCTCCTTTTTTCGCTTTTTCTCGAGGATGGAAATTTCTGAATCGCTCAAACCGAAATGGTGGCCGATTTCGTGCCACACCACTTCGCGTACCAGCGCTGTCAAGTGTTCCTCATTTCCTCCACAGAGTGTCTCGATTGGTTTTTGAAAAATTGTAATTTTGTCCGGCAGCACTCCAATTTCATCGCTTCTCGCACTCGTAATGGTAAGACCGACACCGCCTCAACAACGAGGCGCTCGAACATATTCCTTTTCATAGATTTTTATTAAAAAAATCTTCAATTCTTTTTTGATATTCTTCGCCAAACTGACCATGTACTAAGTTTTCTTTAAACCAGAATTCTGCTTTCGGATTACTTTTCAATGCTTCCTGAAGAAGCTTGGCATGTCTGAACGGAATTACCTTGTCATCAGTTGAGTGAATTAAAAGGATCGGAATGTTAAGATTTTTTACTGATTCTATTGGCGAAGATTCGCGGGCATTAATTCCTAAAAATAGTTTTGTCCAAAAAAGCGTAAGCTTTGCAAGCGGATATTCTAAAAGTGGTATTCGATAAAGTTCCAGAGCCATTAAATCAAGACTCGCATAGCTTGACTCGGAAATAATTACTTTAATCTCCGGAACCATTACTGCCGTCGCCAAAGCGACTGCGCCACCCATAGAAAACCCCCATACGCCTACTTCATTAACTCCACGAGACTTAAGAAAATTAATTGCCGCCCGAAGATCTTCCGTTTCTTTGACACCGGCAGTCGAATAGCGGCCTTCGCTTTGACCTAAATAACGAAAGTCAAATAACAAAAGATTGTATTTTTTGTTTAAAAATGCGAGAGCGGGTAAGATGTCTCCTTTGTCCGCAGGATAGCCGTGCAGAAGAATTATTGTTTTGGCAGGCTTGCCCTCCGTAGCTTTAGCGGAGGAGGAAATCCACCACCCAGCTATTTTTATAGTATCAGCAGTGGTAAAAGTCACTTGTTCATAGTTGAGACCCAGGTCTTTTGGGTTTATTCCAGAAATAATTTTGGGCGGGCGAATGGAACTATAAAAACCCCAAAGTGAAGTGAAGAGTAGAAAAAGAATTAGAACAAGTAAGATATTCCAAAGTATTTTAAAATTCATAACATTTTATTTACCCTCATGTTCTTTACGAATTGCGAAATAAATCTCAAGGAGAGCGAAAAGCAGGCTCAAGACGAGCGGTCCCAGTAAAAACCCAAGAGGCCCGAAAAAGCTAATTCCGCCCAAGATAGAAAGTAGAATAAGAAATGGATGAAGCCGCATTCCTCGTTCAACGAGCTTCGGTCCTAAAAAGTTGTCAACAAGTCCCACTGCCGTCATCCCCCAAAGAAGAAGACCGACCGCGAAAAGCGTCTGTCCGCTGAAGTATAGGTAAAGAATGGCCGGGAGGAGCACCAGAGCTGTTCCAATCCCGGGAATTAGCGCGGTGATTGCCGCGACACTACTCCAAAGTACCGCATTAGGAACTCCGAAAATAGCCAATCCGACCGCAGTTAATATGCCCTGAATGAATGCCACCGCGAGACTCCCCTTGATAACTGAATTAATTGCTAATACAAGCTTATCAAAAATTGTTTCATCGTGTATATCTTGCAATGGGCTTAATGCCACAACAGCCGTTTTAAGTTTGTGACCATCCTTAAATAAGTAATACAGAGCGATAAGAAATATAAAGATACCCACCATTGCTTTTGCAACATTCGCAAAGAGCGGACCAATATGCTGGAGCAACCAGCTTAATCCCTGTTTTAAATACTGGTTGATGTCGGGGGGATTTATCGGCACGGGAGAAAATCTTGTGAGGCCCTGTATGGTATCGCCCATAACGCGAGAAAGATTGGTCGCGTCGCCGTTCTCAACCAGAGAAGAGTAAAGTCCGGTTGCTTCTTGAAAAATCTGTATGCCTAAAAATGTAAGCGGCATAATAACAATGATAAGAACGGAAATGGTGGCGAGAAGTGCCGCCAAACCCTTTCTATCTTGCGTCATGGCGAGCATTTTTCTGTGTAGCGGCGTAAAAACAGTGGCAAAAATTATTGCCAAGATAAGCGCGTAAAGAAAAGGCTTGAAAATAAAAAAGGCAAGGACAAAAATACCCGCGAGGAGAATAAGTAAAAAATAAAGTTCTGATTTTTGGTGGTTCACCCCGTTAGAAATTTTTATGGCATTCATAAAAAAAGATTATACCCGTCACAAACCTTATTGTAGCATAATTTCTAACGGGGTTCATATTATTTTTTCTTCCAAAACTTTAATTTATCAAAAAACAAAATCCGCACTCCCAATAATTCAAGGCCGATAATTACTAGCAATGAGCCGGGTGTGAAGGGAGTGAAAAGAGCGACAAGGCCGACAAGAATTAAAATAACCCCAACTATTTTTTTATTTTCGGTTTATTACGGATATATTCTCTAATGATTTTGAGCCAGTTCATATATTTTTATATTAATTTCCTTCGGTAAAAGAATTTGCGTATTTCTTCGACTAAAATAATTGAAGAAGCGACTGGAATAATTATAAGCCATTCTGAAAGCGAGAGTGGTGTGGTGTGTAAAACTTTTTGCATAAATGGATTATAGATTGCAAATATCTGAAGAGAAATAACACCCATTGTCGCGCCAACCAGAAATTTATTGGAGAACGGATTCATTTGGAAAATAGACTTGCTTTCAGAGCGGCAATTCCATGCATTGAACCATTGGAAGATTGCCATAGTGGTAAGAGCGATTGTCCAACCTTTGGTAAGGTCTGCTTCGAAATACTGGCTGAAGAGATAGAGTGTTCCGAGTCCCATTATTGGAGCCATCAAAAGCATTCGCTTAATCATAAAACCGTCCACAATCCATTTTTTCGGTCGCTCAAATTTTCCTTGCATCAACCCTTTTTCTTTTGGCTCCATGGCAAGCGCCGCAGTCAAAAACCCATCAGTAACAAAATTAAGCCAGATAATCTGAGACGGTAACAGCGGAATCGGCCATTTTAGAACAAGCGCGCCAGTGATATTAATCACCTCTCCCATACTAGTAGAGAAAAGGAAAGTTAGAACTTTTTTGATTGTCTTGTAAATACTCCTGCCTTCTTCAGCGGCTGAAACTATACTTGCAAAGTTGTCATCTAAAAGCACAATGTCGGATGCTTCCTTTGCTACTTCTGTTCCGATTTTCCCCATTGCCACGCCGAGGTCTGCCGCGACAAGCGACGGCGCGTCATTAACGCCGTCTCCGGTCATTGCCACGATTTCGCCTCGCTTGCGATAGGCTTGAATAATGCGAAGTTTGTGATCTGGCGTGACTCGCGCAAAGACGGTGGTGCGAGCGAGTTTCTTCGCCAACTCATCATCGGACATTATATTGATTTCTTCCCCAGTAAGAACACTGTCGCCTTCACGCCAAATATCCGCTTCTTTGGCAATTGCCTGCGCCGTGAGACGGTGATCGCCAGTAATCATCACTACGCGCATATCCGCCGCTCTTACTCTTTGCATTGCTTCTTTAACTTCTGGACGAAGCGCGTCATTCATGCCAAAAAAACCAACAAAAGTGAGTGGAGGCATTACGTTCTCATCAACACTCCTTCCAGTATCTAGATTGACGGCGTAGGCAAGCACCCTAAACCCTGTTTGCGCAAGTTTATGAAAAACTGATTCTAATTCCTTTTTCTTTTCTTCGTTTAGAATTTCATTTCCATCCTTGCGCCAAATATTTTTACAAAGCTCGAACACTTTCTCCGGCGCGCCAATAATAGTAAGAAAATTCTTGCCATCCACAGCTCGAATCGTGGCATGATACTTTTTTTGGTAATTAAACGGTAACTCAAAAAGTTTCGGCGTTTCTTGTTCCAACATGTTGTGACGAAATCCAATCTTTTCAGATAATACCAACATTGCCGCTTCGGTGGGATCACCTGCGATTTTCCAAGTACTGGTTTCTTCCACAAAAAACAGCCGCGCGTTGACACAAAACGCCGCAATTTTTCCGCTAAAAAGAAACCCGGGGTGTTTTAATGGATCAATAATTTTACCATCAAAAGTCGCTTCGCCTTTTGGCTCATATCCATTCCCAGTCATCTCAAAAATTTTGCCGTCCACATACACGCGCTGTATAACCATCTCGTTTCTAGTGAGCGTTCCAGTTTTGTCCACCGCAATAATCTTTGTTTGCCCTAAGGCTTCCACCGCTTGCAATCGTTTCACCAGCACATTGCGTTTCGACATCCTATGAATACCAGTCGCTAAAACTAAAGTCATTACAATCGGAAGTCCTTCAGGAATAATTGAGACCGAGAGCGCCACCGCCGTGGTAAACATTTCTCTAAGAGATTTGCCAGAAAGCACACCGAGAATAATTAATGAGAGACTAATGACGGCTACCGTGAGAACAATAATTCGAGAGAGATAGCGAATATTGGTTTTTAGAGGAATCTCGGTATCAATGGCGGAAATCTTTTGCGCAATTTTTCCAATTTCTGTCGTAAGTCCGGTAGCCACAACAACCGCAATACCGTTTCCACTCAAAATGTGTGTACCTTTGAATACCATATTTTTCTGATCCGCCACTCCAAGATTATCGTCTGGCGCTGTTGTATTGGTTTTAATTACCGGTTCTGATTCTCCAGTGAGACTTGCCTCATCAACTTTTAGAGTATTGGCAAAAATAATCCGCGCATCAGCCGGCACTTTTTCTCCTTCTTGCAATACAATAATATCCCCTGGCATTACCTCGGTATCTGGAACTATAAGCTCTATGCCATCGCGCAATACCGTGGCGCTGGTTTCGGCGAACCTTTTTAAAGCAAGAAGCGTGTTTTGCGCTTTGCCTTCCTGAACTGTTCCCAAAGACGCATTAAAAAGAAGTATCGTAAAAATAATCAAGGCGTCGATAGCTGATCCCATCGCAAAGACAATACCCGCCGCGGCAAAAAGAACATAAATCAGCGGACTTTGAAATTGTCGCAAGAAAATAAGGAGTAGACCGTCTACTTTTCCTTCGGGAAGTTTATTTTGTCCATATTCGGCAAATCGCGCTTGCGCTTCTTCTTTTGTTAGACCACGCTCACGCGAATGGAGCGCGTCAAGAACATCGGGGATTGTTTTTGTATGCCATGAAATTTGTTGCGTTATTGTCATAGGATTATCTGTAAGAATTGCGAGCGTTGCTAACACTTTTCCATTCTTTTCTTGTTTGCAATTTCCTACGTGGTGCTCGGGGGGAGACTTGAACTCCCACGGCTTACGCCATACGCACCTCAAGCGTACATGGTTACCAATTACATCACCCGAGCATATATAAATTTTATCAAAAAAACCCATTTTTGTGAAATGGGTTTTTTCTTATTCTTCTTTTTTTATCTCTACTTCTTCCTCATTTTCTGAAACAATAGAACGCAATTTTCTGCGAACATCTTTTACCGCTTTTACACGGACATAGTAAAGTTTTGATTTACGAGCACGAGATTTTTTAGTTATTTCAATTTTATCTACAGCTGGAGAAAAAAGTGGGAAAATTCTTTCTACTCCGACACCTGAAGCTATCCTGCGAACAGTAAAAGTGGCGCCGATTTCTGTTCCATGTTTTCTAGCAAGCACTATACCTTCAAAAGCCTGCAAACGTGTTTTACCTTTTTCATCCAGAATTTTAGACCAGACACGTACAGTATCTCCTGAGTTAAAATCAAGTTTTTTTCTTTCTTCCACATTTACTGAAGTAAGTTTCGTTTTATCCATTGCCATTGAAATAATCTAACATAAAAGATTTTTGAACGCAAACTTGTCAACCTGGCAGGTTGACAAGTTTTTTATAAAAATTCATTTTGATAACATTTTACACAATATATTATCTCCAGCCGACCGGGTGCATAAGGAGTATAAATATTTGTATTGCATTTGGCACAATTTCTATGATACATTTTCGGTTTAGTCATTCTAGTAAATCGTTTATTCTCACGGCATCTCGGACATTCGTGTGGAATAGGTAAATTCATCTTTTTCAATAAATCTAATTCCAATGCATTAATTTTGTATTTCCTTTTACAATTTATACAAGAAATAATTTCTTTAAGTATCGATTCGTTAGTCATATTAATGGTACCCGGTAGATCGTCTCCACCAATGGTGGCATCTACTTGTTTTTCTTCTTCATCGTTCCAAGTAAAACCTTCAGCAAGTGCTTCCTCTTTTGTTTTTGGAAAAAATTTATAAGCTGAGGAATTATTATAAGCAAATTTACCGAAACCAGGACCGAAAAATTCGCCATAAGGCCAAGATTTTCCTTGGTTGTCCACATATGGATTATTTTTCATATCTTCGATTATTTTTTCTTTTAAAATCTCATACTCTTCTTTGGAATATTGTTTATTCAAAATACTGTAATTTTTTCTTTTTAAATTAACACAACCAAAACTATTTTTCACGGCTATGCACCATAAAGAATATTCAGTATTAATCACATCAGGGAAACTATAACCACAAAATTTTGAATTACTAACATGATCACCTACGTTTAAAGATTCATAAATAAGTTCAGCGTTATTGCCCCAACCTGAATAGTCCCAACAATCTTTTGCCGGTGGAACGGTTATGAGCTGGCACCATTTACAATTTTCTGCACCATTCACAATATACATTTCTTTAGAATTCTTGGATGTATACACATGCTCTCCTGTCACATTTAAATTTAAAGAATGACTATTGTATTCTCTATATGGTTTGGTAAGCCAAAATTCGTGTGCTTGTCTTTCAATTTCACGTAAGCTTTTCCAAGAATCTAACCTTAATTCTTTTAATTTTTCTTCATATTCTTCTTTTGAATACTTAATATTAAAAATACAATTTGAAGTTCCTCGAAGATTTACACATCCTACACAATTAGTACAACTATAACAATTGCGTGAAAACCATACATCTACACAAGTGTCGCATTCATCAGAGAAAAATGTCCTATAATTTTTTGTAAAACCAATGGATTCATAACATAATTCTGATTGGTATCCCCGAATACAATCGGAACTATATTTCAAACCATTTAAAAGAGAAGAAAAATATACATTCTCACAATTATCTGCCCAAATAGCTAAAGTGCAATTTTTTGAATAAGCTATGGAATTAGAATATTCACAATTCTTGAGTGTTAAGTAAGTAGTTTCAAGAGCAACATATGGAGTTTTTTCAGATAATTCTTTCCATTGAGCTAAAAACGGTTTATTAGAATCATAATCCATAGCATATTCTGTACCATCCCAAGAATCACCCCACCAACATGGCTGACAAAATACTATGATCTTTTGTGTAGGCGGATACATAGATAATGTACGTCCTCCACATTTATCACAATTTCTGTAAAAAAGAGCCCAAGGATTTTGGCAAGCCAAACGCCGGATCATCCTGCACTCTGGACACCAAGTCGGTGCAGGAACTTTTATTTTCTCATAAAAATTAAAATCTTCGGGTTCGATAATAAATTCACTTTTACAGTTTTGGCATATTCTATTTTCAGTATCTTTACTCATAACTTTTTTACAGCCTGTCCCGTATGAAGCTTCACTTTCCTTCGGGGTTTTGGCAGATTTTAGTTTCAGTTTCCATAGGTTTATTTTAACATTTTTACAAAAACTCTGCTTGATAACATTTCACACAATAAACTATTTCTGGACGATCTGGAGAATAAGGAGTTTTTATTTTAATGTTGCACTTATCACAAGTACGATCATATAATATTGGTTTGTTTGTTCTATTAAATCTCCTAGTATGACGACAAGTGGGGCATGAACGCGGAATTGGTTGATCAAAAGATTTTAACAATTCCATCTCTATAGGACTAACATTATATCCTTTTCCGCAAGTATTACATTCTATAACTTCTTGAATTATAGTGTTCGGCGTTTCCAAGAAAGTTAATGGTAGAGATTCGCTTTTATAGGTAATATTATATTTAGAAGTTATTATGTCATACCAATTGTATCCCATTTTTTCCGCTTCATCCTTTGAAAGTGGATTATATTCATAAGCCATTGTTTCATTATACCCATAAGGGGAAAGTTCTGGTGGTAAAAATTCTCCATAAGAATAAGTATGCCCTGTTTTTGATTTCCAAGGTTTGGTTTTCATATTAGAAATAATTTTTTCTTTCAATTTAAAATATTTTTCTCTTGTATATTGTTTATTTAAAATACAATATTGCTTACGTTTCAAATTTACACAACCAAAACAATCTTTACTTTGGACACAATAAAATGAATATTCTGTATCTCTTGCCTCTGGCCAACATTCTGCACAAAATTTATTATTATATGCACCATCTCCAACTATATAGCATTCATATAATAAAGAAGAATCTGCTCCCCACCCAGTATAATCATAACAATCCTTAGTGCTATTTACCGAAAGATACTGGACAAAACGACTATCTTCGGCACTAGTTACTAAATAACTATCATGTGTATTCTTTGATTCATAAACATACTCACCGGTAACATTTTTATTTAAACTATTACCATGATATTCACGCTTAGGAGCTTCCATCCAAAATATCTCCGCTTGTCCTTTTATTTTTTGTTGTTCTTTATAACTTTCTGGTTTTAACTCTTTTAATTTTTTAAAATATCCTTCTTTGGAATATTGAACATTAAAAATCTGGTAGGAACAATTACGTAAATTCACACAACCAAAACAATGATTACATCCAAAACAAGATTGACAAAAAGAACAATCAACACAATTTTCTAACTCTTCACTCCATTTACAATTATAAGATTTATTAATACCTACACATTCATAACATAATTCTGATTCCCTAGATCTATAACAATCAAGAACATCTTTGTTGTTAGCAGTCATTACTGTATAAGCACAATGTTCATCATAATCAGCATAAATAGTCATAAAACAATTTTTCTGATAAGAAGAATTATTAGTATATTTCGTGTTAACTAAAGAAGGATATAAAGATTCAAGAGCAACAAAAATAGATTGTCTACGAAGCTCAATTAATTGTTCTAAGAAAAGCTTATTGGGGTCATAATCCATAGCATATTCTGTTCCATCCCAATCGTCTTTCCACCAACATTTGTTACAATACATCCTATCTGCTCTATCTGAAGGATAAAGACATATAACAATTTGCCCACATTTGTCACATGCACGTTTATAAAATTTAAAAAGATTAGCAAAATTCATTCTTCTGATCATCCTACAATAAGAACAAAAAGTCGGTGAAGGAACTTTTATTTTTTCATAAAATTTAAAATCTTCCGGATCGATTGTGAAGTCTTTCTTACAATTTTGACAAATTTTAGTTTCGCTTTTATATTCCATCTTTTTTTCTCTACTTTAGTTAAGTAAAATAAATTTTATTTTCTTTATGACACTTCTTGTTGATAACAATATTTGCAATAAATCTTTTCGGTCCTATCTGGAGAATACATGGTCTCAAACTCAGTCATACACCTCTCTTGGTGATTATGATTCGATAATTCACACATACATTGTCGTTTATAAAAATAGAAAGGATTTCTCCATATTAAACGATTGTGGTATCTACAATTTGGGCAAAATCTAGGTATCGGTAAATTCATTTGTCTATAAAATGCTAATTCATCAGACAATATTCTAAAAGCTGACGTACATTGTGTTTCTGTTTTACCTTTATTTGAACACTCAATAATTTCATTAAGTATATCATCTTTAATGTCATTAATATTATCAAGCAATGTGTTTGCTTTTATGGTTGGAACATATGTTTTTGACTCCATGTCTCTCCATTTATAACCCAGAGAAAGTATCTTTTCTTTAGGCAAAGGCTGTTCTTCAAATGCAGTAGTCTCATTATATGCAAATGGAGAAATCTCTGTTGAAAAACCTTCCCCAAATAAATATTTATTACCAATTTTATCTATATAAGGCATATCGTTCATTTGTTTAATAATTTTCGAAACTAGCTCTTCATATTTTTCTTTTTTGTATTGTTTATTAAAAATACAATATTGTTTTTTAGTTAAACTAACACATCCAAAACAATCTGAACAACCCCTACAACTATCACAATAAAATAAATTTTTACTTCCACCGCCACAACTAAAAGAAAAAATTAGTCGACTACCACCTCTACCCGCAAGAGTAGCTTCATAACATTCTTCAAGTCTCCCAGTAGAAACTAAATCCTGAGAATCTTTTGTTGTATTAGCGCCTACAAAAACATATTTCGTATTCTCAGCATCTACTAAACCATAACAATGGTAAATATTTTTTGAGTTTTCTATAAAATCACCCACTGTATTTACAGAATTTTTTATATGCGCATATTTATGGATGGCCCCTTTTGTCATTTCTAAAAATTCTTCTTTAGCTTTTAGTTGTCCGGAGTGTGTTCCAAGACGAAGATCAGCAATGGTTTTTTTATATTCTTCCTTCGATAATTGTTTATTTCTAAATACATTACTTTTATTTCGCAAGTTTGAAGACATACAACAATTTACACAATTAGAACAATCATAAAGAAAATGTGATTCAATACATTGGTCACTTTCAACCAAAAAAGACGAATTATAATTTGAAATTGCTTGTATAATTTCATAACATTTGTCATTTTCTTTAATAAATAAAGAATCGATACAATTTTTATTATTCTTAAAAACATAATTCGAGTACTTGATATATTCAGAACCACCAACGTCAAAAGATAAATATATATTTTTGCTTGTAAAACATAGATTAGAATATTCACAACCTTCACCATTTCTTTCATTTTGATCAAGCGTCCTATGGGGAATACTATATTTTAATTCTTTAAATTGTTCAAAAAAGTTCCGAGAAAAATCATATTCCCTAGCATAATCACGTGCATCCCAGGCGTCACTTATAAAACATTTAACGCACCAAACAGGAATAATCGTATCAGGATGATACATAGAGATCATAAATTTATTACAATTTTCACATACACGTTTATAAAGTGATCGATGATTAATAAAAGTCAATCTACGTATAAATCTGCAATGAGGACACCAGGTCGGCGGAGGAACTTTTATTTTCTCATAAAATCCAAAATCTTCGGGTTCAATAGTAAATTCACCTTTACAATTCTGACATATTCTTTTTTCACTTTGATATTCCATACTTTTTCGTTTCAATCTACGCCATAGCGTAGATGTGTCAAACACCCGATGTTTGACAGTTTTTAATACACTAGCCAAAGGCTAGTAAACTTCCTGTTGATAACATTTTTCACAATAAACTATTTCTGGTCTGTTAGGTGCATAACTGGTTTCAAATTCGTTAGTGCAGCCTTCTTTCATACATTTTCTGTGCCAAAGCTTTAGGGGGTTACGTTGTTTTAATCTTTGATAATGCCTGCAGTTCGGACATAATCTAGGTAAAGGTAAGTTCATTCTACGATAGAATTTTAGATCCTCTGGAAGAATTCTAAAAGCAGTCATACAGTTTTCTTGACAGTTAGCCTGATGTTCGCAAGTAATTATTTCATTTAATATAGAATCATTTACTTCTGTAATAGAATCTGGAATTTCTTCAGATTTTTTTGTTATCTCATAATCCCTTTTATCGTATTCCCGCCAATTAAAACCGTTTTCTTTAATCTTTTTTTGATCTAAAAAGAAATACTCCTGGGCAGTAGTTTCATTATAACCGAATGGCGAAAGTTCTATTGGAAAAAATTCTCCGTACCTATATTCAATTCCTTTTTTATCAACGTAAGGCATGTCACTCATGTGTTTCAGAATTTTTGTAATTAGTTTTTCATATTCTTCTTTGCTGTATTGTTTATTCAAGATACAATATTTCTTCTTTTTTAACCCAATACAACCAAAAATATATGAGGACCCAGGAACTGTGATACTGTAATCCGCGTTATTTGTATTCATCCAATTGCCCCAACCAAATTTAGTATGATAAATTCCATCTCCGGACTGCAAGCATTCATATACCAACTCAATATTATCCCCGTAGTGAGTAAAATCATAAGTAGTTTTTACAGGTCCATTGGAAACAAAAGAACAAAATTTTGAATCCTCTAAGTTAGCAGCACCAAAACATAATTTAGCATTTTTAGAACGTTCTAAGTAGTCACCTGTTACGTTTAAATTTTGAACTCCAAAATAATATTTCTTGGGAAACTTTTCCCAGAATTTGTGTGCTTCGTTTTTTAGTAAAGTGATATTCTCATAGGAATCCAATTTAAAAGATTTTAATTTTTTCTCGTATTCTTCTTTACTGTACGGTTTATTAAAAATATGATAGCTACTCTTATGAAGATTTACACAACCAAAACAATTATTGCACCCTCGAAGACCATAAGAAAAATATACCCCCACACAATCTTCACAGTTTTGTGAAAAAAGAGTCTGATAACAATTAATACAGGTTACTATTTCGTAACAAAGTTCACATTTTCTAGCCATAGTAATATCCTGAGAATCTTTATCATAAAAAGCCCCACTGCCATAAGAAACATTTTCGTCGAAGGTTCCATCATGTAGTAAATAGCAATTCCTCATATCGTTAGCCATATTACAATATTGAGAATTAATCATGGTAGTACCAAAAGCAAAAAGATTTGGAACAGGAACTTTGCGAAAAAGCTCAAAAAGTTGAACCAAAAATGGTTTAGAAAAATCAATATCTTCTGCGTAATCTAATGCTTCCCATTTATCGCTCCACCAACATTTATCGCAATAAACAATATTGTTAAAATCCTTGTTATAAATAGAAATAATCTTTTTGCCACATAAATTACATTCTCTATGATGGAGACCTCTTTCATTACGCCAAGCTAAACGTCTCTGTAGACGACAATAAGGGCAAAAAGTTGGTATCGGCACCTGCATTTTCTCATAAAATCCAAAATCATCCTTTTCTATTACAAACTTTATTTTACAATTTTGACATGTTTTAGTTTCCATAACTTTTTTACAACCTGCCCCGTATGAAGCTTCGCTTTCGTTCGGGGTTTTGGCAACTTTTTGTTTCTGATTGCATGATATTATTTTATCATTTTTTTGAACTCAGAAGGTAATGGTGACTCTATTTTTATAACCTTGCCCTTTAGATTTTTTCCTCCAAAGGCGGATCCGCCTAGGGCGGAAAATTCTATAGATTGAGAGTGAAGGGCTAGTCTATTTAGTCCTTTTGGACAAAGGCCGTTAGGATTATAAAGAGAATCACAAATAATAGGATGATTAATAAATTTCATATGAACCCGAATCTGATGTGTTCGGCCGGTTTTAGGATGAATTTCCAAATAAGAAAACCGCTCCAGCATTTTCTTTTTTGGGTCGCTGTCTCCGCGTGCTCGCGGAGCGCTGCCTCTCGGCTCGCCAGCCTGCGAGACACCCAAAAAAGAAAACACTGAAACGGTAAAATGTTTCAAAACTCTGTATTCCGTAATCGCTTCGCGAAGTTCCCCCCTTGCTCCTCGCCCAGCAAGTCGGCGACGAAAATCGTTTGGACTTCGGCCGATGGGTTTATTTATTGTAGCGTGGTCATTTTTAACCCAACCATTAACAATTGCATAATAGGTTTTTTTTATTGTCCTATCCATAAATTGTTTTTTCAAAAACTCGTGCGCTTTTACATTTTTTGCGAGCAACATTACCCCAGAAGTCTCTTTATCCAAACGATGAACAATTTCTACCTTTGGATATTTTTTCTTAAATATATCTACAATGGTTTTTTTGTCTGGACCTGCCTCGTACCGAACTTGTTCTGGTGCGGGGTGCACTAAAACACCAGAAGGTTTATCTATGGCTAAAATATCTTTATCTTCGTATAGAATTTTAATTTTCATTGGTG
>ERZ1292630.2591-Hain-H41-02um-R3-2591-length-16565-cov-7_pt1 | contig 16565 bp, 12 predicted proteins | sample MGYA00564408_ERZ1292630 | MGnify/ENA primary metagenome ERZ1292630 (study PRJEB36523, sample SAMEA6512641) | groundwater metagenome | collected 2019-01-08 | study: AquaDiva: Metagenomics assemblies of 32 groundwater samples | reverse complement strand
ACATCACTCCATAGAAATGGTGAGAAACAATATAGAAAGGAGGAGGATTCTAACCAAATCGGCTGGGGGACTCAAGACGTCAGAGGAACTAATCGAAGAAAGCTCAAAAGGCCTAGCGAAAATGTCGATCGAGGATATGATTGGCTAACTAAATGAAATGTCAGTAAAATTTTAAGAGTGTGCCGACGTATTGGGTTGCAGAGTGCACGCAATTTCTTCGACACCGTCATAAATTTTGGCCAGGCCACGTTGAGAGTATTGTCGAGTGCCACACAGAGGCAGGACTGGCATCAATATTTTTCCGGCGGAATACGTAGCGACGCTCTCTGCTGATACACCTGGAACGCTTTGCGACCTGCACCTCCTCTTACTAACAGGCTGCGGAAACGCTATGTGGGCACGTCAGAGCTTCACTGGTCTGCATATCTGGGATATGAGGACCACCTGTGCTGGATACTCAACGGGCCGTCCGGCGATATGTGAATCGTTAAACGTGAGAGGTTTCGGAGGAAGAACTCTCGACAGTCCTACAATCTCACGTTTCACCATTTACGGTTCCTGGGAAACGATGCGAGAACGAGGCATGGGGCAAGGTACGTCTCGGCGCATCGGGGTCAGGCGGATGAGAAAAGCGATTATTTCAGCATGCAGCCACATGAAGCGTCAGGCCTTTGCCAAGAACCGGTTGTGCACCCACCCTTCAATATCTCCATTCTTCACCAATTCCACCTTGTGCCATCGGTCGCGCTTCTCCAGAAGCACCACCACGGTTCCCCTCTTCAGCGGTTCGGCAACAGAGGGAAATTCTACGCCAGGGCCGCATCGAATATTCAGCGTGGAAGCCGTCACTTCATAGCGCTCCCGCTCTTCTTCTTCGCGACCCAGTACCGAGGCGCGGACATGCTCTAAGGGAAATGCCGGGCCCGGATCCCGCTTCCGGTCGGGAGCGATATCTTCATGCCCTACCACATCCTTAAGGTCGTAATGTCGAACAAGGAGTTGTGCGAGCTCCAAGGCCTTTTGGATCTGGGTTTCCGTGTAAGCATGCCACCAGCGAGGCTCATCGTCCAATTTGTGCTTGGCCAAGACAACTCGGTCTTCCGCATACAGCGTCCCGAACCAAGCCTGATACTGGTCGCCCACTTTCTTCAGCGGACCCGCATTGTCCATCTCGATCCCAATGGAAGAGCTGTTCAGTCCACTCAACCCATCCCAGTGACTGAGGCCCGCGTGCCACGTCTTGATATTGAACGGTGCAAGTTGAGTGATCGTGCCGTCTCTGGCCAACACCAGATGTGCTGAAGCCTTCGACTCCGGGTTCGTCAGCCAGTTGATCGAACTCGCGGCACTCTTCCCAGCCGTGTAGTGGAACACGAGGTAGCGTGGGGCGAGGTCGCCTCCTTTGTTCGGAGTCTCAACGAAAGACACGTTCCCCCCAACGAGCCGATCATCTTCGATGGAAAGACCCAAACTTCGCGCGATGGCGACACCACGTGCCTTGGCTGTCCTCAATACTGTTTTTTTCTTCTTCGGTGTACGACGTGTTCGAGAAGATCTCCTACGCACCATCATGCCCTCCCTCCGTACGTGACCTCACTCAGGCCCTATCCCTCTGGCCTAACCTCTCAGAAAGCACATTCGGTGAGCATCATGATCTTACACGAACGGCTCCCCACCTGACGTGCGTTCATAGATCCATCAATACAGAGCCAGGCCGATTCGGATTCTTGGCTAATAGCTCAGCGATATCGAGAATTGGAGAATCCGCCCCTCGTCCACTCGCTCCTTATCTTCGACAATGAGTCGCCACCTGCCTTGAGGACTCTTCCCGGCGAGTGCAGCCAACGCTGGGGTATTCGCAAAATCATAGGTGGTTTTTAGATTATCCGACCCGCTACCCTGGCGATCGTGTAGAACAATGGCGCCAACACGAGTGGATGAAGGCGGAGCAAGTTTGACGACGAGATCACCGATATAGGTGTGCTCGATATCGATGCCGATTGTGGCCGCCGAAATCGCTGCAGTTTCTCCGATGTCGACCGAAATTGTCGAAGTCTTGAGATCTCGAATAGGAACGATCCGGGATGCAGTATGCGTCGATGTCGGAGTCCCAACTACGGGTGCAGCCAGCTCGACCGCTCGCCTGGCATTCACCCTGCCATAGCCATAGACAGGACTATGACCGTCCATATTATAGTTACCGCCAGTAACATCGATCCGATCGCAAGATCGCTTGAGAATGTCTTTGACTTCGTCCCAGCGTAACAACGGATTCCGCGAGAGAATTAAGGCTGCCACACCAGCCGTCCCTGGACAGGCACTAGAGGTCCCCCCGAAATCGTTGACATAATTCCCCACAGCATCGCCACGACTGGTCTGTCCAGGATTGTAGCCGGCTGTACCCGAGCGATCCGTCGTCCAAATTCCTGGAATAGGAAGCACTGTGTCATTGCTGGGGAAAGCGCACCACACCGCGTTGCCGAAATCACTGTATGCACTCTTTTTCCCTTTGGCATGACAGGCCGCAACCGCAATCACCTTTTCATAACTGGCATACCAATCGTTGTCGACACTTTCGTTGCCATTCCCTGCCGCAAAGGTAATCACACATCCCTTGCCGTTCCGGCCATTGGCAATGGCCCAGTCGATGGCCACACGGGTCGAATCAGGGAGCGGCACCACTTGACCGTGAGCGGGATCGCTAGGGTCCCACCAATCGCCGTCTTCTGGTCCCCAACTGCACGAAATCACATCGGCTCCATGGGACGCTGCCCAGATAAACGCATCTGCCTCCGCTTGAGAACCTAGCGGCGACGCGTAGCGAATCGGGATCAGCTGAGCTTTGGGCGCAACCCCGGACGCGCCATGTTGACCATTGGCGCAGGCGACACCGGAACATGCCGTCCCATGGTTGTCCCGACTCCCGGGGCGGGGGTTATCCGTACCACGAGTCACGTCTCGCGGCGCCACGATCTTTCCCGACCCAGCCAACTCTTCGTGATCGATATCGCATCCATCGTCGATGACGGCGATCCGAATCCCCTCCCCTTGGCTGAGTGTCCATGCAGCCTCAACATTGGCATGCGCATCGTAGACCATACCGTCGATCGTAGCTTTTTTGAGATGCCATTGCTGGGGAAACACCTGCCGCCACCCCATGTTCCGAACCAATTCCGGATGACAGAGGTCCACGGACTTGTGCCGAAGCAATCGATCCGCGATGTCAAAAACCGTTCGTCCCGTTCCCTCTGCGGCCTGAACAAAGAAGGAGTTGCGGGCATATTCAATCGACCGCTTTATCGCAAGCCGATGCTCTTTGAGAATTTTCCGACAGGCCGATTCTGCTATGTCGGCATCGAGTTTGACGAACACGTTTTCCGTGTATAACACCGGCCGCTTCGAGCGAGGATCTACCAACACCCGCCCGGCAAACTGCACATCACGTTGATCCTTGAGCGTCGTACGCACAGCGCCTCGCGCATGAGCCGTTCGACAACTCGCGCCATATCGAAACACCTCAACCCCTGCATCGTGAAAGCGAATCACTTGCTCCAACTCAGCCAGCACCTCTCTCCCCTTCTTGGATTCCAGTGAAGCTTCGAGAGACCTCCGGCTTCGTGTTCGAACGGCAACATACCCCTCTGCCAACTCCAGCTTATACTGCCGCCCCTGACTACCCCCATAGCGATATGCCAACATTCCAAACCCTCCTTTTCTGAGTCTAGTGGAAAATCAACTGTGTCCTGCCTACAATACGAGCATGAGAACTCGCACCCCTTCTTCATCATTCCCCGCTGCACTCCAGATCAGGACAGAGCGCAGATCCCTCCGATACATCAAACAACCAGGATTCTATGCAGTGCACGGGCCTTTACCAAACGACTTACAAACAGCCGTCGAACTCGTGTTTGAGGACAACGCCATCACGATATGCCGGGGAGAACCCATGCCACCAGCCGAACAATCCGCCGCACTCACGATCACACCGGTGTATGCGACTGATCCCCGCGGACCTCTTGCCGTCCCCACTGGGCGAATCTTCATTCGCTTCACACCAGACATCAGAGTCGAAGCGCACCGCAGAAGCTTGGCTGAACGAGGTTATACGGTCGTCACAATCCCAAGTTACGCCCCTCACACTGCGTGGGTTCAGGCAACCAACGACGATATCGCCACCAGCCTATTCAACCTCGAACAACTTACAACCTTACCCGGCGTCGTACATGCAGAACCCCAATTGCTGATGCAGCGCAAGAACCGCTAGGATCGTGACAGGAAAGCACCAGTTCCTACGCCAATAAGAAGGGATTTCATCGAAAATAAGAACCAATTAAAATACGACTTCCCTTCCTTGATGTACTTACGCGTAATCGCCGCTTCCGATCGCTTCTTCGTCCCACTTCCACGAAGTTTTGGCAAACCACAACTCCGTATTGATCAGAGCTTGCTCCACACAGCCCATAAAAGCTCCCAGCCCTTTGTTTGGCCCTGCGCAGCAGCGCCCAACCCATCCGCGCCAGCTTGTTAGCCAAGGCCACGGCAGCCTTGTTGCTGCCGCGCCGTTCACGGATGCGGTTGACTCGGGCTACTTGCTACTAAGCCAGCTTTTTGATCAGGCCTGATAAGCCTTTCAGCAGGGCATCAACTTCCCCAGGCAGGCTCTCCCGAGTTTTGCTGTTAGTTTCGATCTCGCTTTTGAGTGCGACGTCCAGTTCCTTGGCCTGGCTCGCGACTTCCTTCGTGGCGCCGTCCAGTGCTTTTTTGAATGCGGCGGATTTGAGCAGCTTGGCCGATTGATCGAGATCGGACCGCGCCTCTTCCAACGCGCTCATAAGTTGCGGGATATCTCGCTTCAGCGCCTCCACCAGATGTTCAATCATATCCGACGACGCCACATCGCGGCTGGCGGCTAGCTTGGCGGCCCGCTTCCTCGTCTCCGGCAACACGACCACCGTGCCCGGCTTCAAATCGACTGCCTCGCGCAGGTGAGGGTTGGCCTTAAGCGTGGCATCCCGCACGCGCTTTGTTTCGGCCGCGCTCAGGCCGGTAAAGCGTTTCTCGATCAGTTGATCGAGGTTAGTTTCATTGCCGATAGTGATGATGGGCATGGTATGACTCCATTCAGGAAGCAAGAATATTGAGCGAATCCCAGGGTGCGGGCAAAATGCCGCCATTGATGCGGATATTGCCCATGGTGATGTTGCCCAGCACAGTGAAGGCTTTAGTGTCGAAAATATTCATGGCGTCGAAGTCGTTGCTGGTCCAGCGCACACGGTTCTGGCTAGCAATGACGGCGCCACCCTGCAATTGGACGATGGCGAGGGCGATGCCGGTGTTGGCCGCCGGTTCGGCCTCGCAATGATTGTCGTTAAACAAAATGCTGCGCACACCCGCCGCCAGCACCAGCGGCGCGCCGCAACCGCGCGCCATGACCTGATTACCGCGTATCGATAGGCTGTTCGCGCTGGCGGTTCGCAAGGCGTGCAGGCGTCTTGCGGTCATCAGGAATAGCTCCCGGCCGACTGTTAGCAGTGCCGCATCGGCCAATGCGTTTACCCCTTTTTCTGCGGGCACGGTAATGCGGATCGCGTGCCATGCGGCGGCGGCGACTTCCCCTTCCGGCATCCGGCTAATGATGTTGTCGGCGATATTCGCCAGTGTGAACAATGCCACCAGCTCGATCCCGGCTGCATAGCCCCTGATGGACTGGGCCGGCCCCAGATCGGAAAGATGATTGCCGCTGACACGAATATCGCCGCCACTCACAACGCGAATAGCGACTAGATCCGGCGCTTGCAGTGCGTTGAGCGCAAATGCGGAAATCACATTGCCCACGATGGCGGCCTGGCGCGTGGCCAAGAGCTGGATCGCCACCACCGACTCAGCTGCCGGATTGAAGCCAGCGGCGATTTCAAGCAACTGATTGTTCTCGATGCTCAGATGCTCGGCCGCACCCGCCGCGCTGAACACGATGCCGCGCCGCATGCGCTCAATCATGTTTTGCTTGATGAGCGCCGAGCCGAGCGCCGTGCGTACCGCGATGCCCGTGCCTTGCATATCGGCGATGCGATTGCCGGTGATCCAGCAGTGGCCGATGCCGCGCGGGTCGAGCCCAGGGTCGAGTACGATGCCATTGCCCATCGCCTTTGGCAGACCGGCGATCTCATTGTCGAGTATGCGCAGCCCATCGATGCCGGCGACGATGGCGTCACCCATCAAGTGCAGCACATTGCCCTCAATCGAAATAGTCGCGCCAGGAAAAGCCGCACCCAGCGCCAGCACGCCAGCCTCGCGCGCGAACAGCGTCAGATTACGCGCGATACTCGTCTCGCCGTAGTGCAAACTGTTGCGACCGAGTCTGACGCCGATGCGGTTGCACACGAACAGATTGTCAGCCAACGTCAGTGCGGTCGTGAGCAGGAACCCCTGCTTCTCTTCTCCGCCTCTGATGCCCACATCCGCCACCACCGCGCATTCGAGTAGGCGGACGCCCAGCGCGTAGCCGCCGAGCGACACCCCGGCACTCACGCTATCGCCGGGCGACAGTGCCAGCAGAAAAAGATGCTCCAATTCCAGCCCCGCGACATTGCGCGCATCGATCAGCCCTTGCGGTGTCGTGCTTGCCGCCGCGCCCACCGCCGCGAGGTGTTCGATGGCCACGCCCATTGAGTCGCTCACCTGCATCACCGGCCCCGGCGACTCGGTGACCAGCAGAGTGCGCCAACCCTTGCCCCGGATGCGCAGCGAACCAGCGTTGTCGATGCGCAGCGTTTCGCGCAAGCGATACATGCCTGCCGCCAAACAGATTACGCCGCCACTTTGCGCCAGCGCATCCACCGCCTGTTGCAGCGTAGCCGTACCGTCGTTGTGGCCCTCCGGCGTCACGCAGCGATCGCAGGCGCAACCCTCCCCGGCCTCGGCCACGGGTGGCCACAGCACGCGGCAGTCGGATTCGGTGTCGGGGAAACTCACAATCGCCAGCCGCGCATAGTGATGATGAATGCCGCGCGGCGGCGCCTGGTCGAGCAGCTCGATACTGGCGTCGGCGGTGCGCGCGGCGAAGCTCCAGTAGTCGCCCACATGAAAATCGCCGCCGCCTGCATCGAGATCGAAATTCACCAGGATGCCGTATTCCAAAAACAGCGCCGTACCGACAGGCGGCAACGGGATCAGCCCGTCGCTACTGACATCAAGATCGATATAGAGCGTGCCGTCGGCGCGCAGCACGCGCCCGCTCTGATCCCAGCGTCGCAAGCGCGTATTGCGCAGCGGGTCTGTCTGTTCCTGTGCGTCGCCGGGGAAAAGCCCGGCGGGCAAGGCTGCTTCCAAGATGAGGGTACGTGTAGCGTCGTCCACCCCGCCGCCCTGCGCGATGCGCGCCATCACGCCGGGCTCGCCGTGCAGTTCGCGTATATCGTCGGTGACTTCGATCCAGTCGCCATCGTTAAAGCCCAACACTGCGTCGCGGCCGATGCTATCCACCACCAGGCGGTCGCGCGCTGCATTGATGTGGCTAACCCGGCTCGCCACCGTGGCATTGTCGCGCGACCATTTGAAGGTGGCTGCCGCCCTATTTCCGCCGTGGTGTATCTCCACCCGATAGAGCTGATTCTCCAAGCCTTTGTAGCCGCCGCTGGGCGGAATCAGGCAGGGGTTGGGCGTGTCTGCCACCGGACCCGTGGACGTGGTCAGCCGTGCGCCCGATGCCGCCGTAACGCTGTCCCAACCGGGAATATCCTCGTCCGGCGTGGCGCACAGCGCCGTGCCCACATTGGACAGCAGTTTCACTTGCCACACGGTTTGCAGGCGAGCAGTAGTATCGACTCCCACGGCTTTTTCAACCAAATCGGGATACTGCAAATGGTTCACCTCGCGCTGCCACACGTCAAGATAGACCAGGTGCGGACCACCGCCGGGCAAAGTTGGCGGCTGCGGGTAATAGGGCTGCGCGCGGTAATCCAGCGCGATGCTCCCGGTCTGCTCGGCTAACAGCGCATCCCATCGCAAGGGTCCAGTACCGTGATTCTCCGCCAGCAGGCCATCGACATAGATACGACCAACACCGATGGTCAGCGCGCCGCCATTAGCCTCGATACGGAACCCATCAGGCGTGACGCGTGGCACCACCGGCTCACCGAAGGTGTCGAGCGTACCGGCCTGGATGCGGCGCATGAGCTGGGCGGAGAATTCGTTCCAGTCAGCGTCGAGCTGCACTCGGCCCTGTTGCATCACCACACCAAGGAAGTCGTGCCAGGCGTTGAAGGTAAATCGGCTACAATCGAAGCTCATGGTTGTCTTCCTCTCATATCTCGTAGAAAATTGTCGATTCGAGACCCGCGCGCAGGTACTCGGCGAGACGCACGCGTAGATTGGTTTCGCGTTGCGAGGCGAGCAGGTGATGGAAGGCGCCCATCTCGCCTTCGTCCTCCGCGCCGCGACGGATGGCGTCGGCGGTGCGCGCCGACAGCCAGCAATAGATTGGTGTGCCGTAGCGCAAGGACAGCATGCGCGGCGCGACGGGCGGTGCGCCTTCTTCCGGCTGGCAGCGGTAACGGCGCGGCACACGCGCGCTCAGCGGCAGCCAACTGAAACGCACGCAACCAGTCTGCTTCTGCTCCGCCCGCACCGGCGTATCCCATGTATCGGCCTCGGCCAGCGCGGCCAGCAGCAAGCAGTTAGAAATCAGCGGCATCTGCGCTGCATGCAGCTTGCCGATGCTGGCACAGCCCTGCATGGTCAGGCTTGCGCCGGGCGCTACGCCATCCAGCCCGGCGCTCGCCACACCGTCGATGCGCGTGGCATCAAGGATGCTGTCGGTCAAGGTGAGCTTGGTGCCGTCATGCGTGCGCAAGCCGCCGACGATGGCGCGCTCGATAATCACTTCGGTATTGGCGGTCTCCACGATCAGGCTCGGCTCGTCCGGCTGCAGCGGATCGCCCGCAGGCGTCAGCGCCCAGCCCGGTACCAACGTGGCATGCGCGATGCGCAAGTGGCGCAGCAGGTTATTTCCAGTCGCGGGCACGCGCAACTTTTCCCCACTCAGCAGCAGGCCGTTGAGCGCAAATTCGCTGTCAGCGCCGCCCGCGATTGTCATTTCGCCCGTCAGCACCACACTGGGCCAGCGCTCGTTGCGCGCGCGCAGCTCGATGCGGCCATTAGCGGCCACCTGCACGCTGAGCGCTTCTTCGTAGCGTCCGTTGTCGGTAATTTCCACCACCCCGTCGCCGCCCAGCGCATTCAGCGCGTCCTGAATCGTGGCGTGAGGGACCGGCACGCTCAGCACGGCCTGGCTGGGCGCGGCGGCGAAGCTGGCAGCACGCTCGTATTCGCCGCCGCCGATCTCGGCGCCGAAACCGAAATGGTGACTGACTTCCACTTGCGTGACCGGCGGCACGTTGGGCAGCGCCACGCGGCCCAGCACTGGGTCGATAGCATAAGTGTTGTCCTCAGGCGGATGCGCCCAAGTAGGTCCGTCATCGCTGAGATCGCAGATGCGAATTTCCTCCACCGGTACCGGCGCGAGATTGCCGTTGATGTATAGCGCGAGACTCAACCCTTCGCCGTAGTACTGCGGCAGCAGGCTCAGCACATCCTCGTGCAGCACACGGCGCGATAGCGGCATGGGCACGTTGAAAGGCTCCGCTATGTGGGTGATATGATCTTCCGCCTCGGGCCGGTTATACAGCGGCATGTCGTGCTTGAGCGCGCTGATGCGATAGCGCCGGTCGTCCACCCGCACCGCGCGCGAGCGCGTCAAGGCATGCGCCTCGATCGGCCACAGGAACAACCCGACATTGGGAATGTTGTAACGCCCGCGCCCGGAGGCGATGCGCCGCACATCGACCGTGTGCGCCACACTGTCGAAGGCGCTGCCGATGCGCTCCAGCGGCTCCCATCGGCGCAGATCGGGCGCGTAGTGATTACCGGGGCGCAGATGATTCATGTACTGGGTGGTGGCGAGCGTCTGGAGAAATTCCACCGCGCGCGCGTTCCAGCCGGTGACATCACGCGCCAGTTGCTCCAGCACCGCCGCCGTGCCCTTGCGCCGGCGCAGCGCGATGGTGTGCGCGACCTCGGCGCGCGGGCTGCCCACGCCCAGGGCAGCGCCATACAGCAGGCGGTAGCCGATCAGATCGCCGATATAGGGCACCACCCAATCGGCGCAGGTCTCGATGAATTGGTCGTCGTAGAGCTGCTCGATATTTTCTTCCATCACTGCGACTTGCTCGGCTATCACGCCAATCAGCGCCTTGAGCGGCTCGCCCTGCTCCGCGTCGCGGATACGGTGAATCGCCGGCAGCAGTCGGTAGAGCTTTTCCGTATCGAAGCTCATGCCATTTCCTCCAGTTCGATCGGGCCGGTACCCAGCAGCAACAACTCGGCGGCCTCTGGCAGCGCGGTCAGCGACGCTTGCGGCAATGCGCCAAACAAGCGCGGTTCCAGACGTGGCGTGGCTCCTTGGTCTGGGCGGTAGAGATACAAGACATTCACCGCTTCGACACCGATGACCTTATGCAGCACTGCCATGACTTCGTCCGCCGACACCGTCTGGCCAAAGCGCCGCGCCTCGAAGCCGAAGGCCGCGCGCAAGGCCGCGTCAGCGTCCTCCAGCACCTTGCCGCTTTCCGCCTCGGCCATGACCTTGATCGCGGCGCGCAGCTTGAACGCGGCGGGGCGATAACCGGCAAGCCGCAGCGGCAGCAGCGGGTCACCGTACTGGCGCAAGGAGGCGAGCAAATTGAGATAGGTGTCGCTGGTCGAAGGCACTTCTTCCCCCGACTCGGCCGAGATCGAAATGAACAGGCCCCGGCCCGGCCCCGCCTGGATCCAAGCGGCATGCGCCTTACTGATGCCGGCGAAACTGCGCGAGAAGTCTTCGTAATCCTGCACCGACACCGCGCGATCGAGGGTGAGCACGGTCAGCGGCGCATTCGCGCGCGCGGCGTCAATGCTTTCCGCATCCTGCCCGCCGCTGGCGGCCTGGGGGTTGACCACGCCACTCACGCCGTGCGGGCGGCTCAGCAGATTGCCAAGCTTGCCCGCATCGACATTACCCGCCACTCCTAAGCCCTTGCGGTAGCGCGCGCGCAGATTGTCCTGGCCGGTGGGCAGGCGCGCGCCCTCGATGCCGTCGCCGAACACGATGCGGGTGCGACCGGCGTCGTCGGTCGCCAGGGTGTAGACCGAGTCGGCAGCGGGCTGGCCATATAAGCTGGGCACTTCGCGCCAGAGCAGATCGTTCACACGCAACTCCAACGTCGATGCGCGGCCGCTGGGGGTGACGGCACTGACATGGGTGAGCGGCGCTTGGCGTAACTGAAAAGATTGGTTGGGCGCGGCCGCACTGCCGCTGCCCACGGTCTCGCTCACCGATTCGCCATGCGTGGCACGCGCCGCATTGGCGTTAATGCGCACGCTCTCGCGTTCATAAACATAAGCCAGCGCCGCGTTAAGCAACAGGGTCGTGGCATCGCGCCCATGCACGACGGCAGTATCGGGATCGCCGATGGCAACGATCTCTGACAGCGTCGCGTCCCCCTTGGTCGAGTCTTGCAGACGGATGAGATTGGCCGCCACATTGAGCGTGCCAATGCGCTCGTCGCGGTCGCGCAGGCGTAGCCGCAGCAACGTGGTCTTGCCCAGCACAGCGCCGAATGCCGCAGGGGTCAGCGCGTAAGCCGCACCGCTGATCACCTGCTCCGGCGCGGCATCCAAACGCAGTGAATCACCGGGTTGCAAGGCCACCACGCCGCCAGCGTCCAGCGCCAGCGTCAAACTCTTGGCGCGCTCGTCCAGGACGATACGCTGGCGTTTGCCCGAGACCGCCAGCGTGCGGCCTGGGACGAGAGCGGTTTGCAAGCTACCCAGCACGACCTCGCTGCCAAAGAGTGGATACAGAATAGGCCGCGCTACTGTTTCGAGTAGCTCGCTTTGCGCTAGTACCAGCGTTTTGAGAATCGTGAAACGCGTGGCATTTAGATTCTCGGTTGTATCTGGTGCGATGCTCGTGATCTTGCCGCTCAAACCAAAGTCCGTGCGCGAAATCACCGACACGGTTTTGGCCCGGTACAGCTCGACATAACCGGGGAGCGATGCGCTGCCCACGCCCGCTTTGTTGGAGACTAAGGCGAACCAACTGCCGGCGACGATCTTGGGATAGGCTGCATCGAGGTCCACATTTGTGACGTCAATTGCATAGCTCTTCCATTTGCGATCAATGCCGGCGCCCTCGATCAGAAATGACAGGCTAGAACCTCTCTGTTTCACCATCAAGCGCGGATCCGGCGCGTTGTAGCCGAACAGCGCCGCGCGCTGGCGAAACACATACACCTTGGGCGCTTCGGCGGCAGGCTGGATGAACGGCGCGACATGGCCCAAACCGTCCAGCCAGGCAATCCGCGTGCGACCGCGCGCGGAATCAGGCTCGACCGCGCTTAAAACGCGGATGTCCCAGTTTTCCGAGCCGAGGTCACGCTCCCGTTCCTGACCCACGATCAGGATGGCGTCGCCCACTTGCAGCGCGGTGGAAACACCGGCCAGATACAACTCGGTGTCGCCCCATAGCGGCTGCCACACGAGGCTGGTTTGCGCCGGCATCGCGTTCCATTCGACATGCGCCTCGACCGCTTCGACCGTCTCGAAGGATTGCGCCTCCTCATCCGGGCCGGGCACGCTCTGCACGCGCGTGCCGATGGGAATGGTGACCGGCTCGACACTGGCGCTGGGCAGCCCAGGCGCTTCCTGCAAAGTAAAAGCCAAATGGGTCGACGCCGCCACACCCGGCGCCAACTCGTAACCGATAAGCTCTGCCAGTTCGAGAATGGAGCGGCGCTCCAGGGCTGTGCGCAAATAATTTTCGGTGGCAATGCGCTCCTGGTAAAAACTCAGCACGTCGAGCACGACGGCTGCGGCATCGCACAAGGCGGTGCCAAAATCGGCATCGTCGCGCGCCGTCAGATTGGCCAGCGCCGGATAGTCGGTGGACGACAGACGCGCCCGCATTGATTCCTTGAAATCGCTGTGAGCGCCCACGCGATAGTTGATCGCGGGCAAGGCCGGCCGGTTGTAGAGCGGCTTGGGCGTCTCGGCGTCGATGCCCGCGCAACAGCCGCAGTCATCTGTTTGATCGTTCATCTCTTTCACCTATTTCCCGCCGTGCAGCGTTAGGCGCAGCACGCCGTGTTCGGGGAAATTGGGATCGTTGTCCAGACGCGGGATTTCTAGCCGTCCCAGACTCATGCGTCCCGCACTGTGGTAGCGCATGTCGTTTTGGCCCTGGCGTTGGAAGCGCGTTACTTCCAGCGACTCGACCCCCGCCACGCCGCGCGCAGCGGCATAGATCGGGCTCAGATACACCGTCTGGCCGAAGCTGAATCCATCCGCATGGAATACGCCGCGCGTGCCGTCGGGCAGATCGCGGTTGCTCAGCACTTGCAACAGGGCCGCGCGTACATCGCTGCGGAAATAGCCGCCTGCGACGCAGACGGTGATATCGATTTCGAGCGACACATAGAGCGGGTCATTGAATTCGAGATCGTGGCCCGCCATGCGATAGGGTTCGACATGTTCCACCAAAGCCTGCTCGAATTTCTCGTCCAAAGGCTCGCCGCCGGTGCGATCGACGGTGACGAATTGGGTGTGCCAGCTCCCGGTCCAGCGCAAGGTGGCGGCCGCGCGTTGCACGCCGGGATAGGTTTGAGTCCTGCTTGCGTAGTCCTCCGGCGTAACGGCGCGCTCCTGCGTGCGGAAGGCCTGGGGCGCACGGCGGCGAATCTGTTCCGCCGTCTCTGGTTCGCTCCCGCCTCGCGCGGCGAGCGGGTTGCGCACGCCAGCCAGGCTCGTGTCGTTCGTCACCACATGCGCCAGCGCCTCGGCCCCGACATTGCCTGCCAAGCCATTGCCGATGCGATACGCCGCCATGAATTCGGTTGTGCTCTCGGGGCGTATGCCATGATGATCGTCGCCGAAGCGCAACAGCGCGCTGCCGTCGTGCTCGCTCTCCACCACGAAATGCGGCGCTTCGTCGTCGCTGTTGAGCAGGTCACGGCGCGGCTGCCAGGCCTCGGTCAAGATACCGGCGCCGCTATCGAAACTGCTATCGAGTGCAATCGAAGGCCACACATCCTCTTTGCGCCAGACGAAGGCTAGACTAGCCGGCGCTTCCGGGTCGAAACGCAGCCGCAGGGTTTCGCGTCGGCCGGCCACTCGAATAACTTTCGACACCGTTGCCGCCTGCGTCAGCGGACGCTTGGATAATGCCGGACGATAACGCGGCGGTAGCGGCTCCGGCACCGGCTTGCCGCAGCGATTCAGCGAGAGATCGAGCGGATAGTTGAGGCGCGCGGGCGGCACCGCGCCCAGGCTTTCTTGTTTAATCGTCAGACCATGATCAGCCAGTACAATGTTGCCGCGTGCGACACTCACATCCTCAATGAAGGCGCCGCCGTGATCGTCGTCGGTCTGCGCCGAAATGCACAACGGGAAAGGCAGCGCATCTTCCACCGCCCATTCGATTTCGGTGATCTCGGTATTGTTCAGCGGATCGACCAGGGCATCGGGACCATCGCTGTGTTGCACGTTGGTGAGGCGCAGTGCATGCCGATGCGCGGGGTCGGCATCGCCTTTCAAGCCGGTATTCGGCCCCATGACTTCTTCGAACATCAGCACCTGACCCACGACCAAGGTGTCGAAATGGCCGCGCAGGGTGGCGCAGGTACTGCCCGCAGGCAGGCAGCAGCGCTGGTCGGTCCAGGTGTAAAAGTTCATCTTATGATGCGCGGCGTACAGCGTAATTTGCGAGGTCGCATCCGGCGTCAGCAAGCCGTTCGGGGCCATCGCCTCGAATACCACCGGATGGGCGGCAAGCGCATCGCGATGTTCGCGCGAATCGGGTGCGATACGCGCGGGCAGCGGCTGCTTGGACAGGAATTGCATGCCCGACAAACTGATCGTCGCCTGCGCCACGCCCTCGGCCAATATCAGTTGCAGCCACACGCGGGCGTTGCTGCCTTCGTCCAGCGCATAGTCCACCAACAGCGCGTGGCGGCGCAGCGAGGTGCGCTGGCGAGCAGTGGCGAGATACGCCTCGGTCGCCACCGCGTCTTGCCAGTAGCTCAGGTGATCGCCGGTATAGGCCAGCAACTCGGCTAGTGTTACACCCAAATCAGCCGTGCTACGCTCGCGCCAGTTCGGCACCAGCCAGCTTATGCGATCAAGAATCAGGCACCGAAAGCTGGCGTAATCCTTGGCTAGATAATTAATGTCAGGCCCCGGTGCGACCGGCTCGTCACACAGGCGCTCTGGCTTGCAATCGAACTCTCTGGGGCACTCGACCTTGAACGAGAAGTCAATCGCCGCCAGGCGCGGATCGCAATTTTGCGGTGGGCGCGGGTCGTTCTCGGCGCGCTGCAAGATTAAGCGATAGGGCGAATAGTCGCCGTCGCTATTGGTGCGCACCAGCAGCACATGGTCGGCCTCGGGCAAGGCGGTGAAGAAGGCTTGCTCGGCGGGGGTTACATTCAGCGGCGGCGCATTCGCCATGCCCACCCATTCGATGCGGATGTCGCGCACGCGCTCGCCGCCTTCTATGCGTACATTGTCCACACCCAACGCCGACGCCGGGACTTTGAGCAGGCGCAACAGCAGCGTGCGCTGGCGTGGACTACCGCCGGGCAAATCGCCATCTGGCGCATCGCGATCCAGCACCTCCAGAAAATCGATGCCGTTGAGCGTGGCATGCACGGCGACGGCGTTGCGCCGCAATTCGTCGCAGCAGGTATAGCGCGTCATAGCGAGCCTCCGCGTTCGAAGCTGGCTATCTGGCGCGACTGGCTGCGCAAGATACGGTATTGCACCGTGATACGCAGGGTCGAATCCACCGCCTCCACGCTGATGCCTTCCACCGTGATCAAGCTCGACAGCGCCTGCTGCAACGCGCTTTGCACCAGCATTTGCGTGGCGGCCGCCAACTCCTGACTATTCGGCGCGAACACCAGTTGCATGACGCCGCTGCCGAAATCAGGGCGCATCACACGCTCGCCAGGCAGAGTAAACAAGACCTGCTCGATCAGGCCGCGAATCCAGATTTCTTCAGCCGCTTCTGCGCTGCGGCCGCGACCGTCGATATGGTAGGGATAGGCTAGATTCATGGTTCCCTCACATCGCAATCACGCGGGTTTGCGCCATCACCGGCAACAGCGGCGTGCCGTTGGGTACGCACACGGCTTGGCTGTCCATCAACACCAGCGGCTGACCGTTGGAGGTGACGCGGGTGGCCGCGACCACCCATTGCGCGGTGACGCAGGGCACGGGCGAACCGCTGACATTGAAAGGGCAACCGGCGATGGAATACGGCGCGCTCATCACGACCGTGGGCTGACCGCTCACCGTCACGCGTGGATTGGGCGCGGTCGGCATGGCCGAGCCGCCATGCGCACACATCACAGTGGCGCCGACATGTAATAGAGGTCCGGGCATGCGTCGTTTCCTCCTCCCAGGATGCTGAAAAAGTCCGCCAGCGGCGTTCTCGCATCGCTCAGAGACTCAACGTACCGAAGCGTACGCCT
>ERZ1292630.2588-Hain-H41-02um-R3-2588-length-16576-cov-20_pt1 | contig 16576 bp, 18 predicted proteins | sample MGYA00564408_ERZ1292630 | MGnify/ENA primary metagenome ERZ1292630 (study PRJEB36523, sample SAMEA6512641) | groundwater metagenome | collected 2019-01-08 | study: AquaDiva: Metagenomics assemblies of 32 groundwater samples | reverse complement strand
ACGATCGAGACCAAGGTGGCGTCGCTGGTGCAGGAGGTGACCAAGGCGGGACAGAGGGCGGACTTCCAGCGCCTGACGGCGCCGATTGACGGTGTGGTCCAGCAAGTGGCGGTTCATACGGTGGGCGGCGTCGTCACGCCGGCACAGGAACTGCTCATCGTCGTGCCGCAGGAACATCCGGTGGAGGTCGAGGCACAGGTCGAAAATAAAGACGTGGGGTTTGTCAAGAACGGCCAGATCGTTGAGATCAAAGTCGAAACATTCCCCTTTACCCTCTACGGGACGATTCCCGGCAAGGTCGTCAGCGTGTCCGACGATGCGGCGCCGATTGAAAAGGTCGGCCTGGTCTATCCGACTCGAGTGAGTATTGATCGATCGACGATGCAGGTGGAAGGGAAACAGGTCAACCTGTCGCCTGGTATGGCGGTGACGGTGGAGATCAAGACCGGCCAGCGCCGTGTCATCGAATATCTGCTGAGTCCGTTGCTGAAATCGATTAACGAGAGCCTGCGGGAACGGTAGATGCGGGTTATTTAATCATGGAACAGAAGAGAATCATTCGAGCCGTTGGGATATTCCTTTGCGCAATGGCGATCGGCCTCCTTACGATGATGGATCAAGGGGTCGGATGTGCCGCGGGCGATCCAGCCCTGTTGTCGAAGCCGGCGCCCTTGCCGACGTTGACGCTGACCCTGCGTGACGCTTTGGCGGCGGCCGTGGATAACAATCCGGACGTGCAACTCTACAAAGAGCGTATCGAAGCGGCGCAGGGCCAAGTCCAGACGCAATTGGGAGCCCTGCTTCCCAATCTCTCCATGAATGTCCGACAGACCCAACAGACGCAGTTTCTCGGGACGTTCGGACTCTCTCCGGTCAGGACCGATCCCTTCAATATTTTCGATACCCGGGTGAACGCCTCGCAAAATCTTCTCAGTGTCAGTCTGATTCAGCGATGGCGCGCCTCCCGCGAACGCCTGCACGTGGTGGAATTCGAAGCCGACATCCGCAAGTTCGATACGATGGCCAGTGTGGCGCTTCTCTATATGGAAGCGCTGAAGGCCATGGGCATGGTCAAGATGCACGAGTCCAATCAACAGGTGATGAGCGATTTATTGGGGATGGTAAAGCATCGCCAGAAAAACGGGATCGCGACGGGCCTCGACATCGCCAGGCTGGAGGCGCAATTAGCCAGCGAACGCCAACGTGCGGCGTCGGCGCGCTATGATGTGCAGCATGCCAAACTGAATCTCTTAAACCTCCTGAGCCTGCCATACGAGACGCCGGTCGTCTTGAGTGATGAATTCAAGGCGGATGTGGTTGACCTGGCCGATCTACAGACGGCGGTGGACGAAGCGTTGACAAATCGGCCGGAAGTCCAGGCGCAAGTGACCAAGGTCAAGGTCACAGAGTTGACCTACTCATCAATCACCGGGGAACGGTTGCCGTCTCTCGTGGCGCAAGGAGATTATGGCCTGATCGGAAACCGCTGGAACAACAGCCTCGATACCTACAATGTGGCGCTGTTGCTGCAGATTCCTATTTTTGATGGCGCGCAACGGGAAGGCCGGATTGCTGAATCTCGGAGCCAATTGCGCCAGGAAGCGCTCCGCATGCGGTCGGTGCTCAATCAGGTGAAGATGGAAGTGCACGATGCTGCCGCGTCCTTGGCTGCGGCGCAGGAGCAAGTCGGGATCGCTCGAATCGGCATGCAAGCAGCGACGAAGGAGATCGAGCTTGCCAAGGAACGCTATGCCGTGATGACTGCGGCGAGCCATTTCGAACTGACCAATGGGCTCTCTGCTCTGGCTCGCGCCAGAGAAAATCTCGTCAGCGCCCTCTTTCAGCTCAATGCGGGCCGGGTCAATCTCGCTCGTTCGACCGGTTCGCTGAAGACTCTGAACTAGCCGGTACTTCACTAGCCAGACAGCCGTACCTTCACAATGAGATCCGCAAAACGCGGCTAGGTAATCGACGCTAACTTTTCTTTACAAAGCTGATATGCGCTCGGTAGGCCTCGATCGCGGCAGCCAGGGCTTGGCTGCCCCGGGGAATGTTGGCATCCAACGCGTCTTCGATGGCCTGATCGTCGATTTCGACGTCGTAGCGGTCTTGAACATTCGTTCGTACGGGTCCCTGCGTGATATCCCGTGGCATGAAAATCTCTTTCCATACTTCCTTTTCGACGAGACAGACATCTCGAAACCGCTCGTAGAGCAGGGCTAACTTCTCCGGGTCAGTGATTTTGATGCGGTCTCCCATCTTGTTCCTTTTCTTTGTCTTATGATTCTATCCGTTACTGCCGTACGCATTTCCAACGTTCTCGCAGATGGGTATCGCTGCTGATAGCGTGTGATCATAGACCTACTTGTGTGGATTCACGCCGGCGGGAGAAGCATCCTCAATGATCGTGAACCGCATGGTGCCCACTTGATTGGCCGCATGAAAGGACTGTTGCCCGAGCGGCGTGATGAATAGTTTCACCAGATACGTCCCGACATTCCAGGCGTCTCCGGGCTTCTTGAGTTCCAGGAATCCATAGCGTTCATGCCCCGGCACTTCCAAGGTGTCTTTGCCGAGCGGCACGGATGAGAGGATTCCCTTCTCTCCTTCCTGAAACCATTGTGCGCTGAACTGGGCAGGATCTTCCAGGGGAGCTGACTCGAACACAATATAGATTGCGGGAATATTTCGGTGAAACACCGATCCCGGTTCGACGGGCTTCATCCGCGGATCTTGCGTGTACCAGCCTTTCCGTCCGAACGTATCCCATTCTGTTTCATATCCTTTGGCCATCTTGATCCAGGTAAACAGGGATTGTGGGATATCTTTCTTCTGTTCGTCGAACGACGGGCTTTGCGTGGGATCGATCTCGGTTGTCGCTTGCTCCTTCGGCGCAAACGGATCCCGCGCTTCCACTGTCTGCCAGGCGGAAACGATGATGCTCAGGCAGGCAAGTACGCTGGCCAAGAGCTGCATCCCTTTCATTCTGACTTCCGTCATTAGCCCCACCATGATCCGTTACTTGTCCCGTTATGGTAACGAGAGATCTGCAAGTGGTCAACCATCGATTGTCCAAGAGGCGCATCTCGGTACGCTCTGGGTCCCTGTCTATGCTACTCTCGATCAGAGATTCCTCTCAGGAAAGGATTCTGTGCATCCCATGTTCCCCGGACGTTCGGACGAGACTGTGCCAAGCAATTCTCAGGCGCAGAGCGCCAACGAGCAAGGTCTTCGCTACGGCCTCAGAGATGGCGCTTGCCAGGCCGTCACGCAAGGAAGCGGGGAACAATATCTCTCTGCCTTTGCTCTGCTCCTGCAGGCAAGCCCGTTTCAATTGAGTGTGTTGTCGGCATTGCCCCAACTCATCGGGACGGGAGCCCAACTCGCCTCCGTTAAGTTATTACAGTGGTTCCCCGATCGCAAAGCCCTCATTTTTTCCGGCACCGTCGGGCAAGCATTCGTCTGGATTCCCATCGTGCTCCTACCGTTGTCGTTTCCGCAGTGGGGGCCTTGGCTCGTCGTAGGCGGCGCCGCTGCGTATTTTGCCTGTGCTCACTTCACCGCGCCGGCTTGGAATAGCCTGATTGCAGATTGGATCGACCAGCATGAACGGGGCGCCTATTTCGCCCGCCGAGCCCAAATTATCGCTGGCCTCAGTTTCTTTGCGCTTTTTGGAGCCGGTTGGGTGTTGAGCCTCTGGCAAGATTCCACCGCGGCTTGGTGGGGATTCGTGCTGATCTTTGCCTTGGCCGGAAGTGTTCGCATCCTCTCGGCCGTAGCCTTGTCATCCGTTCAAGATGTGCATCCGACTGCCCACCAGGAGGCACAGCAAGGATTTCGCGTCTTCTTTCGTCAGAGCGCAACGAAGGACTTCCGTTGTTTCCTGCTCTTTTCAGGCCTGATGCATGGGTCTGTGTTGATCGCCGGCCCATTTTTCGTCTTGTACATGCTACAGGATCTTCACCTGTCATATCTCGGTTACGGAGGATGGTTGGCCACCGGTCTCCTCGGCCAACTTCTTACCCTGCAGGCCTGGGGCCAATTCGGAGATCGATTCGGAAACAAAGCATTGTTGTCCATTACCGGATTCACGGTGCCATTTTTGCCGATGCTCTACCTTGTGAGTACGAATCTAGGCTTTCTGTTGGCAGTTAATTTTCTAGGCGGCGTCATTTGGGCCGGTTTGGCCTTGGGGCTGCAAAACTATGTGTTCGATTCGGTCAGACCGGAGGAACGAGCGAAAGCCATTGCGCTGTATAGTACAGTCAACGCCGTAGGATGGTCGGTGGGAGCCTTGCTTGGTAGCTGGTTGGTTGAGCATCTTCCCACCCGAATCGAGTGGGGAGGGGTTGTTCTCCACCCTATCTCCAATTTGCCGTTTGTCTTTTTTCTCTCAGGCCTGTTGCGGCTATTGGTCTCGTCCAGCCTTCTTGGAACCTTCCATGAAGCGCGCCAAGTGGCGAGCGTCCCGCGCCAACAACTTCTCTGGGAGTTGCCGCTCGTGAAACCGGTTGCCCAGTTTGTGGGCTGGGCCTTACCCAAATCGAATCGATAGAATGCCGGATTCACTATCGTGGCACCGGTGGTTGGGCGGCTCGTTCCTGTTCCTCTTGTTTGAGCTTCTCGAAGGCCCGGTCTGCATGGCTGCGCACTTGGTCCGGAGTCGGCTGTGGAAGGGGCTTGGATTGATCGCTGGCGCAAGCTGCGATCAGCGAGAAGACGAACAGGCCTGCGACCATGGCGATCCCACGTTGCTGCATGTGGCTTCGTCGATGACTCATTCGCATCTTCTGATCTCCATAGGGTTAATCAAAGGCCCGGTGTAAATCATAGACCGTCTGCATAATGCCACGGTCTAATGCCTCGCTGCTCCATCGGTGGTAGTCGATGTTGTCTGAAAGTGACCAACCGAATCCCTCGGCTTCATCTGCACGCGCTGTCACCACATTGTGATAAACAACTTCCCCGCTTTCTACTCGAATGATTTTGCTTGTGATGGTCACAGACGGAAGATCGCGATGCGCTCGCGCGAAGAATCGGTCGCGTACCGTTGGTCCTTCGATTCGATAGATCAACACGCTGTCTACGCCCAACATCTGTCCGATTCGGACGGCACTATCTTCGGAAACAAGCCCCCCGACCTGAAGTCGCTGCTCCGAGACGATGGCCGGCATATGGGAACGATCGATGATCCTCAGGTTTGGGCGAAATGTCTTGAGTTGGAATGCCGCCCCTTCCAAACGACCATAGGCGCTGGACCAATCGGGGTGCGATTCACGCGGATACAGCACCGCCACACGCTGGACGTCGGCAGGAATCGGTAACATCAGAGGTGTGGGGTGAAAACTGAATGTTAGAGGCATTTGCTTGGTGGCGTTTGCACAATTCGCCACGAGAATCGCCATCGTGAGGATTGCCATCAGTTGGACTACTGAGCCTCGCTTTGCCATGGCCAGCCTCCCAACATTCCCCCAGGCTTGTTTCGATCCGCAACCTGACCTTGGCTGTATCATACTCCACGCTTGACACGAAAACCATGCTTGGAAGATCACCATACGAGTGATGACCATACATTGACTGGCGTCAAGTGAAGGGGTATTCTCCACCCCAGTCACGCTCTCTCACCCACGAGATTTCGATGTCGTTGCACGACCGTCTGACAGAAGATCTTAAGCTTGCCATGAAGGCCCGCGACCAATTGCGGATGGACGTCATTCGCATGATCAAGGCCGCCGTGATGAATAGGGAAATGGAGGTCAAGAAGGATCTCGACGATGTCGAAATGAGCCGCGTGATGACGACCATGATCAAGCAGCGACGTGAATCGGTTGAACAGTTTGAAAAAGGTAACCGAGCAGAACTCGCAGCAAAAGAACGACAGGAAATCACCATTCTCGAATCGTATCTTCCTCCAGCCCTCTCTCTCGATCAACTCTCCACTGTTGTGGACAGGGTCATTCAGGAAACCGGCGCTCGATCTCTGAAAGAGATGGGTGCGGTGATGAAAGCCGTGATGGTTCGTGTGGCAGGCCAATCTGTAGATGGCAAGCAGATCAGCGACCTCGTCCGCGCCAAGCTCCAATAGCCCAATCAGCGCCTGCTATACTGAAAGGTGATTGCACGCACATTCTGTGTGCGCACATGACAGGAGTCGCATGGGCATTCTTATCGTTGACGATTCTCCAGACCAGCAGGTGCTACTCCGCGCATTTCTTGAAAAATCTGGCCATACGGATCTTCTGAGCGCCGATTCGGCAAAGGCTGCGTTTTCCATGCTCGACATGGACGGCCAGGAGCCGCCCATCCGGATCGATTTGATTCTGATGGATGTTCTGATGCCGGAGATGGATGGAGTCGAAGCCTGTCGCCAGATCAAAGGCCGACCGCACCTTAGCGATATTCCTATCATCATGGTCACGGCCAAAAACGACCATTCGAATCTCCAAGCCGCTTTTGCGGCGGGAGCGATCGATTACATTACCAAACCGGTAAACAGCGTGGAACTCTTGGCACGTGTCGCTTCCGCGCTGGCATTGAAAAAGGAAATGGACTGCCGCAAAACACGTGAAGGGGAGCTCCGTCGAAGCAATGATGAGCTGCAGAAAGCGCTGCGGGATGTCAAAGTCCTCAGAGGCCTCATCCCGATCTGCGCATCCTGTAAAAAGATCCGCAATGATGGCGGGTTCTGGCAACAGTTGGAGGAGTATATCGGCGAACATTCCGAGGCAGAATTCAGCCACGGCATCTGTCAGCATTGCGTCAAAAAGCTTTATCCTGGAGTTTACCCGGACTAACTGCTACGATTTTTCAAGCGCGCAACTCGTACTCACGGGATATACAACACATGGGCATCTTAATCGTTGATGACTCGGCCGACGACCGCATTTTGCTTCAGTCGATCCTCTCGGCTGCCGGCTACGACGATCTCCTGGTTGCCGACTCGGCCGCCGCTGCGTTTCGTCTTCTGGGGCTCGATGACGGGAAGCATGCGGCCGGCTCTCGAGTCGATCTGATTCTCATGGACATCGTCATGCCGGAGATGAGCGGCATCGAAGCCTGCCGCCAGATCAAGGCGGTCGAACGGTTCCGCGACACGCCCATCATGATGGTCACGGTGAAGACCGATCCCGTCGATCTCCAACTTGCTTTTGCCGCTGGCGCGCTCGACTACATCGGGAAACCCATCAACAAGAGCGAAATCTTGACTCGTGTCCGATCGGTGTTGCGGCTGGTCCACGAAATCGACCGGCGGCGGGCCAGGGAGCAGGAACTCCTTGAAGTCATGCGTCAACTCCAGGAGGCGAATCAGATGCTGCTGCGCCTGTCCAGTCTTGACGGCCTCACCGGCATTACCAACCGACGTCAATTCGACGACTTCTTGGACCAGGAATGGCGCCGTGCCGTCCGTGAATTGACGCCGCTCTCTCTGATCATGCTCGACATCGATCGGTTCAAATCCTATAACGATACCCTCGGCCATACGTCTGGCGACGAATGCCTCCGGCAGGTTGCTGCCGCTATCTCCGGCGCCGTCAACAGACCGGGAGACCTCGTTGCTCGGTATGGCGGCGACGAATTCGTGATTGTGCTTCCTGGCACTCGTACGGACGGAGCGGCACAGGTGGCGGAAACGCTTCGGGAGCGAATTGAGGCCCTCGGCATTACGCACTCCGACGGTGGCTGCACCACCATCAGCGCGGGCTTCGCCAGTATGATTCCCAGCCGGAACAGTTCCTCCACTGATTTGATCAAGGCGGCTGATCAAGCGCTCTATCAAGCCAAGCAAGAAGGCCGCAATCGGGCTAAACAAGCAGGCACACTCTCTCTCGTTCCACATTCTCACGAGGACTGACGATCGATCGGTGCTTGAGAGGCAGGCCTCCACGGCCTTGATGCTAAAAGTACGCTGACCATGCCCCGGACCACGAACTCTTCCAAATACAAGTCTCTACCAAAATCTCGCCGGCCGCAAACATCGTTGGCACGGGTTCAAGCTGCACTCAAACAAGAACGGGCTAGCCGGAAACGCGAAGCCCTCGAGCGGCAGGTAGCGGAACAAACTCTCCTGGTTGCAAAAGAGGCCGCGGAGGTGGCCAGCCTCGCCAAGAGCGAGTTCCTCGCCGGTGTGAGCCACGAGATTCGGACGCCCATGAACGCGATTATCGGAATGGCGGATCTGCTTTGGGAAACGGAGCTGACCCCCGATCAACGAAAGTACTTGCGCATTTTCCGCCGCGCCGGCGGAAATCTATTGAGCCTGATCAATGACATTCTCGACCTGTCGAAAGTCGAAGTCGGCCATCTGGAGCTGGAATCAACTGACTTTGATTTGAGTGACTTGCTCGAGAAAGCCATCGAGATTCTCGCCATGCGGGCCAATGAAAAAGGCCTCGAGCTCGCCTGCCACCTTTCGCCTGACGTTTCCTGCGCTATGATCGGAGACCCTAACCGGCTACACCAAATCCTCATCAACCTCATCGGCAACGCGATCAAATTCACCGACAGCGGGTCCGTCACGGTGCAGGTCATGCAGGATCCGGAACTCCCCGCGCCCGGAGCTATCAGACTTTCTGTCAGCGATACGGGAATCGGCATTCCGTCCGACAAGCTCGATTCTATTTTTGAAAGTTTCACCCAAGCGTATTCTTCTACGACACGCAAGTACGGGGGAACCGGTTTAGGCCTGACCATTTCAAAGCAGTTAGCCGAGCTCATGAACGGACGAATCTGGGTGGAGAGTACCCTCGGAGAGGGCAGCACGTTTCATTGCTGTGTCCAGTTGGAGGTGCAACTGAATCCCACACCTGCACACGACATGGTCCCACTCAATCTTCAAGGGGTCAAAACCCTTGTGGTTGATGACCATGGTACAAATCGCCTGATCCTTCGCGAAACCTTGGCTGCCTTAGGAGCAGAAGTGACAGATGCTGCATCCGGTTGTGAGGCCATCGCTGAATGGCGGCGAGCCGCTGCTTCTGGACGACCCTACAATCTCGTGCTCCTTGACTGTCGCATGCCGGAAATGGATGGGTTTCAAGTGGTCGAAGAGATCAGACGAGACAGCCCTCCCAAGAATCTGACGATTGTGATGCTGGCCTCCGACCATTGGGCCGACGACATCGCCCGCACCTACGATCTAGGGCTGGGCGGCTATTTGATCAAACCCATCAGGAAGTCGGATCTGCTCCAAACCGTCAGCATCGCCCTCGACCGTTCCAAGGGGATCCAACCGATGGCTGGTTTAACAGCGGTGGGTTCCACCGCTCCCACCGATGTCAGGGCGCTACGCATTTTATTGGTAGAGGACTCTACGGACAATCAGCTGCTGATCCGGTCCTATTTGAAGCAGACTCCCTATCACCTCGATATCGCGGATCATGGGGCCATCGCGTTGGAGCGATTCAAGAATGGCTATTACGACCTCATTCTGATGGACATGCAGATGCCGGTGATGAATGGCTATGAGGCCACAAAAGCAATCCGGGCTTGGGAGCGGGAGCATGACCTTCCCCCCACACAGGTGATTGCTTTGACCGCTCTGGCCCTGAAAGGGGACGGGATCAAGATTCACGAAGCTGGCTGCGATGCCCATATGACCAAACCCATCAAGAAGCACACCCTTCTGGAAGTACTTCGGGCTTGTAAAGGACGGTATATCTCATGACCACAGGACCGAATAGAAACGCCGAGAACGGCATCACACTACATATCGACCAAGGCCTTGAAGAGATCGTTCCAGGATTTCTAGAGAATCGCCGGCGTGACGTGCAGATCCTCGAAACCGCGTTGCAAGAAAGTAATCTGGCACAGATTCAACTCATCGGTCATCGCATGAGGGGGGACGGAGGAGGATACGGGTTCGACGCAATCAGTACGATGGGCGCCGCTTTGGAACAGGCTGCGGCGCGAGAAGACCGGGACGCGATCCGACGACATATCGCCGAACTCATCGACTTTCTTGACCGAGTCACCGTGGTGTATCGAAGATGAAGAAGCCGCTGAGAGCCACACAGACTGATTCCAAGCGCGCCGACGCCAAGAATACGCCTGCCCACTTCCTCACTTCCACGGCGGCACTGGCCCACAAGTCTTTCTTCGTCTCTTTAAAATCGTTCGACCCTTCTCCTCAACAAAATATATTGACATCTGTAGAGTCGGTCAATAAGGTGAGGTTCAGGGTCAAGCGGGGGCCGCTCTATTGTTGGAGTGCGCTCCCATTTTCTTAGCCAAAACTTGAGGTGAGCATGCTGGCCGTCCGATTGGTAAAACTGATTGAGAATCACATCGAACAGCTTTCCCGCGAGCTCAGCGAGCAGGTTTGGAACTCTCCCCGGTGCAGCGATTTGAGCAAAGTGCCGGTGAGCGAGCTCCAAGGCAGGACCCGCGAGATCTACCGCAACCTAAGCGACTGGTTGCTGGACAAGGCCGAGACCCAGCTGGAGCGGCGGTACACCGAGTTGGGCGCGGCGCGCGCCCAACAGGGCGTGGCCTATAGCCACTTTGCCTGGGCCATCATCTCCACCAAGGAACATGTCCGCACCTTCGTCCAGCGGGAAGGTCAGTCCGAGAGCGCCATGGAACTACACGGGGAGCTGGAGCTCCAGCTCCTGCTCGGCCGCTTCTTCGATCTCGTGCTGTACTATGCCTCCGTGGGGTATGATCAGGAGCGTGACCGTATAGGCGAGAAGCAAAGAAGGCGCAAAGGAGATGAGCAGAGAAAATCCACGTAGCGCCTCAGCGGGTGGAGACTCGTACCTTCCGCAATACCCACTGAGGCGCAGCCTATATTTTGCCTCACGATTCGGGTGCCGCTGAGAGCTTCGCAGGCTGATTTCAAGTGCGCCAACGCCGAGAAATAACACTGCTCACTACCGCGATTTCCCTCATCCGCCACTCCCACGGCAGTACCAAATTTCACCGAACAACCATGCTTCTTGAATGGAGCGGAACCAACTTGCGTTCCCTAGCTCATGGCTCATTGCTTGGTGCCCGTGAAGGGGAATGCACGGCTGCTGCTACCATTCAGCACCAGAAGGTAGATCTTGGTGGGGGCGGGATTGGTATCAAAAAATACAACCCCCGTTAACTGCTCTACGGTACACGTTAAGGCAGTGCTCGAAGGTAACAAGGTGATATTGTACACATTCCCGTGCGTCCGAGGGATCAAGGTGCCGGTATAGTTGCACCCCAGTTCGATTTTACTCGTGTTACCTGCAGGTGGTACTTGCGTCGCCACCACGGTGATGTCACCTGAGGGAGAGAAAACCTCTATAGTGTACGCGTATAAACCTCCCGGTGATATTTGGGAGCTTGCAGATACCGATCCTGTATAGGTGCCTGCGACGCTGGCGATATCAGGGGGCTCATTATACTCAGAATCGAACGCACTGGTGAATGTCGATGTTCCCGTAGGATTCGGATTAAACGTCACCTCCCCATCCAGTTTCTGCTGCATTACATAGAGGCCCGTTACGGGGACAAGATCTATATCCCCGGTATCGTTTCTGAAAGCTTTCCCGTTCAACGAGGCGAAGGTGCCGTTTTGCGTGCTGCTGTCCCATTGCCCTTGAAGTGCACCCGCTGCGTTTAAGGGATTGACAGCCTCATGATACCAAAACCAGTAGGTATCGTTGTCGAGCACTACCCCCGCGAAGTCGCGCCCGTCCATCGTGCCGGTCCACTGGCCTTCGGCGGTGCCAGCAGGGACCACCGGGGCATCACTGTTTCCACCTCCGCCACTACAGGCAGCCAGCACCAGGGTAAAGAGGAGACTGAACAGAACGCCAACCCGCTTTCTTTGCATGTGCATAATGACCTCCGATGGAAATATTATGATGGTCTCCGATGGTCATGAGAGATTCACATGCATAAGAGAAACCGTCTATCCCTCATAAGGGGGCCCTCATAAGGGGGAGGCGTAGCCCTTGGGGGGGACCAGCGTTGTAATTAACGGTTCAGTGCAAGGAAAAGCGACGGGAGGGGCGAATCAAGAAGGGCATGGGCGATATAGCGGTGCCTGGAATCGTTTCCTGTCCTGCGTAACTTCTGAAAAGATTACTTGAGGAGTTTATCCGGCAGCAACAATAGGGAGAGGCTTCGACTGGTAAGCCGCCGGCACGCGCAAGCGAGGTTTGGTGGAGGGCAGGCGTTGCTACCGTCGTTAACCGACGCGCTGGGCGTGACAATTCAAGGGCTTGCGCGGATCGCCTGAGATAAATTGTCCTGTGGATTATGCGGGATTGCTGCGGCTGGTCCCACAAGCCTTTCTTTGTCCCTCGCGCGTCCTTTTCCAATCCTTCAAGTACCGTATCCCCTGACGGATATTTTCGATACCACCAGCACCAGATGTCTTAGACCAGCTTATGATTCAGCAAGACGGCCAGCACCAAGGGCATGGCCGTCTTGTCTGATCACGCTGTCGTAACGCTTAAGTGAGGCTAGGTCTCTTCTGCCTCCAACTCCTAGCTCCAAGACCGATCAGGGCCACAAGCCCCGCGCCGAGCAATATCACCGCCGGAGGCTCGGGTACTGGTACTGGCGCCAGCGCCAGGTTGGTCAAGCGACCACTGAGCTCAATTACACTATTGTCTCTTAAAAACTGCAGATGAAAAGGAGGCGGGGGAAACAGGGTGTCGATACTCGGTGTCACCAATGTAGTTCCGTTATAGGTGCCAGTCACGCCGTCTACCACAAAGGTAAAAGCATAAAAAGCGTAGGAAGCGGGGAGCGGATTCGTATTCCCCGATGATCCATTAAGAAAGAATATCCCTTGATACTGGTCTTTGCTTGGGTCAATTAAATAAGTTACCCCGTTGCTAACATTTCCGATATTCGATACTAGCGTCGCCTCATATACACCGACGTTGATCGTCGCGTTCGGGATCACAAAATCGCTGCCGCTGTTGAAGTTTCGGAAGTGTATAAAGTCCGGAGGGGGGTTACTCGTTGGTGCACTCGAAGAATCGTAGGTATAGGATCCCGACAGCGTTGGAGGACTGCCGAGTGCCTGGAATAGCTCTTGATTACCACCCATCACCACTCCGCTGAAGTTAAGCTTGATCTGCTCAGCTGTGGCCGGAGTACTCGCGATGGTTGCCCAGAACAACAGGCTTATCGTGAATGCCAGTGACAGGTAGACCAATCCACCGTTTGTAGGGTATAGGGAGAGACCCTGGGCTATGAGGGGAGCGAACAGGCAATGATCATGCTCACCCTCCTCGACTTATTTACGGCCGACAATCCGAGTCCCGCTGAGAGCTATGCAGGCTGAACCCAAGCGCGCCAACGCCAAGGAATAAGCCTGCTCACTCACGCGATCTCCGCTTTCGCCACTCCCACGGCGGCACCGGCTCACCTTCACAGACCATTCCCTCCCCTGGAATACCCTGCCGATTCTGCCTGGTTTTGGCCGGCACACTCCTCGCGATCCAGCCGTCGTAGGGCTTCCCTGGCTCACTCATAGGAGGGGAATCCCATTTGAGGGGATTGTTGTGAAGTCACGGAAGATGTATGAGGAGCGCGGGGTTACGCCCCTGTCAGTAAGTGCAATCACCAGCACCAAGGAGGGTTCCAATGAGAAGCCAGAGCAGAAGTCCTCGAATGTGGGGCGTCACGGTCGCCGGTCTATGTGTTTTGTGGTTTGTTAACCCGGCTGGCGCCATCCCGCTTGAGAGCTGGGACGGCAAAATCCCGAATGCCAACCAGCGCTTTAAGGTGTTGCCGGAGTTCAACAACGAGGCGGTATTAGACAAGGAAACGGGGCTGGTGTGGGAACAGACAGCGCGCGACGACCACTACCATTGGGGTGATGCGCAGTTGGTATGCACGCAACAGACCACCGGCGGTCGAAAGGCCTGGCGGCTGCCCTCGGTGCACGAGCTGGCGAGCCTGCTGGATCCATCGGTGTCTCAGCCCCTGGGCCTCCCACTGGGCCATCCATTTACTATTCCTAACTTGGGGGTAAGCCAATTTTGGTCGGCCACGTCGTACGCCGCTGCTCCGGACTTTGCGTGGGAGGTGACCATCGGCACTACCAGCGTGGGCACCGCCGGTAAGCAGAATAACATCCGCCGGGCCTGGTGTGTGCGCGGTGGACAGAATCATGGGGATGCGTATTGAGGCTTCGGTGATTGGAGATATGTGATCATTTGGGGGTGCCGGGGGCGCAAGCCCCTGGCCACTCTCGATCACCGCACCCGCTACCTGATTTATTTTGCCCCACGATTCGCGTCCCGCTGAGAGCGATGTAGGCCACGCTATTGAACGCCACTCTTTTCTGTGGCGCAACCTGGCTTCCGTCGTCTTTTTGATCAACCTCCGCCCCTACACCAAAACATTATTGGATGTGAGGCTGCGGGTTACACCCTCCATTGACCGGGAAATGGGTCTGCGTCTCCCCAGCGTACAACTGCGGCCTTTGATATCTCCGATTTTTCAGCACCTAGTATCTTGATACGCTGCCTAACCTCAGTCATTCTCTCGCTTGAAATCTGAGTTAAGTGATTATCAGCAAAGCTGGCTAAGGCAAGATAGGCAAGATGTGCTGCATGTTCTAAGGTATAACATCCCACTTTGACCGATTCCTCCGAGGTGTCAGGACCGTTGAATACACCAATTTGATTGCCCTCGGATCGGAGACCGTGCAACTTCTGCAAAATTGGATTGCCATGTTTTGCCCAACAGAGTTGCCGATAGGTTATATATTCCCTCTCTGTCTGTCCCTCGGCATCGCACACGTTTAGGTTCTCCAATCCTCTCCGGGTGAGGGACTTAACATCGCCAAATGGCATGCGAGTTGGATCATTATGGTCTATCCATTTCTGAGCCTCAGTATCGTCAGAACCGACACACAAAACACTAAATGCAATTTCATGACAATCGGCAATTAAAGCGGCCGACTGCAAGGTGTAGCCATGCCATGACAAGAGGCCAGCGGTACGAATCTCGTTAGACATTCGATTCAATAGCATCATTACGACCTTGGAAGATTGTTTGAGTCGCAGGAGAGGAGTAGGAGGAGTAGATCCTAACCCAAACGATATCGTATTGACCGTGAGGGCATTCAGGCGCAGATGCTGTGCGAGTTGATCACCCATCACTCGCCGTGCATCTCGTTCTATAGCCTCAAGAGAGTTGTCAGAATGGTCTGGCTGGTCACTGCTCATAGACAGGGTTCACTGACAAGTCGCTTCACATAGCGCTGAAGTTTTCTCATCGTGTACGGATTGATCTGATTCATCTCCACCGCAAACTCCTGTCCTCTCGACCACCGCCACTCCCACGGCGGCACCGCCTGCGGATCATACGGCAACTAGTTTGCCTGAATCAGGCGAATGCCTGTTGGTTGAAAGTCTGAAACGCGGATATAAGTGACCGCCGAGGGATTCACTCCCTCCATAATCAGAGTAACCTTTGTTGCCTTGCCTGCCTCCAACGTTTGCTGAACGTCATACTTCGAAGAGCGCTCAACAGAACCATCTGAAGGATCTTGGTATCCGATTTCCATCGTGGCTCCAGTTATGACGACAGAAGTGAGATTTCCAATCTCCAGAGTTATGGAGCTACCCTTGTCATGCGCTTTTACCTCCTTCAGGCTAAGCGTTGCAGAGCCAAGCTGATGACGAATAGCCTGATAGCCCTCCGATCCAGGTGTGAGGCTAACGGAATCGCCCTTCAGTTTACGAACATCCTTGCGAAGCTTCCTAAGCTCGCTATGGGCTGCTGCCGGTTTAGTTGACACCAGCCTACACTAATTCCGCCTGTCGCTCGAACTCCATTGGACTGAGATACCCCAACGTTGAGTGCCGCCGCCTGGGATTATAGAAGCGCTCGATGTAATCGAACACGTCGGCTTTGGCCTGGTCTCGCGTGCGGTACGTCTTGTTCGCCGTCCGTTCGGTCTTGAGCGAGGAGAAGAAGCTCTCCATCGCGGCATTGTCCCAGCAGTTGCCGGCTCGGCTCATGCTACAGGTCACGCCGTGGTCGGCCAGGAGCCGCTGGAAGGGCTCACTGGTGTACTGGCTCCCCCGATCCGAATGATGCAGGACCGCCTCAGGCTTACCGCGCCGCCAGATCGCCATTACAAGGGCATCGGTGACGAGTTGCGTGGTCATCGTCGCCTGCATGGACCAGCCGACGACCCGGCGCGAGAACAGGTCCACGACCGCGGCCACGTAGAGCCAGCCTTCGGCGGTCCAGAGGTAGGTGAAATCGGCGACCCATTTGCGATTGGCTGCCGCGGCCGTGAACGTGCGGTCGAGCACATTCGGCGCCACGGCGTTCGTCGACCGGATACCGGTATCTGATGGCATCTGCCGCCGTCTGGGGCGGGCGCGCAACGCCGCCTGTCGCATCAGCCGCTCGATCCGATGTCGGCCGCAGGAGACCCCGTCCTCTAGCAGATCGTGCCAGACACGCCGCGCGCCATAGGTCCGGTCGCTGGCCAGGAAGCTGGCTCGCACCTTCGTCAGCAGCTGGTCGTTGGCTCTCGTCCGGGCACTCGGCGACCGGGTCTGCCAGGCATAGAAGCCGGCCCGCGAGACCCCGAGCGCCTCGCACAACCATTCCGTCGGCCAGA
>ERZ1292630.2586-Hain-H41-02um-R3-2586-length-16580-cov-5_pt1 | contig 16580 bp, 13 predicted proteins | sample MGYA00564408_ERZ1292630 | MGnify/ENA primary metagenome ERZ1292630 (study PRJEB36523, sample SAMEA6512641) | groundwater metagenome | collected 2019-01-08 | study: AquaDiva: Metagenomics assemblies of 32 groundwater samples | reverse complement strand
AGAGTTCTGGTACAGAAATTCATTTGTTCCTTCCCAAAGCCCCAACTTTTCATCTATTACTTTGCCTTTCTCAATAGGTTGGTTAGGTCCTGTTGGTGTTATTTCGTAACCGGCCTTTCCATCCAGCCAGCTTACGGCGCCACATAACCCCGAACGCTCAGGCGATATTATACATACGTGACTGGGTGCAAAACTCTGGCATAATGTACAACTGTAAAAGAGGTTTACGGATGCGTCTGTCATTCCGAGGGCCCTTTCATCACGCTCGGTAAATGCTGCCTTAGCCTCAGCAAGCTTCTTCTCGACATCTTCTTTATTTGTATACAATGTAACTTGAACTTTATCTAACAATGCACTATATTCCTCATGATATTTAGCATGGATTATCTTGCCTATGTGGAACAATCTAAATCCTTTATTATAGGCATCTTTGCTGATTCTGTGCCTGATAATGTCTCTTTGCCCCATATGAAAAAATCCTTGCGCCTCTCCAAGAAAATGATGTGTTCTTCGCTCAAAGATAGGTTCAAACTCGCTCTGCATCTTGCGTCCTGATACCTCGACGTAGACCCCTAACGGTTTGCCAGGACCAGGTTCCATTTCATCCATATCCGGGCCAATGACTTCTACCTTGCCATCTTCTATTTCACTGTTGTCTCTCATTACAACATACTCGAATGACGGTATGCCCGGGCCGCCTACTTCTATCTGCATGTCATCCTTCCTGATCCTTTCACCTTCAAAAGCAGGGCCGTATGGCACCGGAATGTCTACCTTGGCAGCCGCTACCTTGAGGCCCCTTACTTCTATGCATTTCTCTACAATCTTGTCATGAGGCACAAGTGAAACGACATGCTCGTAGGTACAAACACCTGTAGGCAGGATTTTTGGTATGTCTGTATCTGCAATTGTCGGGAAACCATAATTTATAGCGCCTGCTGCATTGGCATATTTTTCATCATCCACTTCTCCCAGAGCCATTACAAATGCAAATATTCTGTTTTTGTTATAGATTAGATTTTTTGTGAAATCTGCCGGCGCTATACCTCCAAATGATAGAGCAGCTTTGTTTGCGAAACCAAGAGAGTAAATAGTAGCGGTTATACTTTTGCCGAATGGTACCAGCCTTGTTTCCCATCCAAGCTGTACTCCCTCTTCGTCAAGTTGTTCGGCAAAAGACTTTCCGTCAGTGTTCGCAGAAATAAAAACATATAAGTTTTTTTCCTGTAGTTCGCGCGCTATTTGTACAGCAATCTCGTTTGTCGGCGCAGCTCCTACGACTGCCGCAAACCCAGGCGCTGTACCATCAACGAATTCTATGCCTCTCTCACGCAATATGACATCAGTAGCAGCTCCTAACCATATGCCTTCGACAGGGTTAGGGCCGATAAGGTATTTACACGCTTCTATTACCTCCTCTGCATAAAGGGTTGCCATACCGGCGTCAAGCGCCCAGCCAAGATACGGCAGATATACCTTTTCTTCAGGTATTGGCGGCAGCAAAGCTCTTGCATATCCAAGCGCCTCTTCACAATCCTCAAGAGTCTTCACTTTAAGGGCTGTTGCTGAATAAATTATTGGCAAATAATATCCCGTATCCGGAAACTCAACCTTGGCGGCTTTTCCCTTTGATTCTATTGCTTCTCTTAATTTTTCTTCTGCCTGCTTTACAATTTTGTGTGCGCCCCTTATTGCAGCAGTAGCTATTATTCTAGACATCTATAAATACTCCTATAAATTGAATGAATTTTAATCTTTTTTCTGATGAGAGTGAGCAATACCTGGTTCACATCCGGCCTGTGCTGTTTTTAAGTTTTCAGCATCAAGCGCGCGTCTGTCTGCCATGTCATAAAGCTTTCTCTCTTTCTTCACATTTATGCCCAAGGCATCCCGCTTCTTTTCTATATGATCTATTACGAGTTTCACTACTTTATTAACATCCGGTTCAAACGCCCATTTCCCACCCACAATGTTTTCCAGCCCCTCACACAAGAATTTGTCCACTTCCGGCGCTCCGGCAACCGGAGACTTTGTCCCAAATATCGTAAAGACTCCACTGGAAACAAAGTACTGACCTATCGCCAAAGCCTTCTCATGCATCCAATCAAGACAAACACCTGCTACCGGCAGATCACTGATATCATTGCCAAGTCCGCCTTCCCTGGCCATCTCTGAACATGATATGAGTATCCTGCTGTTGTCCACACATGAACCCGCATGTAATACTGGAGGCATTCCAACCGCCTCACACACCTCTCTCAACCCATCTCCGGCTTTGTCCATAAACTCAGGCACCATCATACCCTCTCTGGCACACTCCGCCGCCGCACAACCTGTCTGTACTACCAGAATATTATTAGCTATCAACGCACTTACCAGGTCCATATACGGCAGTTGATCAGGCCATGATATTGAACTTGTGCAGCCCACCACTCCGGCTACCCCTCGTATCCTGCCATTCATGATATTGTCATTAAGCGGCCTGTATGACGCCCTGAATTTACCTCCAAGCATATATTTTATGGTCTCGTGAGTGAATCCGACCACCACATCAGACTTCTTGCCCTTCGGGATATATACCTTTGACTTATCCCTGTTAGGATAGTTCTTTATCGCCATCCTTACTATTTCTTTCCCCTTCTCATAGGCATTTTCGTCATTAATCTCTATATGCTCTGCCCCCGCTATCTTCGCCTTGGACGAAGTCGTAACAATTTTTGTGTGATAGTGCCGGGATAACTCTTCATTCCCCTGCATGACGCACTGTATATCCACTGCCATAACCTCTATAGCGCCTGTAGCAATCGCCATCTCCTGCATCTTCATATGACCGGCGAGCGGTATACCGTGCCTCATCAACATCTCGGCTGCCGTACAGCAGACACCCGCAATGCTGATCCCTTTTGCACCTGTCGCCCTGGCCTCTTTTAACAGCTCAGGATCCGAAGCCGCCACTGCAACCATCTCTGACATCTGCGGCTCGTGACCGTGCACGAGTATGTTTATCTCATCTTCCTTTATTACTCCGAGATTCGCAGTTCCACGCGTAGGCTTCGGAGTCCCAAAGAGTATGTCCTGAAGCTCGGTGGCTATCATCGCTCCGCCCCAGCCATCCGCCAGCGATGTCCTGCACGCATGCATTATGAGATTTTTATAATCCTGATCAGTGCCCATGCCGGTACGATGCATGGATTCCGTCACCTCTCTGTCTATAGCCCTGGGCGTAATATCCAGTTTTTCCCACACCTTCTGTCTGTTAATAGGAGCACGGGTCGTAAATCTCTGGGTTCCATAAGCCTTGCCGAACTCCGCAAGCGCCATCTCTCCGACTTCCTCAGCTATCTCCTCAATCTTACGGTCCTTGGTAGACACATCAAACACCTTTGCCACCTCAAACAGCTTCTTTGTGTCTGTTATCCTATAGCCTTTGGCCTCGCCCCTGGCAACTGCAATAAGAAGCTGTGCAACCGACCTGCCATGGTCGGAATGTGCAGCAGTACCGGCGGCAACATAACGGACAAAATGCCTTGCCGCAATCGTGTTTGCATCCGCTCCGCATACACCTCTCTGTGGTCCGCGCCCAAACGGGTCAACATTACATGGTCCCATCTGGCAGTGCCTGCAGCAAAGCCCAATCTTACCATAACCACATTGCGGCTGCTGGGCATCGTACCTGTCATACGAACTCTCAATTCCTCTATCCTTCATTTTTTTAAGTAAATCCAGAGATTCCTGATCGGCTCCCTCAAATTTCCTTGTCATTTTACATACTCCTCTAATTTAGCTACTATCTCACTGACTTCAGATAATAATTGTTGACTATATATTTAAACAATAAATCTTACTAAAGGGTAAAATATTTGTCAAACACTAAACTAGTATTTCAAAATGATCAGACATGGTATAAAGACAAACATAGCAATATAAATTGAACACGATTGACTATAACTCGGTAAGATTATAAAGTAAGTAGATCATTTCGACATATCTTTAATTGTTTTTCCAATACAATCTACAACTTAAGGACCTCTCTTTCAAAAGTTGTTCCTGGTTTTCCTTTAAAAGCTTAGTTATCAAATTCTTCTTTGTTTTTTTACAAACTACCTTATTTGTTGACTTGATAAATCTCGTGTATCTGGTTTTTTGCGCTTATGCAAGCGTTAAGGTCTTTTAATAACCCATTGTTGATACCATATATCCATCCATGAACTGCAAGTTCTTGTCCTCTATCCCAGGCGTCTTGAATAATTGTTGTGTGGCAAACATTCTTTACTTGCTCAACAACATTTAGTTCACATAGAAAATCAATTCTCTCTACTTCCGTTTTAAGAGGCTTGAATTTTTCTTCATGGCGATGGTATATGTCCTTAATGTTACTGAGCCAGTTATCAATAAATCCATGTTTATGATTACCTAATACAGTTTTGACTCCACCGCAGCCATAGTGACCGCAAACAATAATGTGTTTTACTTTTAATACCTCGGCCGCGTACTGCAGGACAGATAGGCAATTAAAGTCAGTATGGTCAATAACATTGGCAACATTTCTATGAACAAATAACTCCCCAGACGACAGTCCTACTATTTCATTTGCGGATACACGACTATCCGAACAGCCAATCCATAAATACTCAGGAGATTGTTGTTTAGCCAAACGCTTAAAGAAACCTTTATCCATGGCTTCAACCGACTTGGCCCACTTTTTGTTATTAAGAAATAGATGATTCAATAATTTCATTTTTCAACAAGACTAACTTCCGTGCGTTTCCATTTCACTCGAATTAACAGCAGTTGTTTCTATCCTATTCCGGGTTCTCAAGCCATAAAGAAATTTAAAGTCATCGGGTTCATTGCAGGCATCTATGACGGCATCGGCTAACTCTAAAGCCCCACCACCTCCTTTCCACCTGTGATGGATGGGACAGTTTGATCCCGACTTTTTAAGCTAGCCGATGAACCGCCTTGGTTTCTGTATCTACTGTTATTTCCCAATCTGCATGTTTGACGGGAGCCGATACCATAATTCTTACCTTTCTATTAATATACCTGATAACTAACTAAGAAAGTAGTTTTCCTCTTTTAATCTTTTATTCTTTTCCATAACCTGTTCGGCAATTTCTTTTTTATATGCGGCTACCTTCTCTCTTGTATCTGAGAACTTAACGCCCAGGATTTGTGCCGCTAAGATGGCCGCATTCTTAGCACCGGCCTTACCAATAGCCATTGTGGCAACTGGCACTCCGGATGGCATTTGTGCTATGGAAAGGAGGGAATCTATTCCACCTAAGCTCTGTGTATGCATAGGCACACCAATGACAGGAAGAGGAGTCAATGATGCAATTACTCCAGCTAAATGTGCCGCTCCTCCCGCGCCGGCAATGATTACTTCTAAACCTCGCCCTTCGGCATCCACAGCGTATTTATGCGCCACATTTGGTGTACGATGGGCAGAAATGATGTTCATCTCATAACCTATTAAAAACTTATCTAGAATCTGTGCAGCCTCTTTCATTACTTCCAAGTCAGATTCACTGCCCATTATTATGCCCACTAAAGTCTTGCTCATTTGATAGTTTCATTTAATAAAGTTAAATAAATCTTGCGGCAAACAAAAAAAGCCAGCATCATCACTTGCTCTCTTTTTATGAGAACAAGAAAATAGATGTTGGCTTACTCTTCAACAATTCCTTTTATAAGGAATCCTTGCTTAGTCTTCCTAAATTGTATTGATAAAATTTTAATTCAAAGAAATTAATTAGTCAATTGTTTTTTAAGACATATTTTGTTGCTCTATCTATTACCCAATCCGGAACCTTAACATTGTTGAACAATGACTTTGTGAAGGATGTTCCAATATTTCAAGTTATTTTCATCACGCCAAATATTTACAGCTCCAAATAGTTTGTTTTGTTCTTATAGGATTTGAGATTATTTACTAAGCGAAAGCACTGATTCATATTTGACATAAAAAACTTAATTTATTACACTACTACACTAATAAAACGCTTAGTTATTGCATGTACGCTTGCAGCAACTGAATCCTATGATAGGTTACAAATATTCCAGTGGGTGTAGATACGGGTAGGGTAGTAATAATCATGGGTTTGGAAAATAATGTATGCATTTGTAGGAAGATGACATTATAAGTTTGTTCTATGATATAATCAACTATTTCCTATGCCTTATATTTTAATTCTAAATTTTGGTCCAATGTAAAAATAATTACCCTCTCTCCGGTTTTTGTGCTTATATCTGTGTGCAAACTTTTTACCTGACAACCCGTAATCTCTGAAATAATATTTCTCAATAAAAGCCTTGCCCCTTCTAATAATTGAACACGTGTCTTTTTTATCAACGCTGCCCCTTTCGCAGTTTTGGATAATTGTTCCTCTGCCGGGGTAAGAACTCCTTTAAGCCGTACAAAGAGCATATCCTTTAAAAGATAGGTCTTGGTCTCCATAGGACCTCTACCCATAAATTCCTTTTCAAATTTTATCATAGCTTCACTTATTTTTAATTCCAATTGACCTTTTGTTTCTTTAGCCATATTACTAAATTTATCCAATTAGCTTATTATCTTTAACTCTTAGAAAATCGAAATGTTTGAATGAAAATAATATCATTTTGCTAAGCACAGTACAAGATGATTCATTCATTCTTCATTCATTCATTCTTTTTTTTATGATTTTGAAGCTATAATCGATTCTAATCAATTTATATTGCTATATTATTTTGTTATATGATATAAACATCTGGAATATAGAAATTAAGGAATTTAGGGATTGAAGGATTGAGGGATTATCCAATTTCTGAATCCCTTAATTATTATCTTTTATTAAGAAAATACTTATGGTTACCAAGAACAAGAAGTTGATAATTTTTGATACAGATGGAGTAATCTTCAAAAGTCAGTTGCTACTGCATCTATCCATGCATTCGGGTAGTTTAAATTATGTACGAACTTTGTACTTATGTTTTTTGTTCAGTATAAATTACATAAATATTCGCGAATTACTTGAAAGAGTATATGTAATGTTCAAAGGACTGAAAGAAGAAGATTTGTGGCGGGTTTATCACAAGATGAGGCATGTAAAGCATGCGCAGGAAACAATTCGTTATATTAAAGATAGGGGGCACTGTGTAGCCCTGATAAGCAGCGGGGTTCCTGATTTCCTGATGAAGCATCTTTCGGAAAGGTTGAAAGCGGATTGCGGATATGGGATAGATGTGAAGATGGATAACGGTGTCTTTACCGGCAAGTTTGGTGGTCTGCTCGCTTCTCCTGATGGTAAGGTTCAAGTAGTCGAACAGTTATTAAAGGTAAACAAGATAACGTGGGATGATGTGATTGTTGTTGGAGACGACCGGAACAATCTTGATATGATGGAACTTGCAAAAGTCAGCATTGGTTTCAATTCATATTATCCTGTTCGCAAGAAGGCAAAATATCTGGTTGATAGCAATGACTTGAGAAAAGTCTTAGACTATATAAACCTTGAGGATAATCCATCTTTTGATGAACTCAGTTCAAGCCTGAGACACGAGATTTCTTTCTCCTGGATGCAGGAATTCAGGCGTAAGGGAGTTCATTTTGGAGCGGTGTTGGTTCCTTTTTTTGCGGGTATTAACTTTTCCATTACGCTGAATTTGCTAATGGCAATTACGGCGCTCTTCATGTTTTCTGAATTGTTAAGGCTTAACGGGGCTTCATTCCCTGTTATTAGTTTTATCACAAGGTTATGTATACGCACTAGAGAACAGAGGCGCTTTACCATCGCCCCTGTTACACTATCCCTGGGTATAATATTTTCTCTGCTATTATTTCCAAAGTTGATAGCTGGTGTTGTCATAACTATAGCGGCTTTTTCTGATAGTATAGCAACGGTAATTGGAAGATTTTATGGAAGACTTAAAATTCCCTATAATCATGGAAAAAGCGTGGAAGGTTCAATAGCTTTTCTTGTCTCTGCCTTTATATGTTCTATTTTTTATCTGCCCTTAGGGATTGCATTGATAGTGTCTCTTGTTTCGTGTATAATCGAATCGTTACCCATAGAATTTGATAATATTTCCATTCCATTGGGTACGGGATTGTTTTTAGGACTGATAATATGAGAATTCTGGGCATTGATTATGGAGAGAAGAGGATAGGGCTGGCTATCAGCACTCCGGTAGGCTTTATAGCCCGCGGACTTCCGACAATCGAGCGTATGGACGGTGTTGATTATCTGGAAGAACTGGCAGACGTAATAAAAGAAAAAGAAGTAGGTACGGTAATCGTTGGCCTTCCGAAAAACATGAATGATACGATAGGAGAAAAAGCCGAAGAGGTACTTAAATTTGTTGAAGCGCTTAAATCAAAATTTGATCTCCCGGTCTTTACGGTTGATGAAAGGCTTACGACGGTGAGAGCACATAAAGCCATGTCCGAAGCTAAAATGTCCAGAAAAAGGAAAAAGAAGAGGGTGGATATGATTGCCGCACAATTAATACTGCAGTGTTATCTTGATAAAAAAAAGTTTGAAGTGACTAAAGTGAACTAAAGTGTCTAAAGTTGGGGGGAAATAACGGTTTAAACTGTTTAAACGGCTTAAACGGTTCAAACCGCGTCTGTTTCCTATTAAGTAAAATGATAAAAGAATCTCGACAATATAAAAAGCCCGAGTTGGTTGCACCGGCCGGAAGTATGGACAAGTTAAAGACTGCCATAGAATATGGCGCTGATGCGGTATATGCCGGTGGTAAGGACTTCAATCTGAGAAATGCTTCAGCGAATTTCACTTTAGATGAGATTGGATTGGCGGTTGATTATGTACACAGAAAAGACAAGAAATTATATATTACCCTTAATATTTTTGCTCACAACCATCACATTACCAAAATAGAAGAATATCTGAAAGAATTAGCAAGGTATCCCGTTGATGCATTTATAGTATCAGATCCGGGTGTGTTGACTTTTGTCAGAGAGATTATACCTGAAGCGCCCATTCACATCAGTACTCAGGCCAACTGTACGAATACCAGAGCCGCAGACTTCTGGCACAAACAGGGTGTTAAGAGGGTTGTTCTGGCAAGAGAATTGTCACTCAGTGAAATTTCTGAAATAAGCGCCAATAGTGAATGCAAGACGGAAGTATTCGTTCATGGAGCCATGTGTCTTTCATATTCAGGGAGATGTTATTTAAGCGCCTACATGGCAAATCGCGGTGCAAATCTCGGAGACTGTGCTCAGTCATGCCGATGGAAATATTCTCTTGTGGAAGAAGAACGTCCAAATGAATATTTCCCGGTTTTTGAAGACGGGGAGTTTACGTCAGTCATGAGTTCACGGGACCTGTGCATGATCCAGCATATTCCCGAATTAATATCTGCCGGTGTTGATGCCTGGAAGATCGAGGGCAGAATGAAAAGTCAGTATTATGTCGCTACCGTGACGAGGATATATCGTGAAGCGATAGATACATTCTTTGAAAATGGTGTATATGAATATCAGGACAGGTGGCTGGAGGAGTTGGGAAAGATCAGCAATAGGGGCTATAATACAGGATTTTTCCTTGGTAATCCCGGCGAGAACGGACAGAGGGTGGGTGAAGAAAGTGGATATACTCAGGACTATAAATTTGTCGGTTTGTTTGACAGTCCAAAAGAGGAGAAACTTGCCGGAGTAATAGTCAAGAACAAGTTTGAAGTGGGCGACGACATTGAAGTGATGGGGAAGAGGCTGGATCAGGACTTCATTCAAAATATCAAGGAGATGTACAATCAGGAGATGGAACCAATCAAAAAGGCAAATCCCGGGCAACGCGTATTTATCATTCCCCAAAAACCTGTAGAAGAGTATTTTATAATCAGAAGGAAGGTGGAGAAGTAGATAGTTTAATAGTAAGCAGTAGGTGCGTGACAAAAAACAACGGTTTATCCCATCAACTTGCTTACTCCACGAAAAACATCCTCCGGCAGGATTGATGTCATGCATATCGGATCGCTGCATGTTCTTTTTGTGCACGGACTGCATGGCACATCCTTTTTTATGACTATTGCTTTGCCGTTGTATGGTCCGTAAATTTCAGGGTCTTTTGGCCCGTAAATTCCGACAACAGGGATGTCCAGGATGGAGGCAATATGCAATGGGCCGGTATCGCCACCAATAAAGAGACTGGCGCGCCTAATCAGTTCTATGAGTTGTTTGATGGACTTCGTTTCGCATGCAGGGAAAGCCTTGTGTTTCATGTTTTTAACTATTTCTTTGACTACACCAAATTCATTTGGCCCCCATGTAAAAATCATATTAGCCTTATAAATGTCCAGTATCGTATCTGCAAGTAAAGAATAGTTTTGAGTAGGCCATTGTTTGTATGACCCAAATTTACTTGTACCGGGGTGTACAATAATTATCGGAAGCAATGGGTTAATATTTGTATTGATAAATTTAGAGATGTATTCCTCATCCGTTTTTGATACAGGAAGTTCAGGTCTTTGGTATTTGTTTTCAATGCCCAAATCTTTCAGCAGCAAGAGATTCTTTTTAATCCTGTGCATCTTTTTTCCGGGAGGATACGATTGGTATTGTGTGGATAAATAATTAAATTCCTTACAATAACCTCTTCCGAATCCGATCCTGTTTACTGATCCTGTTATCAAGTTCATTATACCGCTCTTGAGGTTGCCCTGAAAGTCTATGACAAGGTCATATTGTTCCTTGCGAAGTTTCTTATAAAACGAAAGAATATCGGATAATATATTGAGGGTCTTTCTTGTCTTTAATATCTCACCTCGCCACTTCTTTCTTGGAAATACTATTACGTCATCAATATCAGGATAGTCTGTGAGAATCTCACTTGCTTTGTCCTCTACCAACCATGATATTTTTGACTCTGGGAAATGAGAGCGTAATAACCTGAGTGCTGGGAGTACGTGAACTACATCGCCAATTGCACTGAGGCGGACAATTAATATCTTTTCCGGCTTTTTGGTAATTAACATGCCCATATGTGTTATTTTACATATTTTCGGTAATTAATGGAAATATTTCTTTGCTTAAGTCTTTTTTGACATCGCAATCACACTTTAGTATAATTCCTCAACAATGAAGAAAGTGGAACTACCTGCGTATTTTTCAGCCTTGAACAAAGGGAAAATTACTTTGTATGTTAAGAAGGAGTACGAATACAGACTGTCAGCACAAGACATGGATAAGCTATTTAATATATATATAGACGCTGAGAAATTAAATGTTTCTTACCACGGGAGAACACCCTGCAAAACCATTTTAATGGAGAGTCTTAATAATGAAAGTTTTGTAGTGAGGGATTACTGGCATGGCGGGTTGTTTGGAAAGATATTAAGGGACTTTTTCTGGGACAGGCTGCGCCCTTTAAAGGAGTTGTCAATATGTGAGGTTGCGAGTAAGAGCGGTGTTAAAACTACAGAGGTGATTGCGATTGTTAAGAATAAGATTATAGGACCTCTTTATAAGTGCCAGTTAGTTTCAAAGGAAATAACGGGCGCCATCGATTTAATGGTATTACTATTAAACCCTGAGAAAAAACAATTTGTTGTGCAAAAGAGACAAATTATTAATAAAGTGGCAAAGGCAGTAAAAGAGATGCACGATGCCGGTATTTACCATGCTGACTTGCATCTAAAGAACATTCTTGTTCAATTCGCCGAAGGTGGGGAGGTTAATGTGTATATTATAGATTTAGATAAATCTAAACAGCGTGAAAAGATTAGTATTCATAAAAGAATGAAAAACATAATGCGCTTGGACAGGTCAGTTGAAAAGATGCTAAGAGGCAATAGAGATACTTTTGGCGAAACATTTTTATTTCCAATATCTAAAACTGATAAGTTAAGGTTTTTAAAAGAGTATGTGGCGTCAGGTAATAAGTCTGTAAAATCACTTAGATATTACATTCAGTCTTATCGGACATCTCATAATTTCCATAGATTATGGTGGCGTGTAGTGAATGGTAGAAGATAGATGCGAGAGGCAAGAAGTCAGATATAGTAGTTGCGTATCCGCCTGCCCGCCCGGCTAAGCCGTTTGCCAGCCCCCGTCCGTACCGGCACGGGCGGGCGACAAGGCTGTTCTGGCGGGGACGGGTACCTATTCGGGCAGGTGGCAACTTGCCCGACTGCGTCGTTCGGGCGGGTACGCCCGTACATAGTAGACAAGTATGCTATCTGTAGTTTCAAAAATTATCCGGTTCATTTAGGTTAAGTAGTGGGGGCTTTTTTATGATTATTTCATACATTTCTGGTATCACTATGTCATACTTGATCGGAGGTATTCCTTTTGGCTATTTAATAGCCGTTGCAAAGGGAATTGATATTCGAAAACAGGGTAGTGGAAATATAGGCGCCACAAATGTAGGCAGGGTACTTGGGCGGAAATATGGATTAATAATATTTATTTTAGACATGCTTAAGGGATTTGTGGCAGTATTTCTTGTTCCAGTGCTTGTCTGTGGGACAAAGTTCCCAACTACGTCTGACAATCTGCTGGTGATTCTTTGCGGCTTTTGTGCCATATTGGGTCATGCTTTTCCCGTATATTTGAGGTTTAAGGGCGGTAAAGCTGTCGCTACAAGCTTTGGAGTGTTTATCTGGTTGGTACCAATATCTATTGCAATAGCATTTGGTGTTTGGCTTCTAACCGTAATAGTGTCACGTTACGTATCTCTAGGGTCAATGATAGGCACATTAGCACTTGTAGGGGTTATTGTGGTAGTAGTGGATTCTCCTTTTGGGGATAACATGTACCTTACTGCCCTGTCTGTAGCGGTTACCATCCTTATAATCGTAAGGCATACATCAAATATAAAAAGAATTATTGCAGGAACAGAGAAAAAGGTTTTTTCAAAATAAGACAAATAAAGATCATGTATGTTAGTTTTAAGGATATTAGAGATTTAATGGTATGAGTGGTAAGGCTCCGCCTGGTGTGATTTCATCAAAATTTCTTTTTTAAGGGTCACAGTAAACCAATCAACATTGTCTTCTGAAACAATATTGATTGATTAAATGGTTAAAAAATATTTTTTTATTGTGTAAAGAAACCCTTTCAACTCAGGTAGGCGGCAAGATATAAGGGTGCACTAAAGAAAGGCTTACGGTATTTATCTTCTTTCTTTAGTAGCGTTTGCGAGGAAGAATCTCTCATATTTAGTAAATTTATTTTATTGACAAGAAGCATTTTGTTACTTATAATACATCTACAATTCACTTGACCCCACAACTCATAAGTGTTTGTAAGGAGCTTATGGCACACAGGATTACTAAAGAACATATACATAATCATTCTAAAGGTACAAAAGATTTTTCCTCTGATTTAGAGCGTAGTGAGATAACCTTAAAGCCGCGTACATCGATTGTATCTAAGATGTGCTCTTTCGGCCTTGGGGTGTTTGTTCGCTTTTTGAGGAATAGGTATCGACAGCTAAGGTCATCAGTAGATTATGGTATTGCACTTATTGGCCTAATGTTTGCGTCTCCTTTGTTCCTTATAGTCGGCCTGATAACAAAGATATTCTCTCCTGGTCCTGTTTTTTATACACAAGCAAGAGTGGGTAAGGATGGCTGCGTTTTCAACATAATTAAATTCAGGACAATGTGTGTAAATGCAGAGTCACAAACAGGCCCCACATGGACAAAGGAAAACGACACACGAATAACCGGATTTGGAAGAATACTCAGAAAGACACACTTAGACGAATTGCCTCAGCTTATTAATGTACTGAAGGGAGAAATGAGCATTATCGGGCCGAGGCCGGAAAGACCATACTTTGTAAATACCCTTAAGAAGGAGATACACGGATATACTGGACGCTTTTCCGTAAAACCGGGGATAACGGGTCTTGCCCAATGCTATTGTAAGTACGACGAGTCTATTAGTGATGTAAAAAGGAAATTACGTTACGACTTTATTTACATAAAAAAAATGTGCTGGATGCTGGATTTAAAAATTCTCTGGCGAACTTTAAATGTATGCCTTTTGGGAGGGAAACCATAGTAATGTCTCTCTTGGAAAAAGAAATCTTGTATATTTGCAAGAAAGAAGATATATTAAATCTAAACAGAAGGTCGGGTTTCATTCCTGACATTAACTAAATAGTGAGTGAGCCTATTAATTTCACCAAAAAGGAGGTGTAGCTGTGGAAAATACACAATTTATAAGAAAGGGATTAAATAGCTTATGTATGGTAGTTATTGTTGTAGCGAGCTTATGCTCGACTGTAAGGGCAGCCCCATTAGCAGTTTTTGATGGCTGGACAATGTTTGCAGATGACACTATAGTTAATGACGCTATTGGAGGCCAGCCATTTAATACAGAGTATTTCTTTTTTAAGACTGAGGGGACTATTCTTTCGATAGGACTGCAAACAGGATTTGATGTTGGAGATGGAAAAATAACTTGGAACGGTAGAGATTATTATGGAGGAGATTTGGCATTATCATTTGATGGAAACATTTCCGGCGCCGGAGGCAGCGGCTATGAATATGCTGCGGACTTCGGACTTTTTGCCAGAGACTATCATGGCAATGATAAGGTGAGTTATACACAATCTGGTGGCCAGGATACCGGTATTGACCCTGCAGGTTTGTACGGAGGCGTAACCTGGAGGAATGATTTGCTTTACGCCAGCGCGGAGCCATTTGCAATGGACAATAGTACCACTGGTAAAATAGCAAATGCTTTGATACATAATTCGTGGGGTCTGGGAGGAAACAGTTATTATAGAAAAGTATCTTTTGATACTACTAAGATATCTGAGACATCGGGTGGAGACTACGTAGTACACGCACACTGGACAATGAATTGCGGTAATGATGAAATTGACGGCCATTTTCCAGGGGGTTCAAAACCTATCCCTGAACCGACAACCATCGCTCTGCTCGGAATCGGCCTGGCTGGTTTGGGTGGCGGATATTTGAGGAAAAGGAGAAGGCAGAGGCTGGAATCTAAATAACCGTTTTTCAGGCAAATTACGATTTGTGGCCATACAGATCTTTTATCTGTATGGCCATTTTTTTTGCACTATCAAGATTACCGTAAATTTGCAGTGCTCAAAACATGGCAGGCTAATTTCAAATCAGACAATTATTGTGATAGTGCTTAATCTTACCCTGAGTTCAGATAAGTAGGTAAAAAAAGAAATTCCTATATGATCAAGTTAACCACCGTGCGGCATCTTTTGCCCAATATGTGAGTATGATATCCGCACCAGCCCTTTTAATGCCCATCAATATTTCCATAGCAACTGTCTTCTCGTCCAGCCATCCTTTTTCATGAGCTGCTTTTACCATGGAATATTCACCGCTCACGTTATATGCGGCTACCGGATATCCAAATTGGTCTTTTATAAGTCTGATTATATCCAGATACGGAAGTGCAGGCTTTACCATTACAATATCTGCCCCCTCATCTATGTCGAGAGACACCTCTCGAATAGCTTCTTCTGAGTTCGGTGTATCCATCTGATATGACCGCCTGTCTCCAAAGCTGGGTGGAGATTCAGCCGCATTCCTGAAGGGCCCATAGAATGCTGATGCATATTTTGCCGCATAAGACATTATGGGGATATTCTCATAACCATTTTGGTCGAGAATTTCTCTAATCGCACCTACACGTCCATCCATCATGTCACTTGGAGCAACTATATCCACTCCGGCCTCTGCATGTGACAAGGCCTCCTTGGATAGGAGTTTAAGTGTCTCATCGTTGTCTATTTGATACTCACCCGTCTTTTTATCCTTCTTTATATAACCACAATGTCCATGGTTGGTGTATTCACACATGCAGACATCCGTTATAACCAGTATGTCAGAAACGTTTTTTTTAATAGCCCGGATGGCTTTTTGTATTATACCATCATCGGCATAAGCTTCAGTGCCTAACTCATCTTTGCTGTCCGGAATACCGAATAAGATTACACCAGGAATTCCGAGAGTGGCAATTTCTTTGACCTCTTCTACCAGGGTATCTACAGAAAACTGATAATTTCCGGGCATGGAAGATATTTCCCTTTTAATGCCGTTTCCAGGACGTACGAATAGCGGCATGATGAGATCTTTTACAGATAAATGGGTTTCTCGGATAAGATCACGCAAGTGTTTATTACTTCGTAATCTGCGCGGACGATATTTTGGAAAATGCATAATTATGTTTCTTTAAAAATAAACATATTTATTAGTTGTCAAATAGTTTATAGTGTAAAACAAATTTGTCAAATGTTATATTTATTTACCATTGACTGGAATTATTTGTAGGCGTATTGTATTATTGAATAATCAGGAAAGTGCATCTGATAACTCAGTTACGGTTTTCAGGCTTTCTCACAACCTTGGAAAGAAAGTTAAATAATATATGAAATTCAGTGAACTTAGCCTTCCTTCAAACATTCTCGAAACACTTGATAAGATGGGGTATTATGAAATGACACCAATTCAGGAGGCGACTTATCCGATCATTTCAGAGGGGCATGATCTTTGTGCTCTGGCTGAGACCGGGTCGGGAAAGACAGCCGCCTGTGCGATCCCGCTTATTCAGAAAGTTGATCCTGCGCTTAACGCCATTC
>ERZ1292630.2585-Hain-H41-02um-R3-2585-length-16580-cov-5_pt1 | contig 16580 bp, 16 predicted proteins | sample MGYA00564408_ERZ1292630 | MGnify/ENA primary metagenome ERZ1292630 (study PRJEB36523, sample SAMEA6512641) | groundwater metagenome | collected 2019-01-08 | study: AquaDiva: Metagenomics assemblies of 32 groundwater samples | reverse complement strand
CGCCTTCGGGATGGAACCCACCATATGATTCTTATTTAACTTGTTCCATACTCTAAAGGGAGATAATTACTGGAATTATTGGAAGCTAATCCCAATCCACCGTATAATTTAAACAAGTCTACGTAGATATAGTTCCAATTTCGTATCCGATGGGTCACAGATTAGATTATTATAACAGCCTTCGTTGATAGTTTAATAAAAAAGTTTATTGAGGTTTTCCATAAAATCTTTTTTTCTGTTTCTTTGGTTTGTCATCACTTCTTCTTTCTAAAGCAGATTCTATTTTTGTCATTACTAATTTTCCTAGACTTGATAAATATGCTTGATGAATTGTTAATTCTTTTAATGGATTTCCTTTACTATCTTGTCCTGCTCGAATAGCATCCCTCGCATCCATTTTAAGTTGAAGCAATTCATCCTTTGGGAGGTTATTTGCTAAAATTTTAGCCTTTGTTACAGCTGCTTTTTGAAGGGTTATTGCAAAAATAGGAGTAACTAAAAAAGACATTATAGGTATTGCTTGTTCAAATTGAGAAATTAATTGGGGAACAGAATGTAACACATCTACTATCATAATTCTTAGAATTTTAATTAATGTTAATTGTATTGTCAATAGTAGATAAACAATTATTGTCACTAATGAGTTTCATACTCTAAAGGGAGACAGTTATTAAAACTATTTGAAGCTAAATCTAGTCCACCATATAACTTAAACAGGTCACTGTAGATATAGTTCCAATTTCGTATCCGATGGGTCACACACTTCATTATCTCGTCAGCTGCATAGCCGCCCAGATCATGACGGCAACTGAAGTAAATCGAATTGCATAGATTTTTAAAGTATGTTTTTCAAGAAGTTTTGGCGCAAAAATAGAAAACAAAAAAGCAAAGACCATCGAAAATGGCATAGTCATAATAAGTGAACTGACGCTTAAATTTCCTTCGTAAGCCTTGTTTGCTACAAAACCGGTTATGGTATAAAAAATACCCATTACTCCAACGGGCAAGATATGAGTTACATCAAGTTTTTTTAAATCTTTTTTAAATAGTCGAATCGTTGGTATCAACATCAGAAAGTTCAATACTGCAACCCATAAATTAGTTGTCCATAAACTATTATTGACTAATGACTGTTTAATAAAAGCATTATTTATAGCTAAAAACAAAGTTGTCAGAATTCCAATTGCGATGGTTCTCTTAAAAAAAGATCTAATATTAAATTTTTCATCCATACTTGAAAATATTCCGGCAATAAGAATCACACCAACAAACAATAAACGATACGTGGTTAGTTTTTCTCCAAAAAATCCTATTCCAATCAAAACAGCAAACACGCCTCGAAAATTAAATAAAGGCATAAAAGTTGAAACATCCAAACTATAATTTGAAAAAATATAAAAAATATTAAATAAAGTGGAAAAAATAGCCGCTAAAATAATTAAACCCCATCCATTTGGGAAAACAGCATGATAATAGATAGCCGGAGGAATCGTAAACAATAAAGTAACCGTTGTCAGTAAAAAATTAAACAACCAAGGATTGGCAATGGCGTGTTTGCTGGTTAATTTTGCTGTTATGACAAATAAACCTGATACAGCCGCTCCAATCTAAGCATAAATATAAAATGGCATAAGGTTATATTATATCAATCCAAATATTTTTTAATATTCTGAAGATGTTCTTCGTAAGTTACAGCACAGTGAATTTGTTTAAAATGATCATGAAGATAAAAAAGGCAGTCGGTTTCTTCCGGATTTAAAGCTGCCTCAATATAGTCAACATTTGGACTGCAGATCGGAGTCGGTGGCAGTCCCTTGTGTAAATATGAATTATACGGCGAATCATTTTTTTGTTCTTTTAGGTCAATCGACCCCCACCATTTTCCCTCACTGTTTTTTCCTAATGTATACTGCATCGTGGCATCAATTTGTAGCGCCATTCCCTTATCTAGCCTGTTCCAAATGATTCCCGAGATAAGCTTCATGTCATTAATTCCAGCCGCTTCACGGGCAATAAGAGAAGCTATTTTTAAGCCTGTCACCCAACGGATATTGGCAGCTACATATTTATCGGCCAGTGGTGCAAACTTTTCGTTGAATCGGTTAATTAGCCGTTTAGCCACTTGTTCGCCGTTTTTATCAACCGGTATCAAATAAGTGTCAGGGTAATAAACTCCTTCAAAATATTCGGGTTTTGAATTAGTGTAAACGATATTCCATTTATTTAGTTCATCACTGTTCCAACCCAGTGCCTCCGTCAATATCTCACCTACCTGCTCTTTACGTAGACAGCTTGACCAACTCACCCAAACTAAATCCGGTTTACCGTTTATTTTTTTAAATATATCCAACGCCCACATATTACGATTTAATTTATATCCACCTGCTTTGACGTCGGCAAAAAAAACAAAAGTATTAAGATAATATTCTAGTACCTTATTTTTTTTGATAAATTTTCCCTCTTCCAATTTTTGCACTAAATTAAAACCTTCCAAATTTTTCGGAATTACAAATATTTCTGTTTCTTTACTTCCCCCCACCGGCCCAAAATAATACCAATAAAATGGGCTAATTACCAAAACTAAAAATAATATAAAAATTAGAATCTTTTTCATGAGTTTAATTATACTGCATTTGAGCCATGTGTTCGGAGGCCATTCGATAACAATATACTTTTATGACAATATAAACTATTCAATCGATCTGAAAGATAGATGTTATAATTTAGTTTAAATTAATAAATAACCTATAGTATGATATAATTAGACATTTCTGATCAATTCTTTATAAATTAAGCAATTTTACTTATAAATGAAAGTTGAAGTTGTTAGGAGTCGTTTACAGGAAGTTTGTGTATTTATTGACTGTCAAGGTTTTGTGTGGATTTTTTCCCAACATTTAAAACCTGACGGGAATGAATGTAAATTAACAAGTCCGGAAGAAACGAAAATTGGTCGTAAATTTGTTATCCAGGGAATTAGTGAAAAAGGGTATTATGGCAGATGTAGTGTTTGTAATTCAAACCTAATAGCTCCAAGAAATAAACTATCATCAAATTGTTAACCTTTATCTCCGCACCTAACCAAACCTGAAACTAATTGTTTCGGAAGTGATTGGATGGTATTTACTTCGGACAAAATCAACAGTTCCTTTGCATTTCTAGTTGGTTTTTTCTTGTATTCTTCGATCAATGGACGGACAGATTTATGTTGTTCATTAGTAAGATTATTTAATCTGATTTTTCTGTAGAAAAAATTTTCTGAAATAATAAAGTGAATAAAATTAGTTTTAACTTACTTGAAAATCTGGATTTTGTTCTGAAGCAATCCGAAGCGTTTCAGCTCTTACTAATTCTTTATCACTGCTTCTGCTTGGAATTGGCAGGGTTGATGTTGAATTTGAAAATTGAATTGTCCCAGTAATCCCACCGTCGACTTGAAGTATTCTCTCCTCCTTAGGAAGCTTCATTACTGCTGATAATAATTCCGTTAGACCGTTTTGTTCAACAATATTCCTGACTTACGCAAAAACTTCATAAATTGATTTTTAGTATATGGTTTATCCCATTACAACAAGATCTAACCTTTTTAATTGGGACACTGAATTAACATCCTCATTACCAGCCATAAAGCTTGCTTGTCATCCCCGTGAAGACGGGGATCCAGTCTATAATTACCTTTAAAAATGAACATTTAGCTTGGATTACCGCCTCCGCGGGAATGACATCATAGGGTCACAAGATTATCTAAAAAATATTTAGGTCACTGAAATGCGTAAGTCAGGAGGAAGCTTAATTACTGCTGATAGCTCTTCTAATAGACCGTCTTGCTCAACAACACCCATATGTTGAAGAGTTCCCGATTGTTTAATGGGTAATTAAGCAACAACGATAGTTCTTCCTACTCGTGCAAATTTTTTAGCTCCTGCTGTTGCAGGGTTTTTAGCCTCTAATAACATTTTTTGATTATAACATATTATGGGATAGTATTGAAGAAAAAATTTGTGAACTGTTGGTGGTAAATTTGGATTTATTTCTTCTTCGCTATCTTCAACAATTTTTTCACTTCACGGTCAAAGTCGGAAATATAATTTTTGTCTTGTTCGGATCTATATTTTTCAAATTCTTTCTCCGCTTTTTCTTTTGCACCTTCCGCAGATACCTTCCCCTTATGTTGAAGTGTGGGATAATCAGCCATATCGAGAAATTTATTTAAAAAACCTACCCCTTCTTTCATATTCGTCACAATACATCGCCTTGCTCTTGATTCTGCAAGTTCTAAATATGCGGAAACAATACGATTCAACTCATCGATATGTTTTTCACTCAGATAATTTTTAGCAATAAGAGTGTCGCTTTTAAGAATTTGACCTTTAGGTGCATTTTTCCAGGTAGTTAACCCCATAAATGTTTTTTTTGCATCTGATTTTGAGTATATAATCTCGGCTGCCGTCTGCCCTGTTATAGCATAGTGTAGTTTATTTTGAACGGTGGCAAAAAATTCTTTGGTGATATTAGAGTCTCTATCATAATCGGCAGAAAGTACGTAGATATCTGTAATCTTTTGATAAAATCGTCGCTCGCTCGTTCGTATCTGTCGAATCCTTTCGAGCAATTCTTCAAAATAATCCTGACCAAAATACTGAATTTGTTTAAGTCGCTCGTCATCCATAGTAAAGCCTTTAATGATAAATTCTTGCAGTATTTTAGTAGCCCAAATACGAAATTGAGTAGCTCTTTTGCTGTTTACTCTATATCCAACGGCGATTATAGCATCAAGCGAATAATATTGGGTTTTATATGTTTTTCCATCAGACGCAGTTGTCAAGAATTCCTTGATAACTGAAGATTCAGACAACTCTCCCACAATAAAAATATTCCTTAGATGTAAGCTAACGTTTTGTTTTGTAGTATTAAAAAGTTCAGCAATTATTTTTTGAGTAAGCCACAGAGTGTCATTCGCAAAAAAAACATCAATATTTACTTTACCTTCAGCAGTTTTGAATATTACAAAGTTATTAAATTTTTGAAGTGTGCCTTTTTGTTTCATAGTTACGCCCATTTACAAAATTGCATCCAGATTATAATGTTTTTGTTTCGTAGATTTTACCATCTCTGGCAGTTATCCGGAAATTCCGGATAGTTGAGTTTATATGCTTTAAGTGTGAAGCGTAAGGGATTCGAACCCTTGATATTCACCCTGAAAAGGTGATGTCCTAGGCCGCTAGACGAACGCTCCTGCCCCAATTTTACCACACAAACAACACCATTTCTATTTTAAGACGCTCTAACCCTGTTAAACGCTTGAAGAACGCTTAACAGGGTATTATTTCTTATTTCAACTTACTCTTTAACTCATCCAATAATTCCTTAGCCATTTCTTTGCCGCCTAGACCAAAAGCTAAACCTCCGGCAAGGGATAACATTATCACTATTCCGGTGAAAAGAATTCTAATCAAATCTTGAGCCACACCCAATTGATTTAGAACCACTAAAACTGTAAAAAATACTATTGTTCCACGAGTAAAAACAGCTAAACTATTGCTCGCTGTTGACCCCATTGTCTTAACGCTATGACGAACTAGATCAGCCGTCAAATTAGAAGCCAAGATACCAACAAACGCTATCACGACTGCAACGACTACGTTTGGTAAATAGAAAAGAATTTGGTTAACGACGGTCGTCGCACGGGATAATCCCCATACTTCAAGTGCCGGGACCAAGAAAACGATGACTAGCATCCATTTTAATATCTCGGAAAGTACTTCTGTCCAAATATTTACTTCTTCTTTTTTAATTAATTTTGTTTTGTGAAACAAAAGATCTATTTTTGAAAAAGTAACTACAGTCACAATCAGGTGCTTAACAATACCACCGATCAAAAGTCCTACGATAAGAATTAATAACCCTCCAAACAAATTAGGCATAAAACTACCTAGGTTTTTTAAAAAATCAAATAGAATCACATTTATTAATTCAATCATTTATATATCACCTCCAAATCATATTAACTTATAATTTGATAGTTTGTCATCCCCGTGAAAACGGGGATCCAAAAAAGTCTGGATTCCCGCCTACGCGGGAATGACAACTCAGTCTATATTATCCCAAAATTTAACATCAACTTTTCCATTCTCAATCAATATTGAAAAAACCGCTACCTTCAGTTTATAGGCTTCGAATTTATTTTTCAACAAGTAATATTGAGCTGCTTTTTTTATATGGTAAATTTTTCTTTTATTAACAGCTTCGTAAGGAGCACCGTGATTTAAATTTGATCTGGTTTTGACTTCAATAAAATATAAACTGTGATTTTTTTCGGCAATAATATCAATTTCTCCGAATTTAGAACGAAAGTTTTTTTCAAGGACAGAGTAACTGTGAGACTTTAAAAAGTCTAAGGCAAGATCTTCACCGGTTTTACCGAGATTTTTTTGGTAAAGGCTCATTGGTTTTTTTTGGAGTGGCAACCGCAACCTTTTTGTGTTTAACTACATTTTTCTTTTTTACTTGATATAATCTTGTCCTCACTTCTTGTTCTGTTAAATCACGGATAAAATAAAGCTTGGCTTTTTGATAAGAAGATTTTTTGACTAACTCCATCTTGGCAATATAAGGAGATAATAAAGGAATGATTTTCTCAACCCCGGTTCCAGTTTTTGAAATTTTCCTAACCGTAAACATGCGATTAGCTTCACTATCACCCTTGACTTTAACTATAATTCCTTTAAAAATCTGGATTCTGGTCTTATCACCTTCTTTAAGTTTATAGTCAATTGATACGGTATCACCGACTTTATATTGTGTTTCTTTGTAGAAAAATGAGTTTGCCATAGATTTAGAATTATAACAGCAGGTTCACCTTTTTACAAGCCTGCCTGCCGGCAGGCAGGCCTTCAAAAACGCCACAAAGATTGGGTGCGGCCTTAATGGTCGACTTTTATATTCGGGGTGTCCTTGCGTACCAAAATAAAATGGATGAACTGATTTAGGCAACTCCATAATTTCGGCTAAATTTTCTACAACTGATCGTGCGCTGATTACTAAACCTTTTTTTTCAAAGTCCCTAATAAATTCGTCGTTAAATTCATAACGATGTCGATGACGTTCACTGGTATTTTCTGTTCCATAAATCTCAAACGCACGGGTACTTTTTTTTACTTTAGCATCCCAACTTCCCAATCTCATTGTCCCACCATAAGCTCTCTTATCCATATATTTTTTTTGGGCTGGCATTAAATGAATTACGGAATGTTTTGTTTTTGAATTATTCTCATTAGTATTGGCGTCCGTCCAACCTAAAATATCCCGGGCAAAAGCAATGACAGCCAACTGCATGCCATAACATAAACCAAGATATGGAATATTATTAATCCTCGCATATGATGCGGCGGAAATCATTCCCTCGGCTCCTCGCTCTCCCCAACCAATTGGAACAATCAGTCCATCTGGTTCACCAATAATTTCTACTCCCTGTTTCTCAACTTTTTCGGCATCTATCCAATGCGTTTTTATTTCCGCTCCAACCTCAAACGCTCCATGATCAAGCGCATCAAACAAAGCCGCATAAGAATCCTTAAGTTGATAATCCCCTGTTCCAAAATACTTTCCAACAATGGCAATATTAATTACTTTCCCAGATTTTTTAGCGTAAACTTTTTCTATTAATTTTTTCCAGTCAGTAAGGTCCGGTTTGATTACCTTAAGTTTCAACGATTTCAAGATTTTTTCTGAAAGTTGTTGGTTTTCTAAAATTAGAGGTACTTCGTAAGGGTGGGAAACGTCAGGATTGGAAATAATATTTTCTGGTTGAACATTACAAAATAAAGCAAACCTTTCGATGCGTCTTTTGTCTAAAAGTTTTTCCGATCTTGCCACAATAAAATCCGGTTGTATCCCCATCGAATTTAATGTTCTGACGGAAAGTTGTGTTGGCTTGGTTTTTGGTTCACCCAAATGATTGGGGGTCGGAACGTATGAAACGTGGACATGAATGACGTCCCCTGGATTTTTTAATGTCAAAATTCGAGATGCTTCATAATAAAAAATATTTTGATATTCGCCCGCTGTTCCCCCTAATTCAATGACGACGATATCAGCTTTTTTCTTTTTTCCAAGTAGATTAATTCTGTCTATAATTTCATTGGTAATATGGGGAATGGCCTCTACATCTTCGCCCTTATATTCAAATCTCCGTTCCCGATCAATGACGGTTTTATAAATTTCTCCAATCGTCACAAAGTTATCTTTGCCCATGTCTTCATTCAAAAACTTTTCGTAAGTACCGATATCCATATCAGCTTCGGTGCCATCTTCACACAAAAATACATCTCCATGTTCTATTGGATTAATCGTTCCTGCATCAAGATTTAAATAATTTTCAAATTTTAAGGGAGCGACTTTATATCCGGCTTGTTTTAAAAGAAGAGAGATTGACGCAGCGGTAATCCCTTTACCAATTCCTGAAATCACGCCACCTGAGATAAATATATATTTCATAGTTTAAATCTTAGCTACTGCTAAACTCCACGTACTCCATTTGCACTTTGGATAATTTCCACAACCATAAAATCTTTTTTTGCTCTTGGTAAATTTTACCACAACATCTCCCCCGCAAGTCGGACATTTTCGATTTTTAACTACTTTTACGATTGACTTGGTGTATTTACATTTAGGATAATTTGCACAGGCAATGAATTTTCCAAAACGGGAAAAGCGTGAAATTAAATTCCCGCCATCTTCCGGGCAAATCCCTTTGACATCGTCCTCAATCTTTAGTATCGAGCTATCTTCTTTTCTTACCTCTAACTCTTTTTTAAATGGCGTATAAAAATCTTTTAATAATTTAATGTAATCTTCCTGCTTATTTGCAATTCTGTCTAAGCCATCTTCAAGATTTGCCGTATAAGAAAGATCAAAAATTGTTGGAAAGCTGCTTGAAAGATAATCGCAGATGGAAGTTCCAATTGAAGTCGGGATAAAATAACGGCCATCTTTTTCCGTATAATTTTTCATTTGAATGAGCGAAATAATCATTGCATAAGTTGAAGGTCGGCCAATCCCTTTTTCTTCCAGAGTTCTAATCAATGAAGCCTCGTTATATCTTGGCGGCGCCTTACTGAGCAAGGCTTTTTCTTCAAGTGTCTTTATTCCAATTTTTACACCTTTCTCCAGCTTTATTACTGTTTGGTGATTGGTAACATAATATGGATCAAAAATTTTTAAAAATCCATCAAAAACTACCTGTTGTTGTTCACTTTCAAAAAGATAGTTTTTATCAGAAATAATTTCAGTTTTAACGGTTTTGATAGAGGCTTCTTTCATCTGAGTTGCAATCGCCCGATTAAAAATCAACGTATAAAGCCTTTGATGATTGAGAGTTAATTTTGATTCTTTTTTTCCTTTAAAGGCGGCTTTCATTTCGAGTAACTTAGTTGGACGAATTGCCTCGTGAGCTTCCTGAGCCGACCTTGATCGGGTGCGAAAACCTCGAGGGCGCTCCAATGCGTATTCCTTTCCGTATTTTTTTTCAATATATTCTTTGGCTGGAAAAACAAAGCGGGCGGATAAATTAAATGAGTCGGTGCGATGATAGGTAATAAGCCCTCGTTCATATAAATCCTGGGCCAGTCGCATTGTTTGTTTTGAAGAAAAACCATTTTTATAATAAGCGTCCTGTTGCAAAAGAGATGTTGTGTATGGAGGCATGGGGTAACGGGGAGCGGTTGATTCTTCAACGTCGAGGACTTTAAATTTATCGTTTAAACAATCTTGTTTAATCAACTCTATGTTATCTTTATTAATAGATGTTTTAGTAAAAACATAATCACCCGCAAATAATTTAATAGTTGTTTTTTGCTCATACACAACTTTGTCTTTAGAAATTAACTTTGCTTTTATTTCTGAATCAAATAAACCAAACACTTGATAATACTCTTCTGTCTTAAATAATTTAATTTCTTTTTCTCTCTCAACAATTAGTCTTAAAGCGACTGTTTGGACGCGACCGGCTGAAAGCCAATTTTTGCCTGTTTTTTTCCAAAGAAGTGGTGACAGTTCATAACCAACAATACGATCTAAAATTCGCCTGGCCATTTGAGCCTTGACTAAATCAAGCCTTAAGGTTTCAGGATTAGCTAATGCTTCAGTCAATGCTTTAGAGGTTATCTCATGAAAAACAATTCTTTTGAGTGAGACACCCTCTTTAAAACCGATATTTGGCCAGTCTTCGTTTATGTAGCCTAAGATATAGGCGATGTGATAAGAAATAGCTTCACCCTCGCGGTCCTGGTCGGTTGCTAAAATAATTTCCTGATTTTCTGTAGCAAGTTTTTTTAATTGCGTGATGACTTTTTCTTTATTTAAGATCGGTTCCAAATCAGGCTTAAAATCATGTTCGTAGTCGATGGCTATTTTACTTTTTGGCAGATCCCGTATATGACCCATCGATGCAAAAACAAAGTAGTTATTTTCTTTGTCCGCCGTAGCCTTGGCGGAGGCGGATGATTTTAAAATGTAATTAAAAGTTCTTGCTTTTGTTGGTGACTCAACAATGATTAGCGCCATAATATTCTTAAAATATCAGACCAGCTTCGATTAATCAACAGAAGCCTTGTTAGGGTCAGACCCTCCGCGAGGGTCTGACCCTATATAATCATAGCCATTACTCGTCTGATTATCTTAGACGTTTTCTCCAAATCCCCTTTTATCTCCAAAACAACTTTTCCCTTAATCCTTGTTTGAATGATTTTTATTTCGATCTCAGGAAATTTTTCCTTAATTTTTTTAGTTAGTTTTTCCGTAGTTTCTTTGTCAATATATTTTCCAACACTTTTGATTTGATATAGATATTCTCTGACAGCGCCTTCCGTTTGTTTAACGGTGTAATTTTCCTTTAGAATTTTTTCATAAAGATCAATCATCTGTTTTTTATCGTTGAGACGGGAGAGAATATAGATATGACTCGAACTTATAGATTTGGAATAGTATCCATCGATGACAACATCTGGAATTTTCTTAAGACGCAAGAGATGACAGATATAGGAAGGTTTGAACCCAATTTTGCCAGCCAGATCAATAATGCGATAATTTTTTTCATTGATTATATACTCTAGTAAGCGGGATTTTTGAAAAATATCCTTATCTTCTTTAATTTGATTTAGTAACGAAGTAATATCCTGAATCATGAAATAATATTACACTACTCGAACACAAGATTGTCCAAGTTTTTTATAAAATTCTACTTTCCCTTTAATTTTGGCTGATATTGTAAAATCTCTACCTAAAATAGTTCCGACCCCATTATGTACTTTTGTGCCTCTTTGGCGAATAATGATATTACCAGGGAAGACTTCTTGACTCCCAAAAATCTTAACTCCCATCCTTTTGCTTCGGGAGTCACGATTTCCTTTAACTGTTTTCTGCGCCTTAGTGTGTGCCATTAAACTTTAATAATTTTTAACTTCGTTAATTTCGACCTAAATCCTCTTACCTTTCTTTCTCTTGATTTTGCCTTAAATCTTGCGATTCTAATTTTTTCTCCGAGAACATTATCAATTACTTCGGCCGTCACTTTATCTTTTAAAAAGGGAGTGCCTAATTCAAAAGTTTTTCCTTCGTCATCAAATTTCAATAAAGCTTCTAATTCTACTTTTTTACCTTTTTCACTATCCATTAAGTCAACTGTTATTTCCATTCCATCTTTTACGAGGTATTGTTTTCCGCCTGTTTTGACTACTGTATACATGACCATAGATATAAATTATACATTAAAATATTTATGGAACAAGGGCAAAACCTATCAATAATGCAATTAGCGATGATCCTCCGTAAGAAATAAAAGGCAAAGTAATTCCGGCTATAGGCATAATTCCCATATTCATACCGAGATTGATAATTGTCTGAGAAATAAAATAAGTTAACATACCTAAGCAATAAAGAAATTTTTTTTGATCATCTTGCGATTTTTGGTAGTAAAAATAAATTGTTCTTTTAACCAAATAAATAGTAATTGCAGTAAAAAAAATCAAAACAAAAAAACCACCAAAAAAACCAAACTGTTCAATCAGTGAAGCGAAAGCAAAGTCTGTGGTATTTTCCGGTAAAAAAAATAGACGCGATTGAGTCCCTAGACCTAAACCTCGGCCAAAAAACATGCCCGATCCAATTGTTATTACTGATTGAATCATGTTATAGGCTGCACCTTGAACATCTAAATGCGGGCTTATAAAACTTAAAATTCTTAAACGTTGATAATCCTTCATTAAAAGCCAACCAACTGGTGTAAAAATAATCAATAAACCGATTAAATAGCTAAGATATTTTTTTGAAAAACTTGAAAATATCAAAAGAACAAAAAATATAAAAAAATAAACCATGGCATTTCCTAAATCCGGCTGTTTAAAAATGATGATAAATGGAATTAAAAAATACAAAAAAATCTTTACAAAATTAAAAAAAGTATTACTTAATATATTTTTAACTGTTAGGATCTCTGCTAAAAATAATATAAAAAAAACTTTAAAAAATTCCGAACCTTGAAAGTTAAAAAAAAAGAAGTTTAACCAACGTTTTGATCCTTTAACTTCAAGACCAATGATAAATGTAATTATTAAAACAACAATAAAAAACCAATAAAAAAACTTGCTATTTATTCTAAAAAAGTGTGAACCAATTGACTTTAAAATAAAATAAACAAAGAAGCCAATAATTAAAAAAATGAGCTGACGAACAAAAAGATCCTGACTTAATCCAAATAAATTAAAAAGTCCAAAAACCGAAAGAAAGATTAGTGAAAATATGTTCATAATCTATTTTGTTTTTGTGTTTGTCATCCCCGATCTAGTCGGGGATCCAGTGCTTGAAGTCCTGGATTCCCGCCTTCGCGGGAATGACACGAGGTTTATTTTATCTCAATTTTTGGTCCGAATTCAATCTTATTTGCTAATACCCTTTTACCGATTGATTCGGTTTCACTTTCAAATTCTTTAGGAATCGTTAAATCTATTTTTTCATCTGTTTTTAGACCTTTTAATTTTCTCTGTGATTGGATTTCACGAATTAATTCTCTCAATCTTCCCTCTTTTTGTAATTGCTCTTCAGTTACTTTTACCTCTTTTTCCGGATAATGAAAATCATTATTTATGGTTATATTTTTAATATTTAATTCCTTCAAAACAACGTCCCAAACCGTGTCGGATACAGACTTAAGGTTAGCTATTATTTCACTTTTTACACTTAAATTAGCCAATGGAATTCTTACCTTAATTCCGGTTAATTTTCTCTCCGCCTGACCTGCTTCAACAACCTTCCTCGCCGTTTCCATTTCTAATTCTAAATCCTGAATCCTGAATTCTGAATTTATTTTTGGCCAGTTCTCAAGATTGACTGATTCCCCGCCAGTTAAATTAGTGTAAATCTCTTCAGCAACAAAAGGGATAAAAGGAGAAATAATGATCGACAGATTAACTAAGATATAGTAAAGCGTTACATAAAAATTATTTTTATCTTCAACGTTTTCAGAATTAACCCAAACCCGATCGCGACTTCTCCGAATAAACCAAGTTGATAGGTCCGAGACAAACTTTTCAATTTCTAAAGCTGCATCCTTAGCACTAAATTCTTTCAGATTTTTTTCAACCGATTTAACAGTTGAGACAAATCTTGATAGAATCCATTTGTCCAAAACATTTGGCGAAGACAAAAGCGAAGATATTGAATTTTTTTCGGTTTGTTGTTTTCCGATAAAAAATTTGATATCGAGCTTTTCTAAATTTGCATATTCCACAAAAAATTTATACACGTTCCACAACATCAAATAAAATTGACGCCTTACTTCATCAGCCTTTTTATACCCAAAAAGCATATTATCAGCCGGATTATGACGAGCAAACATCCATCTCATTACGTCAACGCCTATTTTGTCAGCGCCTTCATTAAATTCGATCGCATTCCCCCAACTTTTATGCATTGGGCGGCCATCTTCTCCTAACTGAGTTCCAAATCCTAAAACTCTTTCGAAAGGTGGTTCGTTTTCAAGAACAGTAGACTCGGCAATCATTGCATAAAACCAGTTTTTAAATTGACCCGGAAATGATTCTGTAATAAAATTTACAGGAAACCATTTTCGCCATTCATTTTTATCTGTATTATAAAGCGGCTCTCCCTGATTATTTTCAGTTATGGTTGAATAAGGAACGATACCAGCATCCAGCCAAGGATTACCCACATCTGCTGTTCGTGATACAACTTTTCCGCATTTTTGACATTTAATTTTGACTTCATCAATAAATGGCTTGTGAGGTGTGTGTCCGTCAAATTCGCCCCATCCGGAAACGACACGTTTCTTTAGTTCTTCTTTAGAGCCTATGACTTCAAATTCACCACATTCACATTCATAAATTGGCAATGCTAATCCCCAATAACGATTTTTTTTAGAAATTAACCAATCATGCATATTTTTTAACCAATCAAGTTCCCGATCAAGTCCAAATTCCGGCATCCACTTTATTTTTTTCGCCACCTCAATCATCCTTTGTCTTAATGTTTGAGATTTAGAATTTTGAATTTTGGATTTATTTGGAACTTTATCCATGGCTATATACCATTCGTCTTCTACCTTCCATACTAATTCTGTCTTACATCTCCAACAGGCGGGATATCTGTGTTTATAGGCAACGACTGCAAAAGCCCAACACTCTCCGTTTTGATTTTTATTTTCTTTAAGATAATCTAAAATAATTTCCGGATGTTTTTTAGCATTTTTTCCTGATAAAAATCCTAAGTCTTTCATGTAGTCGGCATTATCTTCTATCACTGGAATCATTGGAAGACCCAATTTTTTACCCATTTTAAAGTCCTCGACTCCGGCCGAAACGGCCGTATGGACCATTCCTGTCCCCTCAGTAGTTGTGATTGGTAAAATCATTTTGTCTGTAGCAAAAACTGTATGGAACTTATCAGAATTTTCTTCAGCAACTTTTTTAACTTTTGGTAGATCATCAAATGGTCCATGATATTTTAGCCCAACCAATTCAACACCTTTAACGGTCTTTATAACTTTATGAACTTTAAAAACTTGTTTTACTAGTTCTTTTGCGACCCAAAATTTTTGCTTGGTTGTTCCTTCGACCAACGAGTAGTCAAAAGTTGCATTTACCGCAACGGCAATATTTGCAGGAATTGTCCAAGGGGTGGTTGTCCAGACTAACAAATTCTCATTTTTTCTACCAATTATAGGTAATTCAAAATATACTGACTGATGGACTAACTCTTTGTAATCCTCGGTAAGCATCTCATGCTGGGAAATAGCCGTTTCGCATCGGGGACACCAAGGGACTGATTCATGTCCTTTGTAAATCCAACCGTTTTCATAACATTTTTTCAAAAAATTCCAGATCATGTAGTTATTTTCGTCACTCATCGTAAAGTAAGAGTGCTCCCAATCGGCGAAATACCCTAATCTTTTTGACTGCTCGGTTTGGATTGTTGAATATTTTTTTACTCGATCTTTACAAAGTTGAACAAACTTGGCAATGGAGGCTTTAGAATTGCCGGGGACTAAATTCTCGATATCTTTTTTTGAGTGAAGTCCTAACTCCTTTTCCACCTCAACTTCGACCCAAAGACCCTGACAGTCAAAGCCGTTTTGAAATCTTTGTTTATATCCTAAAAGATTATAAAATCTTGGCCAAAGATCTTTGTAAGTACGTCCCCAAGCATGATGAACTCCCATCGGGTTATTGGCGGTAATTGGACCGTCTTGAAAAGAAAAATATTTTTTTGAATCCTTGTTTTTTTCACGATACTTTTTATCAATCCCTTTTTCATACCAATGTTTTAGCCATTTCTTCTCCATTTCTGGAAAATTTTCATTAAGATTTACTTGCTTGAACATAGGCAATTATTATAATATAAAAATTATAATAATTATAAAGATTATAACGATTATTTCTTACGTAGAAATGCGGGAATGTCAAATTCGGCAGAGTCATCATCTATAAATTCATCATCATTATTTATTTCTTCCTCGCCCGCCGAAGTTTTAACGGAGGCGGGCTTATCAGGTTCAGATATTGCTTCATCGGTCTTTTTAAACCTGAATAATTTTAAACGATTATCATCAAATTTTGTAGCAATAATTGTTACTTTGATTTGATCCATCATCTTTTCATCAATAACTGCACCAAAAATAATATCAGCATCAGGATCAACCGATTTAGCTATGATTGAAGCAGCTTCATCAACTTCAGCCATTGTCATATCCGGACCACCAACTACATTAAATAAAACGCCCTTAGCACCTTCTATTGAGATATCCAAAAGTGGAGAAGAAATTGCTTGTTTAATGGCCGCTATCGCTCTTTTATCACCGCTACCTACTCCTACTCCCATCAAAGCCGTTCCCGATCCTTGCATAATGGTGCGAATGTCAGCAAAGTCTACATTAATCAATCCAGGCGTTGTGATTAATTCTGCAATTCCTTTTACTCCTTGGTGAAGGACTGCGTCTATTTTTTTAAATGCATCCAGAATCGGTGTTTTTTTATCAATAACATTCAAGATTCTTTGATTAGGAACAACTA
>ERZ1292630.2583-Hain-H41-02um-R3-2583-length-16595-cov-5_pt1 | contig 16595 bp, 8 predicted proteins | sample MGYA00564408_ERZ1292630 | MGnify/ENA primary metagenome ERZ1292630 (study PRJEB36523, sample SAMEA6512641) | groundwater metagenome | collected 2019-01-08 | study: AquaDiva: Metagenomics assemblies of 32 groundwater samples | reverse complement strand
CCACGGTCGATTGCGGCAGCAACGGGGTGCCCAACGGCGCCGGGGGCTGCACCGCGATCGCCACGCCCGCGAGCCGGAACGCGACGCCGTACCAAAATTTGATCGGCATCGCGATGGCGTTGATGGCGACCATGGCGGTTCTCGCCGCCCTCGCGCTCATCGCGAATACGACGACGTGGCTGATGGGTTTGGGTGAGATGATCAAGAGCATCATCAGAATAGCGATGATGGTCATCGGCGGCGTTCTCGTCGCGCTGGGCATGGCGATCATCGCGATGTCCGGAGACAAAATGGCGGGAGGCATCGTCGCGGCCGTCGGCGCGCTGACTTTGGCGATGGCGTTTATTCCGGAATCTTTAGGAACGCCCGGTCTCGTGGTGCAGGCTGCGGGAGGACTGATCGCCAATATCGCCGGCATGATGGGCGCGGCGGCGGCGCGCAAGCCGTTGGCGGCGGCGATGGACTGATTTGGGAGCGACTGCAATGGACAACGACGAAGTCTTTGGGGTTCCGGGAGCCGAGATTCCCGACCTAAAGAAGAAAGAGAAGGAGCGCAAAAAGGCCGGCTTCGCCTGGAGCGGGGCCAAGCCTGGAGGCTCCTCTTTTTCGGGAGCCGCGGGCGGCACGGCGGCGCGCGCGGCGGCCAGCGCGGCGATTGGGTCCGGCCAAATCGCGGCGGCAGGCACCTTTGGGTTTTCTTCATTTTTATCCGGTCTATTGGGCACGACGCTGGGCAGGCTGATGTTGGCGGGGGCGGTCGCGGCTTTCCTGGCGGGCGGGGGCCTGGTGGGCTATAGCCTGCTCCGGGGCGGTGGCGCCGCGGGCGCCATGGGCGGCGGCGATCTGGGCGTCTTGTCATCGTCGGTCAAGGTTCGATCCGCGAGCGGCGATCGCACCGGGTATTTGGCGTCTAAAGGAGAGATCACCTTCGATCCCGTGGAAGCGGCCGCGGCGAAAAAGGAAGAGCCGCCCTCCCCCGCGGCGGACGCCGCCGCTCCGGGCGAGGCCGGCGATGGGGAGAAGCCCGATTGGAGGCAGGCGGGCTTGGCGCATGATTTGAGCGGGGCGAAGTTGTCGTCGAGTTTGGGCGGGGAGTTCGGGGGAAAAAATATTTTCGCCGGCGCCGGCGCCGGCGGCGTCGCGCCCAAGCTCAACGCGAATTTGTCCAAGGTCAACATCCCGGCGGGTCAAAACGGGAAATTAGGTCCCATGCGCGCAAGCAGCAGGACCGGCCGCATCTCGCAAGGAATCGCCGGCCCTCGTCCGAGGTCGAACAAGGCGTTCGGCCAATTGAAAGTGGCCAAAGGTCTTTCGACGAGCGGGGCCGGAGCGGCCATCCAGGAGGGAGCGCGTTCGACGGCGGGCGCGGCCTTCGATGGCCAAACGGGGACCGGCAACATCGAGAGGGCCGGTTCGGGCGTGGTGACGTCTCCGAGCGCCGACGGCGGCAGCGCGCCGGATGTGACGGCGCCGGGCGTGACTCCGCCTGTGGGCGTCCCCCTGGATCCCCACATGCCGGCTCTCAACGGGATTTCAGCCCTGGCCCAGCAGGCGGGCAGCCTCAAGAAGAACGGCATGATGCTGCTTCTGCTCGGCCTGGCCTTGACGGCGACGATGTTTTTGGCGCCGATCGGATTGATCCTGGTGGGCATGGGCATTGCGATGATGCAGATGAGTTCGAAGATGAAGAACATGGCCGACACGATGAGCCAGACCTTGGCCGCGCGCACCGGCAACATCAATCAAAACGCCATCAATCGCTACTGCATCGACAGGGCGTACTACCAGGGAACGCCCACCCAAAATTGCGACCCGCCCGACAGCGTGACTCGGGGGCAAAGTTTCGACGCGGAAAGCGGCAAGGATATCGGACAGCACAAGGAGATGGTCAAGGTCAACAGTCAGGTGGTTCCATAAGGCCGCAGACGGCGGCCAGAGGCAATCATGGCGACTTTTTTAGAGAAGAACAAAAAAAAGAGCCTCGCGGCTCTTGTTCTCCTATTTTTCCGGGAGAGAAGGCTCGTCAGCGCCGTGCTGCTGGTCGTCGTGTGCGCCTCGTTTCTGTTCGTGAGCCCGTCGAATTTGATCCTGCGCTTTCCCGGCGGCCCGCGCGTGGCCGCGAGCGTGGCGTGGCTGGCCTCGGAGCTCGGCTTCGATACCGATCAATGGGGCCTGCCCGAAGGCCGGCGCGGCTTTAGCGATTTAGTGGCGGCCTTCCGCGCGGCCAAGGAGGGCGGCGGGAAGGCCGGCTGGGGCGCGTTCATGCGCGGCACCGACGGACGGGGGTCGGCCGGCGATTTGGGCTCGGGTTCTTTGGGTTTCGTCAAGGGGGACCGCCGCGATTTGGAGGCCGGCGGCGGGAAGGCGGGTCAGGGCGGCGACCCGGCCATTGCGGGCATTCTCAGCGCCGATGAAGCGGCGAAAGTCGGCGACGGCGACGCCGTGGCCTTGTCCGGCAAGGACCTCAAAGGAGAGCGGGCGGGCTGGCTGAGCCGGATATTTGGGTTCGGACTCTCCGAGGGGGGAATCAAGGATGCCAACGGGGCCGTTTTATCCGGAGGTCCTTACGCGGCCTTGGGTTTTTTCGGAGGGAGCTCGGCCGCCGGCTCGGGCAAAACCGGCGGCGGCTCGGGGGCAGGCGCGGTGGGAAGCAGCCTCAAGGACCAGGTGGACGCCGGCCTTTCCGGAGTGGGAGGAGCCGCCACGCCTAAGGGCGTCTTGGTGCAGAAAGGGGCCAAAGGGCGCTTGTCGTATTCCCAGGCCAACGCAATCGAAGCTCGCACGACCAAGGGCATCAGGACTTCGCGCGCGCTGGCGCGCGATCGCGCGTACGCACAGCTCGCCGTCGGCCACAGCCTGGCCAAGGTCGCCGTCGCGCCCGACTGCTCTATGGGCAACGGCTGCCCGGGAGAATTCGGCTCGACGAACACCGGCGCGGTGTACGACGGCAACTCCATCACCGGCAAGGGCACCGATATTCTCACGGCTCCGGCCATCGATGGCGACGGCACGCCCCGCGTGCCGGACACGGGGACGGTCGACGGCTATATCGGGGACGCCGAGAAAATGAAGGAATGCGCCGATAAGATCAACCTGTGCGAAGCGGGCAAGCAGCCGGATTATAAGCGCCTGGGGCAGATGCAGACCCATATCAACAATCTGTACGGGCAGCTGCCCGGCGCCTGCGGCGACCCCTGCGAATGCGACCCTTGCATTAATGTCCAAAACCAAATCAAAGCCGCGTGCGGCGGCGAGCTGCAAAGCGTGATCGACCGGATCGACAAGCCATGCGATCTTCCTTCCTACTGCGCCGGCCTGGGGGTGTCCTCACCGGCGGGCTCGGCCACGGGGCCCATGAAGCAGATGTGCGGCCAGATGCAGACCGGCAGCTGCGGCTCCGGGGGAATTTTAGAGGACATTCTGTGCGGGCTGGGTTCGTGAGCGCTTTCGGCTTGATCGCGCGATGGGCCTGATCGCGTTTCTTATCGCCGCGGCGTGGCTGGCTTTTCTGTGCGGCGCGGGCCGGGGGGCGGACTCCTGGACGGCCGCCGTGCGCCGCGGCGCGGCCCTGGGGGCCGTCTACTACGGGCTGTTGTTCAGCTGGATGATCCGCCTGCCCCCGTTGATTCATGCCGGGGCTTGGCTGGCCGGGGCCGCGTTCGGGGCCTATGTTTCCGTCGCCATTTGGCATGCGCGCCGCCTGCCGCTTTGGGTCCGGGCCCCCTTGGCGGCGCTGATCTGGACGGCGCCGGCCTTGATCGCCGGAAACCCCGTGCGTCCTTTTTTCGGCTCCGTCGTATTCTTGACGGGACTTCACGTCCCGATTCCGCTGCCCTTGCTGCAGCTGGCGCGTCCTTTCGGCGAGACCGGCCTTGTTTTTTTCCTCGTGGCGCTGGTCGTTCTCGCCGCGCAGGCCTTCGAGGATCGAGCCCGGCCGCGCCGCGCGGCCGCCGAGCTCGCGGCCGTCTGCGTTCTGCTGAGCGCCGCATGGGTCTGGGGGGCGACGGCCATACGCCGCTTCGATGCGGCGGCGCCGGCCAAGAAATCGTTGCGCATCGCCTGCGCTCAGCATGATCTCCCTTTCGAGTGGTCCTGGCGGACGGCGCACCGCGACGACATATTCAAGACCTACGAACGCATGGCCCTCGAGGCCGCCGGGCGCGGGGCGGACATGGTGCTGTTTCCCCAGTACCAAATCCCGGAGGACATCTATCGCGAGCCGGGACGCTGGGCGGGCATCGCGCGCCGGGCCAAGGCGTATATCGCTTTGGGCACCAACGCGCCCGTTGAGGCCGGAGACTACGGGCGGCAGGCGTGGGTGATGAATCTGGTGTTCTCCCCCGAGGGGAAGCTCGTGGGCTCGCAGATCGCCCAGCATCCGTCCCCCGTCGGCCGACCCATGGTCGTCGTGGGCCGCCAGGCCAGCCCCGTCGAGATCCCGGGCTTGGGCCGGGTCGCCCTACTGCCCTGTTTCGACGACGTCACCTCGCGGCCGACGCGGCAATTGTCCCGAGCGGGCGCCGACGTCGTCTTCTCCTTGGCCAATGACAGTCTTTTCAAGGGCACCATTCATCCCCGGCTTCACCTGCTGCGCTCGCGCCTGCGGGCGGTGGAAAGCCGGACGCACTTCGTGCGCTGCATCGCTCACGGCTTTTCGGCCGTCATCGATCCCGTCGGGCGGGTTCGGGATTCCCTCCCCGAGGGCCAAGGAATTCTTTTTGCCGCATGGTAAAAATTGGATTAAAGACCTCGCTCGCGCTTGACACGCCGATATCCCCCTCTTACACTATCCCAGTTGAGGAGATAATCTCATGGACCAGCAGCCCAAAATCCCCACTCTCAAAGACACCCAAAGACCCCAGGTCAAAATCAAAGGTTTGGGCGTCGGTTTGACGCTGATCGACCGCCTCAAGCAGTTCAAAAAGAAAGATTTAGCTTTCATCCTCGCGGGACTGGGAACGCTGTTCATGGCGCCGCTGGCCGAGCATTTCATGATGAGCCCGGAAAGCGCCGACGGCCAGCTCCAACAGGGCTGGGGAAGGGCCCCGGGAGGCAATTTCTTCGGCGGCGGAGGCACTCCCTACGAGAGCAACAACGGCATCGCCTCCGGAGGCGCCGTCGGCAGCTCGGGAGACATTATCACGCCCCTCAACGTGCGCGACCCCTCCGCGTTGGTCATGGGTCCGGGAGCGGCCCAGCAGCCTCCGGCGGGTTCGATCGCTCCTCCGACGCCGCCCTCCGGCCGCAGCGAGGCCGATCTCAAGGACGCCTTGGCCGGCTCGGCCTCCCGCGGCGCGTCCTCGGCGTTGGGACGCTCGCCGATGCCGATTCCCAAGGTTCCCCTCGGCGGCTCGGGCCTGCGCGGCTTGGGCGTGGCCGGCGGCAGCAGCAGCGCTTCAAGCAGCCTGGCGCCGATCGCGCCCGCTCAGGGCGGACGCCCCGATACGGGCGGCGGCGGCCTCAACTTGGTGCGCCCCGATCGCAACTTCAGGACCGCGGCCGGCGGCCGCGGCTCGAGCAATCCGACCGGCCTTGACGCCACCAAGCGCGCGGGCCAGAACGCGGGCGACCAGTTCTCGCGCACGGGCAGCGCGCTCAGCGCGCTCAACGAGGCGGCCAAGGAGACGATTCCGACCGGCGGTTCGGGCTACGGCGGCCACGGTCACGGCGGCCTCGGTCCCAACGACAAGTTTCCCGGCGGCGGCTATCCCCCCGGAGTCAAGAGCGTGGGCGAGGCCCTGTCCTTCATCGCGGCGCGCGAGCGCATGATGCAGGAGATTCAGCTGGCTTTTGAAAAGCGCAAGCTCAAGGACCCCGAACTGCTTCTCTACGGCATCCGCAACGATTTGGTCAAGTCCCTGGCGACTGAGGGCATCGGCAAACCGATGGGCGTGTGGCTCGGTAAATTGCTATCTCCCACGCCCCCCGATGCGGAGTATAAATGCGGCGCGACCACGATGTCGCGGGCTCAAATGACCGTCATGTGCTCCGGCGACGGCAAAACGCGGGGAGGACAGTGCTGGTCGGAAGAGAGCGATGGAACCACGATGACTCTCTATTCGAACAGCGGCGGAACGGCCAGCGTGCTGTTGACGTGCGTCAAGACCGGAAAAACCGCGTCGAATCCTGATCCCAAGGCCGAACGAGGGGTGACCCCGAATGGCCAGGCGGCCGGCTTGACCAATACGACCGGAGAGAGCACGGTTTTTGTGGCGGGCAACTCGCTTGAGGAACTGTGCGGCCTTTTAGAAAGTGCGCTTGCGGAAAATAAGAAAGGGTCCTCGGGTGGAAGCATGCTGGCGGCGCCCGTGGTCCGTGTGGTTGATGACATGCGGGTTAAGACCGGGAAATTGATTGCCGTGCGCGATGCCTTGTATCGTAGCGGCTCATCGGAAAGATGCGGGGCCATCCGGATCAAGGAAGAATTTTCGGTTAAAGAGTTATTTGAAAAATCGGTTGGCACGCTGCTCGCGGCTCCAGCGGTGCCCGCGATGCTGGAGATGTCGGACAAGGACAAAAACGACGTGAAATCCGCCAATGACCAGGTGACGATCGCCCGGAAATCGCATCGCGACGCCATGGAATTGCTTACGAAGGCGAAGGCTCATCTTGAGACGGTCGCCCAGGATAAAGGCCAACTTTATGATCCTGCTCCATTTGCGCGCAATCCCCTCTCGGCTACGTACGCGCGTTTATTCGATCAGGCAAAAACCGCGCGCGATGGATTTGATGGGGTTATTAAGGACCAAAGCGAGTATCTAGGAAAACTGCATCCGGCGCTTCTTAGAGCGGAGGCGGCGTCAGATCCCAAGGGGACTTTGCAGGCGGTGATTGGGGTTACGGCGAAATTCAAGCCGACCGCTGACGAAGTGTCCAATTCGTTCGGCATCAAGTCGAGCGCGAGCCCTCAGGATCCGAAAATTTCGACGCCCGCAGATAAAGAGGCCGTGCTCGAGGAGGCCAAGGTGGTTTTGGAGAAAGCGGGAACAGCCATGGCCGCTGTCGATCAGGCGCAACAAGAGGCCGCGAAGCTTAAAACGGAAAAGACGGATCCACTCCCGCAGTCTTCTAAAGACATTTTTGAAAAAGCGTTTACCGCGGTGGGCGATATGCAGATAACGCAGCGGGCCGTCATGGGTGATCTGCAAATGAAGTTGGATGAGATGTCGAAACCACCGAAGGGCGTTTCGGGGAAATGAGAATTAGGACTTTAGGCCCATGCGCCGCAACTCCTGGCGTGGTACAAACACTATAGACGTGCAGTAAAGTCGGTCCGGAGAACGCCATGAAACCCCTGCATCCCATCATGGCCGCCCTGCTGGCGGCGTCCGTGGGGACACTGTCCCTGCGGACGCCCGCTTTCGGGACGGTCGCCGACCCCGCCGCCAAGCCCGTTGAAACGGACGCCAAAAACACGGTCAACGTTTTGAGCGAGGTCCTCAAGAGCAATGGCGGAGCGCGCGCCGACGCGCAAAAGCGCATCGAGGAATTTCTCCTGGGGCCCGATGACCAGGGCAAGCGATTCGTCGCGGCGCAAACCGACGAGCAGGGGCTTGCCTCCATGGTCAAGACCTGGGTCAAGGAAGCGGGCATGGGACCGGTGGCCGATCTTTATTTCGCGGTCGGTCCCGGCGCGGCGTCTCCCGGCTGGGCGTTGAATCATCCCGACTTATCGAAGACGTGCGTCCCCGGCGCGAAATGGTAGCTTTGGCTGCGCAATGATTTGAAGGAGTGCACGACGAAAGATCAGATCGCCACGCGCGAGGCGGCGCGGGCGGCGGCGGCTTTCCTCAATCACGCCGCCTCGCGGGCGAGCGCTGTTCTCGGCAATTGCGCGTCGAAAGAGCAAACCGGCGCGAGCGTCGCCGCCAACGACACGACGGAGGTCGCCGTGCCCACGGGCGTGCGGGGCGGGCGGGGCGGTTTGGCCGCGGTGACAACGGTCTACACGTCCAAGGATCTCTACCGGGACGGGGCGGTGTCGGGCCCGGTGTTTAAAAAAGGAGACGACGGTCCTCGCGAGATCTCCATCAAGATTTACACCACCCGCGACGAGAAAGGAGCGCTCGTCAATCAAATCGGCGTTTTCGACGTCAGCGATCCCCGCGACCCAATCGGCCAGCGCTTCGACTTCACCGCGGGCGAGAAAACGTTCATCCTTGACGACCGCGCGAGCGACAACAGGAAGTACAACCTCATCGTGAAAAACGGCGAGATCTTTTTCGGCCGTCCCGGGGCGAAGCCGGGGGAAGAGGGGACTCTGTCAACGACCATCGACGAGCTGATGCTCAAGAGGGCCGACCAGGCCGCGCGCCTCAACACCGTCTTTTCCGTGGGGGGGCAGGATTTTTACGGGGTTCCCCAAGGCGGCAAGACTTGGGCTTTGGCGCTTTTTCCCGTGGACAAGATCGATGCCCGCGCCCGGATCAATCCCCTCGAGTTGCGGCCGGATTTGTACGCCGATATCGGGGAGCGCAACAGCGAGGGCCTGACCGTGGACATTCCCTATGAGAAGGGATATCACCTCGGCAGCGTCGAGGGCAAGGAGTACCATCTGGAGCGCAAGAACGGCGTTTTGGCGGTCGTGGAGGGGCCCGGCGACAAGCCCAAGCCCAAGACAGACGCCAAACCCAAGGGTGATGAGCCTGCGGGCGACAAGGGGCGTGCCGGGCGCGGGGGTTCGTCGGCGGGAGAAAAATCCCCCGCCGATATCGTGCAGGATCTCCTGGAGAAAAACGTGAAGTGTAAGAAGCCCCAGGACAGCGCCACGGCCGAGCTCGACGAGGATCTCAAGGGGAAATACGGCGTCATTTCGTGTCTGCAGCATGACAATAAGTGGGCCTTGTTCGTGCTCGTGCCCAAGAAAGACGCCGAAGGGCAGCAACTCATCTATCAGGATCCTTCCGGAAAGATGCGCGGGCGTTTTTATAAGCACTACCTGGCCCTGGAGTCGGAGAGCCACCACGAATACTTGGATCTGACCCAGCACGCGAAGGGCAAAGACGTCGGATTTCAGTCCGCGGGCACGGTGACCTTCGAAGAAGACGGGAAGGGAAAAGCGGCGAACATGTTTTCCGACAAGGAGCTCCTTGTCGACATTCTCAAACGCCACATGGGCCTCGCCGAGGAGGACGGGGCGAAGATCAAGCAGCGCGTGACCAAGCATGCGGGCGACGGGGCTTATACGATGTTCGCCAATGTCGGTGAGGACGGCTTGCTTGTCGCGATGAACGCGGGCCCCGTCTGGCGCGAGGTTTTCCCCGCCGACGCCGAGATGAGGGGGAAGGATCGCTCGACTCCCGGGAACAAGGATCTATACGCCCGCGCCCCCGGGCCGGGAAATATTTTCGAGGGGGGGGTGTCGTCGGACGACGCGCCTTTTCCAAAGACGCTGGACCTCGACGCGGCGCATAAGGCTGAAGCCATCAACGAGAAGTCCGACATCGTTCTCTACAAAAGCGTCGCCGATCCCAAGGCCAATAAAGAGGACGACAAGTACTACCTGATGTTCAAAATCAAATCTCCGGACAAGGGCAAGGAGATGGTGTTTCGCACGAAGCACTTCGAGATCTTCAGCTCCGCGGAGAAGGGACGTCACTTGCCGGCGAATTACGGCATGGCCGGCTTGGTCGAGCTCGGGGACGTGATCGCCGACCGCAGCGCGGCCGGTTTCGGCTTCGTGCCCGGCAGCAAGGCCGAGCGCGGGGTGCTGGCCGTGCTGCAGAATTTGCGCGTTCCCAGCGAGAACGCGAAAAACAAGGGCGCCAACTGCGCCGGCCCCATTTTCTGGTGGGGCGTGGCCGACCGCGAGGCGGCCTTGAAGATCTGCAAGGACGATAAATTTTAAACGTCGGGTCATTCGTTTGGCATCGGGATCTCGTCTTTGCTTGTAGCCATTGACTGTCATTAAAATGTACATTATAATGACATTGGGATCAGGGGGCCTATGAGAACCGCGACATTCAGCGAACTGCGCAACCAGGCGAAAAAGTATTTCGACGCCGTGGAAGGCGGCGAAACGATCGAGATTTATCGGCACGGCAAGCCCGTCGCCATTCTGTCTCCGATTCGAGCGCGGTCCTTGGAGCGTTGGAGGACGGCCCGGCCCCTGGCGCTGAGCGGGGCGTCCTTGAGCCATGCCGTCCTTGCCGATCGCGAAGATGGCCGTTGATGCGGATTTTCCTGGACTCTTCCTCTCTGGCTAAACGCTACATTATCGAGCCCGGCACGGACCAGGTTCTTGGGCGATGCGGGCAGGCTGATGAGGTCGTTCTCAGCGTCCTGTGCGTTCCCGAGATCATCTCCGCGCTCAATCGACTCCGGCGGGAAAATAAATTATCAAAGCCGCGCTACCGTCGTCTAAAGCGGGATTTCGCCGCCGATCTTGCGCAGGCGACGATTATCGACCTGACTTCATCGGTGATGGATCGCGTCGTATTCTGCCTGGAGCGTTCCTCGCTGCGGGCCCTCGATGCGATTCATGTGGCGTCGGCGATGGAGGCCGGGTGCGACCTTTTCATCAGCGCGGACCGACGCCAATGCGAAGCGGCAGCCGGGCTGCGGTTGAAAGTGGAAATCGTCGGCAAGCCCAGCTGATGCGTCGAAAGGCCCACAAAGTTCATAGGACTTTAGGCCCTGACAGGTAGACCCTCCCCTGTTATACTAGGTCTAGGACCGTGAAACCCCTCGCCCGCCGCGCCTTAGCCCTGAGTGTGGCCGCCGCGTTGTTTGCGGCGCAGTGGCCGTCTTGCGCCTGGGCGGCCGTCGTCGCCGAGCCCTCGCCCGCCGAGGCCATGGCCTTCTTTCGCAAACATGGGGTGGTCAAAGGCGATAACGATCCCCTGCTCTCGTATCTCGGCGGCGCCGGCCGGCTCACGCCGATCGGCCTGACGCTGTATCTGTCGATGTTAAAGCGCCACAACCCGGCCGACGAGGCCGAGGCGCTCAAGCCCGTCTTCGAACGCCTGCGCAAGAACGGCCCTTACACCGAGGCGCGCGCCAACAACGTCGGCCGGACGCTGCGCAATTTCGAGGCGAAGTTCGGCGCGCTCGACAAGACGCAGGCGGGCAGCGTCGAGGACTCCTTTCGCACGGGCGCCTTAAGCGAGGCGCTGATGACGGGTGCCGCGATCAACGACCCGCCCAAGCCCGGCTCCCACATGCAGCTCGAGGTCCCAGACGGCTTTGAGTTCTGGGATCGCGAGGGCCTGGCCTTTCGCACGACCAAGAACAACGTCACCACCTACAACCGAGAGCTGCAGAAAAACCAGAGGCTGATGAACGCCAGCCGCCCCGCCGACGTTCCCCAGATCCCCGAGACCGGCCGCTACAACTACCCGATGTTCGAGTACTCCTTCTCGCGCTTGAAAAGCCAGGAGGAGGATTACGTTCGGGCCCTGCGCATCGACCGCATGATCGCCTTGGCCGAGCTGCTGGGGCGCAATTATCCCGGGGACATGTGGTTCAACGATCCGACGCTCGAGGCGGACTTGATTCGCGACGCCAAGGCCAAGAACTACGATCACAACGGGCGCGTGGTCAACGTCTTCGAGTTCGTCGACTCGCAATTCGAGCTGCGGCGCTCGTATTTGGCGGGCAGCCGAAAGGCGGTGGAGCGCTTCCACACGGACATGCTCGCCTTAAAGGGCGTCAGCGTCATCACCGACGGGCAGGTCGGTACGATGGCGCTTAACGAGGCGAACGCCACGCGCTGGCTGACCATGACCGTCATCGAGACCCAGATCTACCAGGTGCGCAACATGAGCAAGCGCGTCGATCCGACGTCTCCCGACGCCCAGATGATCATGAAAATGATCGACGAGTCGGATCTCACCGTCGACCAGAAAATCCTCTATAAATCCCAGGGCGTGAAGATGAAGGCGCGCTTGGACGAGTTGACGCGCGTGCTCGACGAGGTCCGCCGGGCGCTGAAGGAAGCCGACTACGCGGGCAGCATGGAGATGCTCCAAGCCGTGCTCGGCTCCACTCAGAAGGAGCTGGGCGAGCTGGCCGCCGATTACGCGATTTACCTCGAAATTCCCTCTACGGGATGGTTGGCCAAGGCCCAGACCTACGACGGCTGGAACCCCTTCTACCACATCACGCGGGGGCTCTGGAAAAAGACACCCTGGGCAGGCAAGTACGCCGAGAGCATGAAGGTCCTCGAGGGGGACGGCAAAAATCCCAGCCTCGTTCAGGAATACAAAGCGATCGCCGTTCTTCTGGCCTCCGGCAAGAAAGAAGATTGGATCGAGGCGCGGCGGCGGATCATCGCGCTCAACCCGCGCGCCGCCGATTACGCTCTCAGCGTCCCGCTCAACGGCGAAGTGCCCAAGGTCAACGACGCCTTGCGCATCAGCTCCTCGCTGAAAGTCGCCCATGACCACATCGCCGTGGTGACCGAAACCAATAAGTCCCTCGACGCGGCGGGGACCTACCTGACCTGGGTGTCGGCCATCGCGCTGATGGCGACTCCCGTGCGCATGACGCTCAATGGGGTCGGCAAGATGAGCGGCACCGGCATCAAGCTGATCCAGGCCGGCGTCGAAACGGGCGGGGCGAAGGGGCTGGCGCTGCGCGCCGTGGGGCGAACGATGCTTGTCACCGGGGAGATCGCCAAGCACACCGCCGCACGCTTGAGCACATTGGAACCGGGCGCCGCTTGGGTCCAAAAAACCGGCGGCGACACGATGATCGGCCAGTACCTCGCGGCCAGCGGCGCGCGCGCGCTCAGCGTGGCCGGGCGCCAAGCGGCCTTCACCGCGATGTCGGCCGGCATCTCGGGGGGATTTACCGCCTTCAATCATCTCTGGGACATGGCGAGCTTGTCCGTGGGCGACCAGGAGATTTTGCGGCGCGGGCACTCGATGTTCTCGGAGGATCTTGCGGGAGCGGGAAACGCCTTCATGATGGGAGCCAAGGGCGGAGCGTGGTGGGCCAACGAGTCCTGGCACCCCGCGCTCGGCTACATCGGCTTGCCCACGACGGCCTACAGCGGCACGCGCGTCTCGGGGCTGATGGACACGATCGGCACGCGGGGCTTGTTCGGTTCCAGCACCCAGGGCCTTAAGACCCTGACTCATTCCCGATCGGCCTTGGAGGCCGCGGAGGCTTCGGGAGCTTCGGAGGGTTTGCTCGCCAAGCTTTCCGAGAAATCCTGGAAAACCGGCGGTCCCGCGGCGGCCTTCGGCATGAGCATGGTCGACAACGTGGCCAAGTATGCGCTGTTTAGCCAGGCGGCCGGCTGGCTCGGCGAAAAGTACGCGTGGAACGTGCACACGCGCGTTCCCATCACCTTGCCGCTTTTGGGCACCGTGACCAGCCCGCAGGAGGACGTGGAGCGGCGCATCAAGGTCTCCAATCAAGTCGGCCGCGCTTGGCTGGAGGCGCCGCTTTGGATCCTCCTTCCGACCTACGCCGCGCACGCCATCGCCGACGCGGCGCCGATGATGCGCTCGCGCCAAGGCGCGCTGCAGTACGACAAGGAAGGACGGACCGCGGAGTACCTGAGCAAGGCCAACGGCGAGCTGGTCAACTTCCTCAAGCCGGAGAAGCCCCCGCTGTCGCAGAGGATATTCGAGGCCCGCTTCTTCGCCGATCCTCCGGCGATGAAATGGGCGATGACCGAGCAGATCCGCCGGACGGGCATCCGCAAGGAACTGGTGCGCATGCTGGCGGGTCCCGAGGGCAAGATCGAGTCGATCAATCCCCTCGAGTTCTACAAGATGACGAAGCTGGCCGACAACAAGCGCTTCGTCAACGTCCACATGAACGACGAGGTGCGTCTCGTCGCCCATCAAGACTTCGTCGACGCCTTGCTCTCTCGCCCCAAACAGACGCAATTGGCCCTGCAGTCCAAGCCGGGCGAGCTCGTGGCGGGTTTCGGGCGGGTGACGCCGGAAATCCAGCTCGACATCGCGGTCGCGCTTTACTCGGCCGAGACCATGGCCGGCAAGAAGGTTCCGGCGGCGCTGTCGCAGACGGTGCTCTCAAGGCTCGGCCCTTACGTGGAGGCCAACGGCGTGACCAAGCCCTACGCCAAGGCTTTCATCGAGGCGGTGGGCCGGGCGCCGGCCGCCGCTCCGAAGCTCGACGCGGCCTTCGCCGAGATGAAACAGGCCGTGGGGCAATGGCTTTCGGGCAAAGGGGAGTTCGCCAAGAAGCCCTACAGCTCTTTGGTCACCTCCCTGCGCGCCCAGGCCGACGCCAAGCTCCAGGCCGGGGAACTCGCCCCCGTCGAGCACCGCGTGATGAGCTCGATGTATGACTACGTGCTGGCCATCGAGAAGCGCTTCAACAGCTTCAACAAGGTCGAAACGGTCTCGGGGCTCAACTCGGTCACGCTCGAGGCTTTGCGCACGGAGTTCTCCGGGCGTTCCGAGATGACGAGGCTGCTGGACGGTTTTTCCCGGGAGCTGGGCGACTACTCCCGCGCGCGCCCCGGCAAGCCCGTCGACGGCCCTCAGTCCGACGGGGCCTACTCGACTTTGCTGGCCAAATTCGGCAACGATCTCAACGCCGCGCAGGGGCGTCTGACGCCCAATGAGGCCTCGGCGCTGTCCAAGGCCATCACCGACATGAAGGCGGCGCCATGGGTGCTGCACGACTTGAAGGGCTCCGCCCTGCCGAGTTGGAGGCCGAAGCAGTTCATGAGCTTCATGGAATCGCTCGCCGAGATCGGCCAGGGAGGGCGCGAGGGAGCCTCGATCCGTTTGTTCCAAAAGCTCACCACGGGCGGGGGCAAGACCATGCTTGTTTTCGAGGGCCTGCTTCCCTTGGCCGAGGTCGACGCCGCCGCGCACAACAACATGGAGGTGACGTTCCTGACCGTTCAGTCCAACCTCGAGGCGCAGGCGCGCATGGAGTTCATCGCCTACAAGAAAATCGGCTCCAAGCTCACCTTCGACACCTATGAGGGCTTCAAGAGCAAGATCGCCGAGGGCAAGATGAAAGGCAGCAACGCTTTGAAGCGCTACTGGATATTGGGAGACGAGATGGACGGCGCGGCGCTGCAGCCCGCGCTGACCATCGGTCAGGTCTCGGGCTACGTGACGCGCAAGAACGGCGTGGGAGCGCGTCTCGACGAGATCGATACCTCGCTGGGCAAGCAGCTTGAGCGCGGGCGCTTGGAGCGAGCGTCCAATACCCGCACCGAGGCGCGGCGCCTGAGCAGCCTTTTTGAAGGGATCTCGGATGTCCGGGCGCAGTCTCCGGAAACCTCGGCCTTGCGCGCCGAGTCGCAAAGGCTGGAGGCGGCGGCCGAACAGCTGGCGGGCAAGAACGGCCGACGGGCGTCGACGCTCGTCGAGGCGAGGGTTCGCGAATCGATGACGCGCTTGCAATCCATGATCGAGTCGCTGCCGGCGCGCGACGGGGAGGTCGCGGCGACCGCCAAGCAGTCCCTCGCCCGCTTGGAGAAGGCTCTTAACTCCAACCCGGGATCGACACGTGAGTTCCAAAGGGCGGCGCTGGCGGAGCTCAAAACCGGCTTCAAAGAGCAGGGCCAGCTGATGGGGCTTCTCGACACTAAGGAGGGCTTCGGCCGCGTGACGCGGGAGGCGCGCAAGACGCGAGTCGCGCTGGAGGCGCGCATCGAACGCTTGGAAGGCGAGCGCGCCGCCGCCGAGAGCTCCAAGGCCAAGGGTGCGCCGCTGCGCGCGTCCGCTTTGAACCAGGAGATCGAACTCGCCCGGCAGGAAAAGGCCTTTGTCGAGCGTTTCGAGCGGTCCGATCCTTCCGCGCGGCTGATGAGCCTCGACAAGAAGATCACGGCCTTCCAGCAGGACGGAGTCGCGGGCGAGAAGCTCGGGCGCCTTTTGCGCGAGGCGTCCCGGCTCGACGCGTCCTTGCCGGCGGAGCGCCGGGCCGCCCACGACGCCTACCGCTCTAAATTGGCCCGGGTCTATGAGCTGGGCCGGGAGATGGCCGTCATCGATGAGCAAGTCGTCGCCGCCGGAAGCGCCAATCCGGGCGCCAAAACCGCCGCGCAAAATCGGCTGGCCGCCCTGGAAAGCGAGCGGGCCACCGTGCGCGCGGCGCTTAAATCGATGGAAGTCGAGCTGGGGGCGCGTCCTTCCACGGGCCATCGCGGGGTCTTGAAAAGCGAGGTGAAGCTCGACTTCGCGCGCGCGGCCGACGACATCGTCGGGATCGTCCAAAAGGCTCAGCCGGGCTGGGAAAACGCGGCGCTGCGTCTGCTCGAGCGCCGCCGCGGGCTGCTCGAGGCTTATGCCGGAGACGAGAACCCCATGTACCAGGTGTACCGGGAGATGAAAGACAGCGCCTGGTCGATCGCCCGCAACGACGCCTTGCTCAGCCAGGACCCGATCCGCTACAACCAGGCCGGCGCGCGGCTCCTGAAAAAGATCGACGGCGAGGGGCTGACGACTTTGGCGCCCAAGCTGCTGTGGAAGACGCTCAAAGGCGAACCGATGAAGGTCGAGGAAGTCGGCCTGACCCGCCAGTACGCCTGGAAGATGCTCAAGGCCTTGTTCCAAGACCCGATGACGCCCGTCACCCAGCGCGACAGCCAATTCTGGTCGTTCGTCAACTCGCTGCTGTTCCCCAAGGGGATCGCGCACGGCGAACGCGGCTCG
>ERZ1292630.2579-Hain-H41-02um-R3-2579-length-16622-cov-7_pt1 | contig 16622 bp, 15 predicted proteins | sample MGYA00564408_ERZ1292630 | MGnify/ENA primary metagenome ERZ1292630 (study PRJEB36523, sample SAMEA6512641) | groundwater metagenome | collected 2019-01-08 | study: AquaDiva: Metagenomics assemblies of 32 groundwater samples | reverse complement strand
GATTGCGAAGACCGATTGCGAAGATTGCGAAGATTCGCGCTCCGCCGCGCCCGCATGCTATTCCACCCAGCGCGAAATCTCGCCGAGTTCCTTCCGCGCCAGATCCGGCACGGTCGCATCTGCCGCGGGATACCCGACCGGGAAGAGGATGAACGGCTTCCAATTCTCGGGAACGCCCAGAATCTCGCAGAGAAATCCCATCGGGCTCGGCGTGTGCGTGAGCGTGGCGAGCCCCATGGAGTGGATCGCGGCGATGAAGAATCCGCAGGCGATCCCGACGCTCTCCGAGACGTAGTAGTTCGTGACCTTCGTCCCGTCATCGCGCAGCCCATACATCTCGCGGAAGCAGACGACCAACCAAGGCGCCGTCTCGAGGTACTCCTTGCGCCAGTCGGTGCCGAGCGGGGCCAGCGCCTGCAGCCACTCCTCGGGCATCCGCCCGCCCTCGTAACTGACTCGCTCCTCCTCCTCGGCCGCGGCGCGAATTCGACGCTTCACGTCGGGATTCGAGACCGCCACGAAGCGCCACGGCTGGCGATGGGCGCCGCTCGGCGCGGTCCCCGCCGCGCGAATGGCGAATTCGACGCACGAGCGCGGGACGGGATCGGCCGCGAACTTCCGAACACTCCGCCTCGATTGGAGGCGTTCGTAGAACTCGCGCGCTCGCGCCGACATTTCGCTGTCGGACGCGCCTGGCAGACGGAACGGAATGAGGCGGGCTTTCGCGGAATCAGGCGTCATCGTGGTCTCCAAAACGAGGGGGCGGGCGCCCCGTTCCGCGCCCGCCCCGTGATCCTACCCGAAACGCCGGTCTGCCTTACCTCGCTCGATGAGGTTCGAATCTCCGGCTACTGTTTCGGAACGAACGAGCGCTTCTCCTTCTCGCGCTTGAGCACTTCCGTGTTCATGACCTTGAACTCCACGCGGCGGTTCCTGGCCATGCCGAGCTGCGACGTGTTCGTGCCGATCGGCTGCGTTTCCCCATAGCCCTTCGACGAGAACTGCTCGGGCTTCAGTTCGGGGAACTTGTTGAGCAGGTAGTCCAGCACCGCCTTCGCGCGCGCGTCGCTCAGCTTCTGATTCTGCGCATCGCTGCCGCGGGCGTCGGTGTGGCCGCCGATCTCAATCCGGAGCTCCGGCCAGCGGGCCAGGATGTTGCCGACCTCGTCCAGCACCTTCTCGGACTCCGGCTTGATGGTCGCCTTGCCGGTGTCGAAGTTGACGTCCTGGAGCCGGATCATGCCGGTGTCGAGGAGTTCCGTTTCCTTCTGGCTCACCTCGATCGGGCAGCCGCTCTTGTCGACGCGGGCGCTCGCCGGCGTGTCGGGGCACTTGTCGTTGCCGTCGCAGACGCCATCCTGATCGGCGTCGCTGGGGCAGCCGTTCGTGTTCACGGTGCAGCCGCTCGGCGTGTTCTCGCACTGGTCGAGGCCGTCGAGGACGCCGTCGTTGTCGGAATCCATCGGGCAGCCCTTCGAGTCCACCTTCGCGCCTGCGGGCGTGGAAGCGCACTGGTCGAGGCCGTCGAAGACGCCGTCGCCGTCGCTGTCGCTCGGGCAACCCTTGGCGTCCGCCGTCGCGCCCTTCGGGGTTCCCTCGCACTGGTCGATGCCGTCCGGAACGCCGTCGCCGTCGCCGTCGACGGGGCAGCCGTTCACGTCGACCCGCGCGCCGAGCGGTGTGCCGGGGCACTTGTCGAGCTTGGTGGGGACGCCGTCCTTGTCGTCGTCACGCGGCTTGCCGCCGAAGCCGAACGAGAGCCCGGCGAAGGCCTCCGGCTGGTACTTGTATTCCTCGGTCGTGGGCCCCCCGACAGGGACCTTGTAGCTGACGACCCGGCCCTCAAGGCGGAGCGCCACGCTGTTCGAGAGGCCGATGTGGAATCCGGTGCCTCCGTTCCAGGCGAACTTCGTCCCGGCCGAGGCGTCGACGCCGCTGACATTGATGGCTCCCGCGCCGGCCGTGAGGTACGGCTTGAAGGCGCCCTTCGTGAGGAACCAGGTCAGGTTTCCCTCTCCATGAAGCAGGTCGCGTGACCCGGTCCCCGGGAGGTCGAAATCGCCCGTCGCGAAGTTGCCGCGCGCTTCGAGCGCCCAGGTGGGGGAGAGCTTGAAGCCGAGAATTCCCCCGAAGGTCGGGGCGGTGTCCTTGATTCCCAGCTCCTCGGGGGGCCAGGCGATGCCGCCGCCGGGAGCGAGCCACCAGCCGGGCAGCTCTTCTCCGCCGGCGGCCAGGGAGAACGACGGGAGAAGCAGGATCGACAACGCGGCAACAAATAGGCGAATCGTACGCACGGGGTGGCCTCCTATCCAAACGCGCCCTGATCGTCATAGCCCGGGCTTCTGCCCGTCCCTGGGATCGCCCGCGGAATCTAGCCCAGGCCCAGGGAGGGAGCAAGAGACTTTCCTTCCGTCCCATTCGGCTAATTGACGTAACGATTGGGGGATGGCAGACTTCCGGGGATGAACGATTCGACATTTGAAGCCTCCGTTCGGGAGGGCTACGCGTTCGAAGGCGAGACACTGCTCCTCGGAGCGCCCCTTCTCGACGGGAAGGTGAGAGGCGAGGCGCGCGTGCGCGTACCGATCGCCATGATGAATCGGCACGGACTCATCGCCGGCGCCACCGGTACGGGGAAGACGCGGACGCTACAGCTCCTGGCGGGCCAGCTCTCGGTCGCGGGGGTCCCCGTCTTCCTGGCCGACATCAAAGGAGACCTCTCCGGTCTGGCCGCCCCCGGCGTCTCCAACGCGAAGATCGAGGAGCGCTGCAGGGCCATCGGGATTCCCTTCATCCCCGCCGCCTCTCCGGTCGAATTCGTGAGCCTGACGGGGGAGTCGGGAACGCCGATCCGCGCGACGGTCTCGTCGTTCGGCCCCCTGCTCCTGGCGCGGGCGCTCGATCTGAACGACACCCAGCAGAGCGTCTTGGCGCTCGTCTTCAAGTTCTGCGACGACCGCGGGCTTCTTCTCCTCGACCTCTCCGACCTGCGCGCGGCGCTCCAGTACCTGACGGGGGATGGCGCGACGGAACTCGCCGAATTCGGCGGCATGTCCAAGGCGACCGTCGGCGTCCTGCTCCGGAAGATCGTGGAGTTGGAGTCGCAGGGCGCGGACCGCTTCTTCGGGGAGCCCGAGTTCGAGGTCGAGGATCTGATTCGGACTGACGCCTCGGGCAAGGGGATCGTGACGGCGCTCGAACTGTCCGACTTGCAGGAACGTCCGGCCCTCTTCAGCACCTTCATGATGTGGCTCCTCGCGTCGCTCTACCGCGAGTTGCCGGAGGTGGGGGATCTGGACAAACCGAAGCTCGTCTTCTTCTTCGACGAGGCCCATCTCCTCTTTGAGGACGCCAGCAAGCCCTTCTTGAATCAAGTGGAACAGGTCGTTCGCCTGGTGCGGTCGAAGGGGGTCGGCGTCTTCTTCGTGACGCAGACGCCGAAGGATGTACCCGCCGATGTCCTGGCCCAGCTGGGAAACCGTGTGCAGCACGCGCTCCGCGCCTTCACCCCCGACGACGAGAGGGCGCTCCGCGCGACCGCGAACACGTTCCCGCGCTCCGATCACTACGACATTCCGAAAACGCTCACCTCGCTGGGGATCGGCGAGGCGATCGTGACCGTGCTCTCCCCCCGGGGGACGCCGACGCCGGTGGTGGCGACCCTCCTCGCGCCGCCCTCGAGCCTCATGACTCCGATTCCTCCGGCAGAGCTCCAGGCGCGCGTGGCCGCCTCGCCGCTCCACGCCGAGTACGCGAAGGTGATCGACCGCGAGAGCGCGCGCGAGGTGCTGGAGGCGAAGGCTCGAGGCGACGAGGGCGGCGCCGAGGACGTCGAGTCGGCGAGCGCCGGGCCGGCCGCGGCCAGGCGAAAGGGGAAGAGCGCCCCCGCCGACGGCCCCGACGTGGCCCAGCAAATCGGGAAAGCGCTCGGCTCGCCTCTCGCCCGGACCGTGGGGCGGGAACTGGTCCGAGGCCTCTTCGGCGTGCTGGGCGTCTCCACCTCGACCCGCCGCCGTCTCTGGTAGATCGCCCCCATCTACCGGGTGCCCGCGTCCGGGGCGCCATGTTATTCTCAGGCCATGAATTCCGCCCCCGGCTCCGTCGTCATCCGCCCCCTTTCCGAACTCGATCTGGGACGAATCACCGCGATCGACGAGCGCCTGACCGGCGTCTACAAGCCTGACGTCTGGGAGCGCCGCGTCGTCTATTACCTGCGTCGGGATCCCGAGGCCTGCCCGGTGGCGGAAATCGACGGGAAGGTCGTCGGATTCATGTTCACCGATCTGAGAAGCGGGGAATTCGGCCTGGAAGAGACCGGCGGCTGGATCGAGCGCTTCGGGGTCGACCCCGACTATCAGGGACGGTCCGTCGGCCGGCGGATGTTCGAATCGGCGCAGGAGTACCTGCGCGGCCAGGGCGCCACGGTCCTCCGGACCCTGGTGGGCCCCGCGGATAGCGACCTGGCTGGATTCCTGCGCGCCGTCGGATTCCAGAACGCGCCGCTTCAGGCGCTGGAGATGTCCGTACCGTGAACGTCGATCAGACCACCCTCCCGAAGAAATTCCACGACGCCGTGCTCCACTGGCAGCGGCACCACTTCCCGGACTACGGCCTTCTGCCTGAGATGTGGCACAAGTACTTCCCGAACGACCCCGAGTTCTGCCTCTGCGCCAAGATGGAAGTCGGCATGGGCGACACGATCGAGGTGGGGGACCAGAAGGGGCAGCCCCGCATGCTCGAACCGTCCGAGATGTTGGAGGATCAGGGCCGCCACCTTCTCTCCATCATTCGCGCGCAGGCGTCGACCGAGTTCGGCTCCATCCAGCAGCACGAGGTGACGCTCTCCCGCGCCCAGGAAGACGAGGACCGCTTCTGGGTGCTCCGCGTCATGGCGGAGGAACTGCGTCACGGCTACCAGATGTTCCATCTCCTCACGTCGCAGGACTGGAGCGCCGTCACCGACCAGTCGGCCGAGGACATGGTGGAGGAGATCCTCTCCATGAGGACCGGCTCCCACGTCCTCGACGCCTTCAACATCGACTACGATTCCTTCGTGGACAACGTCGTCTTCGCCGCGGTGATCGATCGCGTCGGCAAATATCAGCTGGCGATGCAGAAGGTCTGCGCCTACAAGCCGTTCGCGCAGTCGATGCCGCCGATGCTGCGGGAGGAGGCGTTCCACCTCGCCGCCGGCGTCGTGCCGCTACGCCGCTGGGTGCAGCGCGCCGCGCAGGGGTACGAACTCGTCACCATGAACGCCATTCAGCGCTCGCTCGACAAGTGGGTGCCGCGCGGACTCGAGATGTTCGGGCACGAGAAGGGCGGCGACTCGAACATCCGGTTTGGGTTCAAGAATCTCAAGAACGCCGAGGCGCAGTCGCAGTACTTCGAGGAACTGCAGAAGGTGGTGGCCGACCTGAACACGCGCTACGTCCGTGCGCGATTCCCCCGGCTGTCGCATGAGGAGGCGGAGGCCCTGGTCACGCGGCTCCTGGCCGACCGCACGAAGTTCGAGGGCGTCTCGTGGGAAGACCTCTTGACCCTTCCCGACCGCCGCTACTTCCGGCGGAAGGGCGTGCCGGCGTGGACGATGGTCGGCACGCGCGGCGAATCGTTCGAGGAAGTCGACGCCTACGTCAAGCACCTGGCGGCGACGCTTCCCGATCCGTACCTCCATAGCCGCGACATGAGGCAGTACGTCGAGACGCTGCGCGACGTGACGGCCGGGCGAATCACGGCCGATCTGGCGAGCAAGAAGACTCCGAACCTCAAGCGCGTGGGTGGCGTCTGCCCCTGCAGCAAGTCGGTTCGCTGGGTCGTCGAGGAACCGGTCACCGCGCCGCCGACCGCGGCGTGATCACGCTCCGCTTCTCGTTTCTTCCACGAACTGGGAGTTCCGCCATGCGCTTCTCCTTCCCCGGGCGGACGTCCGCGTTCCCCTTCGCGTTCGTCGTCGCCGTCTTTTCGCTCCTGCTCGTCTTCGCCGGCTCCTGCTCCCGTCCTCCGCAGGCCGATCCGGCGGCGGTGCGCGCGGCGATCGACGCGGTCGACCGCGAGTTCATGGCGGCCTTCGAGGCGCGCGACGGCAAGGCGATCGGAATGCTCTACACCGAGGACGCGAAGCTCATGCCTCCGAACGAGGAACCGGCGCTCGGTCGCGAGGCGATCGTGAAGGTCTGGGAGGGGCTCCTCCAGCTTCCCATTCCGATTCTCCGCCTCGAGACCGATGAGATCCACGGGACCGGCGACGCCGTGACCGAGGAGGGGCACTACGCGCTGATCGGCACGGGTGGCCAGACGGTCGAGGCGGGGAAGTTCCTCGTCGTCTGGAAGAGGACCGAAGCAGGCTGGCGCCTCTACCGCGACATGTGGAGCAGCAACGCGCCGGCCACCGTGCCGGCCGCGGCCGATACCACGATCGCTCCCGCGAAGGAGTGACCCCATGAATCCCGACGCCATGGCTTCCTCCGCGACCGCCCGGGTCGCTTCTCCCGCGCATCGCGCGTTCCTTCCCGTCGCCGCGCAGGACGAGGTCGCGGCGAAACTCGTCGCGAAGCACGGCGAGGGCAGGACCGACGCCATCGGACGCGGCGTGCGGCAGGTGGCGGAGCGCTGGTGGAGCGAGGACGGCGACGCCGCCCTGTTCGCCGAATTCTGTGAACGGCACTACCTGGCGGACGAGGCGGAGCGGGCGAACGCGTTCTCGCGGATCTCCGACGCGCTGGAGCAGGTGGACGGATTGCTGCACGAGCTCCACCGCGAACTCCGCCGCCCGATGGACACCGACACCGGTCCGCTGGGGCCGGTCGACCTCCTCTTCGCGAACATGGATTTCTTCGCGCACGTGGAACCCGACCTCTTCCGCACGAAGGTCGCCTTCCTAGCGCTCCTCAATTTTCCCGTCCACCGGCTGGAGGAGCGGCTGCGCGACGGCGGGACGTGGAGCCGCGAGGCGTGGGCGCGCTCCTGCCTCATGGACCGCTTCGCCATGCGCGTGCCCGCGGAGCTCCAGCAGGAGACGACCCGCGCGTTCAACGCGGCCGAGGTCTACATCTCCGAGTACAACATCTTGATGGACCGAGTCATGACCCGCGACGGGCAGCGCCCCTTTCCCGCCGGCCTTCGCCTCCTGACGCACTGGGGCCTGCGCGACGAGCTGAAGGGGAATTACGCCGCCGGCGCCGAAGGCCTGGAGAAACAGCGGCTCATCCAGAGGATCATGGAGCGGATCGTGCGGCAGGAGATCCCGGGCGCCGTTCGCTCGAATCCCGACCTCCTCTGGGCGCCCGAAACGAACGAGGTGCGGCCCGTGGACGGCGCGGCGCCTCGGAGCGATCTGGCCGAGCGGGAGCCCGACACGCGCTATGTGCGGCTCCTCGAAGTCTTCCACGCGCTCCGCGCCATCGACCCCTACGCGCCGACGGCGCCGACTTTCATCCAGCGGCGCTTCGACCTCGGTCGCCAGATGCCGGAGCGGGAAGTGGAAGCGCTCCTCGTTTCCGTGCTCGACGCGCCGGAAGTGGGACGCGTGGCGCGGCGCATCAAGGAACGCCTGGGGCGGCCGCTGGAGCCGTTCGATCTCTGGTACACCGGCTATCTGCCGCGGGCATCGCTGCGCGAGGAGGAGCTCGACGCGACGGTGCAGCGGCGATTCCCGAACTTGGGGGCGTTCCAGGGAGCGATCCCGGGGATCCTGGAGCAGCTCGGCTTCGCCCCGCAGCGCGCCCGCTGGCTCGCGGAGCGGATCGTCGTCGATCCGGCGCGCGGCGCGGGACACGCTTCCGGCGCGCAGCGCCGCGAGGACAAAGCGCACCTCCGCACGCGCGTTCCGTCCGGCGGCATGAACTTCCAGGGCTACAACGTCGCGATGCACGAACTGGGGCACAACGTCGAGCAGGTCTTCTCGCTCAACGCGATCGACCACTGGGCGCTGAACGGCGTGCCGAACACGGCCTTCACGGAGGCGCTCGCCTTCACGTTCCAGGCGTACGACCTCGCGGTCCTCGGCCTCGGTTCGAAGGGCGAAGAGGCGCGCCGGCACGAAGCCATCCACGGTCTCTGGATGACCGCGGAGATCGCGGGCGTGAGCCTTCTCGACATGAAGATATGGAACTGGCTCTATGCGCACCCGCGGGCCACTCCCGCGGAGACGCGCGAGGCGGTCCTGAGAGAGGCCCGCGAGGTCTGGAACCGGTGGTTCGCGCCGCACTACGGCGTCCGCGACCTGGAAATCCTCGCGATCTACTCCCACATCGTGAACGCGGCGATGTACCTCCCCGACTACGCCATCGGGCACATCGTGGCGTTCCAGCTGGCGGAGAGGCTGAGGCAGGTTCCGTTCGGCGAGGAAGTGGAGCGGATCATGCGCCTGGGGCGCCTCACGCCGGATGCCTGGATGCGGGCGGCCGTGAACGGCCCCGTCTCGGCCGAACCGCTGCTGGTCTCGGCGCGCGCGGCCCTGGACGCGGGAGCCTAGCCCTCCGCCGGGAAGCGGATCGAAGAGGCTACGCCTTTCGGCGGAGCCGGTAGACGTCGCCGTCGAGGAGTAGCAGGTAGAGCTCGCCCCTGCCGTCGAGTCCGAACGAGGAGAGCTGGCGCATCGGCTCACCCGTCACGCGACGGAGCGCCGCGGTCCAATCGCGCGTTTCCACCGTTCCGGCGGGGCCCAGGCGCGCGCTCCGGACGAGCCCGGTGCAGAAATCTCCGTAGAAGTAGGTGCCGCCGAGTTCGGGTAGCTCCGCCCCCCGATAAACAGTGCCACCGGTAACCGAGCAGCCCGAGCCATGGTCGTATTCGAGCACGGGGCGGATCAGCCCCGTCGTGTCGCAGGCCGATCCAGGCGGATAGCAATGCGTTCCCTCCATCCGATTCCAGCCGTAGTTCCGCCCTCCCGTCCCGGCCGGCTCCACGTCGATCTCCTCCCATTCGTTCTGTCCCACGTCGGCGATCCACATGGCGCCGGTGGCGGCGTCGAAGGCGAAGCGCCAGGGATTCCGAAGGCCGTACGACCAGATCTCCCCACTCGCGTCGTTTCGCCCCGCGAAGGGATTCGTGGGAGGGATCGCGTAGGGCGATCCTCCGTCCACGTCGAGGCGGAGGATCTTGCCGAGGAGCGTCGTGAGCGACTGTCCGTTCCCTTGCGGGTCGCCGCCCGATCCGCCGTCGCCGAGGGCCATGTAGAGGAAGCCGTCGGGACCGAACGCGATCTGCCCCCCGTTGTGGTTCGAGTAGGGCTGGTCCACCGAGAGGACCGGCGTCTCGGCCGGATCGGCACTGTCGGGGTCGCCCGAGACGCGGTACGCCGCGAGCCGTGTGTCGCCCGCCCTGTTCGTGTAGTGAATGTAGAAGCGACCGTTCGTGGCGTACTGGGGGTGGAACGCGAGGCCCAGAAGGCCCTGCTCGCTGCCGCTGCTCACCAGGGAAGAGATGTCGAGGAAGGAGCGGGGGAGGAGCGTGCCGTTTCTGGCGATCCGGACGGAGCCGGTTTGCTCGACGATGAAGACGCGGGAGGTGTCGCCGGGTGGCGCCTGAAGATCGACCGGTGCGGAGAGTCCCGTGAAGACGCGCGCCGCCTCGTAGTCCGAGTCGGCGGGCGGCGGAGGGGAGACACTGGAGCGCGACGAATTGCCGCCGCACCCGAGCGCCGCGAACCCCATCACCGCAAGCACCAAGGCGGCGGCCGGAAGCCGCGGCGACGCGGGCGCGCGCGATGAGGAGTAGCGGCTCATGGAGATCGATGAGGCGCGCCGAGGGCCCCGAAAACAACCGGCCAGCGCGACATTTCATCGCGCTGGCCGACAGATGGGGGACGGCGGGCGTTCAGTGGGTCCGGGGCACTTTAGATTGGCCCCCGCGACCAAGCCCGACATCCCGGCCCCGACTTCCGGGGCAACCCCGGCCGTCTATGCCGGTATCAAAAGACGATATCCCGATCCCCGAAACGCGCAAGGGGCGGTGGAGAGAATCCACCGCCCCGCCTTGTCCCTCGACCGTCTCGCGTGTGGCGCTTCGACTTACCGATAGCCGTCGTCGTCCCAGCCGCCTTGGTATCCGCCGTGCTCCTGGCATCCGGTGACGTCGCAGGCCACGCCGTTCCACTCGTCGTCCCAGTCGCTCACGTCGAAGCGATAGCCGCGCGGCCGATCGTCGCAGCGGAGCACATGAGCCCGGTAGGCGCCGTAGCGGCCGAAGCGGGCGTCGCAGAAATTGCAGCCGTAGTAGTAGCGGTCCTGGTCATGGATCCGGGCACGGATTCGCACGCCTCCGATGGCGACGCCCGCCGTCACGAAGTAGCGGACCGGGCGGATCACGCAGAGGCGCCGATCCTCGATGTAGTACGGACGCGTCCAGATGCGGTTCGCGCTGTAGCGCGGACCGCGCCGGCCGTCGCGAAGCACCACGGACTGGCGCTGGAAGCGCGGGCGATCTTGGCGCCAGGCGCGCTGGGCGCCTCGATCGTTTCCACGGACGGCCCGGTGGTCGCGTTCGACGCGGCCCTCACGAGCGGGGCCCTGTCTCTGAGGATTCCACCACTTGCCATCGTCGGCCTGGGCGGCGAGAGGCGACCCCGCGAGCACCGCGGCGCCTAGCAGGCCCGCGAACCACATCCGCTGATATCGTAGCGTTCCGTTCATGTTCGTCCCTCCTCTTTGGCGCCCGGGGTCACCCCGGGAGAAGTGATCTGTGGGAAGTGGAATGCATCGGTCGTGCCACATGTCGCAATTGCTCATAACTGGCCATAGGCACTCGAATTGGACGAACAGGCCGATGGCCGCTTCGGGCGGAGAATCGTGACTCGGCCGCCGCAGCGAGACCGGGTGTTGTCACACCCTCTCAACCAACGGGGTCCACCTGCCGATAGATGGAGACGGAGCCGCGGGGGCGGCACCGCCCTGACGATCACTCACAAGGAGGTTCTTGCATGGCTGCCTATAGCGACTGGGATCAGCTCGAGTACCGCGCGCTCATGAGCCGCGGCAGCGACGCCGAGCGAAACGCGATGATCTGCTGGGTGGCGTCGGGCCTGACCGCCGCCGTCCTGCTTTCGTGGGGCGTGGCCGCGAAGAGCGCGAGCCTCATGCTTCCGGTGGTCTTCGCGGTGGCGTTCGGCTTCTACGCGATGATTCACGGACGGCAGCAGGTGCGCCTCATCGCCGGATACGTTAAGGAATTCTTCGAAGGGGGCAAGGAAGGGCCGCAGTGGTTCACGCGGCTCAGCCACCTCGAAGTCGTTCCGGGCTTCAACGTGGCGAGCGATTGGACGGCGGCGTCGCTGGCCAACTGCGTGGTCGCCGCGGCTGTCGTTCTCGCGTGGGTCTTCGCGCCGGGCGTTCCGAAGGGCGAGCTCATGGCCGGGCTCACGACGGGATGCGGCGTGGCGTTCTCCTTCCACAGCATCACCGAGACGGCCCGTCTGCGCCAGACGAACCCGGCGGCCTTCTGGCGCCAGGTCGGCCGCGTGGACAGCGAGGAGCGGCAGGGGCCGCGCGCGGTCGCTCGCTAGTCGCCGTTCACGTCGAGGCCCCGGAGCGATCGTGCTCCGGGGCCTTCTTCGTTCGGGGGCGAAAGGACCGCGGCCGCGCGTCGCGTGAGAAACATCAGGGGGCCACGATCGCGGAGACCCAGCGACCATCCTCCCGCCGATAGAGGATCCGCTCGTGGAGGCGATTCTCCCGCCCCTGCCAGAACTCGATCGTCTCAGGGACGAGGCGGAAGCCGGACCAGAAATCGGGCCTCGGGATGTTGGCGCGGGGGAGCTTCTTGTCCCACTCGGCGAAGCGGACTTCGAGTTCCTTGCGGCCGCCCGTCATGACCTGGCTCTGCGGCGAGGCGTAGGCAGCGACCTGGTGTCCGCGCGGTCGGGAGGCCCAGTAGGCGTCGGCCTCGGCCACCGACACCGGCGTCGCCAGTCCCTCGATCCGCACCTGCCTCGCCACCGGGGGCCAGTAGAAGTTAAGGCAGGCCGGAGCGCCGTCCGGTCGGGCCAGGAGCTCCCGCCCCTTCCGGCTTTCGAGGTTCGTGAAGAAGGCGAAGCCACGTTCGTCGATGCCGCGGACGAGGACGGTCCGAATCGAAGGCCTCCCTTCGGGATCCACCGTCGCGAGCGCGGCGGCGGAGGGCTCGGGAAGCCCGACGTGGTGGGCGGCCTCGAACCACTCTTCGAAGAGAACCATCGGATCGGCCGGGGGAATCATGGGTTCCGACCCTACCACGGGAGCCCCCTCCGCGGGAAACGTCTCCCATCGGACCAGCGGGCCCCGCCTGTGCTATCGTCGAGGGGTGAATCAGCTTCCGCTCTGGGACGCCGCTCCGCGCGCCCGCTCCACCATCAAGCCGCTCTCCAAGTCTCGAGTCGCCGCCGGCCTCCAGTGCCACAAGCGTCTCTATTTCGAGTGCTATCACTACAATAGTCGGGACAAGGTGGATGCGGCGCGGCAGGCCCTCATGGAGTCGGGGAGAGAAGTCGGGCGCGTGGCGCGCGGACGTTACCCCGGCGGCGTGGCGATGGTGGAGGACCCGTTCAAGTTCGACGAGGCGGCCGCCGCCACCAGGGCCGCCATGAAGAACTCTCGCGTCCCGGCCATCTACGAGGCCGCGCTGATCCACGACGACGTCCGCGTTCGCGTGGACGTTCTGGTCCGTAACGCCCAGGGCGCCTGGGACCTCGTCGAGGTGAAGTCGAGCGGCGGCGTGAAGGACGAACATCTCCCCGATCTCGCCGTGCAGCTCTTCGTCGCCGAGGGGGCGGGCGTCACCGTGTCGCGGGCGGGAATCCTCCATGTCAACAAGCAGTATGTTTGGCCCGGCGGGCCGTACGACCTCGAGGAGCTCTTCCGCTTTCAGGATTTGACGGCGGAGTCGCGGCGCGCGCGACCGGAGCTGCTCGATGACATCGCCGCCATGCGGGAGCCGCTCTGGGCCATGGAGCCGCCCGAGGTGCCGGTAGGCTCGCAGTGCGAGGCGCCCTATCGCTGTCCCTTCCACGGGAGCTGCCACACGGAGCAGCGCACCGATCATCCGATCGACGCGCTCCCGCGGCTGAGCGCCCGGCTCCGCCGCGAGCTGGGTGAGGCGGGGATCGATGACATCCGGAACATTCCGGAGGACTTTGGCGGACTCTCAGGCCTCCAGCGGCGCGTCCGCGCCTGCGTGCTCGAGCAGGCGCACTACGTGAGCCCCGAATTGAGCGAGGCACTGGCCGTCGCTTGCTTCCCGATTCATTTCCTCGACTTCGAGACGTGCAACCCCGCGCTTCCGCTGGTCCCCGGCACCCGGCCGTTCCAGCAGACTCCCTTCCAGTGGTCGAATCACGTGCTGGAACGGGACGGAACGCTGCGACACTTCGAGTACCTGCACGTCGAGCGGACCGACCCGCGGGGGCCGCTCGTGCAGGCGCTGCTCGAGGCGCTGGGGGAGGAGGGGACGATCGTCGTCTATTCCGATTTCGAGGAGCGGATGATCAAGGAGCTGGCGGAGGCGATCCCCGCCGAGCGCGAACGTCTACTCCGGCTGCTCGATCGGAGGATCCTCGACCTCCACAAGGTGATCCATACCCATTACTACCATCCCGGCTTCCAGGGATCGTTCTCGATCAAGCAGGTCCTTCCCGTGGTCGTCCCCGAGCTCTCCTACGAAGGTTTGGAGATCCGGGAAGGGAGCCAGGCCGCGCTCGCGTTCATCGACATGACCGACCCGGCGCAGCCGCGCGAGGTGCGCGATCGGCTCCGGGAAGGGCTCCTCCGCTATTGCCGGCGCGATACCGAGGCGATGGTCCGCCTCTACCAAACACTCAAGGAGTACACATGACCCGTCGTTTCGTCGCCGCACTCTCTGTCACCGCCGCGTGCCTCCTCGTGGCCGCCCCCTCGTGGGCGGGGAAGCGAGCGCCTCGCGCGCGCACCTGGGTCCACGATTTCCGGGCCGATACGCTCGGCATGGCGCCCTCGGGGACGATCGTGATGGGGGGGACCTGGGTCGTGGTGGAGGATTCATCGGCCGTAGCGCCGTCCGGAGCCGCCGATTCCGCGTGGCAGTCCCCCCGTCTGTTGCGGCAAGCCGCGAGCGACGAGGGGAGAGCATCGAACTGGATCCGGCTCGTCCGTCCGATACTCGAAACGGGGGAAGCCTCGGTGCGATTCCGGATCCTCTCGGGAGAGATCGATCCCTCGGTCGGGATCCTCTTCCAGATCGACAAGAAGGGGAAGAACGGCTATCTCATCCGGCTGAGCGGGGCCGACAACGAGCTGGTCGCGCACTATCTTCTGGCCGGCAAGCGGCGCGACATCAAGATGCAGCCGCTGGATGCCCCGGCGGCCGGCGAATGGCACACCCTCGGGGTTCGCCGCGAACGAACGAGCATCGTAGTGCTCTACGACGGTGTGGAGAAAATGGAGCTTCGGGACGAACGATTCGTTCGCGGGACGGTAGGGCTCTGGACCGAAGACGATACGGTGGCGGACTTCGCGGATTTGAAGATCACGGCCCGGTAGGAGCGGAAGCCGGCCCGGAGGAGGTGAGGGGCGCGCCGCTTCGGCTCGTTGGAGTCGGGTGCCGGTGAGAACCGCAAACTCCGTGGCGTGCCGCCGTACGCGCCCCGTCATCCTTGACGTGGCCCATGACTTGGCCCATGAATCGGGCAGAGCGTTTCGGCCTTCCCTGGCCGAGGCGCATCGAAATCCATTAGTTCGGATGCGCCTATTGATCGAACGATACCCCAGACCTGGGACGAGCGCTACCGGAACGACTTAGCGGCGCGATTTTTTCGTCCCTCCTCTAGGCCCCCGCGGGGGCCCCGATCCGCGCCGCCACCTCGTAGAGATAGGCCGCCGCCGCCCGGGCCCCGTTCCGGAACGCCGCCAGCTGGAAGTGCTCGTTGGGTGCGTGGAGATTGTCGCCCGGTAGCCCGAAGCCCATCATGACGCAGCGGGCCTTCGTCGCTTCCACCAGGGGCGCCACGATTGGAATGGAGCCTCCCATGTTGTAGACGACCGCCTTCTTGCCGTAGCCGACCTCCATCGCCCTGAGCCCCGCCTGGACGTAGGGATCGTTCATGTCGGCGCGGAACGGGCGCCCGTCCCCGTAGCGTCCGAAGGCCACCTTCCCCTTGTCCCCGACCAACTCCGTCACGTACTTCACGAACGCGCCGTGGATCTTCTCGCCGCTCTGGTTGTGGACCAGGCGCATGCTCACCTTCGCCATGGCCTTGTTCCCGATGACGGTCTTGAAGCCGCCGCCGGTGTAGCCGCCAAGGATTCCGTTCACCTGGAGCGTCGGGCGGACGGTTCCGGCTTCGCGAACGGTGAAGCCCTCTTCCGAGAAGAGCCGGGCGACGCCGATCTCCCGCGCTTTCTCCTCGTCCTTCCACGGGCCGGCGGCCAGCGCGCGGCGCTCTTCCGCACCCGGGACGATCACGTCGTCGTAAAAACCGGGCACGAGGACTTTCCCCGTCTTGAAGTCCTTCAGGTTCTGGAGCACCCACCGGAGGACATCGATCGGCTCGTACGTCATCCCGCCCCATTCGCCCGAATGGAGGTCGCCGTCGGCGCCGGTGATGGTGATGTCGGTCGTGACGATGCCGCGAAGGGTCGTGCAAATTGCAGGGTGATCGAGGCCGGGGCTCGCACAATCAGCGACCACGAAGACGTCGCAACGCAATTCGTCCATGTGCTTCGGGAATTCGAGCGTAATCGCCTCTCCGTCGAACTCCTCGTCCGATTCGATGATGAATTTCACGTTCACCGGAAGCCGGCCGGCGCTCTTGAGCACAGATTCGACCCCGGCGATCTGGGCGTAGTGCTGTCCCTTGTTGTCGTCGGCCCCGCGCGCCCAGATGGCGCCGTTCCGGATCTGCGGCTCGAAGGGGGGGGTGGTCCAGAGATCGAGCGGATCGACCGGCTGGACGTCCACGTGCCCATAGATGAGGACCGTCGGGAGGGCGGGATCCTCGATCCGCTCCGCGTAGAGCCCCTGGTGGGAGCGCGTCGGCCAGACCTCCGTCTTGAAGCCGAGCGATTCGAGCTTCCGCTTGTCGAATTCCATCGCGGCCAGCACGTCGGCATCCCGCTCCGGGTGCGCGCTGATGCTCGGAATGCGCAGGAACTGCATCAATTCGTCCACGAAACGGGTCTGGTTGGCGTCGAGGTACTGAAACGCGGCATCGCGGCTCATCGAAACTCCAGGCGTGAGGGGTTGGTTGGCTGCATCGAAGCGCCCTGATCCTACCGGGTTAGAGGACTGGGGGCAATTCCGACGAGAGTTTGGGCGATCTCACCCAAACCCGCCTGGCGAATTGCAAGTCGCGGTGGGCCGGCCCCAGGCCCGTCCAGACCAACTCCATCGGTCCACGCCCCTTAGCACCCCACCACCACGCATCGTTTTCCGCGGCCCGGAACTTGCCAAACGAATGATATGCGTGCGCCATAGGCGCTGCTTCCCGCGGCGGGGAGGAGAAGCCGAGGACGCATCAGAGAGCAGCCTGGCTCGGTAGGGACCGAATTGAGATCGGACCGAGGGACAGGCAAAGGTGAACACCTCAAGCGGAGGATGACCCCATGTTGAATCTGAAGAGCTTCATTAAGGACGAGCGTGGTGAGGATCTCATTGAGTACGGCCTTCTGGCGGCG
>ERZ1292630.1224-Hain-H41-02um-R3-1224-length-25513-cov-5_pt1 | contig 16626 bp, 15 predicted proteins | sample MGYA00564408_ERZ1292630 | MGnify/ENA primary metagenome ERZ1292630 (study PRJEB36523, sample SAMEA6512641) | groundwater metagenome | collected 2019-01-08 | study: AquaDiva: Metagenomics assemblies of 32 groundwater samples | reverse complement strand
TCAGCCGCATCTTCAGCCGCAACCGCCGCCCCGGCCCCGCCAAAGGTCCTGCGCGTTTCCGAACATACGATCGAGATCGTTTCCGACTCTGGCGAGGGCGCCCAGAAGTGCGGCCAGATATTCGGCGCCGTCTCGGCCAAGATGGGCAACGGTGTCTGGACCGTGGAACTCATCCCCGCCGAGATCCAGCCGCCGCCGCGCGTCCCCGAAGGGGCCAGCGGCAATCGCATCCGGGTGGGCGAACACGCCGTCACCAACTGGGGTGACCAGACCCAACTGGTGATCGCGTTCAACGAGCAGGTGCTCCTCGCGCGGCACCGCGTCGACGCCCTGGCTGACAACGCCGTCCTCCTCATCGAGGACAAGTGGGCGCGCAGCGAAGACGCCGACATTGTGGAGGCGTGGAATGCCGCCATGAAGGAACTGTCCGGCAAGCACTATCGGATCATTCCCGTCGCGATGGAGGACGAGTGCCTCACCATCGTCGACAACCCGAAGAAGGGCAAGAACATGTACGCCCTGGGCCTGCTGGCCCGCATCTACGGGCGCGACATGGAACTGATCAAGCAGCAGATCGCCCACGCCTTCCGCAAGAAGAGCGAGGAGGTGTACAACCAGAACGTCGCCCTCCTCGAACTCGGCTTCCATTGGGCCGAGGACAACATCGACTTCCGCGTCGAAATCCCGACGCACCCGGCCGAGACGCCGCTGGTGGTGATGAACGGCAACGAGGCGATCGGCATGGGCGCCATCGCGTCGGGCATGGAGTTGTGCGCCATGTACCCGATCACGCCGGCGACCTCGGTGTCGCACTACCTGTCGGAAGTGTTCGAGAAGTTCGGCGGCATCGTGCACCAGGCCGAGGACGAGATTGCCGCCGCCGGCGTCGCGATTGGCGCGTCGTACGCGGGCAAGGTGGCCTTCACCATCACCTCGGGTCCGGGCCTTGCGCTCAAGACCGAAATGCTGGGCCTCGCGGTGATGACCGAGACGCCGCTGGTGCTGGTGAACGTGCAACGCGGCGGCCCCAGCACGGGCCTGCCTACCAAGGTCGAGCAGTCGGATCTGCTGGCGTCGATCTTCGGGCAGACGGGTGATGCCCCGCACATCGTCATGGCACCGGCGACGATCGAAGAGTGCTTCCACGTGATGATCACGGCGCGGCGACTCGCCGAGACGTTCCGCACGCTGGTGATGGTGCTCACCGACGCCAACCTGGCGACGGGCGTCACACCATGGCCAAAGCCGACGCTCGACGAGGCTTGGCAGGCGGCGCCGCTCGACCTTGCGCCCGTGCGCGAGGGGCAGAAGGCCTACGACTGGAACAGGGAGACCGGGCTCAGCGAGCGCATCATCCCCGGCCGGCCCGGCGGAATGTTCACGCTCACGGGCCTCTCGCACGATGATCGGTCAAAGGTGGCCTACAGTTCGGACATCCACCAGCACTCGTCGGCCATGCGCAGCCGCAAGATGGCGGTGCTGGCGAGCCTCCTGAAGCCGCCGGCCGTGCATGGCGCGGAAAGCGGTGACCTGCTGGTCGTCGGCTGGGGGAGCACGAAGGGCGCCATCGAGGAGGCGGTCGACCGCGCGCGCGCCGAGGGACTCAAGGTGTCGTCGATGCACTGCCGCTTCCTGTCGCCGCTCGAGCCGGGGTTGCGGGAGATCTTCGCGCGATTCAAGAAGGTGATGACCGTCGAGATCAACTACTCCGACGAGATGGGCGATCCGTTCGTGACCGAGGAGAGCCGCCGGCGCGGCCAGCTGTCGATCCTGCTGCGCAACGCGACCCTCGTGGACGTGGATTGCTGGGGGCGGGTGCCCGGCGAGCCGTTGCGCCCGGGTTCCATTCTTGAAGCCATTCGCGGCCGCCTGCCGCACGGAGGTGCCGCGTGACCTATACCTGCGGATTGCTCCCCGTCTTCGACCAGGGCGAGGACCACCAATACGAGATGTCGGAGTACGAGGGCGCGCGCGCGCGCTGGTGCCCGGGCTGCGGTGACCACTCGGTGCTCACCGCCGTCCAGCGCCTGTTGACTGCCGAGCAGCTCATTCCCGACCAGACGGTGTTCGTCTCGGGCATCGGCTGCTCGAGCCGTTTTCCCCATTACATGAAGACGTACGGCTTCCACGGCCTGCACGGCCGCGCGCTGCCGGTGGCCACCGGCGTCAAGTTGCACCGGCCGGAGCTGACGGTCTTCGTGGCGATGGGCGACGGCGACTGCACGTCGATCGGCGCCGCCCACTGGGTGCACGCCCTGCGCTACAACATCGACATGACGGTCATGATGCTCGACAACGGCATCTACGGGCTGACCAAGAACCAGACGTCGCCCACCACGCCGCAGGGGTTCAAGAGCAACACCCAGCCCTACGGCACGATCCTCCCGCCGCTGAACCCGATCGCCGTCTCGCTGGGCATCACCAATGCGTCGTTCGTGGCCCAGACGGCCGAGTGGGTGCCGGCGCACCTGTACGCGACGCTGCGCGCCGCCTACCACCACAAGGGCTTCAGCTTCGTGCGCATCCTGCAGCGCTGCCCGGTCTACACGCCGACCATCTTCCAGGCGGCGGTGCAGGACCCGTCACGCATCACGCTCATGGTGCACGACGACGGCGTGGTGACGCCCGAGCTCGACAAGATCTATGCCTCGCAGGTGCACCACGACCCGGGCGACCTCGCGGCCGCCCGCGCGATGGCCGAGCAGACCGACCGCATCCACCTCGGCGTGTTCTACAAGGATCCGTCCAAGCCCCGATACGAAGAGTTGCGCCGCGTGGCCCCGCGCACGCCGGCCGAACGCATCGCGCTGCTCGAAAAGGAGTTCGCCCGCTATGCCGTCTGATCCGCGCGTTGCCCAGGCGCTGGCTGCGCTGGCGCAACCCATTGCCGAGTTCCGCGCCGCGGTGCAGGGTGCGCTGGCGCAGGCCGACGCCTTCATCGCCGCGCAGAACGCCGATGCCCCGGCGCGCGCGGCGCGTGCCGCCACCGAGCTAGGCGTCTTCGCCGCGTCGCGCATCGATGCCGGCAGGTTCGCTGCCGTCTTCCCCTCTTTCGCCAAGGCCGACAAGGCCTCGCAGGCCGTGCTGGCCAAGGCGGTCAAGAAGTTGCGCGACGTCTCCGCGCAGGGTGAGACGATGGCCGTCGCCGAAGTGACCGCCGGACGAAGGCTCGGCGCGACCATCGACACCGCGCTCGCCGCGGCCGGCCAGGCCTTCGGCGCGATCATCATCACCGAGCTGGTGCGCGGCGGCCGCTACAAGGCGGCCGAGCACGAGCGCCTGCTCGATCCCACCGAGTTCCGCGCCTGGAACAAGGCGGAGCGCCGCTTCGCGCCGCCGCTCGTCGTCGAGGTGGACGGTGCCGACCTGCACGCCGGCGCGCTGCTCGACTTCGCCGACGGGCGCGAGAAGATCGTGCTGGTGGTGCGCGGCGCCGCGCCGAGCGCCGCGCTGGTGCGCTGCATTACGCCGGGCACCTTCGTGCTGCAGACGGTGGACGGCACGGGGCTGGACCGCATGGCGGGCTATGAGGGCCCGGCGATCGCCGCGCTCCTCCCCGAGGGCGCCGCGACGTTCATGCACGACCCGACCGCGGGCAAGGAACCTTGGCAGCGACTGACCGTCCCCTTCCTGCCCGCGGCGCCGTCGAAGTCCGTGGGAGGCTTCAGTGCCTGGCAGATGGGCGAAGACCTGAAGATGCTCGCTGATCTGGCCCGCACGCCCTTTGCGGTGCCCGGGGCGCACGGCGCCAAGGGTGCACCGGCGATCGGGGCCGGAGAGGCCGTCGACCGGCTGGCGTCGTGGCTCCTCGATTCCGCGGGGCTCGCGAGCAATGGCTGAGCGCGCGAGGTCGCGATGATCGTCCAGGCCATTCTCATTCTTGGCGGCACGGGGCTCGTGTTCGCCATCCTGATTGCGCTGGCCAACAAGAAGCTGAAGGTGTGGGAAGATCCGCGCATCGACGTCGTCGCGGCGATGTTGCCGTCGGCCAACTGCGGCGCCTGCGGACTGCCGGGGTGCCGGGCGTTCGCCGAGAAGGCCGTGGTGGGCGCGATCCAGCCGGCCAAGTGCACCGTGTCCAACGCCGAGCGCATTGGCGAGATCGCGCACTTCCTGGGTGTGGACGCCGGCGAGGCGATCAAGCGGGTGGCGCGGTTGCAGTGTGCGGGTGGCACCGACGTCGCTGTCCAGCGTGCGGAATACCGCGGACTGGGCACCTGCGAGGCCGCGGCGGCCGTGGCCGGCGGCGGCAAGGGGTGCGCGTGGGGCTGCCTCGGGCTCGCCGACTGTGAGCGCGCCTGCACCTTCGGCGCCATCCGCATGAACGCGGAAGGGCTGCCCGTGGTGGACGTGGAAAAGTGCACCGCGTGCAACGATTGCGTGGTGGCCTGCCCCAAGGACCTGTTCGTGCTCCAGCTGCTGGACCATCCGCTGCTGGTGCAATGCAAGAACCTCGTGCGCGGCGACGGGGTGCTGGAATCGTGCACGGTCGCGTGCACGACCTGTGGCAAGTGCGTGCTGGACGCCGCGCCGGGGCTGATCAGCGTGGCGAGTGGAGTGGCAGTCATCGACTATGACAAGATCGTCGAGGCCGAGGAGGGCGCAGTGGAGCGCTGTCCGACCGGCGCGATCGTCTGGCTGCGCGGCGCCCAGTTCGCGCGTGTGCCGGTCCTGAGTAGTGCGGAGGCAGCATGAGTGCGACGAAGACCGGCGACGCCGGCAAGGCCAAGTATCCCGGCGTGCGCCAGGCGCTCGACGGGTCCTTTGCGGTGGTGGCCGTCGAGACCGCGGGCAGCGAAGCCGCCGGCGCCTATCCGATTACGCCGTCCACCCAGATGGGCGAGGGCTGGGCGCAGGCGGTGGCCGAGGGCAAGGAGAACGTCAACGGCCGCCGGCTGCTGTTCTTCGAGCCGGAGGGCGAGCATGCCGCCGCCGCGGTGACCGCCGGCATGAGCATGGCCGGCCTGCGCGCGACGAACTTCTCGAGCGGGCAGGGCATCGCCTACATGCACGAGTCGCTCTACGCCGCCGTCGGCAAGCGCCTCACCTACGTGCTGAACGTCGCGGCGCGGGCCATTACCAAGCACGCGCTCAACGTGCACGCCGGGCACGACGACTACCACGCGGTGGATGACACGGGCTTCTTCCAGCTCTTCGCCAAGGACGTGCAGGAATCCGCCGACCTCAACGTCATCGCGCACCGGATCGCCGAGATGTCGCTGAACCCCGGCATCATCGCGCAGGACGGCTTCCTCACCAGCCACGTCGTCGAGTCGATGCAGCTCCCGGAGCGCGAGCTCATCAAGGAGTACCTGGGCGACCCGTCCGACCTGATCCAGAGTCCCACCCCGGCGCAGCGTCTCGTCTTCGGCGAGCAGCGCCGGCGCATTCCCGAGATGTTTGACTTCGACTACCCGGCGATGCTGGGCGTCGTGCAGAACCAGGACAGCTATGCGCAGGGTGTCGCCGCCCAGCGGCCGTTCTACTTCGACCACATCGCCGACCTTTCCGACGAGGCCTTCGCCGCGTACGCGGCGCTGACCGGGCGCAAGTACGCGCGCGTGTCGGGCTACCGGCTCGAGGACGCCGAGTGGGTGATCATCGGGCAGGGCTCCGTGGTGAGCAACGCCGAGGCGGTGGTGGACCACCTCCGCGAAACGCGCGGCCTCAAGGTGGGCGTACTCAACCTCACGATGTTCCGCCCGTTCCCGTCGGACCTCATCACGCGGATGCTCGCGGGCAAGAAGGGCGCCGTGGTGATGGAGCGCACCGACCAGCCGCTCGCCGTCGATCCGCCGATGCTGCGCGAGCTCCGCGCCGCGATGGCCAAGGGCACGGAGAATGGCCGCAACGCCAACGTGCACGGCGGGCTGACCGCCCTGCGTCCCGAACAGGTGCCCAACTTCTTCTCGGCCTGCTTTGGCCTCGGCAGCCGCGACCTGCAGCCGGGCGACATCGTCGCCGCAGTCGACAACATGCTGCCGGGCGGCGCCGGGCGCCGCCAGGTCTACCTGGGCATCGACTTCATCCGGGAAGGCACCAAGCTGCCCAAGCTGCAGATCTGGCAGGAGACGCTGGTCGACCGGTATCCGATGCTGTCGACACTCACGCTGCCGCCGTCCGTCGAGGTGAACCTGCTGCCGAAGGGCTCCACCGCGCTGCGCATTCACTCGGTGGGTGGCTGGGGCGCGATCACGATGGGCAAGAACCTGTCGATGACGGCGTTCGAGCTGTTCGACATGCACATAAAGGCGAACCCCAAGTACGGCTCGGAGAAGAAGGGGCAGCCGACGACGTTCTACGCCGTGCTGGCGCACGAGCCCATCCGGCTCAACTGCGAACTCAAGCATGTCGACGTCGTGCTCTCGCCCGACCCGAACGTCTTCCGCCACAGCGACCCGCTCTCGGGCCTGGCGGAGGGCGGCGTCTTCGTGATCCAGACGGATCTCACGCCTGAGGCCTTCTGGCAGACGCTGCCGGCGATGGCGCGCCGCACGATCATCGACAAGAAGATCAGGGTGTACTGCCTCGACGCCTTCGCCATCGCGATGGCCGAAGCGTCGGACGCGGAGCTGCGCTACCGCATGCAGGGCGCGGCGTTCATGGGCGCCTTCTTCCGCACCTCGCCGCTGCTCGAGCGCGAGAAGCAGACCGAAGAGGCGCTGTTCAAGGGAATGGAAAAGCAGTTGCAGAAGAAGTTCGGCGGCCGCGGTGCGAATGTGGTGGCCGACAACGTCCGCGTGATCCGCCGCGGCTACGACGAGGTGAAGGCGGTGACGCCGGTCGGCGGCGACTTTGGCGCCGACAAGGGCGACGTGCCGCACATGCCGATGCTGATGGACTCGCCCAATGCCCAGCAGGGCATCGGGCATGAAGGGCGTTTCTGGGAGCAGGTCTGCGCCGTCTGCAAGATCGGACAGGACGGCATCGCCGATCCGTTCGCGGCGATCAGCGCCATTCCGGCCGCCACCGGCGCCGTGCGTGACATGAGCGGTGTGCGCCTCGAGGTGCCGGAGTTCCTCGCGGACAAGTGCACGGGGTGCGCCCAGTGCTGGATCCAGTGCCCCGACTCGGCCATCCCGGGCTTGGTGAGCAGCTTTGACGACGTGCTCAACGCCGCCATGGAAATGGCGACGAACGGCATTCACATGGAGCGCATCCGCCCCATGGCCAGGAACTGGGCCAAGGAAGCGCAGAAGCTCCTGCAGAAGGACCCGACCGTCAAGGTGTCGGACGCGTTTGCGAAGGCGTACGACAACGTCGCGAGCAAGATGGGCTGGGACGCCGAGCGCCGCGCGGCGACCGACGTCGAGTTCCACGCCGTGCAGGCGCGAATCGCCGACTTTCCGCTCGCGCGCACCAAGCCGTTCTTCGACGCGCTCGAAGGGAAGAGCAAGGGTTCAGGGGGTCTCCTTTCCGTCACCATCAATCCCGAGACCTGCAAGGGCTGCAACCTCTGCGTCAAGGTCTGCCCCGACGGCGCGCTGATCACCACGAAGCAGGACGAGCCGTCGCTGCTGAAGCTCCGCAGCAACTGGGCGATGTGGAACAAGCTTCCCGACACCAACGACCGCTTCATCAATGTCAGTGACGTCGACGAAGGCATTGGCGTGCTATCGTCGCTGCTGTTGAAGAAGGCCACGTACCGCGCCATGGTGGGCGGCGACGGCGCCTGCATGGGCTGCGGCGAGAAGACCGCCGTGCACCTCATCCTGTCGGCCATCTTCGCGCAGATGGCGCCCAAGGTGGCCAAGCAGGTGGCCAAGCTCGAAGCGATCCTCGCCGCGCTCGACGAGAAGGCCCGTGCGATCGTCGGCTCGACGGCCGACCTCGGCGCGGCGGCGAAGGGCAAGGGCGACGCGGTGAAGCTCGACGCCGCCCAGCGGCATCAGCTCGACCTCATCGCCAGGGCGTCCAAGGAGCTCACGGACCTGCGCTGGCGCTACGTCGAAGGGCCCAGCGGCAAGGGCCGCGCCATGGTCGGCATGGCCAACTCCACCGGCTGCTCGTCGGTGTGGGGGTCCACATATCCGTACAACCCGTATCCATTCCCCTGGGTCAACCACCTCTTCCAGGATTCGCCGTCGATCGCCATCGGCCTCTTCGACGCCCACATGCGCAAGATGGCGGACGGTTTCGTGTCGGTGCGGCGCGCCGAGAAGCTGGTGGACGGCAGCTACGAGCATGTCACGGACGAGGCCGCGTTCAAGGCGTTCACGTGGCACGAGTTCACGGACGAGGAGTTCTTCCTCTGCCCGCCGATCATCGCCATGGGCGGCGACGGCGCCATGCTCGACATCGGCTTCCAGAACCTCTCGCGCCTGCTCGCCTCGGGCAAGCCGGTGCGCGTGGTGGTGCTCGACACGCAAGTCTACTCGAACACCGGCGGCCAGGCCTGCACCAGCGGCTATACGGGCCAGGTAGCCGACATGTCGGCCTACGGCAAGGCGCAGCACGGCAAGACCGAGATGCGCAAGGAACTCGGCCTGCTGGGCATCGCGCACCGCGGCACGTTCGTGCACCAGTCCTCGCAGGCGGCGGCGTCGCACCTGATCGCCGGCGTGCTCAAGGGCATGCACAAGCGGCGCCCGGTGCTCTTCAACATCTACACGCCGTGCCCGGTGGAACACGGGCTGGCGGACGACTGGTCGCAGCAGGCGGCGCGCTTCGCGCTCGAGAGCCGCGCCTTCCCGTTCCTCACGTACGATCCCGACGCCGGCAACTCGTTCGCCGACTGTCTGAGCCTCGAGGGCAATCCGTCGCCCGAAGCCGACTGGCCGACGTACTCGCTCCGCTACCTCGACGAGGCGGGCACTGAGCAGACGCTCGAGGTCCCGCTGACGGTGGCGGACTGGGCGGCCACCGAGGCGCGCTTCAAGCAGCACTTTTCGGAGCTTGCCACGGAGCTGTACGAGTACGCGATTCCGTTTGACCAGTACCTCAGGCTGTCGAAGGAGGATCGCGCGTTGAAGACGGCGTTCATCTACGCCGTCAACAAGAAGCGCAACCTGCGCCGGCTGAAGGTCTCGCCCGAGATGGCGGTGCTGGCGGACGAGCGGCTGCAGTACTGGTCGCAGCTGCGCCAACTGGCCGGGATCGAGGTCTCCGACGTCGTGCGCAACACGGTGTCAGACGTGATGGAGGCCGAGTTCGAGGTCAAGCTGGCAACGCTGCGCGCCGAGTACGAGGCGAAGATCGCCCAGATCAGGAAGGAGTTCCCGCAGCAGATCGCCCGCCGCCTCGCCGAGGGGCTCATGCGGCACGGTGGCGGCGGTGCGCTGGGCGAGCTGCTCGCCACGCTGCCGGCGGTGGAACCTTCGGGCAACGGCGCGTCGGCCGCTGTTGCGGTCGCCGCAGCCCCTGTGGCTACCGCGGCCGCGGCGGCGAGGGCGGCCGTTGCCGTCGAGGCGGCGCTTGTCGCCGCTGCGGCCGCTGCGGCCGCCGCGCCCGCGGCGGACGACGACGAAGCGCTCGCCCTCGATGCGTACATCGACTCGGCGCGCTGCACCACCTGCAACGAGTGCACCAACCTGAACAAGAAGATGTTCGTCTACAACGCCGCCAAACAGGCCGAAATCAAGGACGCCTCGGCCGGCACTTTCCAGCAGCTCGTGATCGCCGCCGAGCGGTGCCCGGTGACGATCATCCACCCGGGGTCGCCGCTGAACCCCAAGGAGAAGGACCTCGAGAAGTGGGTGAAGCGCGCGGCGAGGTTCAACTGATGGCCTTCTTCGGCTTTGCCCACGGCGTGCATCCGCCGGAGGAAAAGGAGCTGACGAGTGCGCTGCCGATTCGGCGGATGCCGTATCCCGATGAACTCGTGCTTCCCCTGCGCCAGCACGCCGGCAAGGAGGCGAAGCTCTGCGTGAAGGTGGGTGACCACGTGGAGCGCGGTGATCCCGTGGGACTCGCCGACGGCTACATGTCGGTGCCGATCCACGCGTCAGCGGCCGGCACCGTCACCGCGATCGACTGGTGGCCGCATCCTGACGGCACCATGGCGCAGTCCGTGCACATCAAGGTGGAGAAGTACGCGCTCCAGGTGCCGCGTCCGCGCCTCGTGCCACGCTGGGAAGGGCTGACGGTGGAGCAAGTGGTGAAGGCCGTGCAGGACGCCGGTGTGGTGGGCCTCGGCGGCGCCGCCTTCCCCACACACATCAAGCTTGCGCCGCCCAAGGACTACACGGTGCACACGCTGATCGTCAACGGCGCGGAGTGCGAGCCGTACCTCACCTCGGACCACCGTACGATGGTGGAGTATCCCGAGCGGGTGCACTTCGGCCTTCGCGTGATGATGCAGACGCTTGGCGTCTCGAAGGCCGTGATCGGCGTCGAGCGAAACAAGCCCGACGCCATTGCCGCGCTGGAGCGCACCAAGCCCGCCGACCTCGACGTCACCATCCTTCCGCTCACGGTGAAGTACCCGCAGGGCGCGGAGAAGATGCTCATCAAGTCGGTGACCGGCCTCGAAGTGCCCTCCGGCAAGCTGCCGGTGACCGTGGGCGTGGTGGTGCAGAATGTCGGCTCGCTGGCGGCGGTGGCCGAGGTGTTCGACACCGGACTGCCGCTCCTCGAACGCATCGTCACGGTCACCGGGCACGGCCTGCGGCGCCCCGCCAACCTCATCGTCCCGGTGGGCACCAAGCTCCGCGATCTGCTGGCGCACTGCGATGGCGTCACGCCCGATGCCGCCGAGGTGATCATCGGCGGACCGATGATGGGCCTCGCGCAGTCCAACCTCGACGCCCCGGTCATCAAGGGAACCACCGGCGTGGTGGTGCTGGCGGCGCACGAGACGCGCGGCGAAATCGTGTATCCGTGCATCCATTGCGGGCGCTGTCTCGACGCCTGTCCGGTGTTCCTCAATCCGTCGTGGCTCGGCGACCTCGCCCGCGTGAAGCGCTACGCCGACATGGCGGATTATCACCTGGCCGACTGCATGCTCTGCGGATCGTGCGCGTACGTCTGCCCGTCCAACATTCCGCTGTCGCAACTCTTCCAGGCCAGCAAGGTGGCGCTGCGTCGCACGCTGCAAGCCGCACAGCAGGCGGGGGCCGCATGAACGCGCCCAGGCTCATCGTCACCGCATCGCCGCACGTCAAGGACGACGACTCCACGCCCCGCATCATGTGGACCGTGGCCGCGAGTCTCGTGCCCGTCATCGCGGCGTCGATGTTCTTCTTCGGCATCAGCTCCCTGCTGGTGATCCTCGCGGCCACGCTCGGCGCGCTGCTCACCGAACGGTTCCTCGGGCGGCCCCGGTCGTTGCGCGACGGCTCGGCGATGATCACGGGCCTGCTGCTCGGACTCTCGCTGCCTCCCGGCATCCCGCTATGGATGGCGGCGCTCGGCGGCTTCTTCGGCATCGCGTTCGGCAAGGCGATCTGGGGCGGGCTCGGACAGAACGGGTTCAACCCCGCGCTGATCGGCCGTGCCTTCCTGCAGACGGCGTTTCCGGTGGCCATCACCACGTGGCCGACGCCGGGCGGCGACTTCTTTGCGCTGAAGGGCGACCTGTTCGCCTTCCCCTTCATGTCGCCCTCGGCCGATGTCGTGACGTCGGCGACGCCGCTCGGCCTGTTCAAGTTCGAGCAGCAACTGACGCCGATCGTGGATCTCGTGCTCGGCACGACGGGCGGCTCGGTGGGCGAGACCTCCGCCATTGTGATCCTGCTCTGCGGCGCCTTCCTCGCCTGGAAGGGCTACCTCAACTGGCGCTCGCCCGTCTCGATCATCCTGACCGTGCTGGTGCTCGGGCAGCTTCTGCACTTCATCAATCCGGCGCGCGCCGCGGGCGGCCTGTTCCACGTCTTCTCCGGCGGCCTGATGCTTGGTGCCGTGTACATGGCCACCGACATGGTGACCGTGCCGACCACGAACAACGGGCGCTGGCTCTTCGGCGTCTGCGTGGGCGCGATCGTCGTCATCATCCGCGTTTACGGCGGCCTGCCTGAAGGCGTGATGTACGCGATCCTCATCATGAATGCCTTCACGCCGCTCATCAATCGCGCCACCCAGCCGACGGTCTTCGGCACCGTGAAGCTGAAGGAGGCCAAATGAGCGGCCATGAACATTCGCACGGCGCGCCCGCCGCGCCGACGCCGGATGCCGGCAGCTCGACAGCGCGCCTGCTCTTCACGCTCGCGTTTTTCGGCTCCTTGGGCGGTGGCATTCTCGCGTACACGTACCAGCAGACGCTCACGCCGATCCGCAAGTTCGCCGGCGAGAAGGTGGAGGCGGCCGTCAAGGAAGTGCTCGGTGGGCCGGCAACGATCGACACCCTGTTCCTCGTCGGCGACAAGTTGAGCCAGGAGCTCCCGGCAGGCGCGGATGTGCTCGAGGCGACCAAGCTCTTCATCGGGTTCAACGAGGCGGGCGAGCGTATCGGCGTGGCGGTGGAGGAATGGACGCCGGGGTTCGCCGCCGAGGTGCGCCTGATGGTGGGGTTCAACCCGACCACCGGCGCGCTCACCGGCTTCAAGGTGCTGGCGCAGACCGAGACGCCCGGGCTCGGCGACAAGATCGCCAAGGACACGTCCTTCGCCTCTCGGTTCATGGGCAAGATCGTGAATCCGCTCAAGGGCACCAAGAACCCGACGACGGATCCGAGCACGGTGCAGACCCTGACCGGCGCGACGATCTCGTCGAAGGCGGTGATCAAGGTGATCAACAAGGCAGTGGAGACGTGGAAGCCGCGCCTCGAGGCCTATGAGAAGGGGGGTGGCAAGTGACCGCCATTGGTGTCGAAATCGCCGTCGACGCGCCGGAACCGATCGTTCCGGGCGCGCCGTCGCCGCAACCGCTCTGGCTGGATTTCTGGCGCGGCATCGCCGACGACAACCCGGTCATGATCCAGATGCTCGGGCTCTGCCCGACGATGGCCATCAGCAACCAGTTGAGCAACGGCCTCGGCATGGGCGCGGCGACGCTCTTCGTGCTCGTCTGCTCGTCGCTGCTCATCTCGTCGCTGCGCAAGGTCATTCCCAACGAGGTGCGTCTCGCCACGTACATCCTGATCATCGCGACCTTCGTGACGATTTCGGATCTCGTGATGCAGGCCTACTTCCCGCTGTTGTCGAGGACGCTCGGCGCGTTCGTGCCGCTGATCGTCGTCAACTGCATCATCCTCGGCCGCGCCGAGGCGTTCGCGGGGAAGGTGGGGGTCAGGCGCGCGGTTGCCGACGCGTTCGGGCAGGGGTTCGGGTTCATGGTGGCCTTGCTCATCATGTGCATCGTGCGCGAGGTCATCGGGAGTGGAACCTTCCTGGGCTTCCAGTTGTTTGGCCCGCACTACGAACCGTGGGTCTTCATGATCATGCCGCCTGGCGGTTTCCTGACCATGGGGCTGATGTTCCTGACGATGGGGTGGTGGGGCGAGCGCAAGAAGGCGAAGCTCGCGGAGGTGGCCAAGTGATCTCCGAACTCTCCTGGATCTTCTTCTCCACCCTGCTGATCAACAACTTCACGCTGGCGATGTTCCTGGGGCTCTGCTCCTTCTTCGGCGTGACGACCAAGATGGACACCGGCTGGCGCCTTGGCGCCGCCAACACCTTCGTGCTGGTGATGACCGCGGTCGCCGTCTGGATCCTCAACACGTTCATCCTCGCGCAGGCGCCGTACCTGCGGACCATCGCCTTCATCGTCGTCATCGCGTCGCTGGTGCAGATCGTGGAGATGGCGATCAAGAAGTTCCTGCCGGTGCTGTTCCGCGAGCTCGGCATCTACCTGCCGCTGATCACGACGAACTGCGCCATCCTGTACCTGGCCCTGACGCAGACCACACGCGGGTACAATCTGATCGAGGGCATCGTCTATGCCATCGGCGGCGGGCTCGGGCTGACGCTGGCCCTGATCCTGATGGCGTCCATTCGCGAGCGCCTCGACGTGGCCGATGTACCGGCGATGGCCAGGCGGATGGGACTGGTGCTCATCATCGCAGCCTGCATGTCGATGGCGTTCATGGGCTTTGCCGGCATGGGGAGCACCGGCTGATGCAGACCTTCGTCGGCATCGTCATTTGCGCGGTCCTGTTTGCGTTGTTCGGCCTGGTGCGGCATCGCGGCTGCGCCGGTCACTGCACGGGTTGCAACAGCGCCTGTGGGCGCTACGAAAAGGAGTCCCATCACCATGTCTGATCCCCTGCTCAAGCGGCCCTTCGGCCGGCGCGAATTCCTGGCCATCGGCACCGGCGCCTTCGCGCTCTCGGCGTTGCCGCTGGCCCTGCGCCGCCACGTCGCGGTCGCCCGCCGCACCATCCCGGTGATGGGCACCATTGCCGAAATCACGGTCATCCACCGTTCAGAGGCACAGGCACAGGAAGCCGTGGAAGCCGCCATCGCCGAGTTGCGGTGGGTGGACGCCACGATGACGCGCTTCCGCCGTGACTCCGACATTGGCCGCGCCAACGCCGGCGCCTCGCGCGATGGCGTGACGGTGAGCGCCGAGACGGCGCAGGTCGTCGAGACGGCGCTGCGCTGGTCGGCGGCCAGCGATGGCCGGTTCGACCCGGGCATCGGCGCGGCGTCGGAGTTGTGGGACGTGACGAACCGTCACGAGCCGCCTGCGGCAGACGCGGTGCAGCGTCTCGCGGGGCGCTCGTTCTGGCGCCACGTGGACGTCGAGCGGCGCGCGGGGCAGGGCGTGGTGCGCTACGGTGAGCGCGACCTGCACCTCGACCTGGGCGGCATCGGCAAGGGGTACTCGCTCGACCGCGCAGTGCGGGTGCTGCGCGAGCGCGGCATCGAACACGCCATCGTAAACCTGGGTGGCGACCTCTACGCGCTGGGCGAGTCGCCGGAAGGCGGCGCCTGGCGCGTCGGCATCAAGTCGCCCGACGACCTGCGAAGCGTGGCTCGCACGCTCGAGGTGAGCGACCGCGCCGTGGCGACGTCCGGCGACTACGAACGGTTCTTCCGCTATCGCGGCGCGCGGTTCCATCATCTCATCGACCCGGCCACGGCAGCACCACGCCAGACGAATGTGCGGAGCGTCACCGTGCTGGCCGATCGCTGCATCGACGCCGAACCCTGCGCAGTCTCGATTTTCGGGCTGCCGCACGAGCGGGCACTCGCCTTTGCGCGCTCGCAGTTGAGCAGCGCCGATGTCATCACGCTGACCTGATCACCACCGGCCGGCGCTGCGCCGGCGACACGGCACGAGGAGGATTCCATGAAGAGCTCCCAACTGTTCTGCAGCGCGTGTGACCGGCAGGTGCGGGTGCTCATCTCCGAGACGCCCCCCGGGGAGCATCAGGCGACGGTGCATGATGACGAGCTCATCTGCCTCGAGATCGGCGATCACTGCACGGGTGGCCTGTGCCCGCTCGGCGCCGCCGAACCCAACGCGATGGTGGCGCGGCTGATCCACGAGGGGCTTTCCACCGACGGCCTGCGCACCGTGAAATCGACCTGCCCGTCGTGCGGCCTGGATGCCGAGTTCGTGCTGTATGGCGCCGGCAAGGCGTCGTGTACGGTCTGCGGCACGGCCGCCAAGTGGGTGTGCGAGCACGTGGAGCCGATGTAGGCGCGCGGCGAACGGCACCCTTTCGCGGTGAAACGATGGCGAAGGAGCACGGGGACGGCGCTACGCTGTCCCCGTGGTGTTTGCCGTCGCTTGACACGCCAGGACTAAGTGACTAGACTAAGTTAGTCACTAGTTCGAGGCCCAACCATGAAGACGTTCACCGTGCACGCCGCCAAGACGCAGTTCTCCAAGCTCATCGCCTGGGCGCAAGCGGGCGAAGAGATCATCATCGCGAAGGGAAGCACGCCGGTGGCGAAGCTCGTCGCGCTCCACGGCGCTGCGACGCCCGATCGGGTCTTTGGCGCGATGAAGGGCAAGGCCGCGGTGACGGCCGCCTTCTTCGAGCCGCTCCCGGCGAGCGAACTCGAGGGGTGGGAGGGGTGATGCGCATCCTCCTCGACACGCACACGCTGCTGTGGTGGCTTGATGGCGACGCGCGCCTCAGCAAGCGCGCGCGCGCCGCCATTGGCGACGTGCGCACCAATTGCCTGGTGAGTGCCGCGTCCGCGTGGGAGATCACCACCAAGGCGCGGCTGGGGAAGCTGCCCGGGGCGCTTGAAGTTGCGGCCGACATCGGTGGCTGCCTGCGCAGCCAGCAGTTCACTCCGCTCGACATCACCATCGACCATGCGCAGCGGGCGGGATCGCTGCCCGGAGCGCATCGCGACCCGTTTGACCGGATGCTCATCGCCCAGTCCCAGGCCGAGAACCTGCCGCTGGTGAGCAACGACGTGGTCTTTGACGACTACGGGGTCGTGCGCATCTGGTGATGGCGCCGCGACGCGCAGTAGCTTTGTGCGCGTCCCACCGCCGTGCTTCGAGTATAACCGGCTGCACTGCCGGAGAAGCGCCGGGTCAGCGTCGCCAGATCAGTATTACGCCACACCCCGTGCGAGGGTCGGGAGGGTAGTTGGGTGGCGTGTACTGTGCGCGGTAGACCTCAATGCCCAAGATGTCCCGGGGGCGCATGAGGTCGATGTCGTCGAATGGATTGCCCCACTCCGGCCAGAGGAACCCGTCGACGTAGTATCGCGGAATGCATGGCGCGCCCGTGAGGTTGCGCATGGTGAAGAGCCACTGGCCGCCCTGTGGCTGGAGCGTAGC
>ERZ1292630.1862-Hain-H41-02um-R3-1862-length-20089-cov-8_pt1 | contig 16637 bp, 5 predicted proteins | sample MGYA00564408_ERZ1292630 | MGnify/ENA primary metagenome ERZ1292630 (study PRJEB36523, sample SAMEA6512641) | groundwater metagenome | collected 2019-01-08 | study: AquaDiva: Metagenomics assemblies of 32 groundwater samples | reverse complement strand
CAAACGGGACCGCGGGGGGCCGATTCATATCAATTGCGGCGCTCTCATCGAGCGCGAGTGGTGGCGATACATCATGCACGACGAACGTGGTCATCATGGATGTGCGGTCGTCGGCCCCGACGTCCTGCGACGTGTGCGGTGGCGCCGCAGCGGCAGCGAGGAGGTCCTGCGGGGAGGGGCAAGCATCACCTGGTAGAGGGCTCGCGGAGGGTGTGGCCGGGGCCCGAACCGGTTCTTCGCCGTCATCCTCGTCATACAAGTTGACAATCCGTCGTGGCATAGCGAGACCCTCTGCGTGCTGGACTGGCGCTTCTTTTTCGTGTGCGTGGGTTTCCTCGACGAGTGCTCGTCGATGGGCCGCATCGTCGTCGGCAGCCCCGATGGCGACCGTGCCCGGCGGTGGGGTCATGGAAGGGGGCGTAGGGGGACCGCTGACGCTTTCGTCGCAGTTCAATGGCGGCGGCGTCTGCGGTGGGATGGGCACGTCAATATCGCCGACGACGAGGAGGCCAACGGACGACGACGACGACGAAGGAGGAGGAGCACGGGGGCCGTTGTGATGCCGCGGGTCAAAACCGAGCAGCGAGGAGTCGTCCCGATCCTCGACACGACGCGACGGCGGCGAGATCGGCCAGCCGGTGCCTTCGTCGGTTGGCAGCGTGGTGTCGCGAGAAATGGGCGACTCGTTGAGCGACGCGGGGAATAGTGAGTGCCCCGGGATGACCAATGGGTCGTCCGGCTGTGGTCGTTCGCTGTGGTTCGGAGGAGGCGATGCCATGGCTCCCTGCGGATGGTCATGATTCCACACAGAAAGAAGAGACGGAAAACAAGCCGTTAACGCTTTGCCTGTGTCATCGCAAACGGCACCGACGGGCGAAACGGAGTAGGCGAGTCGCAAGCGACCCATCGACGTCGGCGAATCAGGTGAAGCGGATGCCGGGATCACCACCACGACAGCAGCAGCAGGGGATGCCGCGGTAACGTTCTCCTCATAGGACGCGACGACGCCATCCTCGCCGAGGTCGACGTCATTGCGATCTGCTTCGTCGTCGTAAAAGGCGTCGGGCACATGCGTCGGTCGTTCCGACGTGTCGCGGGGGTGAGGGCGGTGAGCCGTCGCGACGGCAGAGGAGGGACCCTCTTGGTCGACGTCGTCGCTTCCCACCGCGATGGATCGGGTCGTCCTGCGAGTGATCGCTGCTTGACGAGGAGGGGCGACGGCTCCTCCAGCGGACTTCGGAGGAAGCGGCGGCACGGGAAGGGAAGGGCGCAGCGTGGGTACGGGTGGGAACGCGATCGGCTCTTCGGCGTAGGTTTCGGTGTCCGCTTCGCCATCGATGTCGTGAAGGTCATCCGTAAACGTCGTTGAGGTCACGGAGACGGACCGCCCTAATAATGGAGTGGATTCGGAGTGGTGGGCGGTCGTTGTCGCGGCGGAATGAGGTTGCGCCGTCGCTCTCCCTTTTTCTTCGCGGGTTGACAACACGTTCTCATCACGGAAGACTACTTCCCCTCGGCGATGCCCCGATCGGCCTCCTTCGCGCACATCGTCGCGCGCCACGACTGACCGCTGGGGGCTGGCCGAAGAAGAGGTGGATAGGATGGCGTCGGTGCGGGTCCCGCCGCCGTTCCTTTCATCGCCATTGCTTGGACGTTCGGTTGTCAGGAAAGGTCTCCCCTCCGAGATGGCGACGGGAGGCAAAACAATTGGCAGCACGAGGCCCTTTCCGCAGCGCAGGAGCGCGGCGAGATTGGACTCGTGGAGTCGACGGGGGGACGACGACGACGACCTCGCCAAGTGGCTGTGTCGGCTGCTGGAAGCGGCCGGCTGCTCAAAGCATCCAATGAACGACACGGCGATGGCGGCTGACCCCTCCACTCGAGCGTCCTCCTGGCCGAGGCCTTCACGTAGTTCGGCGAGCAAAACGATAAAGTTGTGCAGGCCGGAAATCAAGGACTGTGCGGCTCGAAGACTCAAATCGCCATTCCGATCCAATTTTATCGTTCCGAGACGCATCAGTGGTATTGCAGCCCCCCTGGAGAGGGTCGATGCCAACGACGACGACGACGACGCTGCTTGGTGACGGCGGGCGGCGTCGCGGATGCTGGAGACGAGGTCTCGGAGGCCATTCACGAACGCGGCGATTCCGTCGTCAGTCACATCCGTGCCGTCGATGGCAATCAGCTCGAGGGACGCAAGGGGCGCCACCGAGGAGGAGGAGGAGCAGACGACTGGCGTCTTTGCCGCCGTGGAATCGTTTCGAGGAGTTTCGCCTCTTCCGGCGGTGTGGTGCTGCTGTGGTGGTCCGGTTTTGTGACCAGGAACGGAGGCCGCGAATAGATGGCCATTGCCTTGGGCCTCTCCTCGCTCGAATTCATACACCCACAGCTTGATGGCGGCACCCAGGCATCCAAGGACCGCATCTCCGAGCCGACCAGCATCGTCGCTGCCACCTCGCCAACGGTGCCAGTCGCGGGAGCTATCCTCCGAGCCACTGAAACCGTTGTCATCTTCGTCATCCGGCCGCATTCCACCTTCCGCGAGTTGAGCACTCGTGACGGACAGAAGCAGCGATCTGAGACGGGAACAGCGTTGGAACAAAGTGGGCAGCAATTCGTTGGCCATGCCGGCCGTGAGGCCGCACTGGCTGAGGTCGATGGTGTGCAAGGGCCCTTCGACACGACGGGGTAACTCGGCGAGCAGTCGGCGGCTGACGAAAGGGAGCGAAGAGTTGGACGTCACGGGCGAAACAGCCCTCCGAGCGGTGGTTGCTGGAGGCGGGCTGTTGTCAAACGCTGGCGAAACGAGCAAGCCTCCTCTTTTCGTACCCCCAGGAGGCTCGTCTCGCCAGTCGGTTCTTCTTCTCGGAGGGTACGCCTGACCTCCGCCCTGCGACGTGATCGCGGGCGACATGACGAATCGTTCCCCCCCTCCAGGAGGGCGGGAGAGGCGGGCTGTCATCGGATTGTTCGGAAGGGGCGACGGCGATCGAACGTCCGCAGCAAACAGCGACTTTGGCGTGGCGGCGTTGCCGAACACATAGAGAGCCCCGAGATGAGAATTCTCGGTGCACGCCGCGGTGAGGAGTTGAATGACACCATCTTCGAACGACGCGCCGCAGTCCCCAGCGTTGAGCCACGTTTCGAGTTCGGACGTCACGACCGATGACGAGCCCCGATGATGACCAAAACGCGTCGGGGTCGTCGTGCCGTTTGATCTGCAAGCAGTAGGAGGAGTTGTTTGCTGCTTGCGAGCTGCAGCAGGGGAGCGAGGCTGATGAGGAGACGACACAACCGATCCACCGCCGCCGGAAGACGTCGTCAAGTAGGGCCGCAACGCCCGACAACCTTCGTCACCAAACTCACGGTTGCCGCTAATGTCCAGGAAGAAAACCACTTTCTGAACGCTGACGTGATGCGAACATCGCGCTACAGCGGGATCGCCATAAGGAACTGAGTTTTGCGCTTCCACCGCGTGGGCAATCGCGACGAGGCTCCTGCCAAGGTGCACCGCCGCCGCCGGAGAGAGGTTGTTGCCGGCGACGTTGAGTTCGTAATATCCTGGAGCGATGATGATACACCGGGAGGGTGGTCCCGCCTCGACCCCACGCAGCGGAGGGGCGGGTCCACGTGCGCCTCGGCGATCCCAACCTCGTGGCCCCTCTCTCGTGAGCCACCAACTTTCGGTGACATCTCTCACCCGATCGTCGGTGATGAAGGACTCCGATAGGTCCAAGCGCCTCAACGAAGGCAATTCGGGCAGCGCGCCATCGATAAACCACTCCCACTGCGCATGGTGCAACGGATGCGTGGCAAAGGAGAGCGCCACGACGGCGCTTTGGTGGACGCCACGAGCCACTGCGCGGTTAAGGCCTCTCCACGTCGTGGTCTCGGCGTCGTCGTAACCGGCCGTGGGGGCGGTCATCGATACGTGTGGCGTGGCTTCACGAGCGAATGCCCTTTTCAACAAGAAAGAGAGAGACCCACAACGCTCTCACTATTGCCACTCCCCCACGTTTCACCCGTCGGTGTCCCGCTGTTCGAGGGCACGCAGTAGCTGCCGTTCACACACACACTCACAGAAACAAAACAATCTTTGAAAAGAGGCGAGATATCTCGTTGCTCTTTCGGGCCAACCGCGTGGTGGTCACACAACAAGGGTCGCGCCAATGGATCCCAGGTTGACAGCGGTAGATGGCGTCGCGACGAGCAGCGTGGCCGCGACGGTGGCATCACGCGTGTAGAGGTTGCTGTCATGCTGCGGGGCCTCCGCCTGCTCCCGGTCGCGTTTGCGTTCCCCCCGGTGCGCGTCGGCCTGCTGCTCATCGTGGTTGACTTCGCCGGACGCTTCCTCCCCCTCTTCGCCCGTCGTGAATTGACTGATCAACGCAACCGGCGCATTTCGTCTCGCGACTTCGGCGGCTTCGGCTTGCCGTCTGCCGAGCTCATCCGCCACCAAGCGCTTCTGCCGCTCATGCTTGGCCAAGTCGCTGTTGTAGCGACCCACGAGTCGACGAATGGAGTCGCTGATGGCGATGGCCTCGACGGTCGCCAGGATGGTCTCGATCGAGCGCACTTTGCTCGGTTCAGTGACTCGCACCTTGAGCTCTTTTGCCTTTTCGATCAGATTTAAGATCTTTTCGCCTGCGATGGGCGCAAGCACCTCCTCCGCAAACACGACGTGAAACACGTGGGCGAAGATCACCATGATCGCGTTGTACGCCCCAAGCTGTTCCTTATCGAATGGGTTGAGCGCCTGAAGCGCCGCATCGACGGTCGCCGCGTTAACGCTGATTTCCAGCAAGCAGCGCACCCGGGCAAATGCGTGCGCCTTGCTCGGTGTCTCCACTGCACCGTTTCGCGTGGCATAAGACTTGTATTCATCCAACGCATGTGGATACGCTTCACTTTTAACGCGCACGGCGAACAAGTGTGAAGCGGCGCCGCGTTGTGGAAGCGATGTCGCGCACGGCAGCTCGCTAACGCGTTCGAGGACGGCAGCCGCCCCGATGTTATCCCCTTCCGCGGCGCGGCAGCACGCTAAGCCGTGAGCGGCAAGGGCGTTGTGATGATCCGCCACGATGGCAAAACCAAAACGATCCGCCGCTCGCCGAATTTTTTCGCGTGCGCGACGTTGCGCGTCGTCGGGGTCATTGCCACCACGGTGAGCTTGCGCGTCTCGCAGCATCAAAGCGCCCTGAACGAGCGCCATGGTGGCGTTGCGCCCGCGGCGGGCTGTCGTGGCGTCGGCAACGCCCATCGCCGCCCGCAGCGCGCGGTTCCGGAACAGCACATCGCAAATAGTGGCGGCCACGCCGTCGGCGGCGCCCTCTTCCTGTGACCCTACATCAGCGCCCCCTTCGCTCACCGGCCGCACGACGGTTTCGAGCAACGCAAGCCACTGCAGGGCTTTCTCGTCATTGTTGTGCCCCGCCTCCGCCGACGACGACGAGGAGGTCAGATGCGCCATGCGATAATACGGCCATGGCACCTGCGGCCACTGTTTGATGAGCCACAGGTACAGTTCTTCCGCCTTGGCCGCATCCGTCGCCTCGCCGAGCAGTGCATAGTTGAATACCATGGGGATCATCTCCCTCGGCATGTCGCGGCTGCCGCGTTGCGACACGTCGGCAGCGTCGAGGTCGACGTGGTAGCTAGTCTTTGTCAAGTGACGAATGTCTTCGCGGCGACTTTCCAGGCACGCAACGTTTGCCGCCAACGCCGCGGCACAACGGTGGTCCTCGTCGAGCGTCGATCGCGGTGTCGTCGACGGCCTACCTTGAATGCGTTGATTCACACGCGTTAGGGCTTCTTTCAGCTGTCGCGCGACCCTTTCGGAGTCTGTGCGAGTAACCCAACCGGCGAGTGACCAACTGGCGGCGTCGGTGGGCGCCACGGCAGTTGTGAGCTGTTCCGCGAGGTGCACCGCCGCATCGCGGGCCCCAAGTTCCGCCAACACAAGTGCCGAGAGACGAATCGCGTCCTCGTCGAGCGGCATCGCACACCGCGTGACCCACACTTGATCGAGCAGCGTCCGCAGGTGGCGCGTCCGTGCGTCGCCATCGGCACCTCCATCGACGGCACTAGGAGTGAGCGAAAACTCCACCTGGCAAAGCCTTAGTCGCGCCGCGATGAGCTCGGGATCCTTTTCCAGCGCGCTACGAAACAGCGCGGCCGCATCGGCAGGACGTTGGAGGGCTTGAAGTAACCTGCCTTCTTGAAAATCCGAATAGGCGTGCAAGGCGGTGGACCTCGCCGCTGTCGCTCCGGTGCTGGCGAGCTGCTGCGCCACCGCGTCACGAGCTGAGCGGACGAGCTGAATCAGGACATCGGCTTGCTGAGGTAGAGAATCGCTGGCGGCTGCCTTGAAGTAAACAACATCGGCGAAGCGTTGGAGAACGACGGGGGTTGGAAAGTCGCGATGCAGGCCGGCGATGAGCGAACTCGCACTCGCCAGATCGCGTTGATGCATGTACGCCGTGAACAGGCACAACTTCGCGAGAACGTCATCTGGGTCCACGGCGACCGCGCGGCGGAGACACGCCAGCGCGTACGGGTACCGCTTCAAATGGAAAGCACAGAGTCCCATCCCAACGCGAACGACATTGGGACAGGAGTCACCGAGCTGCTCCAAGACCATCTTGAACGTGTGCAATGCTTTGCGATAGTCTTCGCGGAGATACCAAACCACGGCCAGGCCGCAGTGGGCGAGGGCGAAGTGCGGATCGCCGTCGAGTGCCTCTCGAAATTTTATTTCGGCGGCTGCCATAAAGTCTGAAGACGATTTCACGCGTTTTTTCGGGACGATGTTCAGCGCGGCACAGCCTTCACAGTAACTGACGAGTGCCTTTTGGGTCCTGCTGGCATGCGCCAACACACTCCTCGCGTACGGAGCAAACACGGACCTGACCTCGGTATCGCCAGACATGGCCGCGATGGCAGCCTTCACGCACAACGCGTTAAATTTGTCCATTTCCGTTACACCTACCCTTTCATCATCGCCGCCCCTGTTCGTCGTGGTGCCCCCTCCGTGTTCGAGAATGGCTGCGATCAGGTTCTGGCACGCTTCGACATTGCCACTGCGAGCGGCGTCTTTCAGTCCTGCCACGTGCGGGTGGTCGACGTCATCGGCAGCCATTTGTGTTCCGCCCTCAAAAAGGCAACCTTCACAAGCGAGAGAGCACTGCTAATAAGAAAGCAACTCTATTAGTAGAGGCCACAGAGAAGGGGATGCAATAAAAATAGAAAAAACCCACCACCGATGCACTCGGTTGATGTCCCTCCCCGCCTAGCCAGGGTCGGCTAGTTTTTTGAAAATGCAAACGAAGGCTGGTTGCAAACACACCACAACATACTGTGCCTTTCTAGCGGCGAAAACGGAGAGGGGATGTGTGTGATACGAAAGCGATAGGAGACCGCTACATACCCGGGCGTGTGACATAGAGAGACGGGAGAGATAGAAAATAGAGAGAGAAACGTTGGACTGTGAGCAGGAGAGGGAGTATATTCGTCGTACCATATATTCTTCGTGCCATCTCTCCCCGGTGTCGTGACATCAGCAAAAGTTCACTTGCTGATAAAATCAAGATCGCTAACTGGGGGGTCTGGGGAACGCGCGCGCGCGAAAGTGATAACGTCGGTTTCAAAGTTCTTTCGCCAACCGGAGCGGCGAGGTCGAGAGGTCGTAGTCACGAGAAGGGAGACAGGAAGAACAAGTCGAAACACTAAAGAAAAATGGCGGGAAACAGAGTCGCATAATGGTTTCCCGTCGTACGCAGAACGCAAGGGGGGAAGAGAGAGAGGAGAAAACACGCACACACACACGGCGTAGGGCGCTACTTTTTCGCGGCATGCTGCTCCTTCATCGCTGCTTGCTGCTTGAGGTAGAAGGCGTACTTTGGATTCTTGAGGGTCGCCTCAATGAACGGCTGCACGGGACCCATGCACAGCTTGAAGTGCTCTCGGTGCAGCCGACAAGCATGGACATGCGTTTTGGCCACGCAGTTGGCCACGCAGGCGTGCCCGTTGAGGAATTCGAGCTCCCCGACCATCTCGCCTCGGCGTAAATCGCAAATTTTCTCTGTCCCTGCGGCATCGAAGACCTCCACGATGCCGTCCGCGATGATGTACATCCACTCATTGGCGTGACCGGCCTGTACCAGATGGCTTCCGGGAACGAAATGCACCGGCGACAGAGCGTCGGCGAGGGTCGCCTGCTCGGTATCCGTGAGAGCCGAGAGAAAGCTCACGCCGGAGAGCAGCTCCTTGTAGAGCGCGCGCCGCTCCATCATGCGTGCCATCACGAGACGCCGGTAGGACATTCGGTCCAGACAGACGGCCCGCAGAATGGGCGTCGTGACCGTCATGGTCACCAGGGATGGGGTCGCGTACATCAAGTCCACCTCGCCGAACGTGGAGTGCATCGAGTGCGCGCTCACCGCGGCTGCTTCGCCTTCCTTGGTCGCCTCTACGGTCCCCTCCGCGATAACATACCAAGCGGGGGATTCGGTGCAAACACCTTCGCGCACGATGACGTCTCCTTGCTTCAGGGTGACCGACGACATGGCGGAGATGACCGCCGACTGCTGCTCATCGTCGAGTGCCGCGAGAATGGGACAGCCTTTGACAATGCCCCGGAGAGAGGCAATCTCCTCGGCCGACTTTGGCACTTCCGGCGGCTTCCAGTTGGGGTCTTCCGTCTCTTCGTCCACGGCGGCCGACACGGCCTTCGCGCGTCGTCGAGCGGGGCGGGATTTGGGACTCTTGTCACTAGCGTGCTGAAGTGATTCTAACTGGGCGTTGTAATACGCGTAGCGATCTTGCCGCACGGTTTTCCGCAACACGTCGGTCACTGGCCCCATGCACAATTCGAAGTGGTCTCGATGCAGTCTGCACGTCTTGGTGGGCACGGCGGCGATGCAATCGGCGACGGCTGGGTGCTGATTCAAGAACTCTAGCTCTCCGATGCACGCGCCCACACCAAGGTCCGTGACGTGACGCATTCCAGGGGGGGCGACGACGCCGCCGCCGCTGGTCGCTAGTGACGTGGCCGCGGGGCTTTCGCTATCGTCTGCATTCTGGATACCGAAAACGGATACCAGTCCATCAATCACCAAGTACATGTACTCGTTGACGTCGCCTCGGCGAATGAGGTACTGCCCGGGAAGGTAATCAACGGTTTCGAGCGCGTCGGAAAGTTGAAGGCGCTCGTACTCCGTCATGAGTTCCAGGAACTCGACCTTGGCCAGGAGGCTCATAAAGAGTTCGCGACGCTTGATCGACACGTTCATCACGAGGCGTTTGTAGGTTTTGCGGTCGATGGCCCACGTTTCGACGGACGTGCGGGCGCGGACGGTGGCGACGCAAGGCTGCACGTACATGAGCTCCATTTCTCCAAACCCTTGCCCTTCTGAAAATGACACGATAAACGTATCGTTCTTCAGAATGTCGACGATCCCCTTCGCGATGACGTAGTAGTACTCTCCTCCATCTCCGCCCTGTGTTAAAATGTCGGTGCCTTGCGCAAATGTCTGAAACTGCATCGCGTTGATCAGCGTTTCGAGATCACCGCCTTGCAACGTCGACAGAATGATGTTCGACTTGAGCACGCGCCGGATCAGCGTGCGCTGGTCCTCGGTTTTGTCGTACGACGGTGGCGTCCAGTTCGCATCGTTTTCTTGACTCTCGTCGCTGACACCAACACGTCGGACTTTCTTCCCTTTGCCTCCGGCGGTCGCTCCTCCGTCGCCGGATTGGTCCACGGCGGCGCCGCTGTCCTCTCCACCCTCCGCGCCGAAGGCTCCAAAGGCGCCTGATGCTGGAGACCCGCCGCCGCCGAAAGCGTCCTCCGTCCCAGCGTCTCCAAACGCAAACGAGAATAGATCCGGGTGATGGTCCGCATTGGCATTCGCGTTCGCAGAGCTCTGATTGCGCTCCAATTCGTGCTCGAGGTGACGATAGTACTCGAATTTATCATCGGTGGCGGCGTGATCTTTCAGGAAGTCTTTCAGTGGTCCCATGCAGAGCTCAAAATGGTCGCGGTGAAGGCGGCAAACATCCACGCTATCCGACTTGGCGACGACATCCGCGACGGCGCGATGGCCGTTCAAGAACTCCAAGTCGCCAACGCAATCGCCGGAAGAAAAGGAACACACGTACACCGACTTCCCCGTTTTCGGGTCCCGGCCAATGACGTCGACGGTTCCCGCGATGACGAAATACATCCAGGTGCCCTCGTCGCCAAATTTAATGAGCGCATCACCCTTGTTGATTTGAACCCGCTCGAGCGCGTCGGCGAGCATCATGCTTTCATACTCCTTGATCTGCGAGAGCCAGGACACCTTCGCGAGCAGCTCCTTGTACAGCCGCCGCTTCCGGATCGAGACCATCATGACGATGTGGCGATACGTGTCGCGATCGATAGAGAAGGCGGAAACGGCCGTGCGACAGCGGACCGTTGCCGCGCAAGGCGATAAGTACATCAGCTCCATCTCGCCGAACGTTTGCCCGGCTGAAAAGGAGCACACGACCCCGACGCCGCGCTTCACGATGTCGACGGTGCCGCTCACGATGAAGTAGAAGCGCTCGCTCCCGATCTCATCCTGCGTGAGGACGTCCACCCCGGCCGTGAAGTGGTTTTCTTCCATGGCGCGGATCACGGTTGTGAGCTCGTCTTGCGTCAAGGCTTTGAACAAAGGGTTGTGAATAACGACCGCGCGCAGCTGTGCTTCCGTTTCGGGTGACTTCGGGATCACCTGTGGCGTGAATTTTTCGGCTTCGTCGGGCAGAATCGGTTCGGCACTGACTCCAACTCGCCGCACTTTGCCTTGAACGACGTTACTCTTCTCGGTGAGGCGCTCCTCTTCGGGACTCATGTCATCTCCGGTTTGGCTCGGAGAGGTGCCCGGCGTCAAATGTTGGTGCTGCTCACCGAATGTGAAGCCATCGGCGAAGGATGAGGGCGAATGCCTCGAGTCCTCGCCGCCCGGGGGGCTGCTAGCGGACGTGCCGTCGGCTGGCGTCAGGGCCGGGTCATCATCATTGACCGATTGAATCTTTCGTCGGCGCTCGGCGTCTGAAACGATGCTGTTGTTGGGCGTTGCCTTGGTGGCGGGAGCCGGTGCACCGACGGCCGTCATGTCGCTCGTCTTGGCGCTTCGGTCCTGGGTACCGGATGCGGAAGACGACGATCCACACCCCATTTCGACCGCGGATGTAAAATGAAAAGGCGCTCGCCGGTTGGTTTGGAAGTGCACACAGGGGGGAGTGATTAAGAATGGTCAGCTGGGAAAAAAAATCCGTGACCACAGCGGAACAAACGGGTCGACCTTCGTTAGCAGTAATCACTACATGTAGGCGCATCTTTCTTCATAGGGAACCACCACCTGCTGCGCCTTTCTGCATTGAAAAATGAGGGGTACCTGCATGAATTAGCCCCCCCATCTGGAGAGACAAGGATAGAGGTGGACTGCGAAGTCTAAAGGCCAATTTTGGCGTACGGATTGGGTGGTGCCATTTCGTTGCGGATTCAATTGCAACCAACACTCGTCGTCACGCTTGACCTCTCACCGGCACAGCGCGCAGCGCGTGTGCCTTGTTCTCGTGATATACGTCTACCGATTCGAGCTCGGTGGTGCCAGGTAAGAAGCGGACATCGAAGCGGTGACGGCGAACACAGACGCCGAGAGGCCGAAGAGCGACGCCGATGGCACTGGATGATGCAGGACCGCAGGCATGCTGCTGGCGGCGGTCGAAGGAGAAGGCCATTTCAGCAAGTCGACCGCGAAAGCCGCTGGGTTCCCCCCTCCGCTGGGATGACAGAGGGCGTGAACCATGTATTCCATGCGCAGCGACCGGACCGCGCCCAGTACGATGGCATCAGGTGTGAAGCCTGCCGTTCGGAGTTGCCTCACCACCGCGGCGATGTCGTTGGGGCTCGTTGACGCCGCCGCGACGGGCTGCGGCTTGGGATGGGGGTGCTCTACCGAGTCGGTTACGGAGGCCACGAAATCGTTCAGCCATCCGTTTAAGGCCGCAAACAGGGAGGCGGTGTCGCCTTGCGGTTGCACAACGCTGTCATCCACGAGCACAGAGACACCAACGGAAATGTCGCGGCGCTGGGCGGCGCCGCCGGTCGCGGGCCTCGGCAATTCGCAGCATCGCGCCACGGTCGCTGAGCATGTCACCCGATAACCCGCCGCCGCTGCTGCCCCCATCGTCGGTGCACCTCCTCCTCCTATTCCCGCGGTCCCGCACAGTAGCAGCTGCACGACGACATGCGCACCGCCGGCCGCTAACACGTTGGAAAACGACGGCAGCCGGTGGGCCTGCTCTGCGCGTGCACACAGGACCGTGATGCCAAAGTCATCCGCTCGCGCGAACGGTCGCTCATCGCCTCGCTCTCGGCTGTGGTGGCTGCGCTGATAGCGACAAGCGTTCGCCAACAGCAGTAAAGTGGGCGAAATTGCCGGACACGGCATCGACGCCGCCGCACTCTTGTGGAGAGCCACCACGGCGGCGCCGACTCCGTTTCCACAATGGGCGGCGGCGGTGGCAGCGGCGTCTCCGGTTGTGGACGATGTGAAACGATCCGCGCTAAATTCAAAGGGCTCCTCAGCGAGCCATTTTCCCGCTGCATGACACGCGGCGATGAAGCTTGGGACCAGCACCCACTTGCCGGCGGCCACGGCACAGAGAAACGTTTCGGTTTTGGACGGTCGGTGACTAATGACGTGAGTGCACTCCGCAACGGCTTCCGTGACGGTGATTTCGACGGTCGCGGCGGTGTCGCAGTCGACGACGTCGTCAGCCAGGGCGCCACATTGTATCGATCCTCGAGCAACGAGGTCCAACAATGCTTGACCGACCGTGGCGCCGGCGACGAGAGGGGGTGGCGGCTGCTCGGTCGACGCCCAGGATGAGAGGGGCAAGTCGCGGACGGCTTTCGCCATGTAGATCGTCACGCGGCGTTGACGTGCCGCAGCGGCAGGAGCCGGCTGAGGACCAACAGAGGAGGGTGGGATGACGACGAGGTTGGAGTCACCAGTCGCCTCGGCGTGATTACTAGTAGGGCACTCGTCTTGTGCAGATGGATAGACACGCGGAGCACTGAAAAAGTCGCTCCCGAGCGGTCCCGCGCCGCCGCCCCCGTGGTCGTAGACGACAACTTGACTCGACGCAGCCAGCACCGTTCGGCGTACCAGTGGCTCCGTGGCAGATCGGTGGTGGTGGACGTCGCTTGGCGACTCGGCTCCGCCTTCGTCTCCTTGACGGTGAGCAACCCCGGAGTCGGAGCATCCACGACGCGCCAATCGAAGGTAAGCCGACGGGCAGGAGTGCCCAAGACGCGGCACTGCCGCCGCGACCATCAGGGGCGCGGAAAGAGAAATCGGTCCCGGGGCCATCGGAGAGCCAGTGGACCCAGCAGCGCAATCCAGATCGTCGAGCAAATCGCAAATGGACTCAGGAACAAGGGTCGTGCCGGTTCGATTCCGACTGAAGGACGACGACGTCGGGTCAGACGACGCCGAATGTGCGACCTGCAGTAGCTCGTCCCCTGTGGACTGCGGCGGTGGCACCAACGCGGCTGCCCTAGTCGCGAGGGGTGGTGGTACCCGAGCAAAAGGCGATGACGTGCCGTCGTCGAACGACACGGATGCGGGAAAGAGAAACAGCGGCGGCGCTGTCGTCGTCGTCGTCGTCAGTGGTGGTGGGACGGCGGTATGGCGATGACCGCCATCAGCTGCAACGCCATGTGGATAGGCAGCCGCCGCCGCCGGTTGAGGTTGGGGCCGGTGACGAACAAAGCGAGTGATCGCCCCGGCCGACGAGGTCTTCAACGAGGCTAACACCACGCCGTTCGACGAGGACGAGGAAGAGGAGCAGCTGTGGCTAGATCCAACAGTAGCATCAGCGACGACTGTTAACACAGCAACAGGCGGAGGCGGCACATTAGCGAACGTGACAGGGGGCGGCAGAAGCACCGCCGCCACTCTGGTCGCTTCGCGGTTCGCTTCCGATACGGCCTTCGCTGCGGCAACCGACGGCTCCAACAGAGGCGGGGCCTGCGGAGCCGGCGGACACACGTCGTTCGTCAAACGAGCAGTGGGAGGCCTCGTGTCTCCGTGGGGATCCGATGATGAGGCGCAAGGGGTGACTGTGGCGACACGCAGCTCCTCCATCGTCCGCACGGCGTACGGCGCTGGATTTAACCAGCGGCCGGCTGCGACGGAGCACACCACCCACTCGCGCTGCACGACGAGGCACTCTGGGGCACCGCCTCGGGTCGCCTGTCGCTCGAACAACGCACGCACTTTAGTCGAGCACCAGGCCAACTTGACGTCCCCGATGACAACGTGCGTCGTGCTACGACAGGCATGCGCCGCGTTGTCATTCAGCTGCGGTCCCGTCGGGACACACCCACCGACAACCAGCGTGTCCTGGACACGCCCACCGAGCTGCGTGACTGCGTCAAGAAGGTGAGCCTTCGTGGGAGGGGCCGACGGCGATTCCGAAGCGGCCAATGGGATGCCGTTGCTGTTCGCGAAGGGAACGTCGTGGCCGTTGGTGGCCGAGGTCTCTGCCGGTGCTACCGGTGGTGCCGCTCTCGATGAAGGATACGCCGCGGCGGTGATCACGGGACTGATGATCACGTGTCCAGCGGGGGGAACGAAATCCAGGGCGGGTGCCACGCCGGCCTCGTCAATGCACGCTTGCACCCACGCGAGGGTGACGAAGCTCGCATGGGGTCCTTCGACGCCCTTGCGGAAGTCACACGTCGCGGGGGGTGCATTGTGATCACGGCCTTTGGACGCGGAAGTGGCCTTTTCAGTGACAACTCCGAAACACTCAAACGAACGCACCAGCACAATGACGTGCGTCACGCCGGGGAGCATGATCGGCACCCGGCGTAAACCGGCGGCTTGTAGCAGCTGCTTTACCTGAGGCGTCACAGCGTGAGGGGGCGTTAAATAACACAGGCACGAACCAAGGCTGCCCGGGGCAACGAAGACGCGTTGCAGGACGGTGTTGGACGAGGTTGAGGCCGTGGAGGTGGAAGTTGCCTCAGCGTCGCGGCCGTGCTTTGTGGATGAACTGACGCCGCCGTTCGCGTTCGTCGTGGTTGTTTCTCCCTTGCGGCTGGCAGCAAGCGATGCTGACGACGCGAGGGCGGCGACACGGATTGCCGCCTCACAGGTGAGGTTGTCAGAGGGACTTTCTGAGTGGGTGCCCTGACCTTGATTGGTTGTCGCGCGAATATTTGGAACTGAGATGTGACCGCCCGAGGCGCGCTCCTCTGCGGCGCGTAACGGGGCATGGCGACCACTGCCATCACGGGAGGTGCCCTCGGCCCCCCTCGGTGAGCTGCTGCCTCGCAGACTGAGAAACGCCTGTGCAGACATCATCCCGATGTTATGCTTTCGAGCAAAGAGCGTCTTGTCGCTCAGCGCCTTCGACTGTCCAAGATCATCCACCGGCCCTCCCACGACCAACAGATGACACCGTTTATGTAGCACCGATGTGAAGGTGGCGCCGAGCCGGCGACACTGTTCTAGCACCGCCGCCGCTTGCGAGCAGTACGAAGATGTCATCGGCGATTCCGGCGGCGTGCCGTCCGACAGCATGGTTGCACAGACCGTTTGCCCGAACAGCACGGGAAGACGATAAACATCGAGTCGAGACATATCGCCTCCCGAAGAAAGCAGCCAGTCCACGGCCACCATGGGAATGCCTTTCGATTTGGCGGCCAGAAACTTTTCCGAGGCGCGAGACGCCGGCGCCACAATGAGCACTCGGGTCGCGCTCGTAAGTCGCCCATCGTAGCGCAACCCAAGCCGCGTCGCTTGCTGGTCCAGATCCACCACTTCAGCAGGTGTGAAGCCCGTCGACGAAATGTAGACTGGCCTGCTTCGGCGTTCGTGAGCACGGCGCTGCTGGGACGATGCTGCCTCGTCGTCGCTGCTCGACCGCCCGTGGCCGCCACCCTCCGCCCGGCGACGTTTCCGATCGTTCGATCCGCCCTGTAGCAACCGAGGAGAAGGTCGCCCCGCGTTGTACGGGAGGTCGCTGCTGCTGCGGCTAGACGCTGCTGCTGCTGCGGCCCGTCTGGCACTCCCGGCGTCAGTCGTCGTCGTTTTCGCTGTCGCCGCCATTTGGTCGGCGGCTTTCGATACCATTACCATGTCGGACCACGATGACGGATGCTGTGGTGCGATGCGCGTCGTTTTTGAACTTGCGCACTGTTCCCCACGGAATCCGTGTTGACGATGGGATGCCGATGCCGAGGAGGAAGAGTTTGTGACGTCGGGCAGGAGTGCGGATGTGGGCGCGCCGGCAGTGTCGTTGGTAGTGGGGTAGTTGAATCGCGGAGCGTCACGACGCAGCAAGTACGTGAAGGAAGCTGGAGGGGCACGAGTCCGTGACGAGGCGACATCCGTCATTGTCGTGTGCACGGACGGTTGTGACTCTTTAGTGAAAAAAATCGCCACCTCCCTCCTGTTCTCGTTTTGCACTTCTCGCGCAGGAGGATGAAAAAAAACAAAAAGTCCACACCCTTAAGGTTGGGCTCACGGTCTTTTGAAATATTTTCAACGGCAGGGGAGAATGACGGTGTTAGCCCTATTCCAAGATCCTCGGCG
>ERZ1292630.2571-Hain-H41-02um-R3-2571-length-16647-cov-34_pt1 | contig 16647 bp, 11 predicted proteins | sample MGYA00564408_ERZ1292630 | MGnify/ENA primary metagenome ERZ1292630 (study PRJEB36523, sample SAMEA6512641) | groundwater metagenome | collected 2019-01-08 | study: AquaDiva: Metagenomics assemblies of 32 groundwater samples | reverse complement strand
TTATAGTTATCACTCACAACAGAGAAACGATGCGTCAAGCGGATATTATTTACGGCATTACAATGGGTTCGGACAGCATTTCTAGACTGCTATCAATAAAATTTGACGATACCACAAGAGTACTTCCATTTTTATAGTCGCTACGCTCCTTAAAAATTAGGTCGTGCCACAGAATTTCCCGGTCAAGTTGTTAGTTATTAACAGTTTCTCTTGCATTGATTGTCGGTCGTTATATAATTCAATTATTATGTTAAATAAAAACAAATCATCGGGGTTCGCCAAGAAGATTATCGTTATCGTGATTGCCATTATTATTCTTATCGCAATCTCTTTTATAAGCAAACAAAAGGGATACTTTTCACCCGACCCCATCGGTTTGTCTCAAGAAGAAATACTGGCAAGGCAAATTGAGGAGTTGGACAGATTAAAACAAGAAGGCGGAGCCAATCCGTTAACGCAAGAAGACATTAACAAGCAAGCCGACGAACTTAACAAGCTAAGAAGTCAAAACAAGGCAGATCCTTTAACTCAAGAGCAGATACAAAAACAAGCTGAAGAGTTGGATGGTATGAGAAACGGGCAACAATAAAAACAATATTAAAAATAAAATTATATGTCAAAATTTAAACAATCATTTCTAGTAATCGCCATCGGTTTGGCGTTAGTCGCCGGAATAAGCTACGCGTGGACTGGTCCCACAGCCAATCCGCCGTTAAACAACGCTCCAGCTCCGATAAATGTAAGTAATGCTGGGCAATATAAAACAGGAGCTTTGGGTATAGGAGGGCTTTTCCGCGCCTACACCAATGCGATCGTGGACGGAAATATTGGGATAGGCACAGAAGCGCCAAAGAACCGCCTTCACATCAAGGGAAGCAATTGGCCGGCGTTGTTTGTGGACAGCTCAGACGCGAAAGGCGGTTTTATTGGCTATGGCAACAACACAAAAACAGGCTGGGCAACAGGAATGGAAGGGGATGGCACTTGGCGAGTTGAAAGCTATGTTGGAAACGGCGACTGGCGAGGTGAGTGGTCAAATGGCTGGGTAACCGGAATAAATGTTATTACGGCTCAAAAAGACGGAAAAGTTGGACTTGGGACAGTTGCTCCTCAAGCGACATTGCATATCGCTACGCCCAATGGAGAAAATGATCCATGGGCTTTTAGGATGGATCAAGGAGCCGGCGTTGGCAAAGTCTTAACTTCTGATGCTAGCGGAAATGCTAGATGGGCGCCGATGGCGAATAGTGTTCTTCCGCAGGGAACTCTTTGCGGTTCTGCTTTTTACGAAATAGCTGAAAACAGCAATTATTGTTGGAATTTGCAACAAGTTGCCTCATGTAGCGGGAAGCCAATAATGACGCAATGCGGAGTGACTGTTTGCCCGAATGGATTTTCTCCTGTGAGGATATCTTATTCTTGGGGAGAAGGAAGTGGTTATGACGGCGGAACATATAGATATTACGGTATGTCTTGTTCTAAAATATAAAAAACAAGCGAGCAAAGTTATGTTTCAACGGTTGAAGTTTTAAACAAACATGAAGAAGAAAATCAATAAGTCAAAACAAATAAAAGATAAAAAGGTTGTCGCAAAGATAACCATTGATAAACTTGCTCAAATGGTGGCAAACGGTTTTAGCGGGATGAACAAATCTCTTGGCGGGCGCATAGACGCGCTAAGCGAGCGGATGGATGCTAGGTTTGAACAAGTTGACGCTAGGTTTGAACAAGTTGACGCTAGGTTTGAACAAGTTGACGCTAGATTCGCTCAAGTGAATATGAGATTTGAAGAAATTGACATTGAATTGAGGTATATCAAAACCGACTTGAAATATGTCAAAGAAGATGTCTCAGAGATTAAAAAAGAGATGATTCCTCCTTTGGAGTTTGAAGATATTATGGCAAGAGTAAAATATGTGGAAGAAAAAATGGGCATAGAAAGCGGTAAATAAAGTTATGCACAGTTGACATCTATTGATTTATGAATATAATTGGCGACATACTGTAAAAAGAAACGATTTTGTTGTGAAAATTCCAAAAAATTAATTCGTTGCGGGCGGGCAGTTTTTTATATGTTTAAATCCCCTAATTAATTTTTTACCGGTATCCATTTTATAAATAAGGGTTTTTTGATTTTTTATTAAATAATTTAAGTATTTGCAAAAAGTCGGAAATATTCATTTCTCCATCACTGACGAAGAGGGAAATGATTACGAAATAAACATTTCCGACTTTTTGCTTAAAAGACAATGATGACAAAAAAATCCTTCGCTAAGCTTAAAGACTCGGTGTTGCCGTTGCCGAATCTTGTAAAAATGCATACTGATTCTTATCAGTGGCTCATTACGGAAGGGTTGGCGGAATTATTTAAGGAGTTCTCGCCCATAAGCGATTATTCGCAAAAGAAATTCACGCTGGAATTTTCCGGTTTTTCTTTGGAAGAAACGAAGCATAACGAGTTTTCCGCAAGGGCAAAAAATATCACTTTAGACGCTCAACTCAAGGTTAGGCTAAAGCTTACAAACAAAGAGATCAATCAAACTAAAGAGCAAGAAATATTTTTCGCCGATTTTCCGATTATGACGGATCGGGGAACTTTCATCATCAATGGCGTAGAAAGAGTGGTTGTTCCGCAGTTGGCAAGGTCTTTTGGGGTGCAATTCAACGCCAGCTTGATAAAAGGCAAGAGGTATTTTAGTTCAAAAATAATTCCGTCAAGAGGTATTTGGATTGAAATTGAAACAGAAGCCGATGGAGTGCTTTATGCCAGAATAGACAACAAAAGAAAAATACCCATTTCATCCATATTGAGAATTTTCGGGCTGAAGAGCGATGCGGAAATAGAAAAAGCGTTTGCCGGTATTGATATCGGGCAAGTTCCTTTTATCAAAAAAACATTGGAGAAAGATATAGCCAAAACAACGGAGACCTCTTATGTTGAATTGTATAAGAGATTAAGACCGGGTGAGCCAACGGATATGCTTGGTTTTGAAAACAGCAAGGCTTATGTTGATGGAATTTTTGACAGAGAAAGATATGATCTTTCTCTGATAGGAAGGTATAAACTAAACAATCGATTGGGTAAACCGACGGATAATGTGAGAGCAGAATCAAGGACGATAACTTTGGAAGATTTAATCGGTATTATTTCTAAAGTTATAGAGCTCAACAATAACCCATTAGCTCAACCGGACGACATTGACCATCTTGGCAACAGAAGAATAAGATGTGTTGGCGAGCTTTTGCAACAAAGATTGAGAGCCAGCATGGCCAAAATAAAAAGGAACATACAAGACAGAATGTCTACGGCTGACCCAGCTACGCTTGTTCCGTCGCAAATTGTGAACAATAGGGCTTTTATGTCGGCGGTAAGAGATTTTTTCCTTACCAATCAGTTGTCTCAATTTATGAGTCAGAAAAACACACTGGACGAGATGGAACACTTGAGAAGGCTTTCTGCTTTAGGGCAAGGCGGTTTGACTAGAGAAAGAGCCGGTTTTGAGGTTAGAGATGTGCACTCATCTCATTATGGAAGGATTTGCCCTATTCAAACGCCGGAAGGTCCAAACATTGGATTGGTTGTTCACTTGGCTGTTTATGCGAGGATAAATGAGTTCGGTTTTTTAGAAACACCATACAGAAAAGTGACTAATGGGAAGGTTACTAATGATATTCTTTATCTCAACGCTCTTGATGAATCAAAATACAACATAGCGCACAGCGAAGTAAGGTATGATCAAAAAACGGGGGAAATTTTGGACGAAGAGGTTGAGGCGAGGGTGATGTCTCAACCGGATATTGTGGCAAAAAAAGATGTTCATTTTATGGATATGACACCCAATCAGGCTTATAGCGTAGCAACCAGTATGATACCGTTTCTTGATCACGATGATGCCACTAGAGCTTTGATGGGTTCAAACATGCAAAAACAAGGGGTGCCTTGTATTTTGCCGGAAGCGCCATTGGTTGGAACGGGTATGGAAGACAGAGCCGCTAGAGATGTTGGAAGAATGATCATTTGCGACAATGACGGAGTGGTGGATTATGTTGATGCCCTGAAAATAATTGTTAAAGAGGATAATAAGAAGAAAATGGAATATAATTTGGCTACATTTTTACGGTCAAACGCTAGAACGGCAATGCATCATAGACCGTCTGTTAATGTTGGCGACAGCGTGAAAAAGGGAGATGTTCTTGCTGATAACTATTCCAGCGACGGAGGAAGAATGGCGTTAGGGCAAAATATTTTAGTGGCGTTTTTATCTTGGAAGGGATCAAACTTTGAAGACGCCATCATTCTTTCCGAAAGAATGGTCAAAGAAGATAAATTTACATCGGTTGTTTTGGAAGAATTTTCCGTAAATGTGAGAGACACAAAACTTGGACCGGAAATAACCACTTATGACATTCCCAATGTTGGTGAAGAAAAACTTAAAGATTTAGATGAAGATGGTGTTGTGAGAATCGGCGCTGAAGTAAGGGCGGATGATATTTTGGTTGGCAAAATTTCCCCAAAAGGAGAAGTTGAGCTCACTCCGGAAGAAAGATTGTTGAGATCTATTTTTGGCGAAAGAGCTAGAGATGTGAAAGATACTTCGTTAAGACTTGATCATGGCAAGCAAGGCAGGGTTATCGGAATTAAAATATTTTCCAGAGACATGGGAGATAAATTGGAGCCGGGCATAATTAAACAAGTTCATGTTGAGATAGCTAAGTTAAGAAAAATTTCCGTTGGAGATAAGTTGGCTGGAAGACATGGGAATAAGGGTATTGTGTCCAAAATTTTGCCGACAGAAGATATGCCATATATGGAAGACGGCACTCCTGTGGATATTATTCTTAATCCGCTTGGTGTGGCAAGTCGTATGAACATTGGGCAAATATTGGAAACACACCTCGGTTGGGCGGCGGAAAAATTAGGGTACCACGCGATTACTCCGGGTTTTCACGGCGCAACGGAAATGGAAATAGAAGAAGAACTCAAGAAAGCGGGGATACCGAAAGACGGCAAAGTTAAGCTTTGTGACGGGCGAACAGGAGAATTCTTTGATCAAAATGTGACAGTCGGACAAATTTATATGATGAAACTTGATCATATGGTTGAGGACAAGATTCATATGAGATCTATTGGGCCTTATTCGCTCATTACTCAACAACCGCTCGGTGGAAAGGCTCAGGGCGGAGGACAAAGGTTCGGAGAAATGGAGGTTTGGGCACTGGAGGGTTACGGCGCGGCGCATACATTGCAAGAAATGTTGACTATAAAATCAGACGATATTTCAGGAAGGGCATCGGCTTACAATTCCATAATCAGAGGAGAAAAATTCAAGAGCCCGCACTTACCGGCATCATTTCATGTTTTGGTGAGTGAGTTAAGGGGCTTGGCGTTGGACATAGATATTAAAAAATCAGAAGAAAATAAATAAACATATGGATATAAAAGTAACTGATTTTGAATCAATAATTCTCAAACTTGCGTCTCCTGAAAAAGTCTTGTCTTGGTCTCATGGAGAGGTGACAAAGCCGGAAACCATCAATTACAGAACTCAACGCCCGGAAAGAAATGGTTTGTTTTGCGAGAAAATATTTGGACCGGAAAAAAACTTTGAGTGTTATTGCGGAAAGTATAAGAGGATAAGATATAAGGGTATTGTTTGCGAGAAGTGCGGGGTTGAAGTGACCGATTCTATCGTGCGAAGAGAGAGAATGGGGCACATCGCTTTAGCCGCGCCGGTTTCGCATGTTTGGTTTTTGAAAGGCGCGCCATCCAGAATTGGCATGGTCTTGGATATTAAATCAACAGACTTGGATAAAGTGATTTATTTTGCTGGCTACATTGTCACTAAAGTTATTGAAAGCGAAAAATCATCCGCTTACAAAAACTTAGATTCGGAATACAAAGCAAAGTTGAAAGATGTCCAAACCAAGGAAGAAAAAGACGCGCTAAAGAGCTCAATGCTGAAAGCCAAATCAGAGTTGGATTCTATTGTTTTGTATAGAGTCCTTACCGAAGTTGATTATTATGGGCTAAGCATGAAATACGGAGAGATTTTTGAAGCGGAAACCGGAGCAGAATCCGTTTATAATATTTTTAGAAACATAAATTTGGATGAGTTTAGGAGTAAATTGGAATTATTGGCGGAAACCGCGACAACTCAAGATAGAATAAAAATTATAGCAAGAATAAACTTGATTAAGTCAATGAAAAGAGCTGGTATTCGTCCGGAGTGGATGTTCTTAACCGCCCTTCCCGTTATACCGCCATCTTTAAGACCGATGGTGGCTCTTGATGGAGGCAGAAACGCCACTTCCGACTTGAATGACTTATACAGAAGAGTGATAAATAGGAACAATAGATTAAAGAAATTGGTGGAAATAAAAGCGCCTGAAGTCATCTGTCGCAACGAAAAAAGAATTTTGCAAGAAGCGGTTGACGCTTTGTTGGATAACACTATGAAGCGAGGTCAAAATATGGCTTTGGCGCAAGGTCAAAGAAGACCGCTTAAATCATTGGCGGAAATGCTTAAGGGCAAGCAAGGACGATTCAGACAAAATTTGCTGGGAAAAAGAGTGGATTATTCCGGTCGATCCGTTATCGTTGTCGGTCCGGAATTAAAGATGAGTCAATGTGGCTTGCCCAAGCATATGGCCTTGGAATTGTTTAGACCGTTTGTGATAGCCGAACTTCTCAAAAAAGAAATCGCTTACAATATCCGAGGAGCCGGAAAATTGGTTGACGAAAAAATTCCAGAAGTTTGGGCAATATTGGAAGAGGTTATTAAAAATAGAAGAGTGTTGTTAAATCGCGCGCCTTCTTTGCATAGGTTGAGCATACAGGCTTTTCAGCCTATTTTAATTAGCGGAAATGCCATTCAACTTCACCCTATGGTTTGCTCGGCTTTCAACGCCGACTTTGACGGTGATCAAATGCCGGTGCACATTCCTCTTGGCGAAGAAGCGCAAGCGGAGGCGAGAGACATTATTGCTTCGGTAAAAAACCTTTTAAGACCGGGCAATGGAGAACCTGTGGTTGATCCTTCGCAAGATATGGTTATGGGTTGCTATTGGCTTACAAACATAAAACCGTTGGCGCAAGGAGAGGGGAATTATTATTCATCCCCGGATGACGCTATTTTAGCGAACAGTTTCGGCAAGGTGGACATAAGAGCTAAAATAAAAGTCCTGCCGATGGATTTGCCTAAGTATAAAATTTTCAACAATGAGGCCTTTGAGACGACCGTTGGTCGCTTGATGTTCAACGGAATATTGCCGGATGATTTTCCTTATATCAACGAAGAAACGGGCAAGAAAATTCTTTCAGGCATTGTTGCAAAACTAATTGAAAAATACGGCATTGACGCGACACCGGATATTTTGGACAGAATAAAAGAATTCGGTTTCAGGTATGCCACCGTTTCCGGTATTAGTTGGGGTTATCAAGATCTTAAACTGCCGGAAAAGAAAGGAGAAATATTAGCGGAAGCTGAAAAGAAAGCATTGGAAATAAAAGGACAGTATCAAGAAGGACTTCTAACTGATTCGGAAAGATATAATAAAATCATAGAAATATGGCAAAGCGCGAAAAACAAAGTTGAGGATTTGGTTCCGGAAACGATGGAAAAACTCGGACCGGTGCACGCGATGGTTACTTCCGGCGCGAGAGGTTCTCTCAGTCAGTTGGGTCAAATGACGGGAATGAAGGGTCTTATGATCAACCCTGCCGGTAAAATTATTGATTTTCCGGTCAGGTCAAGCTATAAAGAGGGTTTGGGAATATTGGAATATTTCATCACTACTCACGGCGCCAGAAAAGGCGAGGCCGACACTTCGCTTAAAACAGCCAAGGCTGGATATCTCACAAGAAGACTTATTGATGTTTCTCACGACGTTGTTGTTATGGAAGATGATTGCGGGGATAAAGAAGGTATTGTTGTTTCCAGAAAGAGAGTGGAGAGCTATGGTAAAAAGTTTTCTTCAAGAATTTTCGGCAGAACGCTTTCCGCCAGCGCAGGGACATTTAAAAAAGGTCATCTTTTAAGCATTTCGGAAGCTAAAGAAATGGAAGCGGATGGAGTTGAAGAAGCGAGCATTTTTTCGCCCATTACTTGCAAGGCAAAAAGAGGTGTTTGCCAAAAATGTTATGGTTATGATTTGGGCAAAGGAGCTCTTGTGAAGATGGGAGAAGCTGTTGGTGTGGTCGCGGCGCAATCTGTCGGTGAGCCTGGGACACAGTTGACTATGAAAACTTTCCACAAAGGAGGCATTGCCATGGGAGGCGATATTACCATGGGTCTTCCTCGTATTGAAGAAATTTTTGAATTAAGAATTCCGAAAAATCCAGCCGTAATTTGCGATGTTGAGGGAGAAGTGTTTGACATAAAACAAGCGGAAGAAGGCTTTGACGCAAAATCAACGGATAAAATTGTCACTATTTTAATAGATAAAGAAGCTTCAAAAACAGACAAAGAATCAAAAGAATTCTACATCTCGTTTGGCAGATTTATCACAGTTAAAAAAGGAGATAAAATAAAAATAGGCGATGCTTTGACCGACGGCTCTCTTAATATAAAAGAATATTTTGCTATCGCTGGCAGGGACAAGACGCAAGAATACATTCTTAAAGAAGTAGACAAGGTTTATTCTATGCAAGGAGCGACCATCAACGAAAAACATATTGAGGTTATTATCAGACAAATGTTTTCAAGGTATAAAGTTATTGATCCGGGAGATACAGACCTTAATGAAGGAGAATCAGTCAACGTAGAGAAGGTTTTGGATGCTAACGAAATAGCCGAAAAAGAAGGGAAAACCTTAGCTAAACTTGAGCCGATGGTTATGCCTATAGCTAAAGTTGCCGGATCAGCCTCGGGATTTTTATCAGCGGCTTCTTTCCAAGACACAGCTAGAGTTTTGATAAGAACAGCGGTTTCAGGAGGAGAAGATCGTCTTAGAGGGCTCAAAGAGAATGTTATAATCGGAAGATTGATTCCAGCAGGAACCGGTTTCAGAAAGGAATATTTGAAGAAAGAGGAAGAAACTAGGAATTAGGAGTTAATTCCTATAACCTAATTTATGTCAACCGTTGAACAAATAAAATCTCGTTTAAGCATCGTTGATGTTGCTCAAAACTACATCAAACTCCAAAAAGCGGGCAATAATTACAAAGCAAACTGTCCGTTCCATAACGAAAGAACCCCTTCATTTTTTGTGTCGCCCGCAAGGGAATCGTGGCATTGTTTCGGGTGCTCTCGCGGTGGAGATATGTTTAGTTTCATTATGGAAATTGAAGGGGTTGATTTTTTGGAATCCTTAAAAATATTGGCAGACAAAGCGGGAGTGGTTATAGAAAAAATTGACAAAAAACAACAAAACGAAAGATTGAGACTTTTCAGTCTTTTGGAGGATGCTGTTACTTTTTACGAAACAGAATTAAGAAAAAACCAAGACGTAATCACTTACCTTAAAAAAAGAGGAATGAAGGGTGATTTGGCGAAGTCTTTCGGCATAGGTTTTGCTCCGGCTGGTTGGAGGAATTTACACGACTTCTTGAAAGGTAAAAAATATTCAGAAACGGAAATGGAAAAAGCCGGAATGATCGTGAAATCAACAAAAGCCCAAGCTGGATATTATGACAGATTCAGGAGCAGGATAATGTTTCCGATTTTTAACGCGTCTGGAGAGATTGTTGGTTTTAGTGGAAGAATTTTCGGAAAAGATGGAGTTGATTCTGGCGGGAAATACATAAACTCCCCACAGACAGTTCTTTACGATAAGTCAAAAGTCTTGTATGGCTTCAATAAGGCGAAAGACGAAATAAGAAAAAAGGACATATGCGTGGTGGTGGAAGGACAGATGGATGTTGTTATGTCTCATCAGGCGGGCATTGCCAATGCGGTGGCGGTATCCGGCACAGCACTAACCACTGATCATCTTAAGTTGATAAAACGCTTAACAGATAAAATAATAATGGCATTTGATAAAGATGAGGCCGGAGCCAGAGCCTCAAGTAAGGGTATTGATATGGCGTTGGCGGACGGCTTTGATGTTAAAATAGCCGTCGTGCCTTCGGGCAAAGATCCAGCCGATGCCGTGTTGGACAACCCGGAGTCGTGGGTTAAAGCGGTAAATGAAGCAAAAAATGTCATAGAATTTTATATGGAACTGTTCAATGACAGAAAAGACATAGAAAGAAAAATTTTGCCATACATAGCTGTCCTGCCGAGCGAGATGAATAAGGCTGTTTGGGTTAAGAAAATATCAGACAAGCTGAAGATAAAAGAGGATTCTGTTTGGGATGAATTAAAAAAAATAAAACCGACGCCAAAGCAACTTGGAAGCCGAACTTCCAAGTTAGACTCGGAAACAAAATTTTCAAGTCAAAAACAAACAAGATTGGAGTTTGTGCGAAATAGGCTTTTGGGACTGGTGCTTTGGAAAAAAGATACGGAAGATAAAGATTTCAAGGCGATGTTGGACGAATTTTTAGGAATTAAAAAAGATAATGTGGATGCCTTGTCAGACGAGGAAAAAAATAAATTGATATTTGAAGCAGAGTTGTTTTTTTCAGAAGGAGTGTCGCTAAAGAGCGAGTTTTTAAAAATCAAAAAAGAAATTGAAAAAGAAGAAATAAAAACGGAACTGGAGAGTATGACCGGAAAAATGAAATATTTAGAGTCGGGAGACGATCATAGTGGACTGGAAAAACATTTGGACGATTTTAACAAGCTTACTAAAAAATTAAACGACATTATTTTATTATAAACGAAGTGAATTAGAAAATAAGAAGTGCCCTTGTGGCACGAAATTAAATGAAAAAAAATAAAAAAATAAAAAAAGAAAAAAAGCCAACAGTAAGAACAAGGCCGTCTAAAATAAAAAAAGCGGAAGAAACAAAAATAAAAATAAATAACCTTCTGAAGAAGGGAAAGGCTAGGGGTTTTGTTACTTACGGTGAAATAATAAAGGAATTCCCAAGCATTGAGGAAGATGTCGCTCTTTTAGATACGATTTACGATACATTTAGCGAGTCAAGCATAGATGTTATAGAGAGCAAAGATATGATTGATTCGGAAGATGTTAGCGGAAAAAAACTCGAGCAGGGCTTAGACCGAGAGTCTATTGATGCCGTCCAGATGTATCTTAGGGAGATCGGCAAGATTTCTCTGATTGACGCTTCCAAAGAAAGAGATTTGGCGCAAAGAATAGAAAATGGTGACGATGAGGCGAAAAATATTTTAATAAAAGCCAATTTAAGACTCGTTGTTTCCATCGCCAAGAGATATGTCGGAAGGAGTCCGGATTTGTCCATTTTAGATTTGATTCAAGAGGGTAATTTTGGACTATTCCGCGCTGTGGAAAAATTCAATTGGCGAAAGGGTTATAAATTTTCCACTTACGCCACTTGGTGGATAAGACAAGCCATCACAAGGGCGATAGCCGATCAAGCGCGAACAATTAGAATTCCCGTGCATATGATGGAAACAATTTCCAAGTATAAACAAGTGCTCAAGAGATTGTCTCAAGATTTGGGCAGAGAACCGCTACCAGAGGAAGTGGCGGCTGAGATGAATATGGAGGTGGAGAAAATACATCACATTCAAAAAATAGATCAAAGCACCATTTCTTTTGAGGTGCCAATAGGAGATGATGATGGAGATTCCACAATTGGAGATTTTATCGCTGACGACAAAATTCTTTCTTCAGACCAGCAAGCGGCGCAAAAGATTTTAACGGGGCAATTCCAAGAAATTTTGAACGACCTATCTCCGAAAGAACAAAAAATTCTTCAAATGAGATTTGGTTTGGGCGACGGCATAGTCAACACCTTGGAAGAAGTAGGAAAAGAATTTGGGGTAACCCGAGAACGTATCAGGCAAATTGAAGCCAAAGCCCTGGAAAAAATCCGCCTTCACGAAAAAGCGGAAAGGTTGAAGAGTTATTAGGAGATTAATTTGCGAAAATTGAAAATTTGACGGTATTCTCGATTTGTAATATCATCATTGACATGACTATCATAACTTTTGAAAGCGATATAAAAATCAAAAAAAGCAAGTTCAAAGATATTGACGACTTCAAAAATTATATTGAAGACAATTTTTGTTTCACTGAGCTTAAAAAAGTTCCCAAATCTGAAATATCGCCTAAAATAATGGGGAAAATGAAAGAAACCAAGAAGTTAAAAAAAACTTGTTTTACCAACATTTGAAATGCCAATAAAAAACATTCTGGAACGGGACGACATATTGCCTATATTAGAAAAGAAAAACCTGCTCGTAAAATATAAAAAAGCAAAAAACTTTATTTTGGAAAATCACTCTAAATTAGTTGAACTTAAAAAAAGAAAACCTCAAAAAGACGAGGTGTGGCAGTTTAGAATAGATAAACAATTCAGGGCGTATTGTTATTTTGAAAAGGACACTCTGATTGTATTCCACATAGACAATCATCAAAAATAATATGAAAACGACAAAACAAGAAATTAAAATAATTTTATTGTGGTTCATCGTTGCGCTTGCCACATTCTATATTGGTTTGCGGGTATTCGGCGTATGGCATGATGAGTGGAGCGGATACAACACAGGGACGAAAACAACAATAAGCGATGGTGTATGCAATATCGCAGTCGTGCCGATAATTGGAGATATTATTCCTTACGCCGGAGCGGACCAAGACGGAAGCTGGAACGAAATGCCTCCTTCCACTAATCCAGATGATGCACTTGCCATGCTTCGTTCGGCGGAAAAAGATGAAGAGATTCTCGGTGTTTTCGTCCGCATTGATTCCAATGGAGGCTCGCCCGTCGCTTCGGAAACCATTGCCAACGCAATTAAAAAATCTCCTCTGCCGACCGTCGCGCTCATAAGAGAAATGGGAGCTTCCGGCGCGTATCTCGTCGCAACAGGTGCAAAAAAGATAATCGCTTCTCCTTTTTCTGATATTGGAAGCATCGGCGTGACTATGTCTTATGTGGAAAATAGCGGGAAGAACGCCAAAGAAGGTTTGCGATATGTTCCGCTCGCATCGGCCCAATTCAAAGACTATGGCGACCCGGACAAACCGCTTACTTACGCCGAGCGAATTTTGATTGAGCGAGATTTAAAAATGGCTCACGAGCAGTTTGTAAAAGAAGTTGCGGAAAATAGAAATCTGCCGATTGAACAAGTCGCCAAACTTGCCGACGGCTCCTCAATGCCCGGCTCGCTTGCGCTTGAAAATAAACTGATTGACGCCCTCGGCGATCAGGAAACCGCGAGAGACTGGTTGGCGGGAGAGTTGAATATCTCGCCGAAAGAGGTGGTATTTTGCGAGTAATAAGTATGCCCTATTTTGCCTACGGTTCAAATATGGATGTGGAGCAATTGAAAGAAAGATTCAAGAAAATTTCTGATGCTAACTTTTCGGTTATTGGGATCGCTATATTGCCAAAGTATGATTTTAGATTTAACAAAAAAAGTACAGTAGATGGCAGTGGAAAAGCAAACATTATTTCTGACCAAAAATCAGAGGTCGAAGGTGTAATTTTTGAATTAACTGATGAGCAGTTTAAGGTACTAGATGAAATTGAAAAGGGCTATCATCGTAAAAACATAACGGTTAATTTACAAAAGCAATCTATAAAAGTAATTACATATATTGCCGATATTAGAAGTCTTTGTAAAGGTCTTTCCCCGACAGAAGAGTATCTCGAAAAAATTACAAAAGGAGCAAAGTATTTTAATTTATCTAAATCCTATCAAGAAAAACTAAGTTCCTACAAAACAAAATAATGATAGACAAGGATGTACAACATTGTTCAAAATGCGGAGTTGAGACAGACGATAGTAATGATTTGCATTGTCGTAAAATTCTTGTTGCTGAAGTAAAGCACTTACTATTAATTGGCAAAACTACTGAGGCGGAAGATTTGGTTTCGCGTTCGCAAGGTAATGATGAATGGGAAAAGTGGAAAATGGGAATGTTCCGGCGTTTTGTTTTGGAAGCATTACAGCGAGGAGAGCAGTTGAGACGGGAAGAGGCAGAAAGATTGGAGGAAGAAAGAACGGCAAGAATTATAGAAATCCTTGCCCCTGCTCAATCGTTACTGAATAACGGTAATTTTCTTGAAGCTGATAAATTTGTTTTAGAAAAACACCCCGAATTATTAAAAGAATATGAGAGGAAAAAATTTGAATGTGTCAAAACAGACCTGTGTAATTTAGAAAAAGAACTTAAGGAAAAGGAAGGGTATTTTGACAGTGAGAAAGCGACTGTGCTCTCAACAACGAGTAAAAATATTCTTGTTCAAGCTCGTGCAGGTTCTGGAAAAACCACAACAATAGCATTACGAGTGAGGCAGCTCATCAAATTCTACGGCGCAAGACCAGACGAGATTTTAGTCCTTGCTTTCAATAATGCAGCGGCGGATGAATTTCGTGGCCGTATAAATAAATATTGTGGCGATGAGGTTGCAACAGAGTCAAATACACTCACTTTTCATGCGCTAGCTAAACGCATCGCAAATACAGGGAAATGTCAATTGGTGGATGAAAAATCACACGGCGAGGAACACGATAGACACGGGGAAGACAAGAATTCTCAAATTGATTTTGTACGAAAGTGTTTTAATGAAGTGGAAAACAAAGACAGAGGTTTAATAAGAGAGTTGTTTTATCTGTTTTTGAAAGTGGCATCGGAAAGAATAAAGGGTGCTTTTCGGAACGATAGTGAATATTATTTGTATTTAAGGAATCAGGAATATACAACCATTGCGGGTGAGTTTGTAAAATCCGTAGGTGAGAAATACATAGCAGATTTTCTATTTGAGCACAAAATTTCAAAAGATGGCAAGGAGATTGAATATGCCTATGAGCGTAATGTAAAGAAACCTCTTAATATAAAATACTCGTATAATCCTGATTTTTCGTTGTTCTATATAGAGAACAGGCAAAAAGAGCAATTGCAAGCCGTGATTGAGTATTTTGGTTTTACGGAAAATAATCCCGGGTATCCTGGTTTCTTTGACACAGAGGAAGAATCGAGAAAGTATCTAAATGAATCTGATAAAAAAAGAAAGTTATTTTCCGATGTAAATATTTGCTTCGTTGAAATGTCTGCCGACGATTTTGAGCAAATAAAAACAGATCCCTCTTTGGATAACGAACAGGCACGAAATCAATTTGAGAAAATTATTCGGCAACGATTGAGTGAAAAAGGGTTTGATATTTCAAACAGATTAAGTGAAAAAGAGATACTGGGAAAAATTCCTAAAGTGGAAAGACGCAAGAAAAAATTAGTGAGACAGGTAACTCAATTTATTAATAAGGCACAAAAACTTTCTTATAGCCCAGATAAAGTAAGAGAGATTTCGAAGGCAGAAAAGGTTAACGCTAATTTGAGCAAGCGTAACGAATATTTTATAAGAATAGCTTGTCGAGTGTACGACGAATATCGGTCACGGTTAGAAGAAGAAAGTTCCACTGATTTTGACGGTCTTTTCATTGATGCAATAACTAAAATAAAAAAAGAAGGTATAGACTGCAAAATTGCTCCTTATTATGGTGAGAAGAAAATTGGGGACATCAAGCATATTTTAATTGATGAGTACCAAGACTTCTCCGAACTTTTTTATCAACTCATTGATGAAATCAGAAATGTTAATCCCTCAATTTATTTTTTCTGTGTTGGCGACGACTGGCAGGCAATCAATGGGTTTGCCGGTTCTGATTTAAAATTTTTCGAAATGTTTGAAACAAAATATTTTAAAGGTGGAAGTAGAGTACATCTTTTAACGAATTATAGAAGCAACAAAGATATTGTTTTGCACTCAAACATCCTTATGGTCGGTCTTGGTCCATGGGGAGAGCCGGAAAAAGGTAAGCCAAATGGCGCCGTATATCTTTCCGAACTATTACGAGTTGAATTAAGGAACGACCAAGAACACATAAACGAATATGATAAAGATAAAAGATATGTGGACGCCGCCTGTGCACTTTTAGGCAAGGAAGACACAAATAAATCAATCCCGTTGGAGCTTGCCCGTTATTTGAAAACCGTAGAATATATCATATCCAATAAAGTGGATAGCAAAAAACCAGTATGTCTGCTATTCCGCGCTAATAAGATACATGGTGTACCAATGTCAAAGTTTGCGGAAAAGATCAGAAAGTTGTGTCCAGAACGACCAAATACACTAATGGTGGATGGAAAAGATGTGTTGGCAATAGATTATTCAACAGCACATAGTTTTAAAGGCAAGGAAAGTGATGTGGTTATTATTGTTGGTGCGAACCGTAGAAGTTTTCCGAAATTTCATCCCGATAATGAACTTATGGAAGTGCTTGGAGTTACGATGCAGAAAGTGAGGGACGAAGAGCAACGCTTATTCTATGTAGCAATTACTAGAGCAAAAGAAGAATTGTATTTGGTATACAACGAAAAAATTGGGGTGTCTGATTTTATTTTTCCTGAACGATGGCAGTATTTACCAGTCGTTAATTGTGACTCAGGGATTCTCCCCTTTTAATGTCTCAGATTTTTTAGACAATAAATAACGCAATATGTGCAACATCCAATGTCGCACACTTACGAATTATATGTTTTTCAAAATTAAAAATAAAGGCACTAGACTAGCAAAATAATGCTAAAATCTAGAATATGCCCATAAAATAT
>ERZ1292630.2568-Hain-H41-02um-R3-2568-length-16657-cov-7_pt1 | contig 16657 bp, 7 predicted proteins | sample MGYA00564408_ERZ1292630 | MGnify/ENA primary metagenome ERZ1292630 (study PRJEB36523, sample SAMEA6512641) | groundwater metagenome | collected 2019-01-08 | study: AquaDiva: Metagenomics assemblies of 32 groundwater samples | reverse complement strand
CTTTGCCACGATGCCGCCGCCGTTTCGGCCTGGACGGCATAGCGCATCGACCACCACATGAAAGACATCCTCCTCAAAGGCCGCTGGTTGCAGTCCGTCGATACGGGCCGCAACCATCGACTCAAAGCCCAATGGCAACGTCCAGTGGCCGATGACTTCCCACAAGAGCCGATATGCGTTGCGCTGCCAGCCGCAAGGAAGTGAGCCGGTTGAGGCTCGGTGCAACCGTACGCAATAATCCTCGGCGTCCATAAGGGACCATGGCAACATGGCGGAGAAGGTCGCCGCGGTTCGAAATGATACAATGTGGCGGGGGGTGGGTGTCGCGCGGCAGAAAACAATGGCGCGATCATGGCGCCGCGATGAGGCGTGTCCCGTTGTTCGCCGCTGAGAGTTGACGAAGGTGCGTAGGATGCCCCTCATGCCGGTGTGGGACGAATTCAGGACACGATCCAGACCGTCAAAGATCCACAATACCGGAGGACCGTTTTCGACGCTCACTTGCTTGAGAAGCACCTGTTCCTGAATGCCGCTGCCGTTGCGACAATCTTTCAGCGGTTCGCTGTGCACACCGTTGATAGCCGCGAACACCATGGCCTTCAGCCACAGAGCAACGTCTCCCATGGTCGACGGATCGTTGTAGTAGGGCGAGGCGGGAGCGTCCTCCAAGAACTCCTGCAGCCGCGGCAGGTCCACCAGCAGCGTGAGGCCCCCAGGGAACGCTTGCAGGCGGGCCATGCGCCTTGCCATGGTGCTCTTCCCCATCGCCGTGGAGCCAGTGACGACCAACGTCGGGTGGTCAACTAGCGTCTCGAATTCGCTAACCAATCGCGCGGCGTCGCATGTGACGGCATCGTGACCATCGCTGGCCAAGCCACGATCGCCGTCGCGCGGCGTCATGGCGACGGTAGTTGGCCCACAAATGGACTCGAAGTCGAGGTCAGGAGGAAAGAAGACCGTCTCCATAGTGGGGTACTTCACGTGGGTGTAATACGCACGCAGCTTATCACGCAGCTCATTGAAAGAGTTATTGATAGGTGGATCACCTGTTGCGCCGTCGTGTGCATCACCGGAGAGGGAAACGGCACGAGCAATCATGTAGTCCTTGCGACTCGATGCATCCGGGTCGTATCTCAATGGCACCCGGGCAACGTTGCGAATGGGGCTCTCCGGCGGTTTCGACACCACGAAGCAGGCGGGGCATGGGAGAAGCACCTCATTTTCAGGGGGTTTGCCCGATCGCGGGACCATGGAGAGCTCGTCGATCTTGTACCCGGCGTGAATGTCGGGACATTCGAAGACGATCAGTTTGTCGGAGTGCCCTCCAAGGAAGTTTTCCAAGCCGCTCAAGTCCCACGCCCAGCTCGTGAAGGCGTAGAAATTCACCGCATTTCCCACGGCGTACCTGCTTTGAAGCTGGGCGTACGCCTCCTCCAGCTCCTTCGCGCCCTTCGGCACCTTCACGACGCGGTAGACGGACCCTTTGAATGTGAGTCGCCGCGGCAGCTGCTGCAGATGGTGCAACAGGCAGCGGTAGAAGGGCGCGACGTGCCGCATGTCGCCGGGGGTGCGACCCCGCACGTTGCCCCACGCATTCGCGAGCTGGTAGCAGCAGCCGTCCATTGTGTAGACGCCGATGATGACGGCTGCGTGGAAGGAGATGTCACCCGCTTGCGGGTGGGCCCTCATTTCGGATTCCACCTGACTGACGATCGCTTCCAAGTAGCCGCGGCTCGGATGGGCGACACCGACGAGATCGGGACGGTTCGCGGGGGTTGGGCAGCCCGCCATTGTGAGGATGGCTTCCCTTGGTGGCAACAGCGGCACCAAGGCGTCGTCCGACAGCCAACCAGGGGGCAGCGACGATGCCTCGCTCAAGGAGTCCGTGCTACCGATACTACGCGTTAGCGTTCCTGACGACGCGGACGCAGCGGCGGCGGCGGCCATTGGCGGAGGGATTCGCGAGGGAGAAAGTAATGAACGAGAGCGAGCGAGAGAGACGGGGAATAGGCGTGCGTGTTAGAAAGAGTGGCAGCGGGCGACGAGAACGGCGGATGGGAGTGGGAGGAGGGCGAGAGCAGGATGAGGAGAAGGACGACTGGTACCAGAAATTAGAGGGGTGAACTCGCGGCAGAAGAATACCGTGTGCTTCCCTCACCACAGTAACGGGGGTGCGGGAGTGGTGCGGTTGCGGTTTATCTACGCGCGGGATTTCGTTCTCCGTTCGTTTTCTTTACGCGTCTCGCGCCCTCCCATACCATTCACCCCCTTTGCTTCCGAGGCTGACGTATCCGTTAAGTTCGTCCACGCGACACTGCCACACGCAGCAGGGCGGTTATGTTTTGTGGTCTATGATGAATGAGAGACGTGGTCTCCTCCTCACTTTTTGCTCTTTTTCGGCTGTTTCTTTTTATCCGCATCGGTGACGTCGTCATGCGCTGCGGCCGCCGAGGAGGAGGAAGGTGGCGCGGCAGCGGCTTGCTGCTGAGTCGACCGCTCCTTGCTGCTGCCTTCGGCTGCGCGTACGCCCTCCCGCAGGCGGTCCTGCTGCACAGTGAGACTTGCGCGCTCCGACTCCTCGGCGTGCTCGATTTCATGTAGCTGCAACTTCGTGGCGCCACTGGACGCACCGTGAAACCCGGAGGAGGAGGAGGACGCAGGGGCCGCGGCGGCTCCTTCGTGGGGGGTGGTGTCAGACGCGGTGATTGCCGGCGCTGGCGCCGCCGCCGACGCTTGCTCGGGGGACGCAGCCCCCTTATCATCGCGACGCGGCTGCCCGTCCGCAAGGCATGCCGCGGCGGTGGGTCGCTCATCAGAGGCGGAGGGGGCGGCGGTCGTGGTGGCAAGGAGGGCGTCCTTGTGGCGGCCCACGAGCAGCAGCAGGTCGCCCTGGCGATGAAACTCCTCAAGCCGCGCCTCGATCTGAGCCGCGGGGAGCCACTCCGCGGGGGCGACGTACGGCAACGAATGTGCGCCAGGCGCGGCGACGGCACTGAGGATCGCCCGCGAGTCACATGCGAGGTCGATCACCTGGCGCCACGCCGACGAGTTGACCACATGGGGCTTGCCGGCGACGTAGATGAAGAGATCCGCCGCCGCGCCGGTGGCAACGCCATGCGACGCGGGCGCCTCCGTGTCCGCGCGCGCTCCGAAGGATGTGGACGAGGGGGCCCTGTTCGCGGGCGACTCGGACGGCGGTGCGGTGGTGGTCGACGCGTTGCGGGACGACTCGTCGGTGCCGCCGTGGGCGTGGCGGTGGGACGCCTGGACCACGATTTGCACCAGCCACGACATGCTGAGCTGTCGGAACTCCGCCGCCGCGCAGATGGCGCCGTTAAGGGCGGCGACGGCTCGCGCCACGGCACCGGAGGAAATTTTGCTCCGCTTGACGTCGCCAGTCGCGGCGACATCCGGGATCACGGTGCCGATCACCCAGGGAACGCTCGCGGCGATCCGCGTGATCGTGCACCCGACGAGGCCGTCAGCGTCCGTGGATGTGACTGTGGCGCCAGGGCGGTTGTCGCACTGCGCCATGGCGTCCGCGACGACCGACTCGATGCCCGGATGTGCGGCGAGGCCTTCGAACGTCTTGATGCTCTCCTCGACGCGCGACAGGACGTCCTTCGCGTGCGCGACGGTGAACATCCTACCGGCGGTGCCGCCCTGCAACTCCATCAAGCGGCGGTCCAGGTCGGCTTGCTCATCCGCGCGGCGCTTCTCTTCCACTTTCATGTCTTCCAGCATCGCCGCCATCTTCGCGTCGACGTCGGCCGTCGCTCGCTGAAACGCTTCGTCCGCGACCGCCACGTCCTTGCGCCACACGGTCTCCTTTCGCGCTTGTTCCTCGTCGAGTGCAAGCAGCTGCCCCTTCGTCGACTCCACCTTGGCAACGTCGGAGTTCGGATCGGCGACTGCGGCGTCGAACGCCTCGGACGCCTTCTCCTGCTCAGCTGTGAAGGCGGCCCGTTCCGCCTCCACCTTCCCAAGCGCCCCCAATCGCTGGCTGCCGGCGACCTTCCGCTGGGCATCGACCTCTCTCTCGCGCGCTTCGAACGCCTTGTCGATATCCGCGTTCTTCGCTTTGATCGCCGAGCGTTCTTGATCGAGGGCGGCCACTCCGCCGCTCCGCGCCTCGGCGGCCGCGAGAATGCCTCGCATGTTGTCGCCGTGCGGCCGTAGCGCGTGCTGCAGGAGGCACGTCGCTATGGACACGGCCGTGCGAAGCCGCGCCCACTCCTCAAGCCGCACGAGGAGCTGTTGGGCGGCTCGGTGATCTTGCGCCAGTTCTGTCGCAGGGTCCGCCGCTGTTGTTGAAGTCGCCGGAGGTGCGTCGTTCACAGGTCGCTGGGCGTGGTCGCTTTCGGTCGTTCGGTTTGCAACGTCCTCGGTGAAGACGCGCTTCACCCCCGCGATTTTCACCGCGACGTGATTCCAGTGCGCCATGATGCCATAATGGACCTTGTCCACGGCCGCCTGCACCCACGGGGCGATCAAATCGGCGGCGCTCGACGTGGTCGTCTGCAAGGACGAGAGCGTCACGTCGCCGAGGCGCGCCAACTCGGCGGCCAGATCATCCGCGAAGGCCACGTCAGCGGGATCGTACGCCGAGCAGTCCACGGCGTCGCTGAACAGAGAGGTCAAGTCACCAACGCTGGAAGCCATCGACATGGCAGTCGCCGGGTCCTGCGCCGGCTGCTTCTCCGTTGCCGTGTTGCCGTTCGCCGTCAGCATTTGGTCGAACCAGTCCATCACGGCACCGCTTGCGACTCCCCCGCCGTCTGTTGCCACCTGTCGCTGCCGACTTTGATAGCGCTTCAGCTCCTCCTCCACCAGGTAAATCTCCAGTTCCAACTGGCGGTGCTCCAAATCGGATTGCGACATCATCGCCGCAATCGCGAGCCGTTGGTCAGCGTATCCCGAGAGAACCGCCCCACGCAAATCGTGGCTGGGCTCCAGGGGCGGCGCGGAGGTTTCGTCATGAGCCGACGTCGGGGCCGCCGGTGCAGCGGCGGCTCCCTCGACGGGTAGAGCCGCGGAGGCTCCTTCCTGTACGGGTTGCTGCTGAGTTGGAGGAGGACGAGGCAACGCCAACGAATGCGCCACGACGGTGCTGCGGAAACTGCTGGATACGTCCTGCAGGTCTTGGTCACGCTGCTGCTTATCCAGCTCGTGCATCTCCTGGCCCATCGCGTTGTCCGATTCATGGACGCGCAGCAGCCCTTTGTGGCGTTGCAGCTCGACGGGCCAGCGATCCGCGCGGTCGCAAAGCGAGTCACTGTGGGCCTTGCGGCGCAGGTCGATGGCCGTCGTGGCACGGGCCTTCCACGACGAGAATACCGTGCTGACGAAGGCGATGGCCTGCAGACGCTCCATGAGCCCGATGACGCCCACGCGGCGCACCACCATTGTCGTCACAGTTGGGGCTGGGGCCGCGGCGGTTGGTGGCTGTGAATCGGTGGGTTCAGCGGTCGGGGCGGCGGCGGCCGTCGTCGGCTGCTGGGAGACGTCGATCGCACCACGAACGATGGTGCGATAACGGCGATCCGCTTCGCTCTTGACGCGGAGTTCCGCCAGGAGCGCTTCCGTGGCCCGAGCGCCAGAGGCGGCGGCGCGTCGCCACGCGTGCGAACGCAGAAAAATACGCTCCTGACGCCGATTGGACGCAGCCTTCTTCGCCCACTGCAACCAGGCGTGGAACGTCCGCGCCCGGGGGCCGTACCATGTGGCCAGATGGTGGCTGGCCATGCTCAGCTGCCGCTGGTGGCGCTTGACGGCGGCCGCCGTGCGCCAGTGCTGAAATCGGGCCGTGGCGATGTGCCGATGTTGCGTGATGTTATTCAGCAGCGCGGTGGCCGTCTGGGACTGAACACGCATCCACTGTGACTGCGCCACCTGGTTCGAGGCGGTCGTCAAATCGCTCTCGGCAGCGATGCGGCGTTCGCGGATCGGGAATATCGCGTCGTCCCACGCCACGCGGCGCTGCCATGTGCGGCGCTTCACGTAGCGGCTCAACTTCCGAGACACGTTGGCTCGGTCGCGCTTGTCCGACGCCCCGAGCTGAAATACCGCAAGCCGCTTCGTCGTGTTGACAAATGTCACGCGCCATTGCTTGGCCTCGCGCTTCGTCGCCCGTCGCTCATCGTCACGGACGGCGCGGTACGACTGCGTCGCCGCATATCGCTGCGCGGTGAGTGCTTCGGTGCCGAAGAGCGAAGGCGTGTCTGCCCGATCGGCGGTCACCTTCGTCGATTCCTGTGGCAGCGCTGCACAGAGGGAATCAGAGACCACCGTCGTGATACGGGAGGCTCCCGACATCGCGTCCTTTGAAACCAGCAGAAGGCGCGGATGAGTCGCTTGGAAGGTGGGCACCACGCAGGACACGTGCGTCGGGAGCAGCAGTCGCCCGCCCTTCGATGGTATCGGTGGCGCCGCTTGTTGCCGAACGGTAGGCGCCTTTCGTGAATCCGCGGCCGCGGAGGGTCGGTGCAGCGCTTGCGAGTCGCGTGGACGAAATGCGGAAGCAATGAGAGTCGATGTGCGAGCAACCATCTGCTCCTCCGAGCCGTTGTCGGACGCCCGTAGCGCCACGACGCCGTTCGTCGCTGTGCGAGTCGGCGACGAAAATGGAGGCGCCACCTGGGCGACGCGGTGTAGCGACAGGGTGAATCCGTTCACGAAGCATTCGTCGCTCCCCTGCGCGGCCGCACCGACCCACGTGTGGCTCGCGAACGGACTGCGAAGGGGCACCGCGCAGGACACCCGAGGCCGCGACGGCAGGCTGTGCCACGGCATTAAGACCTCGCGGTGTGTGAAGAACACAGTGAACTGATGCGTGTCGATGTCGAAGCTGCCACTCACCAGATTCTCCGCTCCCACGCGGAAGAGGCCGCCCTGACCCGCAGCCAAGCGGGGCTGTGGAATTCGCCACAGGGCTTTTAGCTCACCTTTGTTGCCGTTACGGCCGTTGTTTTGTGGTGGGTCGTTTTGAGACGTCGTCGCATCTGGGCTGTTGCCGTCTGGGCTGTCGCCATCACCAGCAGCTGTCGACATCATCGGGTCTGTCACGTGGCACGACACGAGTTGCACGGTGGAGTCCTCGAGCGTCACGCAGATGTCGAGGGCGGAATAAAGGGCGCGGAAGCCGGCAATCGCGACCTCCTGCGCAGCGGGGCGGTGCTGTGAGACCCCTGGTGTGTCAGGGGACACGGCGTCCTCAGTTGTGGCGTCAGTCGGGCGGTCTCCGCTCGGCTCGCGAATGGTTCCCTGCACAGTGCTCCGGTTGTGGCTCGCGGCTTTGTCGGGCCGGGGCGGCATTTGAATAGGCAGCGTGGACGGCAGCACTGCGGCCAAGGACATGATCGGGGCGGGGAAGGGAAACTTGATTTGCATGGCGGACGTTCGCGCTCCGGCGAGTCGGCGGGATGGGCGGGGCAAGGCGGAAGCGTTGGCCCAACCTAACGCCGCGGCCTCGCCAATGAGCGACGCGCTGCGACGAAGACCCACTGCAGCCGGCGGCGCGGGCGAGTCGTATGGTTGCGAAGGGTCAAGCGACGCGGTTTCTGCGCCGGCTGCTGCAAGCACACTCCCCACTGGCGTGCTGACTTCGTGCTCCAGGTTCCAAATGAAAAAGTGACCCTCGTCATCGCCGACGAGCAGCACGTCGACACTCGCCTGCGCAACCAACGTGGACGAGAACGCGCGATAATGATGCAGCGATGGATGACGGACGCCTTGGCCGTCCATGGACGCTACGCCATTAGCGGTCGTGGTGGTGTTCGGGGCGGCAGCTGCATCGTCGGCTTTGATCGCGACCGGCGCGTCCTTGATGAAATGTTGCCGACGGCTCATTTGCGCGTACATGGCATCGTCCATTTTGTCGTCCTCAGGATCCGGCGCCACGCCGAAGGTCGTCGCGGGCGCTTCGTGTCGCTGGGTTTGTCGCAGCGCGTGGTCCCATGCCCAGTGCGCCGGGAGAGCCGCCTTGTCCACAAACACGGGTGTGACCCAGCTCAGGGAACGAACGCCACAGACGGAATGCTTGAGTCGTACCAGCGGTCGGATGCTATCGATTTTGAGGCAGTTCGATTTGGCCTGGAACGCGATGACAGCGGCGCGGGCCGCCGCGTCGTCCTTCGTGGTTGCCGGGGTGTTCCCATGGACCCACGAGGCGGCCCCGTCGACGTATGAAAAAGTGACGAGGTCACGGGCCACGTTGGCGATTTGTTCGTCGGGCCCACCCGTCAGTGCTTGAGTGACCGCGGTGCAGACGTCTCTGTACGCACTCGTCACGCTCCATACGGTGACGCAGCTATCCGCGCTCGCGACACAGAGTGTATTGTTAAACCGTCGACGGTGCGGCCAGGCCATCGAGGCCAAAGGGGCCGTCTCACGGTATAAGTCCACATCGTCGCGTGCGCGGTCCAATAAGGTGAATGACTTTTCCGCGTCTGGGTGGTCGGAAGGTGCCACGGCGGCGATCCCCGCCATGTCCACCCTCGCACGGTGAGGCGACACCGCGAAGGCGGTGATAGGTCCGGCATGCACTTTCGCCGTCTCGAACACGGCGTAACGATCGCCGCCCGCCGTTCGCGCTTCCATCGCCAACTGCAGATCCTCGCCCGCGGCGATCACTCGGATCGATCCGTCACTCATGCCGACCCAGACAAAGTCCCGGCAGGGAGACGCCGCGGTAGGATGGGCGAATCGCAGAGCACCGACCCCGCGCTGACGGGGATCCATTGTCGTCGGTAGCGGTGCCGTCGGGTCTCGCAGTTGATCGTCCGTTGGGCAAAACGCGAAGGGCACGTGCGCGATGGCGGTGGGGATGCATCCCGTTTTCACCTCTGAAATCGTTTTCAGCAGCAGTCCTGACTTGGCGCATCGCACCTCCAAGGGAGCATGAGATAATGGAGGGGCAGCCGGGACACCGGCTGATGGGGGCGTAGGCACTTGCGGAGGCCCGTCCGGGATGATCCACAGCTGCACGGGTTCATTGTAGCAATCCGTGACGACACACGCAACCTTAGCCGTGAACTTCGCCGGTGCCGTTAATGTCGTACGCTGAACCGTCGCGGCGTCCGTTGAGGGCACTGGGGACGCCGACGTGGCGACCGCAGTACACCCCGGTGGCGCCCCCGGCGGCGGGGTATGGACGGTGACGGCAACGCTGCCGTAAATGTCGTTAGACGACGGTAATATCGTCGGCTTGAATCCACCACCGCCTTGCCGCTGCCAACGATCCTGATCGACGCGCTCGTCGTTCAACCACGCGTCAAGACACGACGAGGTCATCGGAATGCAGTGGCCCTTTGTGTTTTTTTTTCTTGCCGTCGGAGGCCAAAAGTCGGTTGGCGTCGGAATTTGATTGAACGTGCCGCAAGAGAAAAACAAAATGTCACCACAACCCCGAACGGAACGATGGGAAAGAGAGATGTTGGATGTTAGAGAGAATGGAGAGAAAGAGAGGGAGAGAGGCTGTTAAATGGTGTCTTTGATGAAATTTTCCCCCTGTTTCACAGCACCAGTTTCTCGCGGTGTTGCATTCCACCAGTCCAGAAAGAGCGGGTTTCCGATTGTTGAGATCCACCATGAAAAGACCGGACCTAACGTCGTTCGAAAGACACTTGGAGAGAGAGAGAGAGCACACAGATGAGGAAATCATTCGAATGGAAAGGAAACCATTGCCATGATAGAAACGAAAGAGAGACGCAGGAAAACGGACGACGATGATGAACCGGAATGGTGGTGACCGAAAAGGAATAATCCAACTGTTACGCACACACAATCACGATGACGCTCCGTCCGAGTTTCAAAGACTCAGGAAAAACCTGCCACACGGGCTGCCTGCTCAGGGGGAGTAGTATCCTAACGCCAGTTTGGGATTGGTACGCGGTCTCACGCGTCGGGTGTGTCTTCGGCGTCATCGGTCAACGATTCAGAGGATTGCGATGCCGAAGCTGTTGACCCACCGGCGATGGCGACGATCCGGCGGTAGCCGCGGCCTCGGTACCAAGGCCACCCCGCGGCGCGGGAGCGGTGACAACAACCGTCGGACTCGTGAGGTGCGTCTGCAACGGGGCCGTGGTCAACATCGAAGCAGCCGAATTCAACACGACGGTGCCTACCTCGTCGTTGGTGCCTCGGCATCCCGGAGGTTCTGCGTGGTCTGTTCGACGGCATCCCACAGCAATGCGATTAAGCCGCTTCTGCCTTTTCTTTAGCCACCACGCGACCAACGACGTCGCCGTCGACGCGACGCCGATGGCCGAGGCCACGAGGGTCGTCTTCAACGCCGCGTCTATCCAGTCATCCACGGCACCACTCATCGACGCGGCGGCGTTGGTGGTTGACGATGCCGCGTCATGACCTCGCAGCGCAAGCGTGACGAATAAGGAAGCCGTGGCGTTCAAGGCGCCTAACACGGCCGTGAAGACCGCCTTCACAGGGGATGGATGGGGTGCCGTGATCACGACGTAGAGAAAACCGACGGTGGCAACGGCGAGATTAATGTGCGCCGCGAGGTACTGAAGGCAGCGCGTGGTGCTCGCCGCTTCCACGACGGCGGTGATCACGGTCAACGTCGCCTCGATGGGAATCGCGTAGCGAGCGCAAGCAGCGGGTAACCCGACGCCGCCCCTCGTGGACGCGATCACACATCGGAACATTCCTAAATATGGGATGGGACGACTGTAGCGGTGAGGTAGCGACGTGGTCGTGGTGGTGGTTAGCGTGGACGGTGAGGAGCCAGGCGGCAAGGTGCTTTCCGAGGCGGTCACGGCTTCGTTGACGGTCGTGTTGAACCCCGCCGTAATGGAAAGCGGCGGTCTTGCCACAGGGCAATCGGCAGCGCTGGGGGAGACGACGACGGCGGAAGGTGGCTGAAGAATACCGACGAGCTCCGTGTCGCGGATGGCCGCGTGTGGTGCCGACGATATGCCGCCATGGTTGGTTTCCACCGACGGCCGCTCGTCCCAGTAGCCCCTTCGTCGGAGCAGCAAATCGATCCAGTACGCCAACCGTAAGCGAGAGACGGCGATCACCCCAGGGGTGTCTTGCCCCCCAAGGTCAAGGACGATCCACTGCAGGGGGCACGCAATCACCACGTGGACGCACTTGACGACGACCAATAGAGAAATCAAGATACCGACAGCAGCTAGCATCCATGAAAGACTTTCGTTGCGCCCTCCCATAGCGGGGGCGCTACCCCCACTTTCGAAGGCGGTCGACATGGAGGCGAACACCGTTCCGTCCAGGACCACGAGAGAAACGGCGATCACGGTCGAGGGAAATCGTGCGGCCGCCATTCGTTCGTCCCGGCGGCTGCCACCATCAGCAGCAGCTGGTGGCCTTTCGTCGTCACTCAGACGATGACCATGCACCGCGGCACCATCATTACCGACCACGTTGGGCCCTTCGCTCCTCCGACACTGCGACTCGGTGCCGGCCGCCAACAGCGGTGCGTTGACGGCGGTCTCGCCGTTGCTCACGACCCTTCTCGCCCCGCCCAGATCAGCAGCCCTCTCGGAACGCGCGAACACCAACCCTGACACCACGATGGCGATACAGATTGCCGCAACATTGGCCACAATGGCACCTTGACGCTGCGAACCTTGAACGCGCAACATAGGCAGCAGTGACCGCGGAAACGTCATTTCCGCGACGCCATCCTCTTCCGCTTTGTCGGCCTCCGCGACCACAGCGGTTGAATTCAGTCGCAAAGAGGACCCTCGTCCGTCAACGACGCCGCCTCCTCGGCACCGAAGAAACCGCATGGCTGAGAAAAGACGCGCAATTTGCTGGGCGTCGGACGGGGCAGTGAAGGCCGACATCGCTGTCACGGAACTGACAATCGCGTAAGCGGTGACGACGCTGCGCTGCTGCCGTGCGGAAAGCTCGATCCCACCAGGGGTGGCCGCGGTCATCGTCGTCGTGGCCGTCGTCGTTGGGGTGACGTTCACCGCCGTCACGTTGCGTATGGGTTCTGGTGAGATCGGTGTGGCACTTACGGCCATCGTCACATTGACGGCTGAGCTGACGGCCGCGGCGGTGGTCGATTGAGAAGGGGTCGCCGCAACATCATTGGTCATTGTGTTGATCGTTGACGTCGAATCAGCAGAAGGAGTCGTCACCCTCCCCTCGGATGCCGCGGACGCTGTTGTAGGAGATGCTGCACCCGGAGCGGTGGGGCCGCCGTCGACAGATGACGTTGAATCTAGCACCAACGTCGATACTGCCTCTGGAGCGGCAATCCTAATCGACATGGAACGGGTCGTCGAGCGGGTCACGGACGTGCTGCGTGTGGTCGGCAGAGCATCACGGGCCACGAGGCGCTGCTTCCACGTCTCGAGTTGCGTCGTCAACATCGAATCCAAGGTGGAAAAGTAAGGGCACATCACACGCCCTGGCCTGACGTCCGTCAATGTCAAGAGATGGTCACTATAAAAGTAGGCGCTGACATTTTCCACCCGCGTCAGGAAAGTGGTCCCTGGAAAAGGAAACGACGTGTCCGGTGGATTGGAGACGGGCGCGGCGTTCACGAACGCGTTGCACGCCAGGCCCGCGGTCGGCTTCTTCCAGCCCGCCGCGAGGCACAGCTGCATGCGAACGAACGCGAGTACGACCTTCTGAGACGGCAACGGCGGCGTTGTCGTATCCGAAATTTGTGGCGACACGCTGAAACAACTCAATGCGTCAGACAGATTGGAATCAATAATGACGACGCCGAAGTTCACGCTGCCACTCGAGGACGGTCCGATGGCTGACTTTGGTGCCGAAATGGAGCTTCCGCAGACGAAGAGCGACATCAGCGGTGACCTAGAAGAAGCCGTTCCGCAGTCGAATGACATGACATAGCAGTAGAGAATGCAGTCGCTGAGCGTGACCGTCGCATCCGTCACGATGACGGCGACGGACGTGAAGAGAGATCCGGTGGAAGCCGGAAACGAAAATCCAACGGAACTGCTCACTCGGCCGCGGGAGCAGGAGGTCGACAATGTCGCCCGTGTCTGCGCAACGAATTTAACGTCGTCAACGTCGAAGTGCAAGCCACCGGTCGCATCGGCGACGATGCCCACCGTCGTGGTGGACCCTGAACCGACGACGTCAAGGTATGATCGATTCGCAACCAGCAGCAACAACCCATGCAAGGTCACATCGACGCGGCTTTGGCCGGCCGTCATGGCCATACCAAGGCTGCTCACGGTGACGGAGCCGACGCAGCGCATGATCGAAGACGCTGTGGCAGCGAAAATGACATTGGACATGGTCACGGTGTTGGGACCCAGGTTGGTGGTGGTAGTGGCGACGACGCCGAGCGCCGTCACCGCGGGCCCTCCAACGCTACTGACATTGGACTTGACAGCGATCCACGTGGCGTTCCAAACCGATAGCGTCATGTTACTAATATTGGTGGAAACAGCGATCCCACCGGAGGCACATCCTCCCGTACCACTTCCGCCCGTTGTCGATTCGATCCTCGCCGATTCGAATAGGGTCGTCATGTTGACGATCTGTAGCGACGCGGCGTAGCCCGCAATCAGTATTCCCGCTGCGTTCACCAACGATTGGCCGGCTGCCTTCACCGTTGCGCCAGCGTGGACGAGCATGTCGAAGCCGTCGATCCTACTGATGAGGGGCATCGAGATGGACGTCGCCGACGCGACGACGACGGGGTAGGAGAAGGTGAAGCCAGCGGAGCAGACAAGTTTGTTGCCCGACGACGTCAACCGCGTCGCATTTCCAATTGACAATGACATGCGGGACATTCGAACCCATCCACCAGCGCTTCGCGCCACAACGCCACCTGATACCGCGATGTTGCCGCTTGAAGCCGTCTGTACCTCCGAATTGATAATCGCCATCACGACGTCCGCGACATCATACACAACCGCCGATGAGGCGGCGGCGCTCGTCGATTCACCGTCGACCACGTAGAGCAAGCTGCCAGCGGCGACGGCGTCCCGTCCTGAACACGTTATCTGCGAAGCGCGTATCAAAATGCTCACTCGAGATTGGTTGAAAGCATACCGCCGAAGTGAACTAACGGAACGATTGGCGGCGGGAGTCATACTTGTTGTGTTGGCCGTCCAGGAGTCGCTCGGCGCGATCGATAGGCACATCAGACTCAGCACACTCACGCCATACCCACCGAACGCATCGATGACGGAGTATTGACTGGACAGAGCCACCACGTCGATGGAGGCGGCGTTGACAATCGCGAGCGCGACGGCCAACGAACGGGCACTTCGAACGGCAATCCGCGATCTCAATGCCGAAATCACGATACGAGCCGCTCCGCGGAAGGGCACCTCGTCATCGCCGACGACGGATTCGATCGGTAAATTGGACGGATCAGGGTTGGGTAGCACGATGCTCATCGACACAGCGATGCCGAGCAGCGACGTGGCGACGATGTTGCTCTCCAGGGCAACGATCGTGACGTCGGCGACTCCAAACCCATCGTTAACGACGGCGATCGCGAGCACGCACACGCCTCCTTCCCGTTTTCCGTTGGACAGCACGACCGGTGCGCCGGTGCTACTGGCAGTGGTGTTTGACTGAATTTGAATGCGACTACGAGTCACGCTCATCACGACATCGTGCACGTTCGTATGCATCACCGCAGTCCCACTGCTGCTGGCATCGGATTGAATGCAAAACACCGCGAGCTCAAACGCCGCGTCGGTAATGTGACTACTGTTGCCGGTGGTGACCACCGTGATGTTGCTGTCGATCACGTCCAATCGATATTGTGCAATGGAACTGGGATTCGTCCACGACATGAAGTCGACCACCGCAGTGCCGCTTTCCTCGCTTTCATTGAACTGCCTCGTTTCGTCCGCGCTCATCGTGATGTTGACCAAAGAGTTTCGGAGGACGATATGGACATTGGCAACGACGGCATTGGTCCCAGTCGCGTTCGTTGTTCCCCCGTTGTCGACGGCACGGAGCCAAATGGTGCCCGATTGAGTGACAATGAGTCCATCGAGATCGACGAGCGTCGCGGAAGAGGAGGAAAACGACGACGACGCTGGCGGCAGACTGCCGAGGTGAACAAATTGCAGCGTCACCGGGGTTGTCAGTTGGCAGCCCGCCAAACGAAAGACGGATCCCGCGGATACGTTGATGGTGGTGACTGCCCATCTCACGTCAGATTCGTTCAAAGGCGGAGACGGCATGCCCACTGCCCGGCCGACTTGATCACAAGGGAACTCCAACGCCGCAACCAGCGACGTGTCCACCGCTAGGAGGCCAGCTAGGAAGAGGGCCAAGCAGCCATAGAGTATAACGATGGCGGGACGACACATCATCGCACGACATGTCTGTGGCCACCGGGAGGGGAGAGGGGAAAGATACGCAAAGCAAGAAAAAGAGTGACAATGACGACGACAACGATAAAAAATTCCTTCCGCGAGGAGGGTTATCAGGGACCCATCGACGCGTCTGAAGAATGGCAGACGACGACCCCCGCCTCTCTCTCTCTCTCGTTGTCTCATGGTAGGTGTTCCCCCGCCGGCGGCGACGGGGGCGGTAAATTAGTAATGGGTGCCGAGAGGTTGTTCCCTCTCTGGCAGAAGAGAGAGAGAGAGAGAGAGAGGTGCGGATTAGAGAGAGAGGTGCGCAATGCTTTGTAACTGCTGCAGCAAGGGCAAGGCACCCAGTGGATGAAGCAGTTTCTCAAGTGCCGCGAGGCCCACCACCACTGTGCCTCGCGGAAGGGTCGCCAAGGGTGGCAACGCATGGGGGGTGTAGGCCACGACGTAGTAGCGACCCCCAGTGAGCTGCAATGGCGCCGCCTTCTTCGGGCCACTTCCCGTGGTGGCGTGCGTGTGCGCCTTGTTGCACCAGCCGACGAGCGTTCCCGACGTCACATCCCTCCCCATCATTCTCATCTGCGGGAGCATCGCGAGGGGCTCTCCGCGAAGGGGTCAAAGTGTGTTGAACGGAGCGGCGCTCCATGAGTGGATACTTGACGACACGCTATGCCGTCCCAGTCCACGGACACGTTAGTCCACATGACTGGCATGCGCTATCGGCCTCGTCGGTGTGGCCCATGACCTGGCAGTGTTCCCAGGCTTTGGCAATTTCCGCCGTGGCTGGCTGTGCTGGCAGTTCCTGGCATTTCTGGGAATTTCGCTTGACTACGTCTCCAATGGGATGGATCCCACGGGGGGGACGCACAATCGACGGCCAAAAGACGCAACACGACGATCGTCGAGGATTATTGCGTCAGATTGATGGACACATCCACCGCCGTCAACCCAAAGACAGCCGTCTCGGAACCTGTCGCCTACGACGGTACGGTGCGCGAGCGGCGTCAGGTCCAACGCCGTCAACCCGCAGCAGCCTTTAAGGAACCCCCCATCTGAGGTGCGCGCGAGTGAATGTGTGGACCCCAAAGTCACATCATCATCATGAACCCTGAGGCGGTGATGGGAAGTGCGGTGCCAGCACACTACGGCGCGATTCGCGGAGGGAAATGAGGAAGTGGCAGTAGTGTGTTGTATCGTGGTCCGGAGAACGAGGGAGCGCCATCAAACATTCGGTGGCGCAAAGAAAAAAAAGCGCTGAAAGCAGCGTAGCACGGAGCAGAACAGCACAGCACGTTGTAGAGCGTGGTGATCCCGCACTCTGACAGTGCAGCCGACGTCCCGGCCCC
>ERZ1292630.2567-Hain-H41-02um-R3-2567-length-16657-cov-21_pt1 | contig 16657 bp, 19 predicted proteins | sample MGYA00564408_ERZ1292630 | MGnify/ENA primary metagenome ERZ1292630 (study PRJEB36523, sample SAMEA6512641) | groundwater metagenome | collected 2019-01-08 | study: AquaDiva: Metagenomics assemblies of 32 groundwater samples | reverse complement strand
TGTGGGCCGCATTGTGGTATCGCTGGTGGAGTGGAAATCCGGCAGTCGGCGTCGGTCGGGGTGAGATGATGGTGCTGGCCGGCATGGTGGTGATCACGGGAATCATTATTCTGTGGCTGCATCCCTCTGCTGCATCGCTTCAAGCTGAGGCGTTCGCGGCGCACGAGGAGGCGGCGAAGAAGGCGGCCTTCGAAGCATTGTTTCGTATGCTGAAGCCGATTCGCTGGATCTATATGGCCGATCTTGTCCTGGGCATTCTCTTGATCGGAATCAGGGCGAATAGGTCTCTTTACCGGGACGGAGCACTCTCGTGAAACAAGCATGGTTGGCATTGGCAGACGGCGCGATCTTCGAGGGCCGCGCCCTCGGATACGAAGGGGAGACGGTGGGAGAAGTCGTGTTTAACACGGCCATGACCGGCTACCAGGAAGTGTTGACCGATCCTTCGTATAAGGGTCAAATCATCACCATGACCTCTCCCCATATTGGAAACTATGGGATGACAACGGAGGATGCCGAGTCGCGGCGGATTTGGGCTGAAGGATTCATTGTGAAAGAGGCGAGCCGACTCGCCAGTAACTGGCGCAGCCGGCAGCCGGCCCAAGACTATTTACATGAGGCCAAGATCGTCGCCATTGAAGGGTTGGATACCCGGGCCTTGACTCGCCACTTGCGTGAACATGGTTCACAGCAGGGCCTCATTACCCATGTCGATGGAGATCATCGCCGGATCGTCGAAAAGGCACAGGCTGCTCCGAGCATCATTGGCCGCGATCTGGCGGCAGCCGTTACCTGCGGGAAGGCCTATCAATGGACGGAAGGATCAGGGGAGTGGGCTCCCTCGCTCGGTGATAAGCCACGGGCCAGAGCCACCAAACGGTGGCATGTTGTCGCCTGTGATTTTGGAGTGAAACGGAATATTCTTCGCAGACTGGTCGATGCGGGATGTGACGTGACCGTCGTGCCGGCTTCGGCTACCGCGACGCAGATTGAAGCCCTCAAGCCGGATGGGATTTTTCTGTCGAACGGTCCGGGGGATCCGGAAGGAGTGCCCTACGCGATTGAGACGGTGCGTCAATTGATCGGGCGTCGTCCGATCTTCGGCATTTGTTTAGGGCATCAGATTCTCGGTCTCGCGCTGGGCCTCAAGACCTATAAGTTGAAGTTCGGCCATCATGGGGCGAATCATCCGGTCATGGACCTTCGCACGAGAAAAGTGGAGATCACGTCGCAAAACCACAATTTCGCCGTAGAGGTGACTCGCCCATTCAGTGCGATTCCCGATCGACCACCCGTGGTGGATACATCGTTCGGTCAAGTACTGGTGACGCATATGAGCCTGAACGATCACTCGATCGAAGGGTTGGCCTGTGCCGATCACCCGGTGTTTTCGGTGCAGTATCACCCTGAAGCGTCTCCCGGACCCCATGACTCCGCATACTTATTCACCGAGTTTATCAAGTTGATGGAGAAACAGCATGTTTAGAGTTTGCACAATGTTTGTTCGACTTTGCCTCATTGCAGTCATCGGCCTGCAAACCGGTTGCATTACGCTCAATCTCATCGAGCCATCGGGGCCGGTGAAGGAAGCGCAGCTCAGCGGCACGGGCGATGGAAAAGTCCTGTTGCTCGATCTATCGGGGGTGATCAGCTCGCAAGATAAAGAGGGCCTCATCCCGCATCCCAACATGCTGGCCACGTTCAAGGAAGAGCTGACAAGGGCTTCGAAAGACGAGAAGATCAAAGCTGTGGTCGTCCGCATCAACAGTCCAGGCGGAACCGTGACCGCCTCGGACATCCTGTATCACGAGTTGCGGGAGTTCAAGATCAAGAAAAAGGTTCCTGTGATTGCTTCAATGATGGATGTGGCGGCGTCAGGGGGCTACTACCTGGCCATGGCGGCGGATAGCGTGATGGTCCATCCCTCGACGGTGACAGGCAGTATCGGCGTCATCATGTTGACCGTCAACGCCAGGGGATTGCTTGAAAAGGTGGGTGTCGAGGCCAGCGCCATCACGTCCGGTCCCCGCAAGGACATGGGCTCACCCTTTCGGGTCATGACGGCTGAGGAGCGGGGGATCTTTCAAAGCGTGATCGACTCGTTCTATCATCGGTTCCTGGCAGTGGTGCAGGAGGGCCGGCCCAATCTGTCGGCGGAACAGATCAAGAAACTGGCCGATGGACGGATCTATTCCGGAGATCAGGCCAAGACAACAGGCTTGATCGACGAGATCGGGTATCTCGATGATGCGGTCGAATTAGCGAAGAAGAAAGCCGGTCTCACGGAAGCGCGGGTTGTGACCTACGGGCGGCGGGGGGAGTATCAGAATAATATCTATTCGCGCCTGTTCGGGGCGAGTACGGGCCTTACCGGGTTAGCCAATTTGGATGTGCTGACGATGGTGCGGGGTGGAACGCCGCAGTTCATGTATCTCTGGATGCCATAATCCAAGAAACGATGATTGAATCACTGAATCATTGTCTTGCTGAATGAATGTCCCAATGACCCAATCTTCACATGGCACAATGAGTCGATTTTTCAACCAGCCGATCGGGCGCCGGGCGATGTTGGCGCTAGGGGCTCAGGGGGCGATGAGTCTCTATACGGCCATCGGGGCTGGGGCTGCCTTGAGTCTATTCGGCAGCCTGACCGGTTGTTATCGGGCGCCCGGCACCGCTCGCGATCAGGTGATCTTTTTCTCCGAAGAGAAGGAATTGCAATTCGGATTGAGCGCGTTCCGTGAGGTGTTGCGCGCCGCGCCGCTCAGCGACAACGTGGAAGTGAATGAGTTGGTGCACCGCGTGGGACGAAAAATCGCTGAAGCTGCCAACAAGCCGGAGTATCAGTGGGAGTTCGCGGTCATTCAAGACGACAAGATGGTCAATGCCTTCGCGCTGCCGGGGGGGAAGGTCGCCATCTTCACCGGGATTCTCAAACATACGAAAGACGATGCCGGATTGGCGACGGTGATGGGCCATGAGGTCGCACATGCGTTGCAACGTCACGGGGTGGAGCGGATGAGCCGGAGTATCTTGGACCAGATTGCGCAATTGGGCGCATTAGGTGCGGCGGCTTCCGGACGCGCCAACCCCGGTGCGATCCAGGGTCTGTTGGGGGCCTATGGCGTCAATGTATCGTTGCCCTTCAATCGGAAACAAGAGTCTGAAGCCGACGAGATCGGACTTCTATTGATGGCGAAGGCCGGGTACGATCCGCGTGAAGCCGTGCCGTTTTGGGAACGTATGAGCGGCTGTCCGAAGCAGATGATCGGGAAGCTCTGTTTCCGATCGCAGCAGGCGGTACCAGAATTTCTTTCCACCCATCCGTCCGATTTGACACGTATCAATCAGATCGAAGCCTGGTTGCCCAAGGCGCTCCAGCATTATCATGGGCCTGGGGGAGGCGTAGCGCCACCACCGCTGGCGCCATACAAGCCGACGATCGGGCCGATGCCGGAAGCTAGCTGACTCTGAAGCGAGGTCTCTGTGCCAAAGCGAACCGACATCAAGTCCATTTTACTGATCGGATCCGGACCGATTGTAATCGGTCAGGCCTGTGAGTTCGACTATTCCGGCACGCAGGCCTGCAAGGCCCTCAAAGAAGAGGGTTACCGGGTGATTCTCATCAACAGCAACCCTGCGACGATCATGACCGATCCTGAGTTGGCGGATCGGACCTATGTGGAGCCCATCACGGTCGAGGTCGTGGAGAAAGTGATCGAGCGCGAGCGTCCCGACGCCCTGCTCCCGACCATGGGCGGGCAGACCGCGTTGAATGCGACGATGGCATTGGTCAAGCGGGGAACGCTCGAAAAATATGCCGTCAAATTGATCGGCGCGTCTGCCGAGGCGATCCACAAGGCCGAGGACCGCGAAGCCTTCAAACATGCGATGCAGCGGATCGGGTTGCGAGTGCCGGCCAGCGGCACGGCGCGTACCCGTGAAGAAGCCATCAAGATTCTCGATCAGACCGGATTTCCGTCGATCATTCGGCCGTCGTTCACCATGGGTGGAACCGGCGGGAATATCGCATACAACCGGGAAGAGTTCGAGAAGCTGATCGATTGGGCCTTGGCCATGAGTCCGGTCAGCCAAGTACTGATCGAAGAATCCCTGATCGGGTGGAAAGAATACGAGCTGGAGGTCATGCGGGACCTCAAAGACAATGTCGTCATTGTCTGTCCGATCGAAAATCTTGACCCGATGGGCGTGCACACAGGCGACAGCATTACGGTCGCGCCGGCCATGACGCTTTCGGACAAAGAGTACCAGCGCATGCGGGACGCAGCAGTACGGATCATGCGCGAGATCGGCGTCGATACCGGTGGATCGAACGTACAATTCGGCCTGGACCCTAAGAACGGCGACATGGTGGTCATCGAAATGAATCCGCGCGTATCGAGGAGTTCTGCGCTGGCTTCGAAAGCGACGGGGTTTCCCATCGCCAAGATTGCCGCGAAACTTGCCGTGGGCTATACGTTGGATGAAATCACCAACGACATCACCGGCGTGACCAAAGCCTCATTCGAACCCACGATCGACTATGTCGTGGTGAAGATCCCCCGCTTTGCCTTCCAAAAGTTCCGAGGGGCCGATACCACCCTCACGACGCAGATGAAATCGGTAGGCGAAGTGATGGCGATCGGCCGTACCTTTAAAGAGTCCTTGCAGAAAGCCATCCGTTCACTGGAGTTGAACATGAACGGGCTCTCGTCGCGGGAGGGGTTGGATTGTGGCATCCCCGAGGGGTTCGATCGTCCCCTGGCGCTGGAGCGGGTGCGCCAGCATCTACGGACCCCGATTGCAGAGCGCCTGTGGCACGTCGCGGATGGCATACGTCTCGGCCTCTCCAATGACGACCTGTTTGCCCTCACGAAGATCGATCCCTGGTTCCTGGAACAGATCCGTGAGCTGATGCAATTTGAAGCCTTGCTGGTCGGCCAGGCGGGAAAGAAACCCACTGTGCTTGACGAGTCGCTGCTGTGGGAGGCCAAGGAGCTTGGGTTTTCAGACGATCGTATTGCACAGCTCATTGGCTCGACCTCAGCTTCGATCCGAAAGCAGCGAACCAAGGCTGGTCAGAGCAAAAGAGGGGTGACCTATAAACGAGTCGATACCTGCGCCGCAGAGTTCGAAGCCCATACTCCCTATCTCTATTCGACTTACGGAAGCGAATGTGAGGCTCGCCCGACAGACCGAAAGAAAGTGATTATTCTGGGCGGAGGGCCGAACCGTATCGGGCAGGGGATCGAATTCGACTACTGTTGTGTCCATGCAGCCATGGCGCTTCGGGAAGAGGGTATCGAATCGATCATGGTGAATTGCAACCCCGAAACCGTGAGTACAGACTATGACACGTCGGACCGGCTCTATTTCGAGCCGTTGACTGAGGAAGACGTCCTCAACATCGTTGAACGCGAGCAGCCGTTAGGAGTTGTCTTACAGTTCGGCGGTCAGACGCCCCTCAAGCTTGCGCTCCCCCTGTCCAAAGCCGGGGTGCGAATCCTGGGCACGAGCCCTGAGGCGATCGATCGCGCGGAAGACCGGGAACGGTTCCGCGACCTCTTGAATAAGCTCGGGCTCCGTCAGGCGGAGAGCGGCATGGCCCGTTCGGTAGACGAGGCCATTCGGATTGCCGCGCAGATCAGCTATCCGGTCATGGCGCGGCCTTCGTATGTATTGGGCGGGCGATCCATGCAGATTGTCTATGATGAACCCAGCTTACTGGAGTATATGAAATCGTCGGTCAAGGCCTCGCCGAAACATCCAGTGCTGATCGACAAGTATTTGTCGGATGCCATTGAAGTCGATGCCGACGCCATTTCCGATGGGACGAACGTCGTGGTAGCCGGGATTATGGAACATATTGAAGAAGCAGGGGTGCATTCGGGGGACTCGGCCTGCTCCTTGCCGCCCTATTCGCTCGATCAGAGCCTGGTCGAAGAGATTCGCCGGCAAATGAAGGCCCTGGCTCTGGAGCTGGGCGTGATCGGCCTGATGAATGCGCAATTTGCCGTCAAAGACCAGACCATCTATGTCCTGGAGGTCAATCCTCGCGGTTCGCGCACGGTGCCGTTTGTGAGTAAAGCCATCGGTGTGCCGTTGGCCAAGCTGGCGATGAAGACCATGGTAGGCAAGAGCCTTCCCGATCTGGGATTGATCGAGGCCCCTACTCCCGTTCACTTATCGGTGAAAGAATCCGTTTTCCCCTTTAATAAGTTCCCGGGAGTGGATGTCCTCCTGGGCCCGGAGATGAAGTCCACCGGAGAAGTGATGGGGATCGATCAGGATTTCGGATGGGCTTTTGCAAAGTCCCAAGCGGGAGCAGGAGCGCCGCTGCCGAGGGGAGGCACCGCGTTCATCAGCGTGAAGGAGAGCGACCGCCCGGCATCGTTGGAAGTCGCGCGACAGCTCCAGCGGCTGGGGTTTAACATTCAAGCGACGAGTGGAACGGCTGCATATTTGCGGAGCCATGAGGTTCATGCGGAAACCGTGAACAAGGTCATGGAAGGTCGGCCCCATGTCGTGGACCATATCAAGAACGGGCAGGTGGCGTTGGTTGTGAACACGGTGAGTAACGCGTCGTCACATGCAGACTCATTGTCGATCCGACGGGAGGCCTTGAACAAAGGACTGGCCTACTATACGACTATACGGGGGGCACGAGCGGCGGTCATGGGCATTGAAGCGATTCTCAAGAAAGAACTCACCATTCGGTCGTTGCAGGAATATCACCCGCCTATGCAGGAAGCCACGGCTGTCAAGCCGTGGAGGAATGCGTAACGGGTGTCCTCCGAAGCCTTAGCGAAGGAGGACATGCTTTGGCGGGTTTCGCCGAAGAAATCAGAGAGACCACGGCTGTAAAGCCGTGGGGCTCCACCACCATTCATAGAGGACATCCTTGACCATGCCGACACCGATTACGAGAAAAGGACATGAGGCGCTCCAGGCAGAGCTTGATCGTCTTCGCAAAGTCGAGCGTGCCAAAAATATCGAAGCCATTGCTGAAGCGCGCGCCCATGGCGATTTGAGTGAGAATGCAGAGTACGATGCCGCCAAAGAACGCCAGGGATTCATCGAATCCCGTATCGTGGAACTGCAATCGAAACTGGCCGAGGCCCGGATCATCGAAACCGCCGGACGAGTGTCCGACACCATCGTATTCGGCGCCACTGTGCTCGTGATCGAACAGGAGTCTCAGTCGAAGCGGCAATATACGCTGGTGGGACAGGATGAAGCCGATATGAAGATCAATCGCATCTCGATTCAGTCTCCGGTCGGCAAGGCGCTGATCGGAAAGCGGGTCGGCGATTTCGTCGAAGTCAAGACGCCGGTCAAGACGGTCGAATACGAAGTGGTGGAGATCCGCTTCGAGGAATTGTAAGGTGCCGACGGCGCGACCCCTCATTACCCTCCTGACCGATTTCGGCGACCGCGATTGGTTCGTGGCGAGCATGAAGGGGGCGATCCTCTCGATTCATCCGCAAGCCCGTATCATCGATCTCTCCCATCAGATCGCTCCGCACCGAATCGACGAAGCCGGTTACTTCCTCAAATCCTGCTATCGCGAGTTTCCCGAGGGCACTATCCATGTCGTGGTGGTCGATCCTGGCGTCGGCAGCGGGCGGCGGGCAATTATCGTCAAGTGCGCACGGTATTTTTTCCTCGCGCCGGACAACGGCGTACTCACCTACATATTCGATGAGGAGCAGCCGGTCGAAGTGCGCGAGATCGATCGGCGAAAGTTTCTGCGTGAATCGCCGGGCCATACCTTCGACGGCCGGGATCTCCTTGCTCCGGTTGCGGCCAGGCTCGCCAAAGACGAACCGTTTGAATCGTATGGGCCGGTCATCGGAGATTACCGGACCTTTGCGATCGCTCAGCCAAGTTGGGTGCAGACCATCTTGGCCGGTGAGATTGTCTATGTGGATCGGTTTGGAAATCTAATTTCAAACCTGACTCAGCAGCATCTCGAAGAGGCGCGTTCGGTCGCGATGGGCCGGCAATTGTCCATTCGGATCGGTGAGAGGATCATTGAAGGGGTGGTGAATAGTTACAGTGAGGGATCGGCAGAGAAGCCGTCCGCGCTCATCAATAGCAATGGTACGCTCGAGATCTTTCTGAAAGAATCCTCCGCCGCTGATCTCCTTCAGGCACGGAGGGGAGGGCGTATCGAAGTTTCGTGAGTGCCCCGCTACGCGATGTGCAGGGGCTGAACGTTAAAAGGTTACAACAATGCGAGCTGCGCCTGCGCCCATGCGTTGCCCTGGGCGGCGGCTTTTTCGTACCATCCGCGGGCCGTGGTATAGTCCCGCGGGACACCATGCCCATTGGCATATAACTGTCCGAGTTGCGCCTGCGCCCACGCGTTACGCTGGGTGGCAGCTTTTTCGTACCATCCGCGTGCCATCGTATAGTCCTGCGGGACACCCCGCCCATTGGCATACAGTTGCCCCAGGCTGTACTGTGCCTGGGCAATCCCTTGGGCTGCCGCTTGCTCCCACCACTGTCGTGCCTTCTTATAATCCTGCGGTACACCTAGCCCGTCGGCAGACAACTGCCCAAGCTGGTTCTTTGACCAGGCATTACCCTGGGTAGCAGCTTTTTCATACCATCCACGTGCCATCGTGTAGTCCTGCGGGACGCCCTGCCCGCTGAAATACAGCTGCCCAAGCCGGTTCTGCGCCGACGCATTGCCCTGCGTGGCGAGTGTCTTCAGTTGTTGCAGGTCGACGGCTGAGATCGTCTCCTCTAAGGAAGCCAGCGCACGCCTAGGGGTCTGCGCCATGAGCCGCTGCATTAACTCAGGACGATCCAGGCGCTCCGGTTGGGTTGCTGCAGCCGGTGTAGTCCTCGGAGATGGCGGCCTTTCATCCATCCGAGCAATGCTGGTGGAGTCACCAGCCTGTAGATCTGTGGCTGGGTGAACATGGTCTTCTTCAACTGCTAACGGCTCAGTCTTTGAATGTGCCTCCGCTTCATGATGTTGGGCAGGCAGGTTGGAAATAATCACTTTCGATTTTTTCGTCATCGTAAATCCGATAATCACAACGAAAAGTATGCCGATTGCCACCATGGCCGTTTTGGCAGGGGACAACGATTCATGTTCTTGATCCGCTGCAGCGGCAGTCTTTCTCCGGTGAGCATCCCATGTCTCATGTTGCTCGGGGGCGGAGCGAATGTTCGCATGACAGGAGGGGCATGTCACAGGCGCAACAGTCTTCGTACTCCGTCCATGGCTGGCCCGGAGCCATGCGTCATACTGTTGTCTCAATACAGGTTCGCTGAGTGTCTCGAATGCCACATTGATTTTCCCGGACTTTTGCTCTGCCTTTGCCAGAAGCGTGGGACTATGATGAAAGCGGTCGGGGTGCCAGACTTGCAATAAGAGCCGGTAGGCTTCTTTGACCTCTTCGAGAGTTGCGGAATCTTGAATTTCAAGAGTGGTGTAGTGGGTCTCCATACAGGATGCTCCAATATCATGGACATAGGCATTGCCCGCCTGCCCAATGGGAAAGAGAAAAGATCCAGGGCCTCTATAATATCCCAGTGCAACAATCGATGAAAAGCCTGTCGATCCCGCGTGATGAAAATTTCGAGAAGCATTACCGCCGGTTCTGTGGTATCTGTTTCTTCTATGCTCCCTCCTATTCCTCTCGGCTGGCGATCCTTGCTCAAAGAGGAGACGCGCAAGCCCTATTATTGCACGCTCGATGCGTTTTTTGAGAGAGAACTGGCCGGTGGGCAGACGATCCTGCCCGCCCGCAAGGACATCTTCAACGCATTCGCCGCCACATCGTATGACCAGGTCTGCGTGCTACTCGTCGGCCAGGATCCCTATCCGACCCCCGGTCATGCCCATGGCCTCTGTTTCTCCGTACAACCGACCGTTCGGCCTTTGCCCTTCTCGTTACGAAACATCTATCGGGAACTCCATGACGATGTTGGATGCCGGATCCCCAATAACGGATTTCTAGCACCCTGGGCCAGACAGGGCGTCCTTATGCTCAACACGGTCCTCACAGTCCGGGCGCGCCAGGCCAATTCGCACCAGGGACGAGGCTGGGAGCGATTTACCGATCGCGTGATCGAGCTGGTTGCGGCGAAGCAAACGCGGGTAGTTTTCGTTCTATGGGGACGCGAGGCTCAGAAGAAACGGGCGTTGATTACGCAACCGCACCATACCGTGATCGCAACGGCACATCCCTCGCCCCTGTCGGTGAGAAAGTTTTACGGGTGCCGGTGTTTCTCGCAGATCAACCGTGATCTTTCGGCGGCAGGACGGGCTTCCATTGACTGGCAGATTCCAGATATTTGACTCTTCCTCTCTGTGGCCTGTAGGGTAGGCGATGTCGTACTGAGCCACGACGACTGTCCTATCTCTCGCACTGCACTCCCTCCCACGTTCCCGTGCGTTTGATTCCCCGGTCTCCGCCGCTTCTACGCCAGAGTGCCGATTGGGGCAGGTTACCGTAGCCTGAGCCTTGATTTATCCCCTATGGACGGATTTTTAAATTCTTCGACGAGCAGTCATCTATTCATGAACGAAAGGAATGCCCCATGAATCAAGAACAATTCAAAGCATTTTGGATCCAACTCAAGGCGCCACTCAAAGCGAAGTGGGAGAAGATCACGGATGCGGATCTGCTGGAGATTGAGGGGAACCTGGTCACGTTCACCGCTGTGCTGGCGAAACGCTATGGCGCAACCCAAAATGGTGAAGTCAACACCTGGGCTAATCGGCGCTATTCCCATTGGTCGGGGAACTATACAAATGCATATGCGGATCCAGCGAAGGTAGCGTGAACGATTGCGCGGGGGGAGCTGTTATACAGGCCTGTTCATGAAGAGCGTGCCATCGAAAATTCTGATGTGGGAGAGGAAGGGATCAGTTCATGAAGAAGATTGTGATCAATAAGAGTTACGGAAGTTTTTCCGTGAGTCATCAGGCGTTTATACGATTGCGTGAGTTGGGCCAGCAGGACGCGCTCAAGGAGACGGATCTCGGCGCCTACTGGCCGTCGTCGGCGACGCCCAAAGAGCCAAGCCTCAATCAATGCGGCATACTGATTCCGCGCGATGATTTGAAGTTGGTCCAAGTCGTAGAAGAACTCAATGGGGCTGCCAATGGCCATGGCGCAGAGTTGCGGGTGGTCACGATCCCTGACGATGTTCGGTGGGAAATCAGCGCCGTAGGCGGGATAGAGCACATCAGCGAGGTTCACCGGACCTGGACCTAATAGCTGAAAAGTGCTGGGTTCTGAGTTCGAGACGGATCAGAAAGCCGAGGTGGGGAGAGTGTGAGATTTTCGGAACTTTGAACTCAGAATTTCGAACTCAGAACTTCGTTGTTGCGCCTGTCTCGCTCATGAAAGCGGGTTAGGCCTTCTCCAGAAGTGGTTCCTGCGGCACGTCCGCGGTTCCAGTTAACAGCAGTTTGGCGCGTTGAAACGCATTGGTTCTTGCTTCCCATTCCGTTTTGTAGCCTTTCGATGAATCCTGGTCTTGCAGGCCACGGTCAAGGTGGTTGAACCCTCGAATCGAAAACTTACATGACCATTTGCCATTCTTGATCTGGCTGGTGACCAGGATCACTTTCTGGCCTTTGGAGTAGCAAGTTTCTGTCATGGTTGGCTCCGATTTGTGCGACGAGCGAGACAGGCGCGACGTGCAAGCATGATTCTGATGATCGCGCTTTTCCCGCCAGTCTCGCCTGCCTCGCGCGAATTCTAGGATGGCTTAACGAAGCGATCCGGCGTCAGCACGCTGTGCAGCGATTCTGTGACCGCGCGGCGATAGGGTGCTTTCTGTCGCAGTATGATGACGAGGTCTTCATCGTCGATCAAAATAGATAAGTCCCCTTCGGTCACGAGCTGCCGGTCCGGCGCCCCGATATTCATACGATATTGCGTCTTCCCGTCCGGGTTCCGATTGGGTCCGCTGACAATCTCGGTGAGTCCATCAATGAATCCGATGTGTCCTTCATGCCGATGCTTAACCTTTGTGCCATCAGGAATGCGGACCCAGGCTGCGGCTGTTCGTGGCTGCATGGGCTTCGTGGGCTTCACCGTGTTCGTGGTCATGATCTCTCCCTGTAATCCGTTATGGAGTAAGGCTCAGTAAGCGTACAGCACTGTATCACAGACAGGTTTGCTATAGCGACCCATACGGCAGATACCCGGTTCAGTCAAATTTTTGCCCATCGAGATAAGGTTCACCTGAAAAGGCTGAGTGATTTCCTCTGAATAATAAGGTATTCTTCGCGGCAACACGACGTCGAAGTTATTGAGGACGCAGCCTTCTGAGCAATTGTATGGAGAACAACACAACGAGGCGGGGCAAGAAGGCCCACATTGTAACAGTGGGGATGCTCTGTCTCGTCACCCTCACCACAGGCGCCTGTGTAACTCGGACCACTTACGAAGCCGCTATCGCGAGCCTCGAGGCGACAAATGTCGAACTGTACAGCACAAGAGCCAAATCTCAGCTGCTCATCGAACGAGTCAGAGAGCTCGAACAACAAAAGGTTGTCCTCGCTAGGGAAACAGAGACATCCGTATTCGCACTCCTGCACGCCAAACAGCAGGTGGAAACCGAGCAACAACTTTCGCAAGAGCAGATAAGCAGGCTCAGTGGCGCGATCAATCAGCTGACCGCTCAACAAAACAGGCTGCGGTATGCCCTCCAACGTGCAAAGGAGGAACAGCCTGAGTTGCAAGCAACCGTTGAGATGTATAAATCTAAACTTGGTGAGGCAGACGGCCTCACCGCGCCACTATCCACATCTCTCGAACGCTCAAACCAACAGGCCGAGAGAGCCCTTGCTCCATCAACACAAGCTCCAGCTCAAACAGATTCCATTCCCAAGCCGATAGTGACGGCACCGGCAGCATCTGCAGATCCGAACGCGAACAATCCGAAGATGCCGTCGACGAACAAGCAGCCTTCCGAACCAGTTGAAGATGATTGGCTGTCTATGCTCAAGGAGTGGGCCGTCTCCATCTGGCGATCGATTTTTTCCTAACAGAGTGATGAAACGGTAGCAGAAGAAGACCGTTTTTGGTTTATTTGGTTTGTCTTGTCTATTTGGTTGGACCAAACTAACCGGATAAACCAGGCGAGCTAAAATCAAGCAGATAGGCTAGGTCAATCCAGAAAACTTCGTTCTCTCTTAGGGGTGGGGCCTGATGGATCTTCTACTGCGCGCGTCCAACGAGGGCCTTCAAAGGCCGCGCGTTGCGCAAGCACAGAAGACCATCAGGCTCCACCCCGTCTTATTTATTGCTGAATCGCCGAGAGCAACCACTTCCCATTCTGGTATCGCATGAAGGTCCATACCTCGCTGGACTCGACCGGCGTTTCTTCGCTGCCTTCGACAAGATAGCCTGGTTCTCCTCGCTTCTTTGTCAAGGATACGGTGTAGTCGCGGGCAGCCCAACGAAGCCCGATCGTCGCGTAGTGCGTCGTGTCTTCAATCCAGGTTTCCCGGACGTCCGCCTGTAGGAGCACCACATCCTCTACATGATTGGCGATGTCGAGACTCGTCTGTTCGGCCAAAGCAGTGCTGAAATACGACAGCATTTCAGGTGTGACAGACCGTCGTAATCCGGCCAGATCTTGGCTGCTCCAGGCCGTTTGAATATCGGTCAGCAGCTGTTGAAAGGCCGTCTTGTCAGCGGAGGTGACTTCGCTGACCACTACGGTGGTCCGGAGGGTCGTGGCGGAAGGCTCTGTTAACAGACTGCTACTGACGGCGCTGCTCCGCGTGGTTCCTGAAAAGTCAGGGACGGGTCTTCGCACTTTCAAGAAATAAAAGAACGCTCCGGCTCCCAAGAGCATAAGAATAAGGAGTATTCCGGTGGAGCTGGAAGTCCCGGCGGTTGTGCTGGCCGTGGCGGCCTCGCCAACCTGCTCACTGGCATTGGTGGTGCTCGCGCTGCTGTCTGTCGCTCCGAACAGTAAATGGCCGATATATGATCCGGCGACACCGGCTGCGAGACCAGCCAACAGAGGATTGCGCTGCATAAACGAGGGCTGTCCGGCAGGCGCCGGCTGGGCCATGGGAGCCTGGCTGCTGGCCGCTGATGGTGGCGTAGCCGAGGATGGCTTCGGAGTGACCGACTGTTCAATCGGCTTCGCGCCGTTCTGCTCATAGGTACGTGATCCACGGCTGCCCATGCTCCCTGGGGCGCCACTGCTCCGTGAACCGCTGGAATATCCGCCGCCATATCCTCCGCCTCGCGCTCTGGCAAAGGAGAGGCTCGGGAGCCCGATCAGAGCAATCACAATAATCGCGGCAATAAGTTTTGTTGGGTTCAAAATAAGCATCCTTTCTATCGATCTAACAGGTCTAGCAATGACACGACGTCATCCTAGCAGAAATAGTCCTATGAAAACTTAATATTCGAGAACCTCCAGCAGAAGACCGTTATTTGTTTTTTGGTTTGTCTGGTTTTGGATTGAACGAAACTAATCAGATCAACAAAACAAACCAGTTGTTTAAGGAGTGGCAAGGCTAAGGCCGAGGTTGAGGGTCGAAAAGATGCCGAGTCGAATTGAGCGGTGCTCAGCCTAAACCTCAACCTTAACCTCCTCGTAGATGCTATGATGGGCGTTGTTCCGCAGAACGCATTTCTTATCTTATTTTTACAAGGAGTCCATATCCATGAATCTGGCTCGTAATATCATTGGAATCTCGTTGGGGGTTCTATTGTTCTCAGGGGCTGGTCTTGCAGCAGAACCGGCTGAAGTGGAAAAGTTCGTGAAGGCCCGCGTCGAGATCGGCGAGATGATGACGAACTACTTTCAGGGTGGAGGGATGTTCAAAGATGGGCAACGCCCGTCGGCAGATCAGATGAAGGACATGGGCGCGGATATCCACACGAAACTTGGCAAGCTGCTGGCAAAATACGATTTGACGGTCGAGGAATATCGAAAGCGCAGTCCGGAAGTCTTCGCCGATGATGCGGCGGTCAAGAGCTATCTCAACGAGCATCCTGACATGAAGACACGATACGAAGCGCTGCCGCTGGATCGGATGGGGCGCGGTGGCAGCACCGGGCGGGGATACTGAACTTGTCTATTTGGTTGATTAGTTTTTCTGGTTTATTTCGTTAATTAAGCAAGAAAATCCAGATGGGTTAGCTCATTCGGAGAACGGCATGATCATCAATGATACCGAATCGGCTGATGTCCACACTCCCACGGGGCTCATGCGTACGTATCTCTTTCGGCCAATGGCTAGGGGGCGGTATCCAGGCCTGGTCCTGTTCTCGGAGATCTTTCAAGTGACGGGGCCGATCCGGCGCACCGCGGCGATGTTGGCGAGTCATGGATTTGTGGTGGCAGTTCCAGAGATTTACCACGAACTGGAACCGCCCGGCACGGTTCTGGCCTACGACGAAGCCGGCGCCGAGCGCGGCAACCGGCATAAGACCACCAAGACATTATCGAGCTATGACGGCGACGCGCGCGCGGCGCTGGATTTTCTCAAGGACTCATCACACTGTACAGGCAAGCTGGGTGTTATGGGGATTTGCATTGGCGGGCATTTGGCCTTTCGTGCGGCGATGCAGCCCGACGTGCTGGCCGCCACCTGTTTTTACGCAACCGATATCCACAAGCGCAGCCTGGGCGAGGGGATGCAAGACAACAGTTTGGACCGAATCAGCGAAATCACGGGCGAACTGCTGATGATCTGGGGCAGGCAGGATCCACATATTCCCCACGAGGGGCGGGCGCTGATCTACAACGCTCTGAGTGATGCCGGTGTGCATTTCCAGTGGCATGAGTTCAACAACGCGCACGCCTTTCTTCGCGATGAAGGTCCTCGCTACGATCCGGTTTCGGCTCAAATTTGTTACGGCATGGCGCTGGAACTGTTCACCCGCAAGTTGGGAGAAGGTGACCGGCCTGGCATCGTTGCATCAATTTGACTCCTCCCTACCCCTCTCCATATAATGCCGCTCGATAGTTGATTTTGACTGCCTTTCCACACAGTTATGACTTCTTTCTCCAAGGCATCAGTGGCGGAAAAGTGGGAGAAGGTTCGTGCGGAACTTTCCCATGCCTTTTCGACCAAATCCGGGCCAGCGCTGTTCACGGCTGAAGATGTTGCGTTACTTGAACGGGTTGCTGATGCGGTGGTGAAACGGGGAATGGCAGCTCCTGCCACGGTTTTCCTGGAATCTCTTGGCCCCATGAATTTCCTCGGCAGCCAGGCGCTGTATTTTCTGACTCCAATCGTTGAATGGGCCTTTCAAGCTAAAGAAGTCGAGCAAGTGGCTCGGTTGCTTGAACGTCGCGATACGATCTCTTGTCTCATCGCCATCATTGAAACGAAGTCTGCTCCCCAAACTTCTCTCCAAGTTCTTCCCCTGGCTCCTCCAGGAGCCTCTGCTCAATGACGTATCGCCGTGAAACGTCTTTCGTGGAGCGAGTCGTGCTCCGGAGTCTGGACGCTTCACGCTTCACGCTTTACGAAGGACGCAGTCCTCTCCTGGCGGGTTGCTGATGACTGCTCAAGAATCGGGCAAGAGCACCCATCCTCTCAACGTCATCGTCGCCACCGACTGTGGCAGCACCACGACCAAAGCCATTCTCATCGAGAAGGTCGGCGACGAATACCGGCAAACCTATCGCGGTGAAGCGCCGACGA
>ERZ1292630.2565-Hain-H41-02um-R3-2565-length-16666-cov-5_pt1 | contig 16666 bp, 10 predicted proteins | sample MGYA00564408_ERZ1292630 | MGnify/ENA primary metagenome ERZ1292630 (study PRJEB36523, sample SAMEA6512641) | groundwater metagenome | collected 2019-01-08 | study: AquaDiva: Metagenomics assemblies of 32 groundwater samples | reverse complement strand
TTCATGGTGAACGCGACTTTGCCGATGGTGTATTTGTCCAGAATCGCCTCGACCTGTTCCTCGGTCAGATCTTTGCGCAGGCCGGTCATCAGATTTTCGTGGACGCTCTTGGGCATCGCAGAGTCGGCGATCATCTGGCGGTCGAGCGTACTGAGCGGTTTGCCGGTGATGGGATTGATGCCCGCCGGCACGGTGGTGTAAGGATGCTCGTTGTGCCAGTCGCGGATGGTTTTGAGATGCGTGGCGATGACGCTCGCCACGCGTGACTCTTTGGCGGCATCACCGAGATTGAGCGAGCCGACCCATTCGGCGGCTTTCTTTTCGGTTTCAGCATCAGATTTGGCGGTGGCTTCGGCGGTCTTGGTGTAGGCGCTTCTGGTGTCGGTGGCAGCAGGTTGCGCCTGACTGCGTGCGGCCAAGGGGGCGGCGCTCAATGCCAGGGCAATGATGAGCAGGGAACGGCAAAGGGTTGATGGTTTCATGATGTCTTGGTTGGAAGCATGACGTGCCGGGATATTCAATGCGAGTGGGAATGAGCATTCTTTGCGGCCATCGGCTGAATTCTTGACATCGCAAACAGCAATGTTACAAACGGTTCAATTCAGAAAGGTCACAACTATGGAAATCGCTCTCACTTGTCGTTTGGTTTTAGTCCGGTGCCGAAAATTCGCCCTCGCGCTGGCCCTTCTGGCCCCGACCATCAGTCCGGCGCAATATCTCGGGCCGACGCCTTACACCAGTTTCGCGAGCAGTCCATTTAGCAGCGTGTCGTTCAATTACATTCACTTGGAGACGTTTGAGGATGGCCTGCTCAACACGCCGGGCGTCACCGCTTCGGCGGGCTATCCGGTGTCGTTTGGCTCAGACTCGGTAAACGGTGGTATTTATACTTATTATTCAGGGCCGACGAACATCATCCAATTCGCCTTCAACGCCGCCGCGCTCGGTGGACAATTGCCCACTCACGTTGGATTCGTCTGGGCGGATGTCGGCATTGCTTCGCCGACGTACGGATACGGAAATGTCCTGATTGAAGCCTACGATGGCAGCTACGCGTCGCTGGGAGTTCATGGTCCGTTCGCAGTCGGTGATGGTTCAAACGCTTTTGGGACGGCAGAAGATCGGTTCCTCGGTGTGGTGAATCTGAGCGGTATCACGTCGCTCTTCATCATCATGCCCGACAGCACGGACTGGGAACTGGACCACTTGCAATACGGTTATGCGGCAGTGCCCGAACCGACGGCGTTCGGGCTGCTCGCGCTCGGTTTCGGGTTGCTGCTGGGCAAACGAAGCGTTCGCTGAGCGCTTCTGATCGGGTGCAGTCCGTTACTTCGGCGTGGAATCTTTTAACAGCGCGGCAAATTGTTTCAGAACCGCGTCGCGATCCAGCTTCACATTGTCCACTGCCACTTTGCGTGCCGGTCGAGCACCCAAAATTCCGACAGGCTGCGGTCACTTCGCTTGGTTGCTTCCGCATAAAATTCTGATTAAATGCACCTTGCAGCGCGTCCAAAAAATCGCGGTTACCGAGAAATGAGATTTTCATTCACAACAATGGCGGGGTTGGGATTGCTGGGTGCAATGCTGCTCACGTCCTGCGGCAAGAGCAACGCCACCAAGCCTGGCGCGCAAAAGGAACTGCCGTCCCGCGAAGTCCGCGTGGCGCACGCTGCGCCGCGTCCGATGGAGCTGGTGTTGCATGTGGTCGGGACGCTGGCCGCGCGCGAGGAGGCGATGATCTCTGCGCAAGTCGCCGGGCAGTTGGAAAAAAATCTCGCCGACCTCGGCGACCGCGTGACGGCTGGACAGGAAATCGTGTTGATTGACACGACTTCGTACGACGCGCTCGCGGCGGCTTCTGCCGCCAATCTCACTCGCGCCAACGCCAGCGCCGCCAACGCCGCGCAAAATCTCAAGCGCATCCAGGATTTGCAGAAGGACAAGATTGCCTCCACGAGCGATCTCGATGCGGCAGTCGCAGACGCCGCGCGCACCCGGGCCGAGGTCAAAGCTGCTGAAGCGAATGATGCCATCGCGCGGCTGAACCTTGACCGTTCTCGCGTGAAAGCGCCGTTCGATGGCGTAGTGGCGGAACGCATCGCTTCGGCGGGAGATTATCTCGCTGTGGGGGCACCGATTGCGCGGCTCGTGCAAACTGATCCGCTGCGGTTGCGTCTTGAAGTGCCCGAACGCGAGTCCACCGCCGTGCGCGCCGGACAAAGCGTGCGGGTTTCCGTCGAGGGCGACACGAACATTTATCGCGGCCAACTCGCGCGCATCGCCCCCGCGATCCGCCCGGAGAACCGGATGTTGCTCGTCGAGGCGGACGTGCCGAATCCCGGCGGGCTGCGCGCGGGACTCTTTGCTCGCGCTACTATTGTGGTGAACGAACGCGAAGAAGCTGTGAGCATTCCGGCTGAGGCGCTCATCACTTTCGCCGGGTTGGAGAAAGTGGTTCTGATCAAAGACGGCAAGGCGGCGGAGAAAACCGTGAGTACCGGCCGACGCGAGGGTGGTTGGGTGGAAATTACTGCCGGCCTCAACGCAGGTGAGAATGTTGTGCTCGAACCTGCGGGCATCCGCACCGGACAACCCTTGGTGGTTTCCAATCCAAGCTCTGCTCCCACTACGGCGCAGACCAATGCGGCTCGCTAGCGCCAAGTCCTGATGCAAAAGCTCGCCGAAATCTGCATCCGCCGTCCGGTCTTCGCCATGATGATCGTGCTCTCGCTCGTCGTCGTCGGTGCGGCGGGTTACCTGAATCTCGGCGTGGATCGCTTCCCCTCGGTGGATGTGCCGGTCGTCCGCATCAACGCCCGGCTCGCCGGCGCCGCGCCCGCTGAGATGGAATCGCAGGTCGCGCAACCCATCGAAGAAGTCGTCAATACGATTGAAGGCATTGACGAACTCCGCTCGGTCAACGGCGCGGGAAATACGTTCGTCGTCGCGACGTTCAATCTGGATCGCGACATTGACGTTGCCGCGCAGGACGTGCGTGATCGCGTCGCGACCGTGGTGCGTGAATTGCCGCGCGACATGGACCCGCCTACGATTTCCAAGTCGGACACGGATCAACAGCCGATTCTCTCGCTGACGGTTTCTGGTGATCGCTCGCGGCGCGAACTCACCGAGATCGCCGACAAGATCATCAAGACGCAGATCGAGCGCTCTCCCGGCGTCGGCGAAGTCAACGTCATCGGCGGCCTCGAACGCGCCATCAATGTCTGGGTGGATGCCGATCGCCTCGCCGCGTATCAGTTGCCCATCACCGCCGTGCGCGATGCGGTGGATCGGCAGAACGCCAACACGCCCGGCGGCAACGTCACCACCGCTCAACGCGAACAGACCTTGCGCACGATGGGCCGGCTCGACAGCGCCAAAGCCTTCAACGACCTCGTCATCGCCACGCGCAACGGTTCGCCCATCCGAGTGCGCGACATCGGATTCGCCGAGGACGGCACGAAAGAGGAGCGTTCGGTTTCGCGGCTCGATGGACAATTGAACGTAACGCTCGAAGTCGTCCGCCAATCCGGCGCGAACACCGTTGCGGTCATCGAAGGCGTCAAGCAGCGGCTCGATGTTTTGCGGGCGCAACTGCCCAGCGACCTGAAAATCGAAATCATTCGCGACCAGTCGAATTACATCTATCAGGCGCTGCACGAAATTAAGCTGCACCTCGTGCTCGGCAGCATCCTCGCGTGCCTCGTCGTCATGCTGTTCATGCGCAACTGGCGCGCGACGATCATCGCGGCGGTGGCAATTCCCGCTTCAGTCATCGCGTCGTTCGGCATGATGAAAGCGCTCGGCTTCACGTTGAACAGCGTGACGATGCTCGCGCTCGTGCTGATGGTCGGCATCGTGATTGATGACGCGATTGTCGTGCTAGAAAACATCTTCCGCTTCATCGAGGAAAAGAAGATGAAGCCGTTCGAGGCGGCGAAGGCGGCTACGGCGGAAATCGGCCTTGCGGTCATGGCCACGACGTTGAGCCTCGTGGTGATCTTCGTACCGGTGTCATTCATGTCGAGCATCTCGGGGCGGTTCTTGTATCAGTTCGGTTTGACGTCGGCGGTTTCGATTCTCGTGAGCTTGCTCGTGTCGTTCACACTCACGCCGATGATGAGCGCGCGGTTGTTGCGAGTGAAAGAAGGTGAAGCCGGGGCGCATGATGCCGCGAAATCGCGCGGTGGATTCTACGGCTGGATTGACCGAAGCTACACCGCGATTCTTCAGCTTGCGATGCGGCAACGTTGGATAATCGCGGGACTCGCCGTGCTGGTGATGGCGTCGTCCGTGCCGCTCTACAAAATGGTGCGCCAGGAATATCTGCCGAGCAACGTGGACGAAGGCGAGTTTGACGTGCGCATAGTCACGGCGGAGGGCACGGGGCTTGGAGCAATTCGCGAAGTGGCGCTGCAAGTTGAGGATGAGTTGCGCAAAGTTCCCGGCGTGCGCTCGGTGCAAAGCGCCATCGGCAGTGGTTTCTTCGGCGGGTTGAACAGTGCGAACTTTTTTGTCCGGCTCGCTCCGCATGAAGAGCGCACGTTTGGCTGGAAGCGATTGCTGCAATTGCCGCCGTGGCGCGCGTTTGAGGGAAATTTCACGCAGAGCGAAGTGCAACAGGACATCCGCCAGCGCCTGCGGAAGATTCCCGACATCCGCGTGCAGGTGCGCAACCCGCAGACGTTCGTCGGCGGCGGGCCGAACTTCGATATTGATTTCGCATTGCTCGGGCCGGAACTGGATGTGTTGTTCAAATATGCCGAACAACTTCGCAAGAAAGCGCCGGAACTCGGACTGCAAGACGCGGACATCACGCTCAAGCTCGACAAGCCGGAGTTGCGCGTCGAAATAGATCGCGAGCGCGCCGCGAATCTCGGCGTGGATGTGGAGGACATCGCCACCGCGCTGCGCATCATGGTGGGCGGCGAAGATCGCGTCACCCGTTTCCGCGACGAAACGATGAACGAAGATTACGACGTGCAAGTGCGCCTCAAAGACGGCGACCGCAACGACGCGGAAACCATCGCGCGCCTCTACGTCCCGCGCCAGAACGGCGAGCTCACGCGCCTCGACAACGTCGTAACTTTGCTGCCGACGAAGACCGCATCACGCATTGATCGGCTGGACCGGCAACGGCAGGTGAGTTTGCGCGCGGCGGTAGCGCCGGGTTACGCGCAAGCAGACCGTATCGAAGCTTTGCGCGCTGAAGTGGACAAAATGGGATTGCCCACAGGTTACTCGACGCGGGTGTCCGGGCGTGCCCGCGAACTGGAGCGCACGTTCAATGAATTCCTCTGGGCGTTTCTGCTCTCGGTGATTTTGATGTACATCATTCTCGCATCGCAATTCGAGAGCCTGATTCATCCGTTCACAATCTTGTTGTCGCTGCCGCTGTCCGTGCCGTTTGCCTTCCTGTCGCTGTTGATCGCGAACCAGACCATCAATCTGTACTCCGCGCTCGGCTTGCTGGTGTTGTTCGGCGTCGTGAAGAAAAACGCCATCTTGCAGATTGATCATATGAACAAACTGCGCGAGCAAGGGATGGAGCGCCTCGCCGCCATCATCCAAGGCAATCGCGAGCGCCTGCGCCCCATCCTGATGACGACGCTCACGCTCATCGCTGGCATGTTGCCGCTGGCGCTGGGCACTGGCCCGGGTGCGGAAGAACGGCGTGCCGTTGCAGTCGTGGTCATCGGCGGACAGACGCTTTGTTTGCTGCTGACACTCATCGTGACGCCGGTCGCTTACTCACTCTTGGACGATCTCGCGCAGAAACTTCAATGGCGGCACTGGCGGATTGCGCCGGAGCCACCGGCAGCGCCAACCACGCCGGCCACCTGATGCGCTGGAGCCGGATGGCCGCACATTCCTCAATGTGATTTGCAAAAGGACATGGAGAGCGTGATGCCAACAGCCTGATAGAGTCGCTTTATGATCCGATTGTTTTTGTTCATCGCCTTTGCGTTTGCTCTGACTCCGGCATTCGCCGAGCCGATCACGTTTGATCGCATCAAAGAGTTGCCCGCAACCGAACAATTCGCTTGGAAAGTTTATCTGGAACGCTCCCAGACCAACGCTCATGCGGATCTGGCGGCGGTGCAGGCGGAGGTGGTCGCCCACAAAATGACCAATTCCTTGCGCGCTCCCGACGGCGGTGATTTCAAAATGCCGGCGAAGCCACGGGATGTGTCGTTTGCGTGGGAGGAGGCAAAGCAACTCGCCGATGTGGTCTTGTCGTACCAAACCCCGAGCGGCGGCTGGTCCAAGCACACCGGTTACAGCAAAGGCCCGCGCCAACCTGGAATGCAATGGACGTCGCAGAACGAGCCGGGGCAGAAGCCGCATTACGTCGCCACGTTTGATAATCGGGCGACGACGGAGGAAATGTATTTCCTCGCCCAGGTCTGGTATGCGACCAAGCGTGAGGACTGCAAGGTCGGTTTCATCAAGGGGCTGAACTTCATCCTCGCGGCGCAATATCCCAACGGCGGCTGGCCGCAGGTTTATCCGTTGGAGGGTGGTTACCACGACCACATCACGTTCAACGACGACGCGATGACGCGCATCTTGGAACTGCTTTACGCCATCGAATGTGGCGAGCCTTACTACGCGTTTCTCGATGAAGCATTGCGCCAGAAGGCCGCCGCCGCATTCGCCGCGGGACTGCGGTGTGTGCAACAGACGCAAATCGTTCAAGCCGGCAAGCAGACCGCGTGGTGCGCGCAGTATGATCCTCTCACCTTGCAACCGGCGGCGGCGCGCAAAATGGAGCCGGTGGCCTTGAGCGGCTTGGAAAGCGCGCAAATCCTGAAATTTCTGATGACCCTTACCAATCCCGTGCCGGAGGTCGTCGCTTCGATCGAAAGCGGCCTGATGTGGCTGGAGGCGGCGAAAATCACCGGTCTGGCCAAGACGCGAGGCGCTGGCAAAACCACCTACGAAAAGAATCCCGCTTCGACAGAAATATATTGGGCGCGCTTCTACGACCTCGCCAGCAGCAAGCCGGTGTTCCCCGGGCGCGACGGGATTCTTTACGATTCCTTCAATGCGATGGCTGCGCAGAACCGGCTGGGTTACGACTACCTTTCCACCTTGCCCGGCAGCATCGTCACCAATGGGCAGAAGAAGTGGCGCAAGATGCTTTCGGCCCGATGAAGTTTGCGCCCCATGTAAATTCGCTCGCTGCATCAAAATTTTACTTATGAAAAAACTCCTCTTTCCCGTGCTGCTGGTTTCCCTCGTGTCAGCCTTGCTTGGCCGGGCTGAAAATGTCCGCACGTTTGATGTCCGTGAGTTTGGTGCCAAAGGTGATGGCAAGACGATTGACACCGCTGCGATTCAGCAGGCCCTCGACGCCAGCGGCAAGGCCGGTGGCGGCATCGTGCGGCTGAAACCCGGCACGTATCTCAGCCAGCCGATTTACCTGCGCGACAAGACCACCTTGCAATTGGATGCCGGCGCAAAACTGCTCGCCACAGACGAGCCAGCGCATTTCGATGATCCGCGGAAACCGCAGTCGCGCGTGGCATTCGTGAATGGCAAGGACCTTTCGCAAGTGGCCATCACCGGCGGCGGCATCATTGACGGCGCGGGTGAACGGTGGTGGAAGCCGGTGGTGGAGGGCAAGCGATTGGCGCGGGCCAAAGGCGAGACGTTTACCGAAACCGTGCGCCGACCGCGCCTGATCATTCTCAGCGGTTGTCGCGATGTCCGCATCGAAGGTGTCACCATCCAAAACTCACCGACGTTCCATCTCGTGCCGAGCGAGTGCGAGAACGTGCTCATCACGAACGTTACCTTTCGCGCGCCCGATGAAGCGCCGAACACAGACGCGATTGATCCGAGCGCGTGTAAGAACGTCCGCATCATCGGCTGCATAATTGATGTGGGCGACGACAACATCGCCATCAAGTCTGGGCGCAAAGTCGCCGGGCGCGAATTCGCGGTCGAAAACGTCTGGGTGGAACGTTGCACGTTTTTGCACGGGCACGGCATGTCCATCGGTAGCGAAACTGCGGGTGGTGTGAAAAACCTCGTGGTGACCAACTGCACTTTCAACGGCACGACCAGCGGCATTCGCATCAAATCCGCGCGCGGCAAAGGCGGCTTGGTGGAGAATCTCGTTTACAGCGACATCACGATGACCAATGTGGACTATCCGATTTACCTGACGTCGTATTATCCGAAAGTTCCCGCTGAAGACGCCGCGCAGCCGGTGGCGACGAATTCGCCTGTTTACCGCAACATCGTTATCCGCAATGTCACCGCCCACAGCGCCAAGACTGCGGGCATGATCGTGGGCCTGCCGGAGTTACCCATCGAGAATGTGACGTTCGAAAATGTGCGCCTGACCGCGCCTGCGGGCTTGATGTTCCGCAACGTCCGTGCGATTAAGCTGCAAAACACCACGGTCACGCCGGCCAAAGGGCCGCCGTTCATTTTGGAAGCCAACGCCGAAGTGAAAGGTTTGCCGCAGCGGTAAGCGTGACACCGTCACGATGAATTCATTGATCCGCCAACGCTCGTTGCCCCGGTGCGCCGCGATGCGGGCGTTGCTTCCGTTGCTGGTTTTGCTGTGCTTGCCGGGCACGCAGGCGGCGCTGTTGCTCTATGACGGCTTTGATTATCCCATCAAAGAACAGTTGGGCGAAGCCACCTCTCACGCACGGTGGAGCAACGACAAGGAGCAGTTCACCATCGTGCGTGGCAGTCTGGATTACGCCGGGTTCAAGGCCTCGACCGGCAATCGCGTGAATGTCGCGGCGATTGCGCCGAGTCTGGATTCCGTTCGAACCTTGGACGGGTCGTGGCCGAAACAATCGAAGGGCGCGCTCTACGTCTCCTTCATCCTGCGCCTGCAAAGTGCTGCGGAACTCAGTGACTCGGCGGAAGGCACGTCGTTGCTGAGCATCAGCGATACGTTCAATCGCACGGAACTGCTGGGCATTAATCTCCGGCTCGCTCAAGGCACAGCACAACTCGGCGTGTTGAAATACGCGTCCACTAATGCACCCGTCAGCGCGGCGGTTTTCTTCAACTCCGGTCCGGGGGCGAATCTTTCGGTGGACGGAGCGACGACGTATTTGATTGTTGCGAAGTACGAATGGGTCGAAGGCGAAGCCAACGATGTGGTCACGCTCTGGGTGAATCCAGAGCAACTCGGTGCGACCGAAGATGCGACGAATAAAGTTTTCGCGAGCACCGGTCCTGATGGTGCCGGTGCGGCGGGGCGATTGACGCTGAGTCGCGGGCCGAATGTGAACATTGATGAGTTGCGCATCGGCCAGACCTGGGCGGATGTGACGCCGCCGAAGGAGGCCTCGCAAAACTTGCTGGCGGTGGTGGGCGTGCTCGTCGGGGTGCTGGTTGTGGCCGGCCTTTGGATCACCGTCCTGCGGCGAAAGGTTGAGGAACGTTCGGCGGCTTTGGAGGCGCAGATTCGTGAGCGGCAACGGGCCGAACAGCAGCGGCTCATGGAACAGGAACGCGCTCGCATCGCCCATGACTTGCACGACGAACTGGGCGCGGACATTGCCGAGATCAGCATGTTGGCGACGCGCGCGCAGGACGATGTTGCCGGCGGTGTGAGCGAGCAGCGGTGTCTGAGTCAGATGGTGGACAAGAGCCGGCAGATGGTGGCGAAACTCGAAGAGATCGTCTGGGCCATGAATCCCGAGCACGATTCGCTCGGCGATCTGGTGAGTTACTTTTCCTTTTTCGCGGATCGCTTTCTCAGTCTGGCCAACATCAAGCTGACGGTGGACACGTCCGAAGCCGCGGCGAATCTGGCATTGGACGCCCGGGTGCGGCATCAATTATTTCTGGGGTTCAAGGAAGCCCTGACCAACGTGGTCAAACATTCCGGCGCGAACGAAGTGCGGCTGATGGTTCGCGTCACGGATGAAACCCTGCGCGTGGAAGTGGCGGATAATGGCGGTGGGTTGCGGACGCCCGAGGTTGCGTCGGGCGCGCACGAAGGGATTGCCAACATGCGTCGGCGGATGGAAAAATTGGGCGGACAATTTGAGATCGCCGGTGCGCCCGGACAGGGGACGACGGTGAAATTCCTGGTGCCATTGAATTCATGATTCGCATCGCCATAGTCGAAGACAACCGAGGCATCCGCGAAAGTCTCGCGGCCTATGTGCAGAAAGCGCCCACCGAGATGCAGTGCATCTGCACGTGTGGCACGGCGGAGGAGGCGTTGGAAGTATTGCCTCAACAAAAGCCCGACGTGGTGTTGATGGACATTCAATTACCCAATCTGTCTGGTATCGAATGCGCCGCCCGACTCAAACAATTACTGCCTGAGGTCAAGATCATCATGGTGACGGTCTATGGGAATCCCGAGCGCATCTTCAACGCGTTGCGGGCCGGCGCGTGCGGTTATCTGCTGAAGACCTGCACGCCGGATGAACTGCTCACGGCGGTGCGCGAGGTGCGGCAGGGTGGTGCGCCGATGTCCCGCGAGATCGCCCGCAAGGTCATCACGTATTTTCAAGGGCAACCGCCTACGGTGACGGCTGATTCTTCAGCGGAGTTGGAAAACCTTTCGCCGCGTGAACGTGAGATTCTTGAGTTTCTGACGCAGGGATTGTCCGACAAGGAAATCGCCGATCGCCTCGGCGTGAAGCACGGCACGGTGCGTTTCCACCTCAAGCACGTCTATGAAAAGCTCCACGTCCGCTCGCGTACGGAGGCCGCGATGAAGTTTCGCGCCACGCAATAATCCGGAGCGCCGGTCTCCCGCCCCGGCGCGAACCAAGCTGCCTAAAGTCCGTTCAACCACGGATGAACACGGATAAGGACTTTGACGCGAATTAACGCGAATTTCAATTCATTCGCGCTAATTCGCGCAATTCGTGTCAGCTTCCCATCGGACCGTGCCGGTCGGGAGACCGGCGCTCCGCTCACTCCCTGCCATTTTGGGTAGCTACCTATTTTGGCAGCTAGGCGGCTTGTGCGGGCCAAGGTTTAATGAAGTCGTTGACCCAACCAATTAAACCTATGTTCACAACCACCTATTCACGTCGGTTCATGCGCCAGCTTCTGGCGCTGTCAGCCTTAACCATCACCCTTCCCGCACTGGCCCAGACCGCTGGGGATTATCGCAGTGTGGCCAGCGGCAATTGGAATGACCTTCTTACTTGGGAAACCTATGACGGCGCAAGTTGGATCGCCGCCGGGGCGACGCCCACCGCTGCGATTGCGAACGTCATCACCGTCCAGTCGCCGCATTTCGTCACCAATACGGCCAACGTGAGCGGGGACCAGGTGATCGTTGCCGCCGGAGGCACATTGGTTTCTGGCACGGGCAACTTCACGGCCGCAGCGGGCGCGGACAACGATCTCGATATCTTCGGGACCTTCATTGCCCTGACCGGGAGTTCGAGTCTGACGATTGCTTCGGGGGCCAACGTCGTGGTCCAGTCGGGCGGCGCATTGATCCATAACGGGACGAGCGGCGCCTGCGTGAACAACAGCGCCGGGGCTGCGGCGTTGCAGTTTGCGGCGGGAGGTAAGTTTCAACTTCAACGGGTGGGCGGCACCATTCCGCCGGCGACCTGGAGTGTTGGTTCGACTTGTGAAATCGCCAATGCTCTGGCTGGCACTTCGCGCCCCAACGCCACCGGGCTGGGACAGAATTTTGAGCACTTCACCTGGAACAACGCCCTGCAAAGCGGCGGCACGGATCTCGGCGGCGCGCTCACCAATGTGAACGGCAACTTCCTGCTCGCCAATGCCGCCGGCCAGGAACTCAAGTGGAGCGGCGACGCCAATTTCGGCGGCAACCTCACGATCAGCAATGGCACGTTCAACGTGACTGGCTCCACGACTCCGGCGCGAACCTGGACTTTGAAGGGCGATCTGTACATTGCCAGCGGCGCGCAATTGCACGTCTCCGCCGGGAACTCCGTTTCTGCGACCATGATCATCAACGGCACCGGCACGCAACAATACACCTGCGACGGCAACAACATCGCCGTGAAACTTAACTGGACCGTGAACAATGGTTCGACACTTAACTTGAACAGCGACCTCCCGCTCACCGCCTCGGGCCGCACGCTGACTGCGGATGGCACGGTGAATCTCAATGGCAAAGTAGTGTCCACCGACCTCATCGCGGGCAGCGGAACGATTCGCAATGAGGGCGGTGGCGCGGGACTTTTGGAAGTTGGCGCGGGCAACGGCAATAATACGCTCACCGGCACGCCGTCTTTGCTCAATGGTGCCAGCGGAACTCTCGGGCTTGTCAAACGCGGATCGGGCGCATTGACTCTCGCTGCCGCGCAAACTTTCAGCGGCGGACTGGTTGTCTCCAACGGTTTGGTACTCGTGGAAAACACCACGGGCAGCGGCACGGGCAGCGGCGCAGTTACAGTTTATGACGGAATACTCGCGGGCAACGGCACAATCTCCGGCGCGGTCAGTATCGAAAGCGCCGCCGCATTGTCACCGGGTGTTGCAGTGGGCAAGTTGACCATCAATAACACCCTCACCCTTGCGGGCGACACGATGATCGAAGTGGACAAGGCCAACAGCACGAATGACGTGATCGCCGCGACGTCCGTCAATTACGGCGGCACGCTCACCGTCACGGATATCAGCGGCGGATTGGTGGCCGGTGATTCATTCACCATCGTCAACGCTGGCTCGCACACCGGAGATTTCACCAGCATCGCGGGCAGCCCCGGCGCAAATCTTGGCTGGCAGTTCAATCCTGCGACGGGCGTGCTGTCTGTGATTCAACTCGCGGCGAATCCGCCCACGCTGCTTTATTCGCAGGCGGGAAATGTCCTGACGCTCTCGTGGGTGGAGGCCGGTTACAAACTGCAATCGCAGACGAACAATCTGTCCACCGGTGTCAGCTCGAATTGGGGCGATGTTCCCGCTGGTGCTGCCAGTCCGGTGAACATGGATATGGATTCTGCCAACGGCGCGGTGTTCTTCCGTCTGTCCCCGCAATGATGTGTCGCGTGTAACAACGAAGAACATCTGAAACAGTTTTGACCGTAACCAAATCACAAATGAAATATCTGCACACCTGTATCAAATCCTTGCTGGCCACCACGCTGATTGCAATCAGTGTTCTACACTGCCGGGCGGGCGACACTGTCATCGTCGAAAGTCGAAAGGCCGATGGCACGCCGAACGTCCCGGCGTGGACGGAAGTGAGCGGCAAGTGGACGACGAGCAAAAATAAATCGCGCGTCTCCCGTACTATGTCGCTCACGGCCACCAATGTTTCGGTTTCCCTCACCAACATTCCCGCGCCTGCGTTCAAGGTTTCACCGACGGGATTGGAAGCTGGCGCAACCTACCAAGTGGAAGTGACGTTCAGCACCAGCGGCTCGTATGTGGCCGCACCCGATCTGCGCGTGACGGTGGCCGCGACTGGAGTTTCCGCGACCACCATTCCGACCAACACTCCGGCGTTCCAAGGTTCAGGCGCGGATGGATGGAACGTGTTGGGAACAGTCACGCTCTCGACCAATTCACCTACGCTGATGTTCACTTACGCGGGCGGCACGCTTTCCAAGGAATCACGCTGGTATGCGGATGCCATCCGTTTCACCCGGCAAGCGGCGTCCAAGTAAATCGGACAAAGCCGGTCATGCCCCCGCGCCTTGAGGAATACAACTGCTCATGAATACAACCCATTTCCGACTACTGCTCCTGATGATCGCCAGTCAGGTGCTATTGCAGAACAGTCAAGCGGTCACGCTGCCGTTCTATGATGGGTTCGCCTACACCAATCTGGCGTTGGGGATGAATGACAGCGGCACCGAAACGATCTGGTCGGAGGGCAACAGTCCGAGCGTCGCGTCGCCGGTGGTTACAAATATTGCTGCGTTGAGCTACGTCGGATTGACGACAACGGGCCACGGAATTTATCTGCGCGATCCCGGCAGCAGCAGCAAGGAAAGCGGGGTGGATACCGCGAGCTATCCGATGACCGGCGCGGGCCAGACGCTTTACGCTTCGTTCTTGTTGAATCTGCGCTCCTATCCGTCGGCCAACTGTCCGATCGCTTACTACGATGATAACGCCAGTCAGTCGGGTTCGTTCCAAGGTGTGGGAATTATGACCGATGGCCGACTGACGTTGCATCGGAACGCCGGTATCAATTCGCCCGGAGGCATCAGCCCCGTCGCCTTGAATCTCAACACCACTTATCTCGTGGTGTTCCGCTACAAATCCATCACCAACACGAGCAACGATGAACTCGCGCTCTGGATCAACCCGCCGCTGGGCCAAGCCAGTGAGACAACGCCTGATCTCGTCATGGCCTCGGGCGGATCGGATCGCACGGCGTTGCGCGGATTTTTTCTCAAGCAAGACACGAGCTTCAGTGCGCAGGCGTATTTCGACGAGGTGCGCTTGGGCACGAACTGGACCGATGTGACGGCGGGCGTAAGCGCCCCTGTGATCACGCCCGTGCCCGTCATTACGCAGGCACTGCTCGGAGCGCAAGGTCTGATTCTGCGCGGCACGAACGGCCCAGCGAGCAGCGTTTATCAAGTGCTCTCCAGCACCAACCCCGCCCTGGCAACAGCGAGCTGGCCCACGCTCGCGTTTCACATGTTCGACGCGGGCGGCAACTTCGATTCCACCAATCCAATCTCAGCCGGCGCGTCGCAACAATTCTTTCGCCTGCTCGTCGGCGGGACGATTCCGATTCTGCCGTCGGCCCCGCTCATCACCAATCAACCGCAAAGCCTTACAGTGATCGCTGGCGTGACCACCAACTTTCTCGTGGGCGCGACCGGCACCGCGCCCTTGGTCTATCAATGGTTCTTCGACACGACCACACCCGTCGGCGGCAACAGCAATCAGCTCGCTTTGGCGAATGTTCAGCAAAGCGCTGCGGGCAGCTATCACGTCATCGTCTCCAACAGCGTTGGCTCCGTCACCAGTGTGGTGGCGACGTTGACTGTCAATCCCGCGCCGCCCTTCATCATTACGCCACCGCAGAGTCAGACCGCAGTCGTGAGCAACATGGCTTCGTTCACCGTGGTCGCAGGCGGCTCCGCGCCGTTGACCTATCAATGGTATTTCAACACCAACACCATTCTCTCAGACGCGACCAACGCGTCGTTTTCCATCGCCAGCGCCCAGACCAACAACGCTGGCGGCTATTCGGTGGTGGTCAGCAACAGCGTCGGCAGCGTCACGAGTGTCGTGGCGACGTTGACTGTGCTGGGGTTGCCCGAGGGCGGCGGAAACATTTACGTCGCGACCGACGGCGTGGAAGCGAATCCCGGCACGCTCGCGTTACCCACCACGTTGCCCAAGGCGCTCACGCTGGTGCAGCCCGGCGGCACGATTTATCTGCGCGGTGGCACTTACAGTTATTCCACCCAGATCACGATTGTTAACACCAACAACGGCGTTGGCGACGTGCTACGCAAACATCTGTTCGCGTTTCCCGCCGAACATCCCGTGCTGGATTTCTCCTCGCAGCCCTACGGTGACACCTCGGACGTGAGCAATCCGCGCGGCATCCAGATCAACGGTCATTGGTGGCATCTGCGCGGGCTGGAAGTGATGGGGTCGGCGGACAACGGCATTTTTGTCGCGGGCAATTCCAACATCGTCGAGCGCTGCGTCACGCATCACAACCGCGACTCCGGCGTACAGATTTCCCGCCACTCCTCCACCGCCCCGCGCGCCGAATGGCCGTCATACAATCTGATCCTGAACTGCGACTCGCATGACAACTACGATTCTCCGCCGAACGGTGGCGAGAACGCGGATGGTTTCGCCTGCAAGTTGACCAGTGGTCCGGGCAATGTTTTCCGGGGCTGCGTCGCGCGCAACAACATTGACGACGGCTGGGATCTCTTCGCCAAAACTGAAACCGGCCCGATTGACCCGGTGGTGATTGATCAGTGCATTGCTTACTCCAACGGCGTGTTGTCCGACGGCACCGAGAACGAGAGCGGCGATCGCAATGGCTTCAAGCTGGGCGGTTCGGGGCTCGTGGGGAATCATACCGTGACGCGCAGCATCGCGTTCAACAACGGGAAGAACGGTTTCACCTGGAACAGCAATCCCGGCCAGATTCGCATGGTGAACAATTTTGCGTTCAACAACGTGCAGGGGAACTACAAGTTCGATCAGCCCGGCCCGATCTTCATCAACAACCTCTCGCTGTGGACGCCGAGCGGCACAGGCGTCAACGACCGCTACGGCGGTTCATCTGGCATCGCCACCGGCCCGAACAATGTTTTCTGGTTTAACAAGAATCCCAAGAACGATGCGGGCCTCACGGTTTCCTCCGCGAGTTTCCAATCGTTGACGCCGCCGCCCGGCGGCTTCGCCCGCCACGCGGACGGCAGTCTCAACCTCGGCGGCTTCGCGAAACTCATCGCGACCAGTCCGTTGATTGACGCAGGCGATGTGCCCGTGTTGCCGATTCCCGGCGAACTTCCTTTCGATCCTGCTGGCCACTATCTCGGTGATCCCGACATCGGCGCAGTGGAAAGTGGGCCGCAATAAAGTTGTTCAAATCATGCAATCGAACCAAAGTAAAATTCCATTCGGCACGAGCGTCCTTTCCGACAGGAGCGCGGAGCTCCAGCTCCGCGTGATGGGGTTATCGAATCGAGCGAAGCTGGAGCTCCGCGCTCCTATGGAACGGGCCGACGCCACTCGGCGG
>ERZ1292630.2564-Hain-H41-02um-R3-2564-length-16666-cov-6_pt1 | contig 16666 bp, 13 predicted proteins | sample MGYA00564408_ERZ1292630 | MGnify/ENA primary metagenome ERZ1292630 (study PRJEB36523, sample SAMEA6512641) | groundwater metagenome | collected 2019-01-08 | study: AquaDiva: Metagenomics assemblies of 32 groundwater samples | reverse complement strand
GGATATAAACTGGATATAGTAGTTGAAGGCAAAGTAATTTTGGAATTAAAGTCTGTTAACAAGATTGAATCAATTCACGAAGCGCAACTTTTGACATACTTAAAGCTTGCGAATTTAAAATTAGGAATTTTGATTAATTTCAATGTTCCAATTTTAAAAGAAGGGATTAAGAGAAGTTGTAGGGGTTTAAAATCTTAAACCCCTACTTTACACTTTGCGCTCTTTGCGGCTTTGCGGTGAACTTCTTTTCCGGCTTGTTCGGGTTAGGGTTAGTTAATCATGGCTGATGTAATTCACATAATTCAGACAAAATATTATTATTTAGTAGTTATATTCCTCATGATGATAGGACTTTATACAACGATATCTTCGAGGAATCTTATAAAAAAGATTATAGGCATAAATATCTTTCAGATATCGGTCTTTCTATTTTATATTGCAATGGCTAAAGTAAAGCACGGAACCGCCCCTATATTATGGGATAAGGCTGTTGTTTATGATAATCCTCTCCCTCATGTGCTTATCCTTACCGCTATAGTTGTTTCTGTAAGCACAACCGCAGTTGCTCTTGCCCTGATAATAAACATCCATAAAGAATATGGAACGATTGAAGAGGACATGATCCTGGAAAAGCAAAAACTGGATATCGATAGGAGCAGCATAGCATGAAATTCATTCAAGAGTTACCGGTACTCATTATTGTCATTCCTCTTATCTTTGCGATTATAATCCCTCTGGTAGGCAGATTAAACAGACTTCTCCCATGGATTATTGCATCAACCATAACATTCTTTTGCTTTCTGATCTCCATTTCTCTTCTTATGACTGTCCTGGATACAGGGAAGATAAGTTACTGGTTAGGCGGTTGGGAACCACCCTGGGGAATAGAGTATGCGATTGATTACCTGAATGCATTTGTGCTGGCAGTTGTTGCATTTATTGCCTTTATTGTTTCTCTTTATTCAAAGAGAAGCGTGGAGGCAGAGATTAATGAAGACAAGCAATCAGCGTTTTACAGCATATATATGCTCTTTATCACAGGACTCATGGGGATAGTCATAACAGGTGATATCTTCAATATATATGTATTTTTAGAGATTTCATCTCTTGCAGGGTATGCCCTGATTGCTATCGGAAGGAAAAGGGAGGCCCTTGTAGCAAGTTATAATTATCTTATATTAGGCACCATTGCCGCTACATTTATACTAATCGGTATCGGTTATATTTATATGGCAACCGGCACCCTTAACATCAGCGACCTGCAAGAAAGATTACCGTCATTATTTCACTCAAAGATGGTATTAGTTTCCCTCGGATTTTTCACGGTGGGCATTAGTCTGAAACTTGCCTTATTCCCATTACATACCTGGCTGCCCGGCGCCTATACACATGCTCCCTCAGTTGTGAGTTGCATAATGGCCGCAATAGCGACAAAGGTTGGCGTCTATGCAATGTTAAGGATTATATTCGGAGTTTTTAAAATAGAGTTTGATATACATTTTATCCCTATCGCAAATATGCTGATTGTTATCTCTTCTATGGCCATAATTGCCGGCTCTGCGCTTGCAATTGCACAGACAAATCTTAAAAGGATGCTTGCCTATTCAAGCATTGGACAGATAGGATATATCGTCCTGGGCGCAGTCCTTGCCAACCAGACAGCAATGACCGGAAGCATTATCCATATACTGAATCATGCGTTGATGAAGGGAGCATTGTTTATGGTTGCAGGCTGTATCGTTTACAAGACTGGTATAGAAGATATTTCAGGATTAAGGGGGATGGGCAAAAAGATGCCGTTCACAATGGCCGTCTTTACCATTGCAGGGCTGTCCATGATGGGTGTTCCTCTTACAGTTGGCTTTGTCAGTAAATGGTATATTGCTATCGGAGCGCTGAACGCCGGTATGGGGTACCTTATTCCCGTAATAATCATAGGTTCTCTGCTTTCGGCAGTATATATCTGGAGAATTATCGCAAATATATACTTCCCTGATGAATTGCCGGTACACGAATTACAGTATACAGACGGTGGAACCGAGATTCCAGACCACAAGTTCCAGTATTCTGAAGCGCCCTGGAGTATGCTGGGGCCGACGATAGCCCTTGCCGTGCTTTGTATATATTTTGGAATTACCGCCACGGCTCCTCTGTCTATAGCCGAAAAGGCAGCTGTTATGCTGTTGCAGTAATAAATATTGAGGAATTTAGGGATTGGGGAATTGAGAATATTAAATATTAAAATTCTTAAATCCCTTAATCCCTAAATTATTATAATATTTTAAGGACATTTAATAGTGGAAACAGTTTATTCATCTATACCTTTTTACGCATTGATCGCGCCGCTCTGTGCCGTTGTTCTTATAGGCATATCCTGCAATAAACCGAACCTGCGGGAATCGTGGACGATTTTGGCCTCTCTTATTAAATTTGGTTTGATCGTCTCTATGCTTCCAACGATACTTGACGGCAAGGTCATAGAATGTGCTATCGTAACTGTCCTTCCGGGGCTTGATATTAAATTCAAAATTGATGCCCTTGGAATATTCTTCGCCCTTACTGCATCCTTTCTCTGGATTCTAACGTCATTCTATTCCATCGGTTATGTACGAAGCCTGAATGAGCATGCGCAAACAAGATACTTTATCTGTTTTGCGGTTGCAATATCCGCAACTATTGGCGTTGCGTTTTCAGCAAACATGTTCACAACCTATCTTTTTTACGAAATGATCACCTTATCCACATTTCCCCTTGTCGCACATAAGGAGACGCCGGAGGCGCGTTCAGGCGCAAAAGTATATTTTGTTTTCCTCTTCGGCGCCTCTGTGGCCTTTCTCCTGAGCGCCATCTTCCTGACATATTATGCGACAGGAACGCTTGATTTTTCTTATCAGGGTATATTCAGTGACGCAAGGGGTAAAGGGCTGAGTGATATATTTTTGATCGTTACCTTTGGCCTCTTTATAGCCGGAACTTCAAAAGCGGCAATGATGCCGTTTCATGCGTGGCTTCCCCGCGCCATGGTTGCCCCCACGCCTGTGAGCGCTTTTTTACATGCGGTGGCAGTTGTAAAGTCTGGCATATTTGTCGTTGTAAAAATAGTTCTTCATTTATTCGGGATCAACCTTTTAGCTGAACTGAGGCTTGGTATAGTTCTCGCTTACTGCGCATCCTTTACCATGATAGTTTCCTCGGTAATTGCCCTCCGGCAAGATAATCTGAAGGCAAGGCTTGCATACTCAACGGTCGCCCAGCTTTCATACGTAATATTCGGCGTTGCCCTTCTTACACCCTCTGGTATTACGGGGAGTATTATGCATATAGTAATTCATGCATTTGGCAAGATAACGCTCTTTTTCTGTGCAGGGGCTATATATGCAGTAACTCATAAGACCAAAGTAAGCGAGCTTGACGGGATTGGGAAGAAGATGCCTTTTACCATGGTTGCCTTTTCCCTGGCCTCACTCTCGATAATTGGCGTCCCTCCTCTTGGCGGTTTTATAAGCAAGTGGTATCTGGTCAAGGGTGTAATAGAAGCGGGGGAAATCCCGATAATTGCCGTCCTGGTAGTAAGCACAATACTTAATGCGTGTTACTTTTTACCCATAGTATACAGGGCATTTTTCATGGAATTACCACAGGGAGAAAAGGCGGAAATAAATGAGGCCCCCGCCATTATGGTAGTGCCATTGGTGCTTACAACAGTAGGAACATTGCTCTTATTCTTTGTACCATCGCTATTCCTTGATCTTGCAAAGATGGTTGTGGCAGGTTTAAATTAGGCTGCCAAAAGCGGGGTCTGGGGTGAAGAGACATAACCCTGTCAGGGTTTACGTTACGCAGAGGTTTTTTGTAAGGGCGAATAATTATTCGCCCTTACCAATGCGTACTTAGCGTCCCCGCCTGAACTATTCGGGCAGGTTTGCGTGATTATTGTTAATTTAAAGGAGTTTTTTTTGAAAGAAATTAATATTTTTGATAAACCAAGAAATGTAAAGATACTCCTGACGCTGCTTTTTGGGGGTTGTCTGGCGCTTTTGATAGTTAACTTTTTTGCTCCAAAGCACAGTCATTTTCCCTGGGAAGAATGGTCTGGTTTTTACGCCGCTTATGGATTTGTTGCCTGTGTGACTCTTGTTCTGGCAGCAAAGCATATATTGCGTAGAATTGTTAAAAGGAGTGAGGACTATTATGATTAATGTTATCCCTCCGGCATTGATATTTATTATAGGGGCATTCCTTGTTCCCTTATTCAAAGGTAAGGCAAAGAGTATATATCTCCTGCTTCTACCGGTATTAAGCTTCATTAATCTTATTTATATACCTGTGGGAACACATGGAACTATCAACTTTCTGGATCATCAGATCATATTTTGCAATATAGACAGGCTCAGTTTACTCTTCGGATACATATTTCATATTATTGCTTTCTTGGCGATACTTTACGGCATTAATATGGGAAATGATAACGTATCTATGGCAGGCCTTTTTTATGCCGGCTGTGCCATAGGTGTTGTCTTTTCAAGAGATCTTATCTCGCTTTTTTGCTTTTGGGAGATGATGACTATAGGTTCAGTTTTACTTATTTGGGCGCGCAAAACAAAAAAATCAATCGAGGCAGGATTTAGATTTATTCTGGTCCATTTTTTTGGCGGTGTCATCCTTCTGGTGGGAATAATCTTATATATTTATGAAAATGGTTCTATTGAGTTTGGTTATATAGGACTGGATGGATTAGGATCATATTTTATATTTTTCGGATTTGGAGTGAATTGCGCCTGGCCAATTATTCATTCATGGCTTACTGACTCTTATCCAGAGGCTACGATTGTCGGTACTGTATTTCTAAGCGCCTATACAACAAAGACAGCGGTATATGTCCTGGCAAGGGCATTTCCCGGAGCGGAACCCCTTATATGGATTGGCGCAATAATGGCTGCATTTCCCATTTTCTTTGCAGTAATTGAAAATGACCTCAGAAGGGTGCTTGCTTACAGTCTTATTAACCAGGTTGGATTTATGGTAGTTGGGATAGGAATCGGTACAGAGCTGTCCATAAACGGGACAGCCGCACACGCCTTTGCGCACATTCTGTATAAGGCACTCCTTTTTATGTCTGTTGGGTCTATCATTTATCGGACAGGGAAAGTAAACGCCACAGACTTAGGTGGGCTATATAAGACCATGCCTTTGACATGTATTTTTTGTATAATAGGCGCAGCATCAATATCCGCATTCCCTCTCTTTAGTGGTTTTGTAAGTAAATCGATGGTAATGTCTGCAGCAGCAGATAAACATTTGATTATTATATGGTTTGTCCTCCTGTTTGCCTCTGCTGGAGTGTTTCACCATGCAGGGATCAAGGTACCCTTCTTCGCGTTTTTCTCACATGATTCCGGTATCAGGACAAAGGAACCTCCTCTTAATATGTTAATAGCCATGGGTATTACGGCAGCTTTATGCATCTACATAGGCTGCTTTCCGGATATGCTTTATAGTATCCTTCCTTTTCCTGTTGACTATGAACCATACACGATGTCACATGTAATTTCTCAACTTCAGTTACTATTCTTTTCGGCACTGGCATTCACATTCCTTCTCCTGGCAGGAATCTACCCGGCTGAAATAAGGGCTATCAATATTGATACTGACTGGCTCTATAGGAAGGGCGCTGCTGGATTCCTCTGGCTTCTGGAAAATCCATTGGCCTGGTTTGGTAATCAGGTTAAGGCCACATTCTTTGTAACCATTCCCCAATCCTGTATATGGTTTAGCAGGAACCCTTTGATGGCTTTGAAGATGGCCGGCAACAGTATAGCGCTTGCGGTATTTGAGGAGTCATTTACTAAAGAAAAGGTGGAAAGGATAAGGAGGCGAATAGTAGAAGAATTAACTGACTACCCCGGAGACGTAATCAGATACTCACATGTCGGCACAACTGTAATCTGGGTAATGGGATTTTTACTGGCATACCTGATAATATATATTGTTAGCGGTAGAATAGCCGTATGAAAAAGATTTATCTGGAAAGTATAAAGGGGATGGGTTACTTTTCTTTGATTTTTTCCCAACTCTCCTTCCCATCTGCATTCCCTGCGGTGAGTTGAAACTTTTAAGGGAATTTCACATATGAGTATTAGTATTATGCTACGCGTGTACTATCATCCCTAATTATTTTGAGGAATCAATATAATTTGACTTTGCATATTTTAAATTATAGAATAATCCAAGAAAAGTTTAATAGTTCTATTGCCAGAAGTGTTAGTATCAAATTTCTTTAATCCATGGCCATTGGATTTCCACGAATATTTACCTTATTGACCATCTTGGGGAGTGTATCGATCTAAAGCCTTTTGAAATGCTTGATAAGGACTTTAAAGAATATGTATTGCTAAAAGGTAAAGTTATTTATTCCTCTGTTGATTAGATGATTTTATCATATTCCCGATAATTTTGCTTTTCAAGATGTAAAATTAAATGAGCACTAAAAAGGTTTTTATTACAATTGGAATTGCTTTCTCTATCTTTTTAATCACCATTCCACTCGTAAGTTACAGATTCCTTAAAACTGCAGTAAAAGTTGAAGCTTTTAATCACTTAGTCACTGTCAGAGAGTTGTTGAAACACCAGATAGAAGATTATTTTCAGGAAAGATTTGGAAATGTGGACATCCTTGCAAGCAACCCCGTAATTGGACAGGGTTTTTCCAGATTATCAAAGGCTTTTAGTGATGCCGGTCTGGACGGCCCGCAATATACTAAGATAACAGCTCTTTATCAGCCGTTGATGGAACATTATCTAACTGATTACGGTTACGTGAACATATATTTTGTTGACAGGAGTGGTGATGTGATATTTTCTGCAATAAGAGAGGAGTTCGCCGGGACCAATCTACTTACCGGAAGATTCAAGCAATTCAGTATTGGCCAGGTTTTTGCGCACGGTTTAGATGGAGTTGCGTTTGAGGACTATACATGGCATGAAGAGATACAAGAATTTACTTCTTACTTTGCAGCGCCCGTATACGATGGGCAAATGTTATTGGGTGTAGTGGTAATAGAAATTCCTTTCGCTCATTTAGATGCCGTTATGACTAAGAGAGCAGGCCTGGGAGAAACGGGAGAAATGTACCTGGTAGGTGACGATGGCTACATGAGATCGAATTCCAGGTTTGTTGATGAACCAACCATACTTCAGAAAGCAGTAGATACGGAGGCGACAAGGGAGGCATTAAACGGAATAGTTGGGAAAAAGATAATAAAAGATTATCGGGGGATTACGGTATTAAGCGCGTATACAGCGTTAAATCTTAAATTTGTTAATTGGGTGCTTCTGGTCGAGATTGACGAAAAAGAGGCGTTTGCGGCTGTTCATACGGTAGAAAGAAGAGTTGAAATACTTGGGGCCTTAATTGCAAGCATAACTTTCCTGTACATCTATCTGGTAAATAGAAGGAAAAATCAACAAGTGCTCTCGGACTCTTTAGAAGATCCTAAAACCTGATTCATAATTGCGGTGTATTCAGATTTTCCTCACCGCATGCCCATTGTCACGAACCACCAGGTAAAGATACTTGCGGCATAACCCAGAGCTATGACAGGTGTCCATTTCAGATGAGACATAAACGTGTAATTCTCCCGGTTAATTCCCATCACAGCCACGCCTGCCGCTGAACCTATCGACAGTAAGCTGCCTCCCACTCCAGCGGTTAAAGTTACGAGGAGCCACTGATCTGTTCCCATTGTCGGGTTCATATTTAAGACTGCGTACATAATAGGGATATTGTCAACAATTGACGAAAGAAGCCCGATTGCCGTGTTTGCGGTGGTATCTCCCATAAATGAATAAAACCTTCCTCCAACGAATGCAAGAAAACCAACGTACGACAATGCCCCCACGGCAGTCAGAACGCCAAAGAAAAAGAGCAGGGTGTCAAATTCCACCTGTTCCACTTGTTTGTAAAACTCATAGCGGGAAACCTTGCGTCTCTCTTCTTTGAGACACATTTTTTTCAAGAATGCCTTCTCTCCCCACTTTTTCATGTAATACTGCACAAACATAAGATATCCCATACCGGTCATCATACCCAGAAAAGGAGGAAGGCCTAGAAACTGGTGATAAGAGACTGCTGTGGCAATCGTTAATGCGAAGAAAAGCATACACCTTTTGGCTCCCGGTTTCATTGCAATGGTTTCTTTTAAGCCAACCGGTTTCCCCTTTGGAAGAAACAAGCTCATGACAAATGCCGGGATGAGCCAGTTAACTAAGGCAGGAAACAGCAAATAGCAAAATGTAAGAGTACCCACCTTTCCGGACGTCCATACCATCAGTGTAGTAATATCTCCAAAAGGGCTCCAGGTGCCTCCGGCATTGGCAGCAACTATGATATTGATAAAGGCCGGTACAATAAACTTCCTGTTGCCGTCGCTTACCGCTAATGCCACTGTTGACATAAGCAGGGCGCTGGTCATATTGTCTACCATGGGAGAGATGAAAAAGGTTATGGTTCCTGTAGCCCAGAATAGCGATCTGAAACCCAACCCTTTTGATAGCAGCCAGGCACGCATGGCCTGAAATACATTTAAGGAAATGAGAGTATTGATGTAAGTCATGGCAACCAGCAGGAAAAAGAAGAGCCCCCCAATCTCTGAAATTAGATGCTCAATGAAGTCATGGGCTCCCCCTTCATGCTTTATTTCATAAATACCAATAAGCATCCACATGATGCAGCCTATCAAAATAACCGGCTTGGATTTCTTTAAATGAATCTTTTCCTCAAAAACAATGAGGGTATAAGCAATTACAAATAAAATCAGTACTGAATATCCTATCCAAGAATTAAGCATGTTCATTATTCCTTATCCTTCTTTTAGACGCAAGAAACACTATAATAAAGCAAAATATCACAGTATTGCAACGTTTTTTTCAAGTTTTACAACAAATTTATTTGAAACATAAAATATGAAAAACCACTCAACCCAGGTTTATATTATTAATTACAAGCCATCTGTATGTATTATTCTTGTGATTCTCTATTATTACTTTCATATATTGCTCTAACTTAAATTTGGGTTGCCATTCTAATGTTTTTTTAGCCTTATCAACGTTAAATCGATATTTTTTGTCTACTATATCTACCATCCAGGGTTTAAAGAAGAAACTCTTTCCCGATAGAGAGTAAACATTGTTTATCAGATATAAAAAAACGCGTACAAACCACTTCGGCAGATGTATTAAGTTTAAGTGTTTGCCATAAATCTCACTGTAAATGAGACCATAGAGTCTATTGTTTGGGACATAGTCTTCTTCAGACAAGATAAAAATCGAACCGGAAGCTATTTTTTTCGTCATAAGCATAGTCTTTTCAAGAGCATCAATTACATCTTCAATATGTATGTAAGACAATCCCCCTTCTCCTTTGCCCGGGAAGATTCTGCAGACGAAACTTCTCCGCCGGATAAAGGCAATCTTATTTGCAAGTGGTATCGATCTGCAATCCTCAGAATAAACCGCAGAAGGTCTGAGGATTGCTACCTTTATTCTTTTCTTATATTCTAATAAGATTTTTTCTGCTGCAATTTTTGATTTTCCATAATAAAGCATCGATCCTAAAGCAGATTTTTCATTCAATTTATCATCGCCCATAGTCGGTTTCAACACGGCAGTGCTGCTCGTAAAAATAAAGTTATTCACATTAAAATCAATCAAATTATCCAGTAAGTATCTGGTGCCATTTTCATTGGTTTCACGGTACATCTTATTTTCTTCGTTTAACATGTCATAATATGCTGCCAGATGAAATACATAATCTATTTTCCCTGCAACATTTTCTTTAATTTCGCAAAAAGTTGCGTGCAAAAACTTCTTGTCTGAGATATCGGCTTTATACCATAAGACACTGTTATCCCGGTCTTTATGCAGTACCTTATCGATGCCCACAATGTAATACTTATTTTTCAGTCGGGCGATCAATGCAGTGCCAATAAAACCGCTGGCGCCCGTAATTAAGACAACTTGCTTGTTCATTTTGATAATAGACTTGACATATTATAAAGCACAATATACTATCGAGACCCGTTGGAAGTGCAAGAAGGAACTTTTCGTGATGGGCTTTTGGAACTGGTAGATTAACGAATGGGAATGCAAAAGAACCGGCGTGAATGGGAACATGTGGCGTAATATTTAATGTTTTAGACTCTGGAAGAAATCTCTTAAACCTTATACAATCTGTTTTAATTCTATTTTTGTATTCGGTTTCTCTTTTTTAACTACTTTTTTACTCTTTGAAGTTAATTTAGCTTTTTTCTTAACGGGTGGTTTTGCCTTAGGTTTCTTACTCACCTTTTTTGCCAATTTTTTTGTCTCCTTCAAATTTGCATTTTAATTCTGCAGGATTGAGTATCAATTAGATTAAATAGATAGTGACGGCAAAAAGGGCTTTTTTTACCACGTAATGCAAAAAGCCCTTCTGCCGTCAGGCGACGAGGGGGAAAGGAGTAAGACCCCCGTCAGGTGAGTACGGCAAAGCCCGATTACGCTGTGACGGCACACGGGAGGGCGAGGCTTGAAGTAACGGAGATGAAGACTCCGGCCACATTTACCCCCGTACTCATCTATACTCAAGTGGCTCATAAATTGTGATTGTTAAAGTTATACATCATCACTGTAGTGGAAAGCTTCAGGTTTCCACTACACCGGCTGCATGCGGAAACTCGATTCATTTGATAAATCACAATTTGTAAGCCTTTAAAGTATAATTTCTAAAAAATACCAAACTTTAAATAGAAAACTTTTAATCTCTCATTTATCATTTTTTTTCGGTATCGTTTGTAAATTTTTTAACCTCACTTTTAAGCGCCCTGCTTAATACCATCAGGGCAATCTCACTATCTGACCTCCGCTTATAATACGGAGAATCCTTTGCTTTTTTTAATTCCTGAATCATCCCTTTGATGTTTTCATCCCTTTTCTCGTTATAATATATCTGTAAACATTTACTCATTTCTTGCCTTTCGTTAAATCTACTCAAGTTAAATCAAATCACCTTAAATTTATTTGCATCATTTAACAAAAACTATAGATATTGTCAAGAAAAAAATACCACATTTTGTATGTTTTTTTATTTGTCTTACAATATATTGTAAAAATGTAGACAAAATGTTGTAAGTATGTTGTAGATAAGTCGTAAAAAAAGTTTCTTTTACTAATTTTATGGGTTTTTATGCAGCACGGCAGGCAAATACTTTAAATCAGCAAGAAAATTACGTGCGGTTGCAACAAAAGGGTTCTTGCGCAGAATGCCGGAGCAATGTGGAAGCTTCCATCGAAGCCTATGCCCTATTTTAACTTTGTCTTGAGTGTTTCGATAGCTTTTGTAATAAGTTCAGACGCTAAAACTCTTTCATCATCTTTCTTTGATGTTCCTTTAATATTAACAGCCCAAACAGTTTCATTTGTAGTTATATCAATACACCTTGCTGTAAATGTGACTTTTGTTACCAGTGATAAAACCAGCCCGGAAGGTAAAGATTTGTACGAAAAGCCGAAATCCTCAACCTTGCCAACGACTACGGCATCAACACCTAATGACTTTCCAAGGCTCAAATAGTTTTCCGTCTGCAAAAAGTCTTCTTCCCTGAGATTCTTTAATTTCAGATCTTCTTCCATCTCCTTTCTATCTACAACTACATATTTTCCCCATTTTATTAGTTCACTGGCAGTTATACCGGCAAGAATAACTCCTGCATTAGGGCCTATGGCAGATTTTGAATTATGCTTGGTATTTCCTTTATCTTCTATGGGTGTCTCGAACATAATTATGGCAATTTTTTGAACCTCATTATGTGGGAAATCCTTGTTAACCGTAACCTCAGATACACTTTCTATTATTACGCAACCGGACAGAAGCAAGAATAATACTGCATATTTCTTCATGATAGTTATTTTCATATTATCTAAATTGAGTGATTTGCATCCGCCCGAATAGGTACCCGTCCCCGCCAGAAAGACGTGTCGGGCTGGCGAACGGCAGAGCCGGGCGGGCAGGCGGGCGTTCGGACGGGTAGCCGCAACCGTTTGGCTGAGCTCACGCCGATGCCTTGAGGTTGCGTTCTTTTCTTAATTTTCATCCGCCCAGGCGGACACGGCTACAGAAATGTACAATACAAAATTGCTCAATTTAGATATTAGACAATTTTGATAATAACAGTTTGCGTTCTATGTGTCTATTAGTAAGTATTCAGAAAGTCATATAGTTGGAAAAGACTTGACAAATTATGGTGGTGTGTTAGAATTCCGCCTCTTTGCTTTAATCACATCCATAAGTATTTCCTCGTTTTATAGAATACTTATATCTTGAAAAGGCAACCTTTACTTCTCTTAATATCATTGAGAAATCCCGTCTAAAGGCGGGAAAAACAACTTTTCAAATAAGGTATCTCAAAAAATCACGACTTGCTGGAGCTATATGAATTTGCTTATCCAGAAGATAAAATTGATTTTGAATTTTGGAGCGAAATTATCTATTATATTGGTCGGAAAGGAAACTAAAAAATGGCTATTAAAGTAGGAATAAATGGTTTTGGCAGAATAGGTCGAAACGTATTTAGAGTAATTGCAGAGAGGGAAGGTATTGATGTAGTTGCCGTAAATGATTTAACCGATGCCAGGACATTATCCATCCTTCTGAAATATGATTCAGTTCATGGAAAATTTAAAGGTGCTATTGACTCAAAAGAGAATGCAATTATTGTAAAAGGAAAAGAAGTCAGGTTAACAAAGGAAAAAGACCCGGCTAAACTCCCATGGAAAGAACTGGGAGTTGAGGTAGTAATAGAATCTACCGGTATATTTACAAAAAAGTCGGATTGCGAAAAACATCTTGAAGCCGGAGCTAAGAAGGTAATCCTGTCTGCACCCGCAAAGGACCAACTTGACGCTACAATTGTTATGGGAATAAATGAAAACGTTCTTAAACCTGAACATAAAATTGTTTCCAATGCCTCCTGCACTACAAATTGCCTTGCGCCGCTTGTAAAGGTGATTAACGATAACTTCGGAATTGAAAAAGGCCTTATGACTACTATCCATGCCTACACAAATGACCAGAATGTCGCCGATTTAATGCACAGCGATTTGAGAAGGGCAAGGGCTGCCGCCATAAATATTATTCCGACGACCACCGGCGCCGCTAAGGCCATCGGTGAAGTTATACCGGAACTTAAAGGAAAACTTGACGGTATGGCAATGCGGGTGCCTGTCGCTAACGGTTCGGTAACTGATTTAGTGGCATTAGTAAAAAAGAAGGTAAGTATAGAGAAAATTAATAATGCTATGAAGGCTGCATCAGAAAACGAATTAAAGGGCATATTGGAATATTGCGAAGATCCCATTGTTTCCTCTGACATAATAGACAATGATCATTCATGCATCTTTGATTCCTTGTCTACTTACGTAGTTGGCGACAATCTGATAAAGGTGATAGGCTGGTATGATAACGAATGGGGCTATTCGAACCGTATGGTAGATTTGATAGAACTTATTGCAAAGGTTTAAAGGAATTCTTTAAGATGAACAAACTTTTTATCAAAGATCTTGACGTGAAAGGCAAGAGGGTATTTGTGCGGGTGGACTATAATGTTCCATTTGACGACCAGGGAAACATAACCGATGACGCCAGGATAAGGGCCACTTTGCCAACAATAAATTATTTACTTGATGAAGGCGCAAAAATAATCCTTGCCTCTCACCTCGGCAGGCCGGGAGGAAAGGTCTTGCCGGAATTCAGCTTGAAGCCGATTGCCAGGAGGCTCCATAGACTCCTGAATAAAGAGGTGAAACTGGCAAAGGATTGTATCGGCCCTGAGGTAAAGAAGCAAGTAGACGCTATGCAGCCTGAAGACGTCTTACTACTTGAAAACCTGCGTTTTCATAAGGGAGAACAGGAAAATGACCCCGAATTTGCCAAAGAGCTGGCAAGCTTGTGTGATGTAATGGTACAGGATGCATTCGGAAATTGCCACAGGGCACATGCTTCTATGGTAGGCATGAATGGGATGATATCTCAGTCATCGGCAGGATTTCTTTTGAAGAGGGAAATTGATTATTTTGAGAAGGCAGTCAATGTTCCATCGAGACCTGTGGTTGCTATAATTGGCGGCGCAAAGGTCGTAGATAAGATAAAGATTATAGAGAATCTTGTAAAAAAGGTTGATAAAATAATCATTGGCGGCGCAATGGCATATCCCTTCCTCGCGGTAAATGGATATGGAGTTGGCATGGCAAAGGTAGATGAAAATGTGGTTACAAAGGTTTTAATGATAAACAAGCTTGCCAGGGAGAGAGGTGTTAAATTATATTTGCCCGTAGACTTTGTGATTGCAGAAAAGTTTGACGGAAGGGCGGAAACAAAGCTGGTAACCTTCCAGGAAGTCCCGGATGGCTGGTTTGCCCTGGATATCGGGCCTGCAAGCACAAAGCTGTTTTCAGAAGCCATGGAAAATGCAAAGACAATCATCTGGAACGGCCCTATGGGGGCATTTGAAATAGATGCCTTTAGCAGAGGCACCTATGCAATGGTAGAATCTGTTGTTTCTGCGTATGCATTGACCATTGTAGGAGGTGGAGACACGGACCTTGCTTTCCACAGGATGGGAGAATCGTACAAGGTATCATTCATATCCACAGGCGGCGGCGCATTTCTGGAATTATTAGAGGGTAAAGAATTACCCGGTATAGCTGCGCTGACTGATAAATCATAATCAGAACGGCTGGTTTACTAATATTATTTAATCATTTTGCGGTGCAAAATGGCATAAATTAGCGAGTGAAAGGAGCTAATTTATATGCAGATAAAAATATCTGCTTCAATACTTGCCGCTGATCCGGCACAGTTGGGAAATGAAATTAAGTGTGTGGAGGAAGCGGGTGTGGATTTGATTCATATTGACGTTATGGATGGGCATTTTGTCCCAAATCTGACGATGGGGCCATTTATTGTTGAAAGAATAAAGGAAATTACAAACGTCCCTCTGGATATCCATCTCATGATTGAAAACCCAGATAAATATATAGAATCCTTTACGCAGAAAACAACAAAAGACGATATCTTAACTTTTCACATTGAGGCAACTGATGAACCGTTGAGTGTTATCAATTTAATCAAGGATCGAGGTATAAAAGCCGGAGTTGCTATTAACCCTGATACACACGAACGAACAGTTGAAAAACTGCTTAAATCTATTGACATGCTTCTTGTAATGACGGTTTATCCGGGATTCTCAGGCCAGGCCTTCAAAAAATACGTGTGTGACAAACTAAGAAAACTGAGGGAAATGGCGCCTGAAAATCTGGATATCGAAGTAGATGGCGGTATAAAACCGGAAACAATTCCTGATGCAGCATCTGCGGGCGCAAACGTTTTTGCTGCTGCAACATCCATATTTGCAAAGGATGATTATAAAGAGGCAATAGAAGAACTCCGCCGGAAGGCACAGGAAAATTTTTATTTATTTATGAAAAGCTAGAGTCTATACTTACACCTAAAGCTTTATTTGAAAAGTGAGGGGAGAAACATAATTGTTTTTTAGAAGAAAAAAGAATATACCAGATGGATTATGGAAGAGATGCGATGGGTGTAAAAGCGTAGTTTATAAAAAGCAGGTGGAGGAAAAACACAATGTCTGCCCTGAGTGCAATCACCACTTCAGGATATCCACCCATGAGCGAATAAACATCACACTCGACAAAGGCAGTTTTGAAGAATACTGGAATGATATGATGTCTGCTGATCCATTGAATTTTAAAGACCGTATTAAATATAAAGACCGGATTGAAAGTGAACAGAAAAAAACAAAATTAAACGAAGCGGCCACTGTTGGAAAAGGGCTTATTGAGGGAAAGGAAGTTATATTCGGCGTTACAGATTCGACCTTTATAATGGGAAGTATGGGATCAGTGGTGGGAGAAAAGATTACGAGAGCTGCCGAAAAGGCACGGGAACTATGGTTGCCGCTTATCATAATCTCCGGCTCTGGAGGAGGCGCTAGAATGCAAGAGGGAGCCTTTTCCCTTATGCAAATGGCAAAGACATGTGCCGCCGTATCCAGGCTCCAGGATGCAGGGTTACTATTTATATCTGTACTTACAGATCCGACATTAGGGGGTGTTATGGCCAGCTTTGCCTCGCAGGCAGACATTATAATGGCTGAACCAGGCGCACTTGTGGGATTTGCAGGTCCAAGAGTTATTAAAGAGACTATTAAGAAAACACTGCCCAAGGGATTTCAATCGGCAGAATCTATGCTCAAGCATGGATTTATCGATATAATTGCTGAACGCAGCCGGTTAAGGCCGGAGATTTCAAAAATCCTGGATTATTGCAATGTTAATCGCAGCAACTAAGTTGTGACTGTTGAGTATTAATGTTATAGTATTTCAATTATAGATAGTTGTTGGTAAAATAATCTTCAAGGCTTTACGCAACACTATGTAAAGTAAAGAAGAATGTAATTCCAGTAGCAAAGCAAGAAGAACGAAAAAAATATTATAAAAAAGGGTTGGCAAAAAACAAATAAGACAAAGACAAATTCCCCGGTAGCTCAATGGTAGAGTGGGTGGCTGTTAACCACTAGGTTGTAGGTTCGAATCCTGCCCGGGGAGCCAAACG